>Ga0181520_10001331_pt1 | contig 50472 bp, 41 predicted proteins | sample PEATcosm2014_Bin_29_FD_132451 | JGI IMG/M metagenome (GOLD analysis project Ga0181520, IMG submission 132451) | Peatland microbial communities from MTU Mesocosm Facility, Houghton, MI, USA - PEATcosm2014_Bin02_30_metaG | ecosystem: Environmental > Terrestrial > Soil > Wetlands > Peat | place... | reverse complement strand
TGCGACAATACTTCCCCAGAGGAACCGACCTGGCCCCCATCTCCCAAGCGCAGCTCGACCAGGTCGCGCTGCGCTTGAATCAACGTCCCAGAAAGACCTTGGGCTTCCAGACGCCGGCAAGTAAACTGCAAGCAAGTGTTGCATCGACCGTCTGAACCGGCAGGGGTTTCCGGCAACTTAGTTCGCCCTGTGCTTCAAACTAACCCGCTACCGAAAACCTCAGCAAAATTGCTTGTCAAGCCCCTAAAACCCTCATTTCTCCTCTAACCACTTACCCCTCAGCAACTTACTCCCGAAAAATACATGGCAGATGAGTTATGGTCAACCCGCTATACTTAATACAATGGACAAATATCCAGAGCGCGCCCGCACGCCTGCCCACCCGCCCCTTCCAGCCTTCCCCGCGCCTCCGGCTAACTCGCTGATTCTGGATATCTTAGCAATAAACCCTGTCGAATCATACGGTTGGGGATACCACCCCCCCTCTAACCGCCTCATTCCATTGCGCTTCTCGCCAAGATCATACCAGGGGGGGCGGGGGGGTATGCCCCGATTCCACGCGGTTCTCCGTCCAATCTCCTCGGAGACCCGCCCATGAACCGCCGCGACCTGCTAAAGTTCGGCCCGCTCGCCCTTGCCGCCGCGGCTTCACGGAATGCCACCGCGCAGATGGTCATGCTCCCCGGAGCGCCAACCACTCCCGACAGCCCGCCCGCAGCCGGTTCCGCCGACATCACCCTGCGCATCGCCCCGGTCACCGTGGAACTGGCCCCCGACCGGATCCTCTCCACCATCGGGTATAACGGCACGTCGCCCGGCCCGGTGCTGCGCATGAAGGAGGGCAAGCCGGTCACAGTGAATGTGATCAACGAAACGGACACGCCGGAGACCGTCCACTGGCACGGGTTTCTCATTCCATCGGAGGTCGACGGCTCCGAGGAAGAAGGCACGCCCACGGTTCCGCCGCATGGCAGCCGGACCTACAAGTTCACACCTGCGCCCTCCGGCTCGCGCTGGTACCACTCCCACGCCATGGCCATGGCCGACCTGCATAAGGGCACGTTCACTGGCCAGTTCGGCTTCGTGTACGTCGAACCCACGGCAAACCCAGGCAACTACGACCAGGAGTTGTTCCTCGCCATCCGCGACTGGGAGCCGTTCTTTACCACGCAGATGGTGGACATGGACGCCGATGAAGATCCCAACGCGCCGCAGCCCGAGCGTCCCGAAGTGCTGAACACTGCGGCCAACGGCCTCGAGGTCAACTCCACTACCTATTCCATCAACGACAAGGCACTCGGCGCGGGCGAACCTATCCGGGTGACGCAGGGCCAGAGGGTCCTATTCCACTTCCTGAACGCGAGCGCCATTGAGAACCGGCGCATCGCGCTCGGCGGCCACAAGTTCCAGGTGATCGCGCTGGACGGCAACCCCGTCCCAAACCCGGCGCTGGTCGAGACGCTCTCGCTGGGCGCGGGCGAGCGCGTCTGCGCCATCGTGGAGATGAACAATCCGGGAAACTGGATCCTGGGCGCGCCGGAAGATTTGATCCGCAACGCCGGGCTCGGCGTCCTGGTTGAGTACGCCAACCAGCACAAACAGCCGCAGTGGATCGCACCCGCCTCGCTCAAGTGGGACTACACAATCTTCGGCAATAAGGCCGACCCGGCCGGTGGACTCTCGCCTGCCCAGAACATTGACATGGTCTTCGAAAAGATTCCCGGAGGCGCCGGCAAGTTCAACACATTTACGGTGAACGGCAAGCCCTACCCGCACGAGAACGAGTTCGTGCTGCACGAAGGCCAGCGGTATCGGTTGACCTTCCGCAATCGTACCGACGACGCTCACCCCCTCCACATGCATCGCCATCAGTGGGAGCTGATCGACATCAACGGCAAACCCACCGCAGGGGTCATTAAGGACATCGTCGTGGTCCCCTACTACGGCCGCGCAATGGTCGAATTCACCGCCAGCCAGCCCGGGCTGACGCTGTTCCACTGCCACATCCAGGCGCACATGGATTACGGATTCAAAGCGCTCTTCCGCTATGGCTAAAAGGCGCGCCGCGACGGTATTGTGTCGGCGGGCACGCGCGGCGCTGTCCTCTGCCCTTAGAATTGGGGGTGCGATGGAACTGAGCACCGAGCTACACCACAAACTCGAGACGCTGCGCGCGACGCTGGCTTCGCTGGAGTCGGTGCTGGTGGCGTATTCCGGGGGGACCGATTCCGCGTACCTGGCTTACGTCGCGCATCAGGTGCTGGGCGACCGCATGCTCGCGGTCATCGCCGACTCGCCGTCGCTGCCGCGCCGCGAGCTCGCGGCTGCGCTCGACTTCGCGGCGGATCGCGGCATTCCCACCCACATCCTGCTGACCCGCGAACTGGACGACCCAAACTACGCGCGCAACGACCGCGACCGCTGCTTCCATTGCAAGGACGAGCTGTTCACCCAGATGGAGGCGGCGCGGCTGCAGCTCGGTTTCAAGCATATTGCGTATGGGATGAACGTCGACGACCGCGGCGATTTTCGGCCCGGGCAGAAGGCCGCCGCGATGCACCATGCCCTCGCGCCGCTGGCCGTTGCCAACCTGACGAAGCAGGAGATCCGCATGCTGGCCCGCGTGGCCGGCCTCTCTCTGGCCGACAAGCCCGCTAGCGCGTGCCTCTCGTCGCGCATCGAGTATGGACGGCCCGTCACCACGGAGAACCTGACCCAGGTGGAGCGCGCTGAAGATGCGCTGCACGCCCTCGGCTTTCCCCATGTCCGCGTTCGCCATCACGGGGAATTGGCGAGGGTCGAGATTGCGCGGCAGGATCTTCCCCGCGCGCTGACTCTGGACATGCTGGATCGCATAACTGCGGCGCTGCTTCCGCTCGGCTTTGTATACATCACGCTCGACACCCAGGGCTATCGTACGGGCTCGATGAACGACGTACTCCCGGCGTCGGCCATTGCATCTGCTCGCTAGCGGGCCGGCCAAGGAGTTCTTAGAGAGATTTACCTGATGCGTATTGCCTATCTTGATTGCTTCGCCGGAATCGCCGGCGATATGTTCCTTGGGGCGCTGATTGATGCCGGAGTTCCGCCGCAGGTGCTGCGGGACGCAACCGCTGCGCTCGGCGTGGGCGCGAGCCTGAAGATCGATAAAGTCGTCCGCAGCGGCATCTCGTGCACCAAAGTCAATGTGCTTGAGGGCGACCATCTCGCGGAACAGTCGCAACCGGGTTACACGCAGCAGGCCGAGACGCAGCACCAGCACAAGACCGGCCATGCCCACGAACATGCGCACGCGGATCCTGACGCGCCTGCGCCCGCGCGCGACCTTGCGCGCACTCACGTCCACGAGCGTTCACTGACCGCGATTCGCACGCTGATCCAGGGTGCGGCGCTGACTGAGCCGGTGAAGCTGACGGCCATTCGCGTCTTTGAACTGCTCGGGGAAACCGAGGCTCGCATCCACAATGTTGTGGTCGACGATATCCACTTTCACGAGGTGGGCGCGATTGACGCGATTGTGGATATCGTTGCCGCGAGCGCGGGCATTCATCATCTCAACATCGGGGCTTGGCACTGTTCCCCCATCAACGTTGGCAGCGGTACGGTAGTCTGCGCGCATGGAACATTTCCGGTGCCTGCGCCCGCGACCGCAGACCTGCTGCGTGGCTGCCCCACCTACTCGGCCCATGTGCAGCAAGAACTGGTGACGCCCACAGGCGCTGCGCTGCTACGCGTGCTCGACCCGGTCTTCGGGCCCCAGCCGGCCATGCGCGTGGAGCAGATTGGGTACGGCGCGGGAACGCGAAACGCAGAGAGATTCCCCAATGTTGTGCGCCTGAGCATCGGCGAAGCAGCAGAGCCGGACGAGTTTCCCGAACAGTCCCAAAGAGAAACCGTCACGGTGCTGGAAACCGCGTTGGACGATCTCTCTCCGCAGGTCATTGCGCACGTTGCCGAAGCTGCGCTGGCGCTTGGCGCACTCGACGTGATGCTGACGCCAGTCATTATGAAGAAGGGCCGCCCAGGCACATTGCTGACGGTCCTGTGCAAGCCATCCGACGCGCGGGCACTGGAGCGGCTGATCCTTAGCGAGAGCAGCACGCTCGGGTTGCGCATCCGGCAGGACCGGCGTTCGTGCCTGGACCGTCGCCACGCTACGGTTTCCACGCCGTATGGAGAGATCCGCATCAAGATCGGCTTGCTCGCCGGTGAGACGCTGAACGCGTCCCCGGAGTTTGAGGATTGCCGCGCCGCTGCCGCCAAGCATCACATCGCGGTCAAGCAGGTGCAGCAGGCTGCCATCGCCGCCTACCTGCAACAATTCCCGCCAGGCGAGGGCCGGTCATGACGTCCTCTGCGCTGCTGGCACTGCTCGCGGAAGTCGAACGCGGGGCCCTGACTCCCGAAGCCGCCGCGGACCGGCTGGCTACACTGCCCTTCGAGAACCTTGGCCATTCGCGGGTCGATCATCACCGCAGCCTGCGCGCGGGCCTGCCCGAGGTCGTCTTCGCCGCGGGCAAGACGCCGGAGCAGACGGTGGAAATATTCTCAAGCCTGGCTGCCGACGGCGTGGATGTACTGGCAACTCGCGCCGATGCGACCACTGCGCAGGCCATACTTATGCGCCATCCCGCCGCAGTCCACAACCCGGTCGCACGAACCGTCGCGCTACGGCAGTCGACGCAGACGCCAGCGCCACAGGGGCACATTGCGGTTGTGTGCGCGGGGACCAGCGACATCCCCATCGCGGAGGAGGCAGCCGTGACCGCCGAGACCTTCGGAACGCGCGTGACTCGCCTTTACGATGTTGGCGTCGCCGGGCTGCACCGCCTGCTTGCGGTCCAGGAGGATATCAAGTCGGTCCACGTCATCATCGTGTGCGCGGGTATGGAAGGCGCGCTACCGTCGGTGGTTGGAGGCATGGTTTCGGTGCCGGTGATCGCGGTGCCGACGTCGGTTGGTTACGGCGCTTCGTTTGCCGGCGCTACGGCCCTGCTGGGCATGCTGAACTCGTGCAGTCCGAATGTGACCGTGGTCAATATCGACAATGGCTTCGGTGCGGCCTATACGGCGGTCCTTATCGCGCGCGCATCGGCGAAGGCCCACCACTCCTGATGGTGGTATCTTACTTTTGGGCTGAGTTGGGCCCAAAGCGACGATGGGCGGATCCAACCCAAAGCAACCTGTCAGCGCTACCGCCATGGAACGGTGGCCATGGGTGGTGCGCGGTCTGCTGGGATGCCTGACGGCCGGTGCGGCGGTTGCGCTGACTTACTCAGTCAAGCCACTGAATAATTTTCCACTGATGCTCGCGTTCCCCACAGTTGTTTTGGCATGCTGGTTCCTGGGGATGTGGGGCGGCGTTGCGTGCGCCGTCACGGAAGCGCTCCTGGTCGATCACTTTCTTACCAATACTCAAGTACGCTTCTCGGTTGGGTCGGTACGCGAGGTGATGCGGCTTAGTGTCTTTCTGGCGGTGTCGCTTCTTCTGGGGTGGGCGATTCGGAGATTGGCGCAGCAGCGCGCCGAGTTACTAACTCAGGGGCTGCGGCAACGATTGATCCTCGCCGATGCGGAGCGCAAGGTCGCCGAGGAACGCGCAAGGGCAAGCGAGGCTTTGCGCGACCGCGACGACGTGCTGCAGATCGCGCTGCGGGTCAACGGCATGGGCTTGTGGGTGTGGGACCTGGAAAAGAACTGTGTCCAGTGGTCGGACGAAGTGTATCGGATCGTCGGTCGCGAACCGGGGTCCGTAGAGCCGGCCCTGGCCTCATGGTTGCAGTTTGTCCATACGGAGGACGTAGAGAGGGTGCATGCAGCGGTGGTGCGGTCGCGCAATGGCGGGGAGGAGTATCACCAGCAGTATCGCGTGATGTGGCCCGATGGAGCAGTGCGATGGGTGGAATCGCAGGGCAGGTGCCAGCGCAACAGCGAGGGCCAGGTGACGCGGGTGGTGGGAGTGCTGGCTGACATCACCATGCGCAAGCAGCAAGAGGAAGCAATGCTGCGGGCGGAGAAACTGGCTGTCGCCGGCCGCCTGGCAGCGTCAGTCGCGCACGAGATCAACAACCCGTTGGAGGCGGTGGCGAACCTGCTCTATATGATTACCCACTCCGAGACCGCGGAGCAAGCGCGGGCGCAGGCGCAGCAGGCGCTGGACGAATTGATGCGGGTCTCGTTGATCACGCAGCAGACGCTGAAGTTTCATCGCCAGGCGGGCACGCCGAAGATCACAAAACTTTCGGAGGTCGTGCAATCGGTGCTGGCGCTGTTTCGCGGCAGGCTGCGGACATCGCAGATCGCGGCGGAGGTGCGGGCAGAACGCGAGGTAAGTATTGCGTGCATGCCGGGCGAGATGCAACAGATCTTCGCCAACCTGATCTCGAACGCCATCGATTCCATGCCGCAGGGCGGGCGCTTGCTGATCCGGCTGCGGCCTTCCTGTGACTGGCTGAACCGGAAGGTTGCGGGGATGCGAATCACGCTGTGCGATTCCGGCGCGGGCATGGACCCGGCGACCATGCAGCGGATATTCGAGCCCTTCTTCACGACCAAGACAGAGACTGGAACCGGGCTCGGCCTGTGGGTGGTAGCACAATTGGTGGAGCGACACCACGGGCGCGTCCGGGTCTGGAGCACGCAGCGCCCCGGAGCGAGCGCGACGGTGATCTCCTTGTTCCTGCCGCTCGGAGACGCAACGGCGTCCGACCTGAGAGGTGATGCGGTCGTAGATGCCGTCGCATAGATCCAGGCTCAAATCGAAGCAACCCCGCTACTTTACAGCCGGAGCCAACGCGTCCTGAGGAGCCTGGACCATTCGCTGCTTGAGCCATGCGAGCCATGCGTCCAGCCCGCCCTCCACGGTCGCGGACGCGCGCACAATCTCAATGCCTGGATGCACCAGCCGCGCATTGGCCTCGGCCACGTCCGCGTCGAACGGCACGTAGGGCAGCAGATCGATCTTGGTGAGGAGGAACAGATCGGACTTGAAGAAGATGGACGGGTACTTGAGCGGCTTGTCCTCGCCTTCGGTCACGCTGAGCAGCACGATCTTCGATGCCTCGCCGAGATCGTAGCTCGACGGGCAGACCAGATTGCCGACGTTCTCAATGAAGAGCAGGTCGATCTGGTCTAGGTCCCACACGGCCAGATGCTTCTCGATCATGCGGCCGTCGAGGTGGCACGTGCCGCCGGTGGTGATCTGCTGCACGGGAAAGCCATACCGCGCCAGCCGCCGCGCGTCGTTGTCGGTCTGAATATCGCCGGTGAGGACACTTACGCGGGTCGCCGGATCGAGAGTGGCGAGCGTGCGCTCCAGTAACGCGGTCTTGCCGGAGCCGGGGCTGCTGATCAGGTTCAGGCAAAGCACACCGTGCTCGCGGAACCGCTGGCGCAGCGATTCGGCAATAATTTGATTCTCATTCAGCACTTTTGACTTCAACGGCAGGCGTTCCATCGGTCTCTACCTCCAGATAATCGAAATCCAGTTCTTCCCCGCTGATCAGCGTGGTGTTGCCGCTGGCACAGGCTGGGCAGCGTGCGTTGTATGCGACCACGGCAAACTGGTTGCCGCAATCGTTGCAGATGCGACGCTGGGGACAGACCCGGGCGTCCAGTTGCAGGCCCTCCCACTCTGTACCCGTGAGCACCGCCTCGAAGCAGAAGGTCAGCGAATCCACATCGACGGCGGACAACTCGCCAATCCGCAGGCCGACCCGCATTGGCCGCGCGCCGGGATGGTTCACCAGTTCCTTGCGGACCGCGGCGAGAATCGATTCCGCAATGGAAAGCTCGTGCATGATGCGTCACCCAGCGGCGGCAAAGACTGCCAGCCTGGAAACCTCTACAACATTGATCTTAGGGGATGCAGGCCGCCTTTGGCTCAGCCGGCTGTGATAGCCATCACCGACTGTCGTATGTACCAAAGGGTAAAAAGACCTTGGTCGGCGATTATCTCCGGCTTCGGTTGCGCGGCCACTGGCCAGCGTCGCCGATCAAGTACTCGTCTTCGCGCACCAGCATGAAGCAGGAGGAGCCTTGCGAGCCTATCCAATGCCGCCACTGCCTTCCGACGACAAGCGTTGGAAGATTGTCAACGGGACGATGCGGCGCCATGGCTACGCCCGCAACGCCCTGATCGAGACCCTCCACACAGCCCAGTCCTCGTTCGGCTATCTGGATGAAACCGCCATCCGCTTCATCGCCTTGTCCCTGCATGTGCCGCTGAGCCAGGCGTACGGGGTGGTGACCTTCTACCACCACTTCACCATGAAGCCGGCTGGCAAGCACACCTGCACGCTGTGCATCGGGACTGCCTGCTACATCAAGGGAGCGGACAAACTGGTTGCCGAGGCGCAAGCGTACCTGAAGGTCAAGCCGGGCCAGACCACGCCGAATGGAAACATCTCGCTGATGACCGCCCGCTGCGTGGGCGCATGTGGCCGCGCCCCCGTAATGGTCGGAGACGGTGAGTTGCAAGGACTGGTTGAACCGGCGCAGTTGCTGCAGCATTTAGAAAGTTGGGCGGCCAATGACTAGCGAAGAGCTGCTCCAGATTGCGGAAACGAACGCGGCCGAACGCAAAGAGTTCGACTATGAAGTGAACGTCTGCGCGGCCCTCGGCTGCATCTCGCAGCACAGCGACAAGCTGAAGGACGCACTGGAACACGAAGCTGCCGCCTCCGGCAACCGCTGCCATGTGCGTCAGACCGGCTGCATGGGCCTGTGCGCCGCTGGGCCTCTGGTCCGGGTGGAACCCACCGGAACCATGTATGGCAGCGTGCAGGAGGGGGACGCCAAGGCCATCATCGACGCGCTGGGCGGAACGCCAGTGGAGCGGCTCGAGGCCCACCTGGAGAAGTACTTCCGCGGGCAGGAGTACATCGTTCTGGAGAATTCCGGCCACATCGATCCGGAGAATATCGACGAGTACATCAGCCGCGATGGCTACGAGGCGCTGATGACGGCGCTGACGCAGATGACTCCGCAGGCGGTTATCGAGCAGATTTCCAAGAGCGGTCTGCGCGGGCGCGGCGGGGGCGGCTATCCGACCGGCCTGAAGTGGGGCACGGTGGCCAAGGCGCACGGCGCGCAGAAATACGTCATCTGCAATGCCGACGAGGGCGATCCCGGGGCCTTCATGGACCGCAGTGTGCTGGAGAGCGATCCGCAGCGCGTGATTGAAGGCATGGCTATCGCCGCATACGCGGTGGGCGCCACCAAGGGCTACTTCTACGTGCGTGCCGAGTATCCGTTGGCCATCAGCCGGCTGGTAGTCTCGCTGCGCGAGGCGCGACGCAGAGGATTTCTGGGCACCAACATCTGCGGCACCACGTTTGCCTTCGACATCGAGATTCGAATTGGGGCGGGCGCATTTGTCTGCGGCGAAGAGACGGCGCTGATCGCCTCCATCGAAGGCCTGCGCGGCCAGCCGCGTCCGCGGCCACCCTATCCGGCGGTCTCCGGTCTGTGGGGTTCACCCACGCTCATCAATAACGTCGAGAGTTTCGCCAACATTGCTCCCATTATTCGCAACGGGCCGCAGTGGTTCGCCGGCATTGGAACGGAGCGGAGCAAGGGCACCAAGGTCTTCGCCTTGACCGGGAGAATTGCCAATACCGGCCTGATCGAGGTCCCCATGGGCATGACCCTGCGCCAGATCATCTTCGATATCGGCGGTGGGATTCCCGATGGACGCAGGTTCAAGGCCGTGCAGACAGGCGGGCCTTCGGGCGGCTGCCTGCCTGCCGAGCATCTGGACCTGTCCCTGAGCTACGACGCCCTGATCTCCGCGGGATCCATGATGGGCTCGGGCGGCATGATCGTCATGGACGACACGTCGTGCATGGTGAACGTGGCTCGCTTCTTCATGGAGTTCTGCATGACCGAGTCGTGCGGCAAGTGCGTTCCCTGCCGAACCGGAACCGCACAGATGTTCAACCTGCTGACCAAGATCTGCGACGGCGAAGCGACCCATGCGGACCTTGACCTTTTGATCGACCTCTGCGACGTGGTCAAGCACACCAGCCTTTGCGGCCTGGGCATGACCGCGCCGAACCCGGTGTTGAGCACGCTGCGCTACTTCAAAGACGAGTACCTCGAGCACATCGACAACAAGCGCTGCCCGGCCGGAGTCTGCGCATGCTCCAACAAGGTACGCACGGAAGAAGAGGTGATCGTATGAGCCCCGCCGTGGATGTCAAAACCCTCGTTATCGACGGAATCGACGTCAGCGCCCGCGCCGACCAGACAGTGCTGGAGGTTGCGCGCGAGAACAATATCTTTATCCCGACGCTCTGTCATCTCGATGGGCTGTCCGATGTCGGCGCCTGCCGCCTCTGCCTGGTCGAAGTGAAGAACTCGCCCAAGCTCCATCCCGCCTGCGTTCTGAAGGTGGAAGAGGGCATGGAGGTCACGACCAAGTCCGACCGCCTGCTGCACTACAGGCAGACGATTCTGGAACTCCTCTTCGCGGAGCGTAATCACGTCTGCTCGGTATGCGTCGTCAACAACCACTGCGAGTTGCAGTCCATGGCGCAGTCGCAGGGTGTGACCCACGTCCGCCTCCCCTACCGCAATCCCAAGCTGACAGTGGACGCATCGCACGATCGCTTTGTCGCCGACCACAATCGCTGCATTCTGTGCACGCGATGCGTGCGCGTCTGCGACGAGATCGAAGGGGCGCATGTGTGGGACGTGATGGGCCGCGGCATTGATTCGCTGGTGATCACCGATCTGATGCAGCCCTGGGCCGAGTCCACCTGCACACGTTGCGGCAAGTGTGTGAATGTATGCCCGACCGGCGCACTGTTCGATAAGAGCAAGCTGGGGTCGGACCATCCCAAGTATCCCGACTTCGTGCCGTACCTCAACATGATGCGAGAAGTACGATGACAAAGATCAAACTGGCAACGGTGTGGCTGGACGGATGCTCGGGATGCCACATGTCTTTCCTCGACATGGACGAGCGGCTGCTGGAGCTGAGCAGCGGGTTCGACCTGGTTTACAGTCCGCTGGTCGACTTCAAGGTCTATCCGCAGCACGTGGATGTCGCTCTGGTGGAGGGTGCGGTGAGCAGCGTCGAGGACGAGCACAAGATCCGCCATATTCGCAAACACACCACCCTGTTGGTTGCCATCGGCGACTGCGCCGTGACCGGCAACGTTCCAGCCATGCGCAATCCCTTTGGTCCGCTGCCCATCCTCGAGCGCGCCTACCATGAAAATGCATCGATCCAGCAGCAGACGCCGTGCAAGATTGTGCCCGCGTTGCTGGACCAGGTGCGCCCGGTGCGCGAGTTCGTGGACGTGGATCTGTACCTGCCCGGGTGCCCTCCGTCGGCCGATACCTTCTTTATTACCCTGACTGACCTGCTGGCCGGCAGAATGCCGGACGTTGCAAGTCTGACCCGTTTTGGCGCATAGGAGAGCAGCATGTCGCGGACAATCACAATCGACCCTGTGACTCGGCTGGAAGGTCACGGCAAGATCACGCTCAAGACCAATGTGCAGGGCGAGGTCAGCGACGCGTACTTCAGCGTCACCCAGGTACGCGGCTTCGAGAAGTTCTGCGAGGGCCGCCCCTATTACGAGATGCCCAGCTTGATGGCGCGCATCTGCGGCATCTGCCCGGTGAGCCATCTGATCGCGTCCGCCAAGGCGTGCGAGGCCATCATGTCGGTGGAGATTCCGCCAACCGCGGCCAAGCTGCGCCGCGCGCTCAACCTGGCCCAGACCATCCAGTCGCACGCGCTCAGCTTCTTCTACCTCGCCTCGCCCGACTTGCTGCTGGGCATGGACGCGGACCCTGCCGAGCGCAACATCTTCGGCGTGGCCAAGGCGTATCCCGAACTGGGACGCGCCGGCATCGGGCTTCGCCGGTTTGGCCAGCACATGATCGAGTTGCTGGGACGCAAGCGGATTCATCCCGGATGGGTTGTGCCCGGCGGGGTCACGCAGCCGCTGGACCCGGCCAAGCGCGACGAGATTCTCAGCTTTATTCCGCAGGCGTATACGGATGTTAAGCTCGCGCTCGCCGCCTATAAGCAGATCACCGAGCGGTTTCAGGACGAGATCGACAGTTTTGCCAACTTCCCCGGCCTGTTCATGAGCATGGTCAACGAAGATGGCGGTCTCGAATTCACTGACGCCGGGCTGCGCATCATCGGCGCGGCAGGCAATATCCTGCTGGATAATCTCGATGCCAGGCACTTTGACGAGCAGATCGGCGAAGCGGTCGAGCCGTTCTCCTACATGAAGTTTCCCTACTACAAGCATCTTGGCTATCCGGCTGGCACGTATCGCGTGGGACCGCTGGCCCGCCTGAACATTGCCAGCCATGCAGGCACGCCGCTCGCCGACGCCGAGTTGATAGAGTTCAAGCATCTGGCCAACGGCCCGGTGCTGGGATCGTTCCACTACCACCATGCGCGGCTGATTGAGATTCTGCATGGGATCGAGGTCATCGAGCAGCTCTTCTCCGACAGCAGTATTCTCGACAAGCACGTGCGCGCGACCGCGGGCGTGAACCGCCAGGAGGGTGCAGGCATCGCAGAAGCTCCACGCGGAACCTTGATGCACCACTACAGAGTGGACGACAAAGGGCTGATGACATGGGCGAACCTGGTGATCGCGACCGGCCAGAACAACAACGCAATGAACAAAGGCGTGTTGCAGGCGGCGCAGCGCTACGTGAAGGGCGACAAGCTCACGGACGGCATGCTGAACCGCGTCGAGGCCGTGATCCGCACCTTTGACCCGTGCCTGAGTTGCTCGACGCATGCCTTCGGTCAGATGCCGCTGGTGATCGAATTGCTCGCACCCGATGGCACCACTCTGGACGAGATTTCGAGATCATGATGAGCGCGGCCACACCACACTCCGCAAACCAGCCCAGGCGCGCACTGTTGCTGGCCTGCGGCAATACCTTACGCGGCGATGACGGCGTTGGCTGGTGCATTGGCTGCGCGGTCGAGCAGCAGCTTCGAGGCTACGACCTGACGGTGGTGAGAACACGCCAGTTGCTGCCCGAGCACGCCGAAGCTATCAGTGCGGCGGACGTCGTGGTCTTCGTCGACTGCTCCGCCGTCAGCGCGGCAGGCACGGTTTCGACCATCCTGATCCAACGTGCGGAGAGCCTCCCCCACACTCTCACCCATCACTTGGACCCGGGTTCGCTGCTGCGGCTGGCGCACGACCTGTATGCCCGCACGCCCTCGCACGCAGTAGTTGTCACCGTGGGTGGCGAGTCGTTTGAGATGACGGACCGGCTGAGCAGGACGGTGAAGGCCGCCGTTCCCAGGGCGCTGGAAGCAGTTCGCTGCGCGCTACTGGGCTTCCCTGCGCCGGAGACCGCCTCGCAGGCTTGCTGATCTCAGCAGCCGTTCCCAGGGTTGAGAATCCCACTTCCCGATAGAATCGAGACCAGCCCTTTTAGGGCTCTCAGGGAACGCTTCTCCATGCCGCCCGCCAAGCCACGCACTCCAAAGCAGACTCCTGCGCCGGTTCGCGACGCTCCCCGATCGCCCCTCGAAGTTGTCGATCCGATCTGGCTGGTCAAAGCTCTCGCGCTAAGCCTCGTCGCCGCGCTTATTTGTGTTTACGCCACGCTCTGCCTGCTGGTGTGCCAGGGCGAGTGGCAACTCGTCCTGCATCCCGTGCGCGCCATCGATCGCACACCGGCCAGCGCCGGCCTGGATTTTGAGGACGTTCGCTTCGGCGCTGCGGAGACCGGCCAACCGCGCCTGACCGGCTGGTGGATTCCGGCCCAGGGTGCGCCCCCACCCGGCGCACCACTCAGCCTGCAGACCATTCCAAAGTACGCCGACTTTACCGTTCTCTATCTTCATGATGGCTCTGGCTCGCTCTCCAGTACCATCCCCATGATCATGCGCCTGCACTTGGGCGGCTTGAACGTCTTCGCCATCGATTACCGCGGCTTTGGCGCCAGCGACGCTTCCATGCACCCAAGCGATGCCCGCATGGCCGAAGACGCCGCCGCCGCGTTCGACTACCTCACCTCCACGCGCCACATTCCGGCCCGCAGTTTGATTCCCTACGGATTCGGCCTTGGCGCGTACGTAGCCGTCGAACTCGCCCGCGCGCATCCAGAGCTACCCGCGGTGATCCTCGACAACCCCGACCCCGATCCCGCGTCCACCGCCTCCGCGTGGCACCCGTCGCACATCATCCCGGTAGGGCTGCTGTTCGGCAAAAGCTTCGAGATTGCGGGACCCCTCGCGACGCTCGCTACTCCCAAATTGCTGATTGCAGGCGGTCCAGCGACGGTCGGAGCACCCCGCGACTTCAACCATCTGCAAGCTCTGTTCAAGCAGGCCGCCAGCCCCAGATTCACAGTCACCCTTCCACCCGGGGACAGCGGAGGTGCCTACCAGGCTGTGCTCAGCCGCTTTCTCGACCAGTACCTTCCAGCCCCCTAACCATGCCCCGCTCGGCTCATTCCGCCCGCGTTGGTTGACTTGCAGGCTTAAGGAGTGAAGGCTCCCGGTGTTCTGGGAGCCTTACGTATTGGTGGGGAGGGGTCGTGCGGATAGGGGAAGCCGGGACCGTGGGAACTGCCATCCCGACATATTAGTTGTTACATTCAATGAGACGCACTCCGCAGGGAAAAGTTGCTCAATAATCCTGCAAAATGTATTTTTACAATACCACAAATTCTAAAAACTGAATACTCCCGCCCCCCAAAAGCCAGACTCGGACTGATTCCATTGGACTTATATTGAACATGCGGCCGCGGTCTGCCAATTCCACTGGCACACGCCGAAACGGGGATTGACCCACCGGCCGGGCCCGAACTAGCTGGGGACCAAAGCGGACGCTGGGGGGGAGAGATAGACGGTGGATTCTCGCGGCGGGAGTCAAAATGGACGATCCAGCCGTCAATGGAATATCGTAATTGCGCTGCGGGCCTTGTGTGCAGCACGTGCAGCGAAATTCTGAATTCCTCCCACCTCTGAAAGGTAGCTCTGCCCCAGAATGTCATCCAAAAAGGTCACGCGCCGCAAATTTGTTGGAACCTCGGCTTTTATGGCTTTGGGATTGCCGGTTGTGTTCGGCCGGACATACTCCGCTTTAGCCGCACCCTCAACGAGCGGGCCGTATGTTCCGCCCAAGTCCCCCCGCACCACGCTGAACTTCAATTACGACTGGAGGTTCATCCGCGAAGATGTCCCGGGCGCCGAAGCTCCGGCCTTTGACGACGCCAAATGGGCCACGGTGGCGACGCCGCACAGTTTCAATGATGTCGACTCCTTCCGCAAGATCATCTCGCATGGCGGTGGCGACACGGGCACGTACAAGGGGCTGTCGTGGTACCGCAAGCACTTCAAGCTGCCTGCGGAACTTGCCGGCGATAAGGTCTTCATCGAGTTCGAGGGCATGCGCCAGGCTGGCGACATCTACCTGAATGGCAAGCAGGTCGGGCTTTATGAGAACGGCATCACCGCATATGGCATCGATATCACCGACGCACTGCAGTTTGGCGCCAGGGAGAACGTGCTGGCAGTGAAGGTCGATAACACAACGAGCTACAAGGAACGCGCCTTTTGCATGGCCAACTCGAAGAACCCGGACGGTTCACCCTGCGTTCCAGCGGGGTATGAGTGGAACGCGAACGACTTCAACCCCGACCACGGTGGCATCAACCGGCGCGTGTGGCTGCACGTAACGGGCAAGATCCACCAGACGCTGCCGCTCTACTACGGGCTCGAGAGCCAGGGTGTGTACGTACACGCCGGGAACTTCGATATCCCCAAGAAAACCGCAGACGTGACGGTGGACGCCGAGGTGCACAACACGTTAGGCGACCGAGCGACGGTGGGCTTGTCGGTGGCAATCATCGATCACGAAGGCCATGTGCGGGCGCAGTTCGATGGCGACCCCGTGGACATGGTCGACGGCGAGAAGAGCGTGATGTCGGCAACCGGCGGATTGAAGGACGCGCGCTTCTGGAGTACGGAAGACCCGTATCTTTACGACGTGTACACAATTCTGAAAGTCGATGGAAAGGTCGTCGACGTCGACCGGCTGGAGACAGGTTTCCGCAAGACCGCGTTCAAGGGCGGCGTGGGCACGGGCGGCGTCTACATCAACGACAAGTTCGTTTACCTGAAGGGATTCGCGGAGCGTTCGGCCGACGAATGGGCCGGGGTCGGCGCGGGCTATCCAGACTGGATGCACGACTACACAGCGAACCTGATCCGCGGGTGCCATGGCAATTACATGCGCTGGATGCACATCTCGCCGCAGAAAGTCGACGCGGATTCCTTTGCGCGGTTCGGAATCATCCAGATATGCCCCGCTGGCGACAAGGAGCGCGACGTCACCGGACGCCAGTGGGACCAGAGAGTCGAGGTGATGCGGAATTCCATCATCTATTTCCGCAATAATCCCAGCATTCTGTTCTGGGAAACGGGTAACACCGTGATTGCGCCGGACCAGATGCAACAGATGGTCGACCTGCGCAAGCAGTGGGATCCCGACGGTGGCCGCGTGATTGGCGGGCGCGGCGACTCAAACAACGCAGCCAATACGGCCGTCACTCCGATTGCGGAGTACTACGGCGTGATGATGGCCCAGGACCGGGGAGTGGACGCGCTGACCGGGCCAACGGCGATGTTCCGCGCTTACTCGACCGAGCGGCGTGATCGCGCGCCGATTGTGGAGGCGGAGGACCTGCGCGATGAAGGCGCGCGCCGTTACTGGGACGACTACTCACCGCCGTACTACGGCTTCAAGAAGGGGCCGAACGACACCTATCAATACACGTCGGAGAGCTTCGCGCTGCAGGCGGTCAAGCGCTATAACGACTACTGGGAGAATCGCATCTCCAACACCGATCCGGCGCATTCGAAGTGGTCGGGGTATTGCTCAATTTATTTCACTGACGAGGATGCGGACGGACGGCAGGATTCGAGCGAGGTGGCGCGCGTGAGCGGCAAGGTAGACGCGATGCGCCTGCCGAAGGAGATCTACTACGCGTACCGGGTGATGCAGAATGAACAGCCCGACCTGCATATTCTGGGCCACTGGAGCTACCCGGAGACCCAACCGAGCGGGGACGAGACGGTGAAGACGGTTTACGTCGTCGCGAACACGGAGTCGGTGGAGTTGTTTGTCAACGGCAAATCGCTAGGCGTGAACTCAAAGCCAGACAACGGATGGACCTTCTCCTTCCCTGCGGTCGAATTCGTTCCCGGCAGCCTGAAGGCTGTGGGCAAGAACGGAGGGAAGGTCGCGGCCCAGCAGGAACTGACTACCGCCGGGCCGGCGGTAGCGCTGAAGCTGACTCCAATCGTTGGGCCGAAGGGATTGCAGGCCGACGGCGAGGATGTGGCGCTCATCGACGTCGAGGTGGTGGACGCGAAGGGCGAGCGTTGCCCGACCGACGACGCGCGGGTCGACTTCACCTGTGTGGGGCCGGGAATCTGGCGCGGCGGATACAACAGCGGCAAAGTCGATTCGACCAACAACCTGTACCTCAACACGGAAGGCGGGATCAATCGCGTCGCCGTGCGGTCCACGCTGACGGCCGGGACGATCACGGTGACGGCCAAGCGGGACGGGTTGAAGGGGGCGCAGGTGCAGCTTACGGCCAAGCCGGTGGTGGTGACGGACGGAATTGCGACGTTCATGCCGCAGCACCTGCCGGGGCCGGCGGAGAAGTAGGGCGATCCTCCAACGCGAGGCGCATGACCAGGGCGTCGTCGTCGGGGTTGTGGTAGTAGCGCGGGCGGCAGCCTGTCCGCGTAAAGCCGAGGCTGGTGTAGAGTGCGATGGCGCCGGCGTCGGCGGCGCGGACCTCGAGAATGACTTCGGTCGCGCCGTGGGAGCGGCACCAATCGAAGACGGAACTGCACAGGGCGCGGCCCAGGCCGGTGCGCCGGGCGGCGGAGGCGACCGCGACGCTCTCTAACTCGGCGACACAGGCGGCGTCGAGCCTGCGCGGAGTTGGGGTGACGAGTCCGACGGCAAAGCCCACGAGCAAGGCGTCGCGACAGGCGACGATCAGACAGCGTTGCGGGGCGGCGGATGTTTGCCCGGTGCGCTCGCCACCGGCAGCACTGAGGACGGCAGCATACGAGGATAGCGGCCAGTGCGGCGCGTTTTCGGCGGCACGCTCGAGAGCCAGGATGGAGTTGAGGTCCGAGGCTGTGGCGGGGCGCAGTTGACCTTGCGGAGGCGTCATCGCACGGGAGTCTCGGGCACGGCAACGTTCGCGGCCGATGCGGGGCGTGGTTTCGCGAAGATCTCGGCGTCCGTGCGGCGCAGGTAGTTGGCGTCGAGGGTGGCGGGCGAGTCGAAGTCGCTTTGCCGGATGCGCAGGAGGGCGAGGGGCAAGGCGTCTACTGCGGTGGGCTCGGCGAGCAGGCGCGGGGAGAGCGAGGCGAGGGATTCGGCGACTGCGGGCTCGCAGACGACGACGTGAGCCGGTTGCTTGCTGGGTGCGGCGAGGAGTTGGTCGCAGGTGAGGAGGGATTCGCGGAGGCAGACGCCGTCCAGATAAACGCCCGAGTAGAACTCTCCGCGGCCGGCGTCGAGCAGAGCGTTAATGCAGCCGCCAGCGGGCGGCTGGGCGAGATGGGCAAGCACAGCGAGGCGGGAGATCGCGACCAGCGGAAGACTGAGCGCGTGGCACAGACCCTTGGCGGCGCTGACGCCGACGCGGACCCCGGTGAAGGAACCGGGGCCGTGGACTACGACGACGGCTTCGAGCGATTGCGGGCTGAGGCCGGCGCGGGCCACGAGGTCGCGGATGGCTGGGACGAGGCGCTCGGAGGCGGTGCGGCCAGGGAGGGTTGCGGCCGTGATGATCGCGGTGTCGGCCAACGCGACGCTGCCGGTGGTGCCGCAAGTGTCGATGAGGAGGATTTTCATGCGGGCGATTCCCAGGGGCATCCACCCCTCAATCTAAGTCCTAAAGTATGTAGTCTAAAAGGCTTAAGTCTGGACCAAGTCCAAGCATTGTCGTTCCTAGTTCTGCCGATGCTCTTGGGTACCCTGTATATACCCACGATTTGTTGATGTTGCTGGACTTACGGCTTCGTATATACGGCGTTATATATACTTTGTCCAGCCTTATGCGCTAGGACTGTCCGGGGCACCCCGACGACGCTCAGGGTTAGGAATCGGGATTCTAAGTGCCCTCCTGAAGACAAGGCTAACCGCCACTGGAACCGTTCTTTAATTCAGGATTATATACTTGACTAAATAGCTCATTCGCGCTATCCTTCTTGCATGGTGAGGCTAAACGGCACTAACGACTCGGCTTATCAGGGTTTGAATCCTTCATCTTTTTCTTCAAATCCCGCCGAATTGAGGCAACAAGCGACCGGGTTGGAATTCGCTGCAACGGCCCTTTTGCCAGCTTCTTTTTCTGCTCACTCATGGAGGCTCCTATGACCCTGATTGACATTGCTACCGGATACTCGACTGACGAACGGTGCCGCGAACTTCTGGAGCGGCTGCGCTGGCCCAACGGCCCTGAGTGCCCCCGCTGCCTTACTACGAAACTGACGCGCCTCAGCACGAACAAGAAGATGCTTTTCTGCTCGGACTGCAAGTACCAATTTACCGTGACGGCGGGCACGATTTTCAACGATTCGCACCTTCCGCTCGAAACGTGGCTGTTCGCTACCATCCTGCTCGTAGAGGCCCGCAAGGGTATCAGCGCGAACCAACTCAAGCGGACGCTCGGCGTCTCCTACAAGACGGCATGGTATCTCTGCCATCGCATTCGCTCGGCGATGGCTTCGGCGGAAAAGAACATGCTCTACGGAACGGTGGAGATGGACGAAACTTGGGTTGGAGGCCGTGAGCGGAATCCTCGTGGCGCTGGGCGCATTCCTTATGCCGAGAGCAAGAAGGTTCCGGTCGTCGGCATCAAACAGCGCGGCGGTGAATTGCGGTTTTTCAAGGCGGAAGATGTGAAGTCCGGCACGCTGGCGAAGTACATCAAGGAAAACGTCAGCGAGGATGTAGACGTAATTATGACCGACGAGTGGAGCGGCTACCCTGGCGCGATGAAGAAGGCCGGAGTCAGCCGCGACAAGCACAAGACGATCAACCACAACCAGAAGGTCTATGTTGACGGCGATATCACCACGAACGGAATTGAATCCGCGTTTAGCTTGCTCAAGCGCGGGATTGTGGGATCGTGGCATAAAGTCTCTGCAAAACATCTTCCGGCCTACCTCGAAGAAATGACGTTCCGATTCAACCGCCGCGACTCTAAGACTCTTTTTCTGGAGACTCTTCAGCACATGGTGACGGCTGACCCTCTGACGTATCAGGAGTTGACGGCGTAGGTTGATTGAGTCCTGACAGTGCCTTCATTAGGCCCTCCATCTGCGCCATCAGGTTCCGATGTTCCTCCAAGCGTTCCACTCGTAAATTCACGGCTACTTCGGTGAACTGTGCGAGAGATAGACCAAACTCTTCGTCTGATTTCGCCACATCAAGTAAGTCGATGATGAGGCTTCCAGCCCATGCCTCAAGAGTGCTTTGCGCCCGACGAACCCCTTCTATCTCCGTGCCAGACACTTGCCCCATTCCAGACCCTTCCCCCCGGTGAAATACCGCAATCCCTGATTTCCCTCCAACACTCCGAAGCGCCACTTCGGCCACGCTGAGAAGGTTGATGGCGATTGGAATCACACGCCGCACAGGCTCATATTTTTGATAGAGTTTATGAATTTGGTACTGCACTGCGCGTCCGGAGCCAATCACTGCGATTTCATCGACCTGTGAAATTGCTGTGGCGTAAGACTTGTAGAGACGCGGAACTTCCGAATCGTAGAGTTTGATGCCGATCAGAAGCTCGATAATGGATTCGTCTTCACTGCTGACCGGGCAAGCTTTGAATTCGGAATTGTAAAGCGATAACAACGTTTCAGCTACGACATCCTCGATAGCGTCATAGTCATCCGTAGCCCTACGGATATTCCGCACGATGCGCGATATCGCCATATCGATCATCGGGCCATGACCGGCTCCAGCGAAAGCCATCTGCGTCATACCCTTGTGCGCTCCGCGAATAATGAGTTTGTCTACGGGAAACTTGTAATCGCCGAGAGATTCCTGGGAGTCAGCGCACATCACAATCCCGTCAGTACACACAAATCCAGCAGCAATGGTCATTTCTCGGCTCCAGTTGGGCCGAATCCGAATTTCTCGCGGGACAATGAGATGCGAGGTTCGTGGACGCGGAAGCGGCTTAGGAAGCATTCAACGCCTCCTTCGCCGATTTGGTCAAGTATATAATCCACCTTTAATTATATGGGGGGGGTGTCAAGCAATTGAGGCCTTCTTGCCAAATCGGACGGTGCAGGCAGACGGTGCGTTGGGGGTTACTTTCGGGTTGCCGGAGGACGGATATGCGATAGAAGTTGCACGGGCAGAGCCGGATGGGCGTATGTTGCTGGAGACTGGCCGTTGCGGGGCAAGTTGGTTACCAAAGATTGACCTGTCTTCGAATAAATAGGGGAAAAAGGACTCCTCATGCGCCTGAATTCGGTGTAGAATTTCGGCACTTAGCTCAGGAATCAAGGGCTCTTCGATTTCAATCATTCCATTGGCTGTTCGAGTATGGAGGAACGACTATGGAGTTTCCGCGCATTGGGCGAGGGAATTCGCCGATGTTGGATCGTGCCGACCGGTCGGTGAAGAACGGACTTCGAACTCTCCGTTCTGACAAGCGGGGCGGGGCGCTGGTTGAGTTCGCAGTGACGTTGCCGGTGTTCTTGATGTTCATCACGGCTGTCTTCTCGTTTTCGATGGCAATTTACGAGAAGCTGGAGCTGGCGGAGGCAGTTGCCGCCGGTGGGCGAGTGCTGGCGGCGGATCGGGGAGATACCAACCCGTGCGCCACGACAGCGGCTGCGATTGCGGCTGCGGCGCCGTCGCTGAGCGGCTTGACCTACAGTTTTTCGATCAATGGCGGGACCGCAACCGGGGCAACGTGCACGGGTAGCGCGGGCGCCAGCAACATGTTGACAGGGCACACGGCCCAGGTGTCGGCCACTTATACGTGCTCCATCAATGTCTATCGCTTCAGCTTCCCGGGTTGCAGTCTGACTTCGTCGATCACGGAGGAAGTCCAATGACCCACGGCCGGAGGAAACTGCTTCTAGGGGCGCTTCGGGACGAGCGGGGACAGGTGATCCCCTTCATGGTGTTATTGTCTGTCCTGTTTTTCGGAATGGCCGGGCTGTCGATTGACCTCGGCCGCGCCTACGCCAGCTATCGCGAACTGCAGGCTTCCACCGACGCGGCAGCGTTAGCCGGCGGATATGCCATGGGCCAGGCCAATGCCACGGAGACCACGACTGACTGCGCTGTTTATGAGTTCAGTTCAGCTGTCACCGCAACCGCCGACTGTGGTGGCAGCACGGTCAGCGGCTACAACGTGAATCCGAATCTGCCGAGCGCGACGGTTACAGCCGTCAACTTCAGTTGCGTGAGCAACAGTTACACGACCGGGGTGTATTGCACCGCTGGAGTACCCTGCAGCGCTAGCGCGTCAGGCTGTAACGTCCTCCAGGTGGTGCAGACGGCGGCAATTCCGACGTTCTTCATCCAGGCTCTCCACTATTTCCATGTCAATACCGCCGATTCGTTGACGCTAGCGGCAACCTCGACGGCGCTTATGCGGGGCTCGGTGAGCTCACAGTACAACGTGGCTGTGATACTGGACTCGACCGGGTCGATGGGCCAAGCCGACACCGACGGCAATTGCACCGCGGGTACGACGAAGGAAGTGTGCGCGCTGAGCGGTATTCAAACGCTGCTGGCCGGTCTGACTCCGTGCGGCCCTGGGAGCAACTCTTCCACTTGCGCGTCCGCATTCGATTCCGTGGCCGTATTCACCTTTCCTAACGTGAAGGAGAGCACAGCCTCGGACGCGACGACGTGTTCCGGAACCAAGCCGAGTGGTATGCCCTATTCGGTGATGGTACCGGGAACGACCTGGTCGGCGCCCACGAGCAGCGAGCCGGATTACGAGATCACCTCGGGTGGCCCCAACAGCAACGGTTTCGAGGACGACTACAGTTCTACCAATGCATACGGCGGCTCAATAGTCACCACGACGGCCAACCAGCTTGAGATCGCGACCGGGGCGGATACGGGTCATAACTGTACCGGACTGACGACCCCGATCAGCGGACAGGGGACCTATCTTGCAGGAGCGATTTATGCGGCGCAGTCTGCGCTGGTCGCCGCCCAGAAAAACGCTCCAGGATCGTTGAACGCGATTATTCTCCTGACCGACGGCGATGCGAACGCAACCAACACCTTCACCACCACAGCCGGCGTAACATTGTCGTCGACGACCACCCCGAAATTGAACACAACCGCACCTTACTTATACCCATCCATGAAAGATCAATGCGCGCAGGCGATCACCGCGGCGCAATACGCTGCCACCAACGGCACCTCGGTTTACGTAGTGGCCTACCAGTCGCCGACCTCGGGATGTGACACCGACACCACGGACACTGATCCGTGCGCTAATCTGAAGGAAATGGCTCTGCAGGCCGGGTCGACTGCTGCTTATGCGGGAAACTTTTACTCGGACGCCACTACAACGAACCATGGGGCGTGCACGTCGACTGCCAACCCGAACCTGACCCTGAACCAGGTGTTCACCCAGGTGGCAACGTCGTTTACCACGGCGCGACTGCTTCCAAACTGACCTTTTTCCGGCAACCCTGGCAGAAGTGTGTCTGGTGGCGGAGGTGTGCGCGAGGGCAAAGGGATCTGTCGTGACCTGGGATGATTATGAGCGCCGGGTCATGCAAGACAAGCCCCGCGGGCAGTTGGAATGCATCGCGTTCCCCACGGCGACAAGTCGGCAGGCTTCAGGTCTTGGAGCGTCCACGTGACGTTTCTGCGTGGGGCAAGTATCGTTGAGAGAGGGTGACGGCGCACGCCCCCGGACGCTGCCCTGAAGATGACAAGCAATTGAAGACAAAGAGAGAGCCCGGATACACCCAATGACGATGAAGACTGAAGTTCCCGCGAAGGCGGACTTCTCCGCGGAGTTGGCGGAGTGGATTGAGGCGTTCGACGACGTGGTTGCGCAGGAGTGGGAGAATGCCGCGGAGCTGCTGAGGGCGCTGCGGCAGCGCGGCCGCGAGGCGGGGGTCGCGGTGCCGAATGAGTTTGCGACACCGTTCTGCAACACGATTCCGAAATACGACGAGGTCGAGTACCCCGGTGACCGCAAGCTGGAAAAACGGATCGAGGCGCTGATCCGGTGGAATGCCATGGCGATGGTGCATGGGCAAAACAAGAAGGACGCGGGGATTGGCGGGCATATTTCGACGTACTCGTCGCAGGCGACGCTGCAGGAGGTCGGGTACAACCACTTCTTTCGCGCGAAGTACATTGCGGACGATGGGAGCGAGCAACCGGGGGATTTTATTTACCACCAGGGGCATGCGTCGCCGGGCGTGTACGCGAGGAGCTACCTGCTGGGGCGATTGAATGACGACCACCTGAAGAACTTCCGGCATGAGCTGCGCGACAAGCCGGGACTGTCGAGCTATCCGCACCCGTGGCTGATGCCGGAGTTCTGGAATTTTCCGACGGTGTCGATGGGGATCGGGCCGCTGAACGCAATTTATCAGGCGCGGTTTATGCGCTATCTGGAGAACCGCGGGCTGCTGAAGAAGGTGCCGCGGAAGATATGGGCGTTCCTGGGCGACGGCGAGACGGACGAGGTGGATACTCTGGGCGCGATCAGCCTGGGCTCGCGGGAGAAGCTGGACAACCTGATCTTTATTGTGAACTGCAACCTGCAGCGGCTGGATGGGCCGGTGCGCGGGAACAAGCGGATCATCGATGAGTTGGAGGGAGTGTTCCTGGGCGCTGGGTGGAATGTGATTAAGGTGATCTGGGGCTCGGACTGGGATGAGCTGTTTGCGCGCGACCACAGCGGGCTGCTGCTGCGGAGGATGGAAGAGTGCGTGGATGGCGACTTCCAAACGTATAAGGCGAAGGATGGGGCGTATCTGCGGAAGCATTTCTTCGGAAAGTATCCGGAGCTGCTGGAACTGGTGAAGGACTATACGGACGACCAGTTGATCCATCTGCATCGCGGCGGACACGACCCGGTGAAGGTGTACAACGCGTACAAGCGCGCGGCAGAGCATAAGGGTGGGCCGTCGGTGGTGCTGGCCATGACGGTGAAGGGGTATGGGCTGGGATCGGCGCAGGCGCGGAATGCGACCCACAGCGAGAAAAAGCTGGGGGACGATGCGCTGGCGGCGTTTGTGAAGACTTTCGACATTCCGATTCCGGAGGAGTCGGCGTTGAATGGGACGCCGTACCGGCCGCCGCAGGATTCGCCGGAGATTGTGTACATGCAGCAGAAGCGCGCCGAATTGGGCGGATATCTGCCGATGCGGACGGTGCCGGCGAGCACGTTCAAGGCGCCGGAGCTGAAGTTCTTCAAGGAGTGGACGGACGGGTCGGGCGGGCGCGCGGTGTCGACGACGATGGGTTTCATTTCGATCCTGCGCGGGCTGCTGAAGGATGGGGAGATTGGCAAACTGGTGGTGCCGATTGTGCCGGACGAGGGACGGACGTTTGGCTTGGAGTCGGTGATCCGGCAGGTGGGCATTTACGCGCCGGAGGGGCAGCGGTACACGCCGCACGACAAGGACATGCTGCTGTTCTACCGCGAAGAGCAGGATGGGCAGATTCTGGAGGAAGGAATTACCGAGGCGGGATCGATGGCTTCGTTTACGGCTGCGGGGCAGGCGTATTCGACGTACAAGGTGCCGACGATTCCCTTCTACATGTACTACTCCATGTTCGGGTTCCAGCGGATCGGGGACATGGTATGGGCGGCGGCGGACGCGCGCTGCAAGGGCTTCCTGATGGGCGGAACGGCGGGGCGGACGACCATGCTGGGCGAGGGCCTGCAGCACCAGGATGGGCACAGCCATGTGCTGGCCAGTACGGTGCCAACGTGCGTGAGCTACGATCCGGCATTTGTGTATGAGCTGGCTGTGGTGGTGCAGGACGGCTTGCGGCGGATGTACGAAAACATGGAAGACTGCTTCTTCTACATCACGATGTACAACGAGGATTATGCGATGCCGCCAATGCCGGAGGGCGCGCGGGAGGGGATTCTGCGGGGGATTTACAAGTTCCGCGCAGCAAAGAACGGAGAGGCTACGGTGCAGTTGTTTGGGTCGGGGCCGATTCTAAACGAGGTGCTGCGGGCGCAGGAGATGCTGGCGGAGAAGTACCAGATTGCCGCGGATGTGTGGAGCGTAACCAGCTACACGGAGCTGCGGCGCGAGGCGATTGCGACCGAGCGCTGGAACCGGCTGCATCCAGCGGGGGCGGAGAAGAAGACGTATATCGAGACCGCGCTGGAGGGTGCAAAGGGGCCGATCGTCGCGGCTAGCGATTATATGAAGTCGCTGCCGGATGTGCTGGCTCCGTGGTTGCAGGCGGACGGCAAGTGCAGGCTGGTGACGCTGGGGACGGATGGGTTCGGACGCAGCGATAACCGCGAACACCTGCGGCGGCACTTTGAGGTGAATGCGGAGTCGATTGTGGGGGCGACACTCTCGCGGCTGGCGCGCGACGGAAAGATCAAAGGCAAGAAGGCCCAGGCGGCGCTGGCGGAGCTGGGGCTGGATGTCGAGGCAAAGGACCCGGCGCGAGCATGATGGCTGACAGTGCGGACGCAGGAGCCGCGTGGGAGAATCCGCTGATTCCGAACGCTAAGCTGCGGCAGATCTATCGCGCGATGGTGCGGCTGAGGACGCTGGCACGCGCGTTGCCGGCGGGACGCCGCGACGGGTTGGGGTTGGAGGCGTGCCTGGTGAGCACGTCGGTGGACCTGAGCCCGGGCGACCTGGTGAGCGACGCGATTGAAGGCGGGGCGGTGGAGTTTCTGCGCGGGTCTAGCCTGGGTGCGGTACTGCGACCGGGTAAGGCGAAACGCGGGCCTGCGGCGGATTGCGGTGCGGCGGCGCGGTTGCCTGGCGGCTTGGGGATTGCGGAACGGATATGGGCGGCGCTGGGCGCGGCGGCAGCGTTGAAGGCCGCAGGGGCGCAGGCAAGAGTTGAGTCCAAGGCGATGGGGGGAAGCCAGCAGGACACGCGCGTAGTGGTGGCCTATGTGCCGGCGGGTAAGGTTCCGGCAGCGGTATGGCGGAAGGCGCTGACGATTGCGGCCAAGCAGGAGCTTCCAGTGGTCTTTGTGGTGCTTCCGGCGCGAGGCGGCAAAGTGCGCGCAGGTGGGGTGACCGCAATGGCGCTGCGGTGCCGCGTGCCGGGGATTCCGGTGGACGCGGATGATGCGGTGGCGATCTATCGCGTCGCGCAGGAGTCGATTGGGCGGGCGAGGATTGGCGGCGGGGCGGCGCTGATGGAGTGCGTGCCGTTTGTGAGGGAAGGCGTTGCGGACAGGGGAACGGCGCCGATCGACGGGATTGCCGGGCTGGAGCGCTACCTCTTGCAGCGTGGCGTTGCGACGAGGGTGTGGATGGAGCGGGAGGCGAAGGGGTTCGCCAAGCGGGTGGCGAGGGAGAAGGAAGCGTCCAGGTAGATTGGGGGCGAGCCTTCGGAGGGTTTCCCTCCAACTCCAAGTGAATGTGCGGCGTACCGGCGGCGGGCGCAGTTACACTGGAGAGGGTGATGGACCGGAGTCTCGAGGTGCGAGTGCGGACAGTTATTGCGCTATGGTTTGTTGGCGTTGCGAGTCTGGGGCTAAGTCTGGGGACCGCTCGTGCCGCGCAGGTGGCGCCGCAGACAACGCCGGCAACGCAGCAGACAGCACCGCCTCCGACGGAACAGACGAGTCCACCAGCGGCGGCACCGACGCCAACTCCGGAGAACCAAGATCAGATTGAGTCGCTGCCGGGCTATCGGCAGGGCCAACAGGAGCAAGGCCAGCCAGCAGGCGCTACTCCGCCTGCGGGCACAACTCCGGCGGCGGGCGCTCCGCAGGCGATGCCGGTGCCGCAGCAAGCGCCGCCGCCGGTGGTGACTCCCGAGGCGCCCACGCCGCAGACGCCGTATACGGCGATGCCGCCGTACGCGCCGGCAGGGACGCCGGAGAAGCCGGGACACATGCCGGGCGATGCGCTGGGCAGCGCTTACATTCCGGTGGATAGCTGGGTGTATCCGGCGATGATGCGGCTTTATTCGCTGGGGTATCTGGACACGATGTACCTGGCGATGCGGCCGTATACCCGGCGCAGCGCGCTGCACATCCTGCAGGCGAGCGAGGACGCTATTCTCGGGAGCGACGATGCGCAGGCGCAGGAGATCCTGGCAACACTGCTGAGCGAGCTGACCGACGAGGGGATCACCAGCGAGAAGATTGCGGGGACCGCGCGCGGGACCGTGTACGGGGTGCAGTCGGTATACACGCGGGTGATGGGGGTTTCGGGGCCGATTCTTGAGGACAGCTTCCACCTGGGGCAGACGTTTTTCAACGACTACGGGCGGCCAAATCAGCCGGGATTCAACAACATTACCGGCTTCTCGACGCTGGAGGAGCAGGGGCCGTTCTCGTTGTATGTGCGGGGCGAGTACCAGCATGCGCCGGGCGGGCCGGGCTACTCGCAGGATTTGTCGGCGACGCTTTCGGCGCTGGACCACCAGATTCCGTTCTCGGGGTACAACGATCCGCAGGCGACGATTCCTACCGGACCGATTGCGGCGCAGAACCCGTTTCGGCTGGTGGAGGCAACGCTTTCGTATCACATCCTGGGGCACGAGATTTCGGGTGGGAAGTCGGATGCGTGGCTGGGACCGGCGATGGGCGGCGGCATGGCCTGGTCGAATAACGCGGAGAATATTTACTCGTTCCGGATCAACCGGGTTGAACCGCTGAAGATTCCGCTGCTATCGCGGATTCTGGGGCCGGTGCGGTATGACTTTTTCTATGGAAGCCTGAAGGGGCACACGGCGCCGAACGACGACTATGTGCATTCGGACATGTTCTCGTTCCAGCCGACGCGGGACTTCCAGTTCGCCTTCCAGCGGACGATTGTATTCGGCGGCGAGGGACATGAGCCGGTAACGCTGCACACATTTCTGAAGGGCTTCTTCAGCGTGAACGACACAAATCCCGCGCTGAAGTATTCCAGGGACGATCCGGGGGCGCGTTTCTCGGACTTCAGTTTCTCCTACCGGCTGCCGTTTGCGCGGAACTATCTGACGCTGTATGCGGACTCGGAGACGCATGACGACGTGACCCCGATATCGGCTCCGCGACGCGCGAGCTACCGGCCGGGGATTTACCTCTCGCAGTTTCCGATGATGAAGCGGCTGAGCCTGCGGGTGGAGGGAGTGTCGACCGACTGCTCAACGTCGGTCTGCCAAGGCGGAAACGAGGCCTATATCGAAGTCGTCCAGAGACAGGCGTACACCAACAAGGGCAACATCCTGGGCGACTGGATTGGGCGCGAAGCCAAGGGCGGACAGGCGTGGCTGACGTACCACCTGTCCGGCAACGAGTGGGTGGACGTGGAGTATATGCACAAGCAGACGCCGGGAGACTTTATCCCGGGCGCGTACAACGCAGCGACGAATACGTACGGGCCGGGCGGCACGACGCAGAACCAGTTCCGCGTGGATGTGGTGAAGCGGATCGGGGCTGATGTTGAGGTGAATGCGTGGTACCAGCACGAGCGCTGGGTGGCGCCGATCTATATGCCGGGAGTGCAGAGCAATAATGCATTCACGGTGCAGGTGACGTTTTTCCCGAAGCTGCGGACGACGGCAAAGTGAGTTATGAACAGAACATGGCACGAAAAGAACAAAATGCCCGAGAAGCCTTCGCTGGAAGAACGAATTGGCTGGCATACCGAACATGCAAAGCAGTGCGGATGCAGGCCAGTTCCAAAGAGCTTATTGGCGAGAATTAAAGAACATAAACCGAGAGCAAGGTGAACGACTATTTCCTGCCGGCCAATGACCTTGAAAAGGCACGGGGGTTTTAGCGGCTCTTAGTGTGTGGTTGATTCAGTGTAGAAGCGGTCGAGGTCGGTCTTCATCAGCTTCTGGGCCTCAGTGTTGAGGTAGACCATGTGGCCGGAGGGGTAGTAGCCGAACATGATGTTGCCGGTCAGCGCGGGGGGCAGCATCATGTGGCTGAGGTCGTACTCGGTGGCGAAGAACGGCGTGGCGAGATCGAAGTAGCCGTTGGCGGAGAAGACATGCAATTTGGGATTCTTGCGCATGGCGTCGGCGAGGTCGACGGCGGTGTCGGGCAGGGTCTGGTCTGAGTTCGGACCCGACTCGCCGCTGGGATGGTGCTTCATGTCCCAGGCCTGACCGAAGGAAGCTGAGACGACATATGGGTCGCTGCTCATGTACTTCAGCTCCTTCTGGATGTAGTCGCGGAAGGCGCCGACATAGGCTCCCTCGGGGCCGGTGTTGGAGGGGTCGTAGCCGGGAGTTTCGCCGGCGGAGTCAATGTCCCAGCCCTCGAAGCGGGCGTCGTAGCGGCCAAAGGTGCGGTCGTCGTCGCGGAGAAGCTCCTTGCGGAAGCGCGCGGGCGAGATGCGCAGCTTGGTCTCCTTCACATACTGGACGCTGAGGCCGGTGAGGTCTGCAACCTTTTGGGCGGTGGCGTCGAGCTGCGCCGCGGGCAATCTGTCTCCTTGAGCGAGCGCCTCGGCGTAGGGGCCGCGCGCGAACTCGCGGGCCTGCTCGACGGCTTCGGCCATGGTTCCGGTGTGCTTGCCCTTCTTGTAGTAGTAGGCGATGGCGGTGTAGGACGGCAGGTAGGCGATGTCCGAGGTGTCGTAGCCGGGGCTGCGGACGTTGTAGTTCAGGATCGAGGAAAGCAGGGTGACGCCGTTGAACTCGATCCCGTCATTTTCGAGCGCCGCGACCAGGGCGGCCGAACGCGGCGTGCCGTAGGATTCGCCGAAGAGAAATTTAGGCGAGTTCCAGCGCTGGTTGACGGTGATGTAGCGGGTGATGAACTTCTCAAAGGCGTGAACGTCCTGGTCGACACCGGTGAAGTCCTTTGCGGTCCCCTTGCCCACGAGACGGGAGAAGCCCGTCATGGGAGCGTCGATGAAGACCAGATCACTCTTGTCGATGAGGCTGGACTGATTGGTGACGACCTGGAACGGCGGCGGGCCGGAGGCGTCGGGGCTGTCAGTCACCACGCGCACCGGGCCGAATGAGCCCATGCGCAGCCAGACGGTGGCAGAGCCGGGACCGCCGTTGTAGAAGAAGGTGACAGGGCGGGTGTTGGGCTCGGCGCCGTCCTGGGTGTAGGCAACGTAGAAGATGCTGCAGTTCGGCTTGTCCTTCTCGTCCTTGATCAGGAGGTTGCCGGCGGTCGCAGTGTAGTGGATGGTCTGGCCGGCGGCGGCCCAGTCATGCTTGGTGACGGAGGAAGTCTCGGGCGGAATGGGGATGGTGGCGTCGTCGGGCTTGTCGGTTTTGTCTGCCGGGGCAGTCTGGGCGAACGCGGCAGGCGCAAGAACGAGGAGTCCCAGCATAGGCAATCCGAGGACGATTGAGAGACACCACTTGATCCGCGTCATAGACACACGCTTTCTTACGGATTTATCCAGCGAAAACAAAGCTATGATAGCCGACTTTCGGTAAGCGGCACATTGGGCTTGGCGGCGACACAGGCCTGAAAATAGGCGAGGGACTTCTGAAGCCCCTCGCGGAGAGCGACCTTCGGCTCCCAGCCGAGCTGGGTGCGGGCTTTGGTGATGTCGGGGCGGCGGCGGGTGGGATCGTCCTGTGGCAAAGGCCGGTGAACGATCTTGGATTTCGAGCCGGTGACGCTGAGGACTTCCTGCGCGCACTCCAGCATGGTGAACTCGCAGGGATTGCCGATGTTGACGGGGGTGTGCTCACTGGAGGCGGAGAGGCGAAGGATGCCGTCGATGAGGTCGGAGACATAGCAGAAGCTGCGGGTCTGGAGGCCGTCGCCATAGACGGTGAGGGGCTCACCACGCAGGGCCTGCATCATGAAATTGGAGATGACGCGGCCGTCGTTGGCCTGGAGGCGCGGGCCGTAGGTGTTGAAGATGCGGACCATGTGGGTGTCGACACCGTAATAGCGATGCCAGGCGGTGACAGCAGCTTCAGAGAAGCGCTTGGACTCGTCGTAGACCGACCGCGGGCCGATGGGGTTGACGCGGCCCCAGTAGGTTTCGACTTGGGGATGGACCTCGGGGTCGCCGTAGCACTCGGAGGTGGAGGCGTGGAGGTAGCCGGCGTTGTACTTGCGGGCGAGGTTGAGGGTGTTGATGGTGCCGGCGGAGCCGACCAGCAGGGTTTCGGGGCCGAGGCGATCGTAGTCGACGGGGCTGGCCGGCGAGGCGAAGTTGAAGATGTAGTCGACGGGGCCGGGGTCGAAGGGGAGGGTGATGTCCTGGTTGAGGAAGGTAAAGCGGGGCTCGCCGGCGAGGTGGGCGAGGTTGGCCATGCTGCCGGTGGAGAGGTTGTCGACGCCGAGGACAGAGTTGCCGGTGGACTGGGCGAGCAGGGCGTCAATAAGATGCGAGCCGAGAAAGCCCGCGGCACCGGCGACGAGGATCTTCCTGGAGGTCATGTGTTCCCTTTCTGACCTTCGCAGCTAAATAGCTGCGGGGGTGGCGAGTTCGGCGTCGCGGGCAGGATAGACGGCGGGGCGTCCGATACTGATGTAGGTGAATCCCTGATCGTGCATCACTTTGGGGTCAAAGAGATTGCGGCCGTCGACCACGATCGGGTAGCGCATGACAGTGTAGAGGCGCTTCAGGTCGAGGGCGGCAAACTCTGCCCAGTCGGTGAGGACGAGCAGGGCGTCGGCGTCGCGGGCGGCAGCGTAGGCGTCTTCGACGTAGCGGAGTTGCGGGCCGGCGGGGAGTTCCTGTTGGGTGCGCTTGATGGCGGCAGGGTCGTATGCGGCGATAGAGCAGCCTTCAGCGAGCAGCATCTCGACCAGGTCGATGGCGGGCGACTCACGGATGTCGTCGGTCTCCCCCTTGAAGGCGAGGCCGAGGACACCGAGGCGCTTGCCGCGAAGCGTCCACAGCGCGGATCGGACCTTTGAGAGGAAGCGTTTCTTCTGCAGGGTGTTGATCTTCTCGATCTCGGTGAGCAGGCCGAAGTCGATGCCGAGTTGGTCGGCCACGGAGCGAAAGGCAGCGACATCCTTGGGAAAGCAGGAGCCGCCGTAGCCGATGCCGGGACGCAGGAAGCGCGGCCCAATGCGGCTGTCGAGGCCAATGCCGCGGGCGACCTGCTCGATGTTTGCATCGGTAGCCTCGCACAGGTTGGAGACGGCGTTGATGAAAGAGATCTTGAGCGCGAGGAAGGCGTTGGAGGCGTGCTTGATGATCTCCGCCGACTTGGTGGAGGTCTGGAGCAGAGGCGGCGGGTGGGCGGTAGAGCGGGCACCCGGAATCGCGTCCGGCCGAGCGTAGTAGACGCCGCTGGTGAGCGGAGCATAGATGTCGGCAAGCAGCGCCGCGGCAGCTTCGCTGTCGGCACCGACCACGATGCGGTCGGGGTGCATGAAGTCCTGAACGGCCGTGCCCTCGCGCAGGAACTCGGGATTGGAAACGACGTCAAAGAGGTGGCGGGCAACACCATTGCGCTCGATGGCGCGGCGGATCCACTCGTTGGTGTAGACGGGGACGGTGCTCTTCTCGACGATGACCTTGTAGCTGGTGAGCGAGCGTGCGATTTCGCAGGCGACGGCTTCGACGTAGGAGAGGTCGGCGTCACCGGTTTCCGACTGGGGTGTGCCGACGGCGATGAAGATGGCGTCGCTGCCGCTGGTGGCTTCGTGGAGGTCGGCGGTGAAGCGGATCCTGCTTCCGCGGTAGCGCATGAGCAGCTCGGGGAGATGTCGCTCGTGGATAAGAGTGTCGCCGGACTCAAGGGCGGCAACCTTACGCTCGTCATTGTCGACGCATACAACATCGTGGCCGATCTCGGCAAAGCAGACCGCCGCGACCAGTCCTACATAACCGGAGCCAACAACTGCAATTTGTATGGGTTTGTTCATGGTCTCCCAGCGTGGATGTCATTGACACGGACAATACAGGTGAGTCTAACGGACTTCCTGCGCAAGCGAAATTCTATTTGGGCGAGGCAAGCTCGGTAATCCCCCAAGGGTAACATCGCGGCTGACTGGAGCATCTCCCTGGCGGACAACTACCGGCGGCCCGACGATCAGGGAGTTTCCCCCTTCCTCGCATGGGGCGGGTCGGGTAGACTAGCAGGAATGGGTCCCCAGAAAACGCAGTTGCCTCCCGCTATCGGCGCGTCTGACCCACAGAGGCCGGGAGGCATGGGTGCCGAAGGCAGCGACACTTCGTTGTCAGAGGCAGTGTCGACGCTGCTCAAGCGGAAATGGATATGGATCCTCGCGATAGCGCTTGGGTTGGTCTACGGCTCCTACAAGGCGATCACCCAACCCAAGCTGTATCAGGCATCGAGCATCGTCCAGGTCCACAATGGGGCGTCGAACGCCTACCGGGTGGAAGAGTCTTACGATCTCAGCGACGACACGCAGACCAAGATGAATTCGGAGGCGCTGATTCTGAAGAGCGAGACGCTGCTGTATACGGTGGCGCGCGAGATGGACCTCGCGAACAATCCGGACTTCCTGGGGGCGAAGGGTCCGGTACCCCATCGTTCGATCGACGATCCTAACGTGCGCGCAGACGTGGTGGGCGCGTTACAGCGCGGCTTGCAGGTGTCCTTGATCCCGCGGACGGAGATGATGAGCATCAGCTACACGAGCCCGAGCGCGCGGCTGTCCGCGGACATCGTGAACCGGGTGGTCAAGGACTACATCGCGCGGTCCTACACTACGCCGGTGGCGCAGACGGGGATTGTTGCCGACTTCCTGGCCGATAACATGAACGACCTCAAGTCGCAGTTGGAGCGGGCGCAGGACCAGATGATGAACCTGCAGCGCAAGCTTGGAGTGCTGGGCTACAGTACGGACTCGGCGCACAGCCAGTTGCAGACATCGTTGGAGGACCTGCTGACGGCCGAAGAGACCGCCAAGATCGCACGGATGACCACCGAGTCGCGCTACCGGATGGTCTCGTCGATGGACCCGAACACGATCGGAGAATCGATCGAGACAACGCCCGGCACCGCGCCCGGCGAGTTGAACCAGTTGCGCGCGCAACTCGCGGTGGCGCAGGCTACCTATGCAGAGCTGACTGCCCCCGGCGGACTGGGACCCAACCATCCCCGAGCGAAGGCGTTGCAGGATCAGATTGCCGAGTTGACCAAGAAGATCAGCGATGAGCAGAGCCGTATGGTGATCCAGGCGAAAGAGTCCTATCTGGCGGCCAAGGCGTCCGAGGACAAGATTGAGCAGGAGCTCGATGCAAAGAAAAAGGAAGCGTACGACCAGGGTAACGACCTGGTTCAGCTCTCCGTGGTACAGCGCGAGTATGAGCAAGACCGCGCTCTGTATGAAGGCCTGAAGCAGCGCCTGGAGACGGCCAAGGTGGAGTCGGGCCTGGATGCTTCAGAGGTTGGCCAAGTGGACGCGGCGCTGCCGCCGGTAAGTCCCACGATGGAATCACCCAGTCGGATCATCCTGACGACCACGCTGTTTTTCCTGCTCGGCGGAATTGTGATTGCGTTCCTGGTTGAGAGCCTGGATACAGGGCTGCACAACATCCAGGAGATCGAGCAGGTGATGGAGATGCCTTCGCTGGCGATCATTCCGAGGGCGAAGCGGTCGACCCCGGAACAGGCGGCAGCGTCTGCGGTACAGCGCAACATCACCGTTCTGACTCAGCCGAAGTCACAGTTCACGGAAGCCTTCCGCTCGCTGCAGACTTCGCTTCTGCTGGCCACGGCGGGGCAGCCGCCGCGGTTCATCCTGTTCACCAGCGCAACCCCCTCGGAGGGCAAGACGACCGCTGCGAGCAACCTGGCATGCATCCTGGCGCAGGGTGAGGCGCGGGTGTTACTGATCGACGCCGACCTGCGCAGACCGAGCATGCACCACCGCTTCGGGCTGACGGGAAAGGCTGGACTTACCACTGTCCTGGCGGGCACATCGAGCTTTGAGGAAGCCGTGCAGCGGATTCGCGAATTGCCCAACCTGGACATTCTGCCCAGTGGCCCGGTGCCTCCGTTCCCCACCGAGATGCTGAGTTCGGAAGCTATGAAGGCGCTGCTGGAGAAGTTGGCGAAGGTGTACGCGCATGTGGTCATCGATTCTCCCCCGATCCTCTCGGTGACCGACGCCGCGATTCTTGGACGCATGGTCGACGCGGTGGTGCTGGTTGTCCGACACGGCAAGTCGAGCAAGAACGTGATGCGGCGGGCCCGCGACCTGATGATCCGCTCGGGCGCGCCGGTCGCCGGCCTGGTGCTGAACGCGGTTGACGTGACCTCGCCCGAGTATTACGGATATTACGGATATACAGGGTACTCGTACGGATCCGCGGACGCCGATAGTTGGGAGACTCAGTCCGTGTCCGCAGGCGATGCCGAGGCAGAGAGGAAGGCCAGGCGATGACCAGAGGCTTCCTGACCGAGATCTTAACGACCGGCGACCGGCCTTTCGCGCCACCGTTGGGCGGGGTTGCGACCGGCTTGCGGAGGCGCGCGCGATGCGTCCTGGCGTGGGCCCTGGCCGCGTCTTGCTGGACAGGTGGAGCGGGTTGGGCATTTGGACAGGCAGACACGCCGGGGATTCAAGCCGGGGCGCCGGCTCTGGGCGCAGCGTCGAGCGAGGCTCCAGGACAGACGGCCACACCCGCCGCGACGCCGTTTGCCGGCGAGGCGATGCTCTACCCTGGAGCAGACTTTAAGTTAGGCCCTGGCGACCTGATCGCGGTGAGAGTTTTTCAGCAGAGCGACTATCAGGCCACGGTGCGGGTGGATGCGGACGGAAATGTCCTGCTGCCCTTCATCGGCAGCGTGAACGTGAAGGGCCTGACCGTTCGGGCGGCCCAGCTCCTGATCGCGGATCGCCTGCGAATCGGACAGTTCTACAGGAACCCCGAGGTTACGATTCAGGTGCTCGACACGGTCAACGGCTCAGTGATGGTGACCGGAGAGATTCACGGCGTGGTGCCAGTGGCCACGGAAAGAAGCCTGAAGGATGTCCTGTTGACTGCGGGTGGCCTGCCAGCGACTGCGAGCCACACGGTGAAGATTGTCCGCAAGCAACCCGACGGATCCGACGAGGTGATTGTTGTCGATCTCGGCACCGACCTGGCATCCAGCACCGCAGCGAATATTCCGGTGCGCCCGCACGACATCATCCAGATCACGCGCGCCAGTGTCGTCTATGTTCTCGGAGCGTTTGCGCACCAGGGCGCGGTGCCGCTGGACCAGGCCGCGCCGCTCACTTTGCTGCAGTTGGTCGCGCTGAGCGGAGGAGTTGGCTTCGAGGGCAGGTACGACGATCTCCGGCTGATTCGTACGGTGGGACCAGAGCGCAAGCTGGTCGAGGTCGACATCAAAAGTGTGCGCGACGGCAAGGCGCCTGACCCGGTGCTGCAGGCCAACGACATTGTGTTCCTGCCCACGAATGCGATGAAGGCCATGCTCAAGAGTCTGGGGGCGGGCGGCGTAATCGGACTCGTCTCAGTCCTGGTTGCAATACATTCTCTGTAGCAACAGCCCTCAGGCGCGGGAACCTCTCCGAAAGGAGACAGCGGGAGATTGAAGACACGGATGACCTCCGAACCGGAACCGCAATTTCCCAGAGCCGGCAGACGCGTGCGACTGGCCTACCTGGTAAGCCATCCCATCCAGTACCAGGCCCCGCTGCTGCGGCGCATTGCCCAGGAGCCGGACATTGATCTTACGGTGTTCTTCGGATCGGATTTTTCCGTCCGCGGTTACCGGGACGAGGGCTTCGGTGTAGGGGTGAGGTGGGACGTCCCGCTGCTGGACGGATACAAGCATGAGTTCCTGCCCAGACTGCGCGACGGGCAGGATGTGGGCGTGATGACGCCCTTGAACCGCGGCATCGTTAGCCGCCTGCGTGGTCGCGGCGGCGACTTGCCCTTCGATGCGCTGTGGGTACATGGCTATGCCGGCGCGAATTCGATACATGGAATGATCGCGGCGAAAGCGCTGGGGATTCCAGTATTGCTGCGGGCGGAGTCGTGGCTGCGCGATCGCGGACGCAGCGGGGTTATGCTCACGCTGAAGAATCTGTTTTTTGCGGGCCTAAAGCCGATGGTCGACGGCGTGCTGCCAATCGGGACGCTGAACGCGGAATACTGGCGCCACTACTTCGGCGACGATGTCCCGCAGTTCCTGATGCCTTATGCGGTGGACAACGGCTACTTCGCGCAGCGGGCGCGCGAGGCCCAAGCAGGTCGGGAGAGTTTGCGGGCGGAGCTTGGTATCGACCCGTCGCGACCGGTAATTCTGTTCGCGTCGAAGCTGCAAGCCCGCAAGCACTGCGATCATCTGATTGAGGCCTACGCCCGGCTCTCGCCTGCACCAGGGACGGAGCCGGAGCCGTATCTCGTGATTGTGGGGGACGGCGAGGAGCGGGCGGCGCTGGAGCAGCAGGCAGCGGCGACGGGTTTCAGTAGCATTCGCTTCGGCGGCTTTCGCAACCAGTCGGAGCTGCCGCAGTTCTTTGACCTGGCTACGGTGCTGGTGCTGCCTTCGCGGCACGAGCCGTGGGGACTGATTGTGAACGAGGGGATGAACGCGGCGCGGGCGGTGATTGTGTCGGACGACGTAGGCTGCGGGCCCGACCTGATCGAGGACGGAGTGAACGGTTGCATCTACCCGGTGGGCGACGTGGACGCGCTGACGAATGCGCTGCGGCGGGTGCTGGACGTTCCGGGCGCCGCCGCGGCGATGGGGCAACGCGCCTTTGAACGTATCCAGAGCTGGGGCTTCGAAGAAGATGTGAAGGGGCTTCGGCGCGCGCTGGCCGCGGTTGTGCCGGGGTTCAAGGCTTAGGGCTATGCGGATTCTGCACGTCATTCCGACGCTTGACCCGGCCACCGGAGGCCCTACCGAGGTGGTGCGCATGCTGGCGAACCATGGGCCGGAAGATTACGAGCAGGAAGTGGTGACGCTGGATGACCCCGGCGCGGACTTTCTGCGCGAGATTGGCTTTCCGGTGCACGCGCTGGGGCCGCGGACCTCGGTTTATGGACGCAACCGCAAGCTGATTCCGTGGCTGAAGGCAAACCGCGGGCGGTTTGATGGCGTGGTGCAGCACGGGATGTGGCAGTACACCGGCTACTCGGTGTGGCGGACGATGCGCGGACGGGTGCCGTATGTAGTGTTCTCGCACGGGATGCTCGATCCGTACTTCAAACAAGCGTTTCCGCTGAAGCACCTGAAGAAGTGGCTGTACTGGCTGCCGGTAGAGTATTGGGTGCTGCGCAGTGCGACGCGCGTCCTGTTTACTTGCGAGGCGGAGGCGGAGTTGGCCAAACAGAGCTTCTGGCTCCACCGGTGGAACGCATGCGTGATGCCCTTTGGGACGATTCCTCCGGCAGGCGATGCGGAAGCACAGCGGAAGGCGTTTTTTGGCGTTTGTCCAACGGTGCGAGGCAGGCGGTTTGTGCTGTACCTGGGGCGGATCGATCGCAAAAAGGGCTGCAATCTGCTGGTGGATGCGTTTGGGAAGCTGGCGGCCCGGGACCCGGGACTGGACCTTGTGATGGCCGGGCCGGACCCGCAGAACTGGCGCACAGAGCTGGCGCGCGGGGCCGAGGTTAGCGACCTGGCAGAGCGCATTCACTGGCCGGGAATGCTGCGGGGAGATGCGAAGTGGGGTGCGTTCCATGCAGCGGAGGTGTTTGCGTTGGCATCGCACCAGGAAAACTTCGGGATTGCAGTAGCGGAGGCGCTGGCCTGCGGCAAGCCGGTGCTGCTGTCGGACAAAGTGAATATCGCGGCGGAGATTGCCGCGGACGGAGCGGGGCTGATGGAGTCCGATACGGCTGCGGGCACGGAGCGCCTGCTGGAGCGATGGGTGAAGTTGCCGCCGTTGGAACGAGAGGCGATGGCGGCGCGCGCGCGCGATTGTTTCCACCAGAGGTACGATATGCGCGAGAATGCAAAGACGGTGGTGCGGGTGTTTGAGCGAGACAGTCGTTAGTTGAGAGGCAAAGGCAGATGGCGAAGGACGCGCATTACAACGCGGCGGAGCACATTTCCCCGGAGACGGCGGCGGACCCGTATCTGCGGCCGGCGTTTGCGGCGAGCGATCGGGCGCGCCGGCTGGTGTGGAATGTTTGCCGAGTGGTGCTATATCGCCCGTCGCCGCGGCCGATGCATGCGTGGCGGGCGTTCCTGCTGCGGTGCTTCGGCGCGAAGATGGGACCGGGCTGCCACTTCTATCCGGCATCGAAGGTGTGGGCGCCGTGGAACCTGGTGTGCGCGGACCAGGTGACGGCGGCGGATGGCGCGGAGATCTACAACCCGGCGCCGATGCGGTTCGGCTCGCACGCGATTCTGTCGCAGGACGCCTTTGTCTGCGGCGCGACGCATGACTACGACGATCCGCGCTTCCCGCTGCTGGCCTACGCGATGGACTTTGGCGCATACGCGTGGGTGTGCGCGCGGGCCTCAGTCGGCCCCGGTGCCAACCTGGGCGAGGGCGCGGTGCTGGGCCTGGGATCGGTCGCGACCCGCGATCTGGAGCCGTGGGGGGTGTATGCGGGAGTTCCCGCGGTGAAGGTGAAGGAGCGGAAACGGTTAGTGGGTACAGCGTAGACCCACATCTCAGAAGCGAGATGTGGGGCACCCAATTCTGGGGCGGGTTTGGTTCAGCCGCGGAGTTTGTCGAGCAGGTCGGTGGGGTGGACGGGCTTGGCGAGGATTTCGAACTCGTGTCCGTCCTGGCGGGCTTTCTCCAGCAGATCGGCGGTGGCAGCCTGGCCGGAAAAGAGCAGGATCTTGCAGTTCGGCATCTTCTGTTTGGTTGCGATGGCGGCCTCGATGCCGGTCATTCCGGTCATGATGACGTCGGTGATGAGCATGTCGGGCCGGAAGCCATCCAGGGCTTCGATGGCTTTCTCCCCGCTGTACACGGCGCGCGCCTCAAACCCTGCCTGATTGAGAATGATGGCTAGGGTGTTGGCAATGACCTGTTCGTCGTCGGCTACAAGTACCTTGCGTTTGATCGGTGCTGCGGCTGGCGCTTCAGACATGCGGAGGGTCCCCAGATGAATGGTGTGAGAAAAGTAGGGGGTAACGTCTTCAGATGCCCCACAACTCATTCTGAACGTACCTGATAATGATACGCTGACGGGAGCGAAGGATGCCGGTGGCGGCCTTAAATTCCTCGCCCCGCCGCGGGCAAAATCAACAAACAAAGAAGAATCCATGCCGCAGACGATCATCCGTGCCGAACACGTCGAAAAGTACTACGCCCAGCCCAGCGAGAACCGCATCCAGGTGATCGCGCCCACTGACTTGCAGGTGTTCTCAGGCGAGATCCTGGCGCTGCTGGGGCCCTCGGGTTCGGGCAAATCGACGCTGCTGCGCATGTTGACCGGCCTCTCGAAGCCTTCGGCGGGCGAGGTGTACTGGCACGAGCAGCCGATCGCTACGTGCGAGCCGAATGTCTCCATCGTGTTCCAGAGCTTTGCGCTTTTCCCGTGGCTCACCGTACTCGAAAACGTGGAGGCGCCGCTGCAGGCGCGCGGCATGGACGCCGCGGAGCAACGCCGGCGGGGATTGAAGATCCTGGACACGGTTGGGCTGGATGGCTTCCAGACGGCGTACCCCAAGGAGCTTTCGGGAGGGATGCGGCAGAGGGTGGGATTTGCGCGGGCGCTGGTGGTAGAGCCGGAGGTCTTGTTCATGGACGAGCCGTTTTCGGCGCTGGACGTGCTGACGGCGGAGAACCTGCGCAGCGAATTGCTGGAGTTGTGGCAGAAGAAGACGATTCCCACCAAGGCGATCTTCCTGGTGACGCACAACATCGAGGAGGCGGTGCTGCTGGCCGACCGCATTATCGTGCTGGGGCGCAACCCGGGAGTGGTGCGGACGGACTTCCAGGTGACGCTGCCGCATCCGCGCGACCGCAAAAGCGAGGCGTTTACACAGCTGGTGGACTACATCTACAAGGTGCTGACGCAGCCGGGCGCGCAGCCTCCCGCGCTGCCCCGCGTGCCTGTGGGCAAGCCTGCCGCGGAGCCGCGTACGGCGCACTACCAGGAGCTGCCGCATGCACGCCCGGGCGGCATCGCCGGACTGCTGGAGTTGCTGCTGGACCACCATGGCAAGGACGACATCTACCGGCTGGCCGACGACCTGGGATTCGAGATCGACGACCTGCTGCCGATTGTGGATGCGGCCCAGATGCTCCGCTTCCTCACCGTTACCGAAGGAGATGCGGAGATCACGCCGGCGGGCGAGGCGTATGCGAACTCCGAGATTCTGCGGCAGAAGGAGCTCTTCCGCAAAGCAGCGCTGGACAATGTGCTGCTGCTGCGGCAGATCGTACGCGCCATCGACGCGAAGAGCGACCACACCGTTCCCGAGGAGTTCTTCCACGACCTGCTGGACGAGCAGTTCACCGAAGAGGTGACGCTGCGGCAATTGGAGACGGCGATCAACTGGGGCCGGTATGCCGAACTGTTCGACTTCGACGCAGCGCGGCGGAGGTTCATCCTGCCGGAGCGGCAATCCGAGCCGCCCGACGAACCGGGCGCTACCGCCGATGCTCCCAACTCGGAGATCGGCAAGTGAATCCGCTGCACATCAATACCAGCTACGAAAGCGGGCGGGAGACGTTGGCGAGTTCACGGGTATTCCGGCGCACCTGGCCGGTAGTGTTGGATCTGTGCGTCGCGGCGATTGGGCTGGCGATCTTTTACGCAATCGTGCGCATCGCGATGCTATGGGCGGGGCCTCCGTCGGAGCAGATGGTGGTGTCGCTGAGCCCGCGGGCGCTGCCGCAGTATGCGTTCTATTCGGTGGTGCGCATCTTCCTGGCGTATGTGCTGAGCCTGGTCTTCGCAGTGAGCTACGGATACCTGGCCGCGTACAACAAGCGCGTGGAAGCGTTCATGATCGCCGCGCTCGACATCATGCAGTCCATCCCGGTCCTGAGCTTTCTGCCTCCGGTGATGCTTGCCATGATTGCGCTGTTCCCAACCCGGCACGTGGGCGTGGAGTTGGGCGCAATTGTGCTGCTGTTTACCGGCGCAGTATGGAACATGGCGTTCAGTTTCTATTCGTCGCTGAAGAGCATCCCGCGTGAGCTGCGTGAGGCCGCGGACATCAACCGTTTCTCGTGGCTGCAGCGGCTGGTGCAACTGGAGCTGCCGTTTGCCGCGATTGGGCTGGTGTGGAACTCGGTGATGTCGGTGGCGGGCGCGTGGTTCACGCTGATGGCCTGCGAGATGTTTCACTTCGGGACGAAGGACTTCCGGCTGCCCGGGCTGGGCTCGTACCTGCAAACCGCGGCGGACCAGAAGAACGGCAGGGCGATTGTGTGGGGGCTGGTCGCGATGATCGCGATCATCGTGGCGATCGACCAGTTGATCTGGCGGCCGCTGATCGCGTGGAGCGACAAGTTCAAGTTCGAGCAGGTGGAGAGTTCGCAGCAGGTACACTCTCCGCTGCTGCACCTTTTCACTCATTCGAATGTGCTGGCTGCCCTTGCGCGGCGCACCGCCGAGCCGCTAAACGAATCGATCTACATCAAGCTGGCGGCGCGACGGAAGCAGCGGCTGGCGCGGGTGGCTGAACATCCGCAGACCGGCGAAGGCCTTGGCGAACGGGTGGTGCTGTGGGTACTGCTGGTACTTGCGGGGGCCGGCATTCTGATAGCGGCCGAGCGGGCGGTCCTGCTGGTGCGGCCCGTCGACGGCGCGCAGTACCTGGAGCTGCTGAAGGGCGCGGAGGCGACGTTTCTGCGCGTGAACTTTTCGCTGGTGCTGGCAGCGGCGTGGACGATTCCGGTGGGCGTAGCGATCGGGTCGCAGCCGCGGCTGGCGCGGCTGGCGCAGCCGCTGGCGCAGATTGCGGCCTCGGTTCCGGCCACGGCGCTATTTCCCGTGGTTTTGCTTCCATTGATTAAGCTGGGCGGTGGGCTGGGTATCGGATCGATTGCCCTGATGTTGCTGGGAACCCAGTGGTACATCCTGTTCAACGTGATTGCCGGCGCAATGGCGATCCCGACCGACTTGAAGGAAGTGGCGACGCTGTTCCGGTTCTCGAAGGTGGAGCGCTGGAAGAAATTAATCCTGCCGGGAATCTTTCCGTATCTGGTTACGGGAATGGTGACCGCCTCCGGCGGCGCATGGAACGCCAGCATCATTGCGGAGTACTACACGCTGGGCGGAAGGACTCTGACCACCCTTGGACTAGGCGAGCAAATCACGGCGGCAACCGCAAATGGGCAGTTCCCCATTATTCTGCTGGGGACCATCCTGATCTCGATGGTGGTGGTGACGACGAACCGGCTGGTGTGGCGCCCGCTGTACCGGCTGGCCGAAACACGCTACCGGTTGGATGGCTGACAACCCGGGATGGTGATTGCTGTATTCTTCTTCGAGAGCGATGCAGCGGACGAGTCCGAAGTTCTGCATCCCGAGGGTTTCGGATTGCGCAAGGCTGCACTGGTTTCGATCGTCGCGGGATTCGTTTGCCTTTCAGGCCTGGGGATTTCCGTTTGCGGACAGGAACCCGGCGGGTTTGGCGGCGTCTGGAGTTACGGCGTCTCGGGGACGTATAGCCCCGATTCCAGCCATATCCTGATTGGCGATTCCGAGCGGCGGCAGGTCTGGACCGTTGGCGCCGAGTACAGCCACATGTTGCGCCAGGGCCCGCTGTTTCGCTTCGATTACGAGGCAGCGGTGATGCCGGTGTGGGAGGAAAGAGACCCGACCGTGACCGGCACGGAGTTTTTCGTCTCCGGCCAGCCGATCGTTACGCCGCAGACGCCGGTGCGCGTGGTCAATATCACCCATCGACCCGTGGGCACCATCCTGACGGGCAGCGGCACCTTCGCGCCGGTCTATGCACTCTTCGGATCGGAGAACACCTACGCCGCCGCGCTTACGCCGCTGGGCGCACGAGTCAGCGTGATGCCGCGCTGGAGGGTGCAGCCGACATTTGCCGTCGATCTCGGGTTTGTCTTCAGCTCGCGCGATGTCCCGATCGACGACGCCTCCCAGTTCAACTTTATGTTTGCGATGGGTCCGGGCATTCAGTTCTATAGCGACGCACACACTTCGTGGCGGGTGGAGTATGTCTATCGCCACTTCTCCAACGCGGGCCTGGGAGATCAGAACCCGGGCGTCGACCAGGGCGTGGTGCGGTTGACGGTGAGCCGCCACCGTTGAACCCACGCATTCACAGCCCCGGTGAATGCTAATCTAAGTCCATGAAATTCGGCGTGCTGGTGTTTCCGGGTTCGAACTGCGACCACGACACATACAACGTAATCGGCGGCGTGATGGGCCAGCCGGTGACCTATCTCTGGCATGAGTCGCATTCGCTCGAAGGCTGCGATGCGATCCTGGTGCCGGGCGGATTCGCGTACGGCGATTACCTGCGGACGGGCGCTATCGCTCGCTTTGCGCCGATCATGCAGGCGGTGAGGCGCTTTGCCGATGCGGGCGGCCTGGTGATGGGCATCTGTAACGGCTTCCAGATCCTGTGCGAGGCGGGCCTGCTGCCGGGCGCGCTGATGCGCAACGCCGGCCAGCGCTATATCTGCCGCCAACTCCACCTTCGCGTGGAGACCAACAACTCGCCGTTCACCGATGGCCTGGCGCGAGGACAGGTGCTGCGCATGCCCATTGGGCACATGGAGGGCAACTACTTCTGCGACGCCGCGACGCTGGAGACCCTGAAGCGCGAGGACCGCATCGCCTTCCGTTATGCCACCGCCGCCGGGGAGATTACGGCGGAGGCGAATCCCAATGGCTCGCTGGAGAATATTGCCGGCGTGTTGAACGAAGGGCGCAACGTGCTGGGCATGATGCCGCACCCCGACCGCTCGAGCGAGGCGCTGCTGGGGTCGGCGGACGGGCTGCTGCTGTTCCAGTCCATTGCACGCAGTCTGACGACGGCGTAGGGTGGCAATTTTGGGCGGCGGTGGTAGTCTTGCCGTGCAATGGTAGACATACATCATCATCTTCTGCCCGGGCTGGATGACGGGGCCAAAGACATTGATACCTCGGTCGCGATGGCAAAACTCGCGGTCGCGGACGGAATTACGCACATCGCCTGCACGCCGCACGCGAACGGCACGTACGCGTTCGACCCGGAGGTGAACCGGGCAAAGACCAATGAGTTGCACGAGCGGCTGGTCGAGCAGAACATTCCGCTGACTCTGGGCAGCGGCTGTGACTTTCATCTCTCCTTCGACAATGTGAAGCAGGCGAAGCTGGAGCCGGCACGGTTCAGCATCAACGGGCTGGGCTATCTGCTGGTGGAGGTGCCGGACTACGGTCTGCCGCCGGGCCTGACCGAGACTTTTTACGAGTTGCACCTCGCCGGGCTGACGCCGATCCTGACCCATCCGGAGCGTAACCCCACGCTGCAGAAGGAACCCGAGCGCATGAAGGACTGGCTGCGCGGCGGCGTGCTGATCCAGGTGACTGCAGACTCGTTGACCGGGCATAAGGGCAAGCAAGCGGAACGCATGGCGCTGAAGTTGGTGGAAGACCGCTGGGTCCACTTTCTAGCGACCGACGCGCACAATGCGAGTTCCCGCCCGCCGCGGATGCGCGAGGCGCACGATCTGGTTGCCAGCCGGTTCGGCGCAAGCTACGCGCACGCCCTGTGCCTGACCAATCCGCTGGCCGTCTTCCTGGGCAAGCATTTTGAGGTGGCGGAGGAACCGCATGGGCTCTATGAAGAGGTGAAAGAGCCCAACTGGTGGCAACGCGTGGCCGGGGCGCTGACCAGGAAATAGGCCTCTGAGGCGAGGCGGGCCTACAGCCCGAGACCACCGTCGACAGCGAGTAGCTGGCCGGTGATGAAGTGCGGCGCGGTCGCGAAGAACAGTACCGCCGCGGCGACGTCTTCCGGGGTCCCGTTGCGCTGCATGGGGGTGCGCCCGGCGAACTCGGCATACGCCTCGCCTACTTCCCCCTGCACAATCATGCCCGGTGCCACGCAGTTCACGCTGATTTCCGGCGCCCAGGCCTTGGCCATGGTCTGCGAGAGCATGTGCAGCGCGGCCTTCGAGGTGCAGTAGTGCGCGTGCGTGGCCCACGGATGGATGCCGCCCAGCGAGCCGATGTTGACGATGCGCCCGCGGGCCTCGCGCAGGTGCGGATAAGCGGCCCGTGCCGCCAGGAACGGCGCGCGCGTGTTGGTGGCGAACATGCGGTCCCACTGGGCCACGGTGATCTGTTCCAGCGCGGCGGACTCAAACACGCCCGCGTTGTTGACCAGAATGTCCAACCGCCCGAACTCCTCGACCACCGCGGCAACAGTCTCCTGAATGCTGTCGGGATCAGTGAGGTCGGTGCGCACGGCAAGCGCACCCACATCGAAACCGGCGAGGCCGCGGACCGTCTCTTCGGCCTCGGACTGCGAGCCCAGGTAGGTGATGGCCACATTGGCGCCGCTCGCCGCCAGGGCCATGGCAATCGCCCGACCGATGCGCTTAGCCGCCCCGGTGACCAGTGCGGTCTTCCCCGCGAGTGGACGGGATGGGCCTTGCGATTCCGTGGTGGGTGATTCAGTGCTCGGGGGCTTTGGCATCGCGGACGGCTACGGCTGCGGCGGGCTGCTGCCGGAGTTGGGCGAGTTGCCGGTAGTGGAGGAACTGCCGGACGTACTGGGCGAACTGGGGGCGGCAGGAGGGCTTGCCGGCGCGGCTGGCTTCGGACGGATCGGCACCTGCACTCCCGGCTGCAACTGCGAGGGCTTGCCCTGGTTGTCGATGTAGGTGGAGATCTGCGCGCGCGGCCGGATCATCGAGATGGTGATCTCCCGGCTCTGCTCATTGACCTGGTAGTCGTCGGCAAAGGTGGCGAACCCGTCGGCGATCACCTGAATGCGTACCTTGCTGCCGGTCGGGATAACGTCGATGATCGCCTTGCCGTCGGGGTGAGTCTTGACCTCCAGACTGCCCTCGTCCACACCGTCCTTGTATGGGTGGAAGACCACGTGCGCGCCATCGATCGGCTTCTTGTTGAAGCCCTTAAGCACGGTCACCTCAATGTGCGACGTATCCGGGGGCGCCTTGTACTTGCGGCCATGCTGCTGCGGCTTGGCATTGTCGTCGTCCTGCGCACCGGCGTGCAGAGGGGTAAGGGAGGCAAACATTGCCAGCGAAGCAAAGAGGCAGAGGACCGATGCGCGGGTACGGAAAACCATTCGCCCATTTTACGCCCAAGGGACGTTGCCAAGGGGAATCTGCTTTTCGCCGAGGTGCCCGGCACCGCCCAGTTGCGAGCGAATTCTGGTCTCGGGAAAGTCCCGCTCCTGGGCACCCCCCTCCCCCCTTTTTATGTATGATCTTCGAAACAAAATACTTAGACCTCCATCATGTTCGCAAAATACTCATTCCAGGCTTGTTATTTTATAAATATACCTGGAATCAATGAGTTGACTTCAACTTCGGATTGAGACCCGCATCAATAGGGGCCAGGCATCCGGGCTGTGCCTAGAGCGTGCGCAGTGCCCGGGGTACTTATTTTGTCAAAGTCCAGATAACATTGAGGTTAGGCGTTTGTATATACAAGTACTGATTGATGGTAAACGAGTTACGCGTGTGTATATACCCCGGTGTATGTACTTTTGTTGATTTTCACCCCTTGAGGTCTGGCGGGCTCCTGGTCCGGTCCGGGTGAGGCTTGGACACGACTGCTGGGCTCTGTTTTGGCCTTCTTCAATTATACGGGTGGTGTCAAGGATTTCGGTGGAAAACGGGGCTTGCGGCGCCGGAGGGAAAGAGCGAATCACAGAGAACACAGAGGAAAGAGAGAGAATTTATTCATTGAAGTGCTTTGCCTCATCTTTCGGGCGCGCGTGGCGGGAAGTCACAGGTACGTCCTCCCAACTTCCGAATTCAGCGATCAGAAGTGAGCTATCCAAGCCAACCGCCAGCGGAATGTGCGTGACTTTCACTCATATTTCACGCGGGCGAGTTGACAGAGTGGGGTGGCATAGCCTATGGTTAGCAATCGAGGGGTCTGAGTGCTAACGACGCGTCAGGCCTTTTCTGCGGCACAAGAGCGAACTCCGGCGAAGGGCCGAGGCAACCTGGCCGTACCCCAAGAAACTGCAGCTAACTTTCTTTGTAACAAGGAGATATACGCAATGGCATCAACAAAGTTTACCCCCCTGCACGACCGTATCCTGGTTCGTCGCGTGGAAGAGGGCGAGAGCATTCGCGGCGGCATCATCATTCCCGATTCAGCCAAAGAGAAGCCTCAGCAAGGCGAGGTGATCGCAGTGGGCAAGGGCAAGTCGAACGACGAAGGCAAGGTTTTTCCGCTGGACGTCAAGGCCGGCGACACCATCCTCTTCGGCAAGTATTCGGGCACCGAGATCAAGCTGGATGGCGAAGAGTTTCTGATCATGCGCGAAGAGGAAGTCCTAGGCATCGTCAAGAAGTGAGTGCTTCGCACCGTCCTCGACGCTTCGCGTGAAGACATCGACCACGGACAGCAGTTCGGCAATCCACAAAAAACTTTGACCGGCCGATGAGCCGGTAACAGGAGCAACACAATGGCAAAACAGATTCTGCATGGAGAAGATTCACGTCAGGCAATCCTGCGTGGAGTCAACATTCTGGCTGACGCGGTGAAGGTCACGCTCGGCCCCAAGGGACGCAATGTCGTCATCGAGAAGAAGTTCGGTTCGCCGACCATCACCAAGGACGGCGTGACCGTCGCCAAGGAGATTGAGCTGGGCAATGCGCTGGAAAACATGGGCGCGCAGATGGTGCGCGAGGTTGCTTCGAAGACCTCCGATGTGGCCGGCGACGGCACCACCACCGCGACCGTGCTGGCCCAGGCGATCTATCGCGAGGGCGTGAAGACCGTGGCTGCGGGCGCGAACCCGATGGCGCTGAAGCGCGGCATCGATAAGGCGGTCGAGGCCATCGTCGGCAAGCGCGACGAGAATGGCGTGTCGTCCGGCGGCGCGCTGAACAAGCTGTCCAAGCCGGTTTCCGGCGACATGATTGCGCAGGTGGGCACCATTTCGGCCAACTCCGACGTGCAGATCGGCACCATCATCGCCGAGGCGATGAAGAAGGTCGGCAAGGACGGCGTGATCACGGTGGAAGAGTCGCGCACCATGGAGACGCAGTTGGAAGTGGTAGAGGGCATGCAGTTCGATCGCGGCTATCTCTCGCCCTACTTCGTCACCGATGCTGAGCGCATGGAAGCCGCGCTGGAGAACCCCTACATCCTGATCTATGAGAAGAAAATCTCCTCGATGAAGGACCTGCTGCCGCTTCTGGAGTCGATTGCGCGCACCGCCAAGCCTCTGCTGATCATTGCCGAGGACGTGGACGGCGAGGCGCTGGCGACCCTGGTGGTGAACAAGCTGCGCG
>Ga0181520_10001330_pt1 | contig 50477 bp, 37 predicted proteins | sample PEATcosm2014_Bin_29_FD_132451 | JGI IMG/M metagenome (GOLD analysis project Ga0181520, IMG submission 132451) | Peatland microbial communities from MTU Mesocosm Facility, Houghton, MI, USA - PEATcosm2014_Bin02_30_metaG | ecosystem: Environmental > Terrestrial > Soil > Wetlands > Peat | place... | reverse complement strand
GAGAGAGTGGGATTCATATCGCGATATAAACTATTGCTAATAAAATAGATAGAAAATCACATCGACAAAATACACCCAAAAGTACCCCCTTTAAGAATTTGATGGGGCGTATGGCTGATACGTGAACGCAGCCTTTACATACTGTTGCAGTTTTCTGGGATGGACGTCGTAGGGCGAAACAGACGACATTCCGACCCCGTAGAGGAGAGCTGCTTCCGACGATGGCGTAGCCCAATGCCAGGGTATCTCGTTCGGGATCAGGTTCTTCGCCCCGACATCCTCGTTGGTTTCTGTTGAGGGCCGTTGAGATGTGTTGAAGATGGAGGCTTTTAAAGCTTCGATTTCATCTACATTGCCGAACGCCCAAAGTCGCATTGTTTGCTGAAGCGCTTAAGAATACTCGATTTATTGGGGCGTCCTCCAGGTCGAGCACCTGGGTTTGCACCAGATGTTCTACAGACATCAAGATTAGATCGAAAAAGCGAAGCTCAGATGGGGAGACATTTCTTAAAGGAACTCGCGCCGAGCTCCGCCCCTCCATCATCGCCGGAAACCTCCGTGCCAGCTCATCGATTCGATCATCCTACTGATGAAGCAGGGCATCTTTGGGCAACAACTTCCTACGCGACTGCGTTCGCCGCGATGACGGCCTTATAGAAAGAGGATGAGAGTTTTTGAATCCGCTTCTGCGTTTGAAAATCGACAAACATGATTCCAAGACGACTCGAGTATCCATCGGCTGCCCGCGTGCGGTGCTCGGGGTATTTCGAAAGGGACAGTATTTAGTGCTCGAACAGGCCGTTTCCCAACTTAACGCCGGGAATAGCCGACGGCAGCAAACATCCCTACTTTCTAGCATATGCGGCCGATGTTTAACCTTCTTATCCTGTTCCTTTACCAGTTCAGCCTCGACTACTGTCTATCGGGTCCTTCATATTTCACAACCTGAACGACTCGCCTATGGGGGCAGAACTCAATTCTTCATATTGGAGCTGAACCTCAAGGCCGATGGAGAGGCCGTGAACAACCTGAACGTATTTATGAATGGGCGGAACCGGGATTCGCGGATGTCTTCGCGCTGGCATCGCGGCAGCTTCCCGGTTTTCGGTGTGTTAGTCGCGCTTGTCCTCTGCGGAAGTGCCTGGTCCCAGCAGGTTACGGCAGATGCGGTGGGACGAGTAACCGATCCGAGCGGTGCAGTCATCCCAAATGCGAAGGTTTCAATCACGAACGTGGGTACGCACGAATCCCGCACAGCCGCGACCAACGAACAAGGCGACTTTACGTTCAGCATTCTTCAAATCGGGTCGTATAAGGCTCGCGTAGAAGCGCCGGGATTCAAGAGCGTCGAAGTACCGGTGTTCGCGCTGCAGGTCGGCGAGCGTCACCGCCTCGACGTACAAATGGTTATTGGATCGCAGAGTGAAGAGGTCGTGGTGACGACCGAGGCTCCGGCCTTGCAGACCGATACTGCTTCAGTTGGCCAAACGCTTGAGACCCAGGCCGTACAGGATCTGCCAACGCAAGGCCGCAACCTGTACAGTCTTGTGCAGCTCGCACCGGGCGCCAGCCAGGGGCCGGCGAACGGCGTATCGAGCGGATTGCGCCCTGATGACCGCCGCCAAGCTTCAGAAGTCAGCGCCAACGGTCAGTCGGACTCCCGCAACAACAACCTGCTGGACGGCATGGACAACAACACTCGCATGGGCAACATCATCGTTGTACGTCCGTCGATCGATGCCGTGCAGGAACTGAGCGTACTGACCAACAGCTACCCTGCCGAAGTCGGCAACGTTGCCGGCGCGGTGGTGAACATGCTGACAAAAAGTGGTACGAATGAATTCCACGGTACGGCGTACGAGTATTTTCGCAACGACCTCCTGGATGCCCGGGATCGTTTCTCAACGGGTTTCCCCAAGCCCGAATTGCGCCAGAATCAGTTTGGCGGTAGCGTGGGCGGGCCCATCCGTCGCGATAAGACATTCTTCTTTGCCGACGCAGAAGATCTTCGCCAGATCAAACAAACTGTGACATCAACGACTGTGCCGACGGATCAGGAAAGAAAGAGCTTCGACTTTTCCGACAACGGAGGTGACAATCTCGGAGCCAACCCGGCCTTCCAACCGGATCCAGCCGGACTTGCGTTCTTCAATCTGTACCCGAAGCAGAACAAGCCGGGAATTGCCAACAATTATCTAGCTTTGCCCAAAGGATGGCAGTATGCATTTACGACCGATGCGCGCGTGGATCACCACTTCGGTCCGAACGATATGATGTTTGCCCGCTACTCCTACAACAAGGCGGACACTCTAACGCCGGGGCTCTTCCCTGCGGTCAACGGCATTGAGCCTGGCGGCGCCATCTTCGGCTTCGAGGGTACGGCCCACGAGACCGCACAGAATGCGATGGCCGATTATACGCGCATCCTAAGGTCGAACCTGATTCTTGAGCTGAAAGCTTCCTTCACGCGCTTCATCAATGCCTACGTCACGTTGAACGAGGGGACCAACACGAGCGAAAAACTGGGCGTCCCTAATATCAATGTAAACTCCCGCACCACGGGCCTTACAGACGTCTGGCCGATTACTGGTGGCTATGCCTCGCTGGGTGACAGCACTTGGGAACCTGGATCAATTGCGACCAACAACTTTCAGGAAGCCGCGCTTCTCTCCTATTCACGGGGCTCGCACAGCGTTAAAGCAGGTGTTTCCCTAATGCGCCGCCAAATGAATCAGGACACGGAGGGTCCCTATCCGCTGGGCGTCTACTACTTTGTGGGCATTCCGCTCTACCAGTATTTTGGCTTTGGCATGGGTGGCAATGGTGCTGAGAATCTGCTCATGGGACTGTCCTATGCTGGATCCCGGCAAAACAATCTCACGACTTCCTATCCTCGTTTCTGGGAGTCAGGCGGTTTCATCCAGGACGACTGGCGCGTCACGCCGAAGATAACCTTGAATCTTGGCGTGCGTTACGATGTGTTTACGCCGGAGACGGATGCACAGAACCGTCTGGTGAATCTAGATCTCACGACGCCTACCCCTGCGCTGGTTCAGGCCAGCAACTCCAACAAGACGGCAGGTGTGAATACCGATTACCATGATTTTGCGCCCCGCGTCGGTTTCTCCGCATCCATCACTAGCAAGACAGTGCTGCATGGAGGGTTTGCGCTTAGTTTCTTCCCCGCGGATACTCAGAACACACTGCTGCAGCCGCAGCCCCCAATCGCTTCAGCCTATTCCGCGGAACTTTTGAGTTTGGATGCAGGTAATCCCAATACGTACCTGCCCTCTTGGTATCCACTTTGTTCTGCCATCGGCGTTCCATCGTTCCTCTGCAACTACACGACGATGCCAGCGCCCTCGGCAACGACGAGCCTGACGTACTTTACCGGTGCCCTGTATACGAAGCCGAAGAACTTTCCCTCCAGTTATATGGAAGAGTTCAATGTTAGCTTGCAGCAACAGTTCGGGCAGAATGTGATCACCGTTGGTTATGTTGGCGAACAGGGGCGCAAGATCAGCCTGGCCGGAAACTACAATATCGATCTCCCCGCTCCTTCTACAGGAACTTCTCCAGGGCCCACGCCCTATGCGGCGACGCTGCCCTATGTGACCCAGATTTCTCAAATACTGCCTGCGGGATACTCCGGCTACAACGCTCTGCAAGCGAGTTTCACCCGCCACTTTGCGCATGGATGGAGCATGAATGCCAACTACGCCTGGGCGCACACCATCGACGACATAGCCGGATCGAGCTATGTTGTCGAGCCCTATGGATTGCTTCCGAACAAGGTATCCACCTACGACAGGGGCAATGGCGACCTCGATCTGCGCCAACGCGTTGCCGTCAGCGCTTCTTACGCCTTCCCCATTACCAAATCTCTTACTGGAATGAAGAAGACGCTGTTGAATGGATGGCAGTTGAATGGCATCGGTTTCTGGCAGTCAGGATCGCCGTACACGGTCTTGAACTCGGCTCCTCAAATCAACATCGGTTCGGCTGCAGTCGTCACAGCTGACCGTCCCGACAGATATGCAAACCACGCGGCGGCTGTGGCAGGGGTTGCAGCGAAAGGCGTGAATGCCAGCAAGATAGTATGCCTGAGTCCCAACAACGCCGGCCAGTGCTTTGCTCCTCAAACCTGGGGTACACCGGGAGATTCTGCCAAGAACATCCTGACCTCACCATCACTGAAGCGCGTGGATCTATCGATCTTCCGCGACTTCAAACTGAGGGAGTGGATGAAGCTGCAGTTCCGCGCCGAATCCTACGACATTACGAATACGCCGCCTCTTGCCAGCCCAGGATCCGATGTCAACACCCCTGCAACCTTTGGTGTTATCAGCGGTACTGTGCCCGGCTCGGATCAACGCGTCTTCCAGTTCGCGCTGAAGCTGAGCTACTGACTTATTGCTTCAATCGGGCCGTCGGGTCCCGGAATCCTCGGGATCAGGCGACCCAAATTCCCGTCTCCGCCGCACTATTCTGGGTCTCTGAGCAAACCTGAAGGCAGGAAAGCATGAAAATTCGGTTTGGGATCGGCGCTGCCTCAATCCTACTGCTGCTCGTCTTGGTGCCGTTCTACATTCCCGCTCTTGCACAGGCGCCCCAGGCATCGGCTCAGACCAAGCCGCTGACCGTGGACTCCACAATCGGTGAGCTGTTGGACAATCCGGCCGCACGCGCGGTCCTGCAGCGTGAGGTCCCCGTGCTCGTGGATTCGCCTCAGATCGACCAGGCGCACGATCTCAGCCTGCGATCGATTGCCGTCTATGCACCCACCATCCTGACAAAGGAAAGACTTCAGGCGATCAACGAGGCCCTTGCGCGTACTGCGGGCGCGGTCAGCTCCGGCAAGCCACGGCCGCAGATCGCTGCGCCGGTTGCCGATACGCGCATCGCGCTGACGTTGAAGACGGTACCGTTATGGGAAGGCCCTGCGCCCGGCGCGCTTGGTGACAAGTCTGTAGACATCCCAACGTTAACGATCGTGGCTCCCGATGGCGCCGTATCATTCGGAACGGCTGTGATTGTTGCACCGGGTGGAGCGTATCAGAATCTCGCATCGGGGATGGAGGGGCGTCAGGTTGCCGACTGGTTCGCCGCGCACGGCGTTACCGCCTTCGTGCTCCGCTATCGGCTAAGCCCTTATGGCTATCATTTTCCTGTCCAGTTGGAGGACTCCAAGCGCGCTATCCGCTGGGTGAGGGCGCACGCCGGAGAGTTCGGCGTCGATCCCCGTCGCATCGGCATGATCGGCTTTTCGGCAGGCGGGCACCTTACGGCGATGACGGAAACGCTCTTCGACGCCGGAGATCCGAAAGTTTCCGATCCAATCGATCGGGTTAGCAGCCGGCCCGATTTCGCGGTTCTCGCGTATGCACCCACGGAGTGGAACGCCGAGTTTCAAAGCGACACGTCTCTCGTAGGGCCAGAGACATCCCAGGCACTGCTTCGCGAGTTGTCGCCGGTGCAGAATGTGTCCGCGCAGACGCCGCCCACCTTCATCTTCCAAACGACGACGGACGAACTCGTTTCCCCGCTGAATGCAACGAAGTACTACGATGCTCTGCTGGCAGCGAAGGTCCCTGTCGAGATGCACATATTCGCCGCCGGCCGCCACGGCCTGGGACTGGGCATGACAGACCCAGCTCTCAGCGTATGGCCGTCGTTGCTCGAGACTTGGCTAAACGGAATCGGGATGATCGGACCTAAAACTGTCGGACAGTGACGAAGAATTGTTCTAGTTCGGGATGTTTCCAGACCGACGGACGTCTCAAGAGTTCCGCTCACCAGAAGTAGCGCGCGACAATTACGGGCGGGCCGGCGTTGCCGTCGATGATCTGCGTCTTTATGACCAGTTCCATGTTCTTGGTCTTCCATTGCGGAGTGGCGCCTGGATCGATCTCTTTCAGGTATTGCGAGTGGAGCAGAAAATCGGCCGCAGCCGCTGTTCCGTTTTCGCCGAGGCCCGCGGCGATGATCAGGGTGCTCTCGGTGGCTGGAGCGTTGAAGCGGCTCACAATGGCATAGTCGTCAGCGATATGTTCCGGTGTCTTGGCAAAATCCATCTCCCAAGCCTGGCCAGATGGATTCGTGGAATCGTAAATCTTCAATACCGAACTGTTCGGATCGGCATGCATGCGATACCGCAATCCCTCGAGAAAACGCATTGTCCAGTTGTTATCCAATCCTCCAACGAGAAGCACAGGATGCTGGCGGAGGTCAGCGTATGTAGTCGTAGTTGAAACCTGGATTCGCGGCCGAATCTCCTTTGTGCCGAAATAAGTTGCGTAGTCTGAGACAACGACCGCATCTGAGATCGAAACGGGCCTTTGACTCAGCAAGGCCCGTGCAAGGCTGTCCGGTGTGCCCTGGGGCACTGTGTTGACGGGCAATTGGCCTACGCAGAGCAGAGGCAGCGCGCCATTTCTAATGAACGGACGCCAAAATTCATCTACCTCGTTTCGCGACTCGTACCAGGCCCAAAAGGCAATCGCCAGAATCATGAGAGTTACAAAACTTCCAGCCAGTACCTTCAGTCCCAGGTGTGAGCTGTGTCGATGGCCGTTTCCAGGTTCCGACAACTTTTCTTGCCGGGAGTGTTCACCGGCGACCTCCGTGACCGCCGACCCGGTGCCTATTTCGATCCAAGTCCGCGGAGGGCTGAACTCCGCCACGTAACCGCCGACGGGCAGATCAATTCTCGGCTCCGTCCGATGACTCTCTTCGTGATAGTACTGGGCAATTCTTTTTCGGATCTCCGCAGCGGTCACGCGGACAATGGCATCCGCGTTGGTATCGTAGTCCGGGGTTCGGTGGAAGAGTTCGATACCAAGAACCCGCTCCTTCAGATTGTCAACATTTCCTGTTAAAGAGTCCTCGACGATGCGGCGCAGCAGACTAGGATATCGGCGACTTTGGCTGAAAAGCGGATCGCGCAGCAGTCTCTCCAATTGCTCGCGTACTGCGGCGACTTCCTCAGGACTCTGAGGCCAGTGAGCAAGACCGGGCGCTTGCTCTTGTAACCTGTTTGCCATCCTGCGAATTATAACCCTGTGAGGATATATCTGGAAGATTGCCGTGGAGAATTGAGCCCGCCAATTCTCTCATCTTAACGTCGAATGGTCTCGACTTTCATCACAATGATAATAAGCAGCTTACGTAGACTTAACGCCAATCCTGCCGGGCTTAACCCGGTTGCACCTCGACAGCAGTTCGCGGGTACTCGAGAATCCTGTCCAGGTTCCGAGGGAAATCGGCGTAATCGGTATCGGAGTCAATATGCGGGTTCCGCAACGAGGACGGAAATGCAGAGATCGTCGAGCCTGCGTATTCCAATCCATCTGATCACTCTGAGTGCAGGAAGTACTTAGTCCATCTCAAGGGCCATAAAAACCGAGGGGGTTCCATGAAGCGTTTTGCAATGTTGTTAGTCTTTGCGGTCTCAACCAGCGCCTTTGCTGCAGATGTTTCCATGGCGGGCAAGTGGAATGTCTCAACGAGCGTCGTCGGCAACGACGGTACCGCCGTTTGCACCTTTGTTCAGAAGGAGAATGTTCTGACCGGGACTTGTACGTCGGATGATGGCGAACACCAGGTCACTGGCAAACTGGACGGCAACAAGGTCACCTGGCAGTACAAGACGGAATATAACGGAGATCCATTGACGATTATTTACTCCGGGACAGTGAACGCCGAGAAGCAGTTCGCAGGAACCATTGACGTTGAACCGATGGGCGTTTCTGGAGACTTCACCGCCAAGCGGGCCGAATAACCGTAAAGAGCGTCTGACTGGGTCGCGTACGGGAATCAGGCAACAGAGAGACTGTTGGCAGCTGGAGACCAGGCAGGAAAGGAACCCAGCGCGATGGCAATGATCGCGGTCTGAGCTCCGGTTCCATTGCAGAGCGTTTGAACCTGCCAGGCAGATTGACCTTTACCAGCTAAAAGTGCCTCAGTGATTCGAGAAAAGGTCTTAGATGGAAGAAAAGTGGAAGCACGCCAGCACCGGGTGTCTGAGAAGATGGGTCGCAAATGTGGCATTCGGAACTCTTCTTGCAATCTCATTGCAAAGTGGCACGAAGTTATTCGCACAAGTGATTCAGGTGGAACATCAAGTGCCGGCGCCTTTCACCAACCGGGGCGCGATTCAACATAAAGTTGATGACCTCTTGAAGGTAATGACGACCGAAGAAAAGATCGGCCAGCTTAACCAGGTCTTCTTTTTCGCACCATCCTCTTCAATCGATGAGCGAATTCGCAAAGGCGAACTGGGCTCGATCTTGTTTACGACGGACCCGGCACAGATCAACCGAATGCAGCGTATAGCGGTGAATGAATCTCCGCATCATATTCCTTTGCTCATCGGCTTCGACGTGGTCCATGGATTGCGCACGATCTTTCCTGTCCCGATCGCCATGGCGGCCTCGTGGGACCCATCGGTTGAGGAGAACGCTCAACGCATTGCTGCGAGCGAGGCTCGGGCAGTTGGAGTGGACTGGACATTTGCGCCCATGGTGGACATCGCTCGGGATGCCCGGTGGGGCCGGATCGTTGAGGGCGCCGGAGAAGATCCCTTTCTTGGTTCAGCAATGGCCCGAGCACAGGTGCGAGGGTTCCAGGGTGAGCATCTGGACGCCCCGGACCATTTGATTGCGTGTGTAAAGCACTTTGCCGGTTACGGCGCAGCCGAAGGTGGGCGGGATTACGACGACGCGAATGTCTCTGATGCGCAGATGTGGAATGTGTATCTAGCACCCTTTCACGCGGCGGTCGATGCCGGAGTTCAAACCGTAATGAGCGCATACGTGGATTTGAACGATGTTCCTGCAACCGGCAATCACTGGCTCTTGCACGACGTGCTCCGGGATACCTGGGGATTCAAGGGCTTTGTTGTCAGCGATGCGGATGCAGTGAAGGGACTCAAAGTTCATGGCTTTACGCGCGATCTGCCTGACGCGGCACTTCGTGCCTTCGATGCCGGGGTGAACATGGAGATGGCTGTGGGAAGCACCGCCTACTCTACCGGCATCATCGAGGCGGTACGTGCCGGGCAGATTCCGGGACGAGCACTGGACGATGCCGTCCGGCCGATCCTTGAGACGAAAGCAGCAATGGGACTTTTCGAGCATCCATTTGTCGAGGAGTCTCGGGTAGAAAGCATCACGCGCGATCCGGCACATCTGGAGGCCGCTCGGATTGCAGCCGAGAAGTCCTCAGTACTGCTCCGCAATGAAGGCGGGTTGCTGCCATTGAGGGCAGAGGCCTACAAGCGCATCGCCGTTATCGGCGCATTTGCCGAGTCGCGTGCTGACTTGCTCGGTTCGTGGTCTCTCGGGGCGAATCCTTCCGATACCGTCACGATAGCGGAAGGTATTCGTCGCAAACTCGGCTCTGGGATCAGCGTAGAAACCGCTCCTGGCGTTCAACTGGAACGCAAGTTTCCATCGCCCTTCGACATGCTCAGCAAGGCGCCAAAGGATCCGAAGTGGAGCGATGCTCAGGCGAAGGAGGAGTTCGAAAGAGCCATCAAGACCGCAAACAGCGCCGACCTTGTAGTTGTCACGCTTGGTGAGCTGCAGTCGATGAGTGGTGAGGCGGCCTCGGTGTCTTCGCTGCAACTAGCCGGGAATCAGGAAGAGCTACTTGAAGCTGCTGTTGCTACCGGTAAGCCAGTCGTGTTGGTGCTCATCAACGGTCGCCCGCTCGATATTCGGTGGGCGCTCGAGCACTCCCCGGCCATTCTGGAGGCATGGTTTCCGGGAACCCAGGGAGGGCCGGCCATTGCGAATCTCCTGTTTGGCGGCGCAACACCTGGAGGCAAACTTCCATTTACATGGCCACGGGATGCTGGCCAGGAGCCGTTGTACTACGCGCACAATACAACGCATTCCCCGGCTACTCAATCAAAGCGCTATTGGAACCAGGAGAGCACGCCGCTGCTTCCATTCGGATACGGATTGAGCTACGCAAAGTTTTCGATTTCAAACCTGAGGATCGACAAAGCTGAGATCAAGAAAGACGAAATGGTGAAGGTATCCGCCGATGTCGAGAACCTCAGCGATGTGAGCGGGGACGAGGTGGCTCAGTTGTATATTCACCAGCAATCGGGAAGCGCCTCGCGTCCGGTGAGGGAATTGAAGGGTTTCGAGCGAATCCGATTGAAACCGCACGAAAAGAAGACCGTGCAGTTTTCCGTCGGCAAAGACGAGTTGTCATACTGGGCGAGCTCAATCCACAACTGGGTACTCGATTCAGCGATCTTTGACGCCTGGGTTGGTGAGGATTCAACCGCTTCTCTGCACGGGACCTTTACAGTTGCTCCGTAGAGTATCCCGGTCACTGGCACGCAACCTGACGTTCAAACCGAAGGTGAGATCATGTTCCACAGTGAGAGCTGTTCCCGTCTTTCTGGAAGGATAGTGCTGCTTTGCATTTGCGTCATGGCAGCGAGCATCGCGCGTCCGCTCTTTTCCCAAGAGGAAGCTAAGGCAAGAAGCGAGTTTCGCAATCCGGCCAAGCAGTATCGGCCGATGGTGCGCTGGTGGTGGCCGGGAGGCGATGTCACCGACAAGGAAATCGTGAGAGAGATAGGCCTTCTCGACGCGGCTGGGTTTGGCGGCGCGGAGATTCAGCCGTTTGTCACATTCGACACAAGCACACTGCCAACTGACGAGGCGGCAAGGGTGAATGACTACGCGACGCCGGCATTCTATCAGCATGTGCGAGTCGCAGCCGATGCCGCGAAAGCTCGCAACATGTGGCTCGACTACACGTTCGGTACCGGATGGCCCTTCGGAGGCGGACTCGCCATCACGCCTGAGCTCTCCGCGATTGAACTGCGCTTCGCAGACACAATTGTAGACGGACCGAAAGTCTTTTCCGGAAAGCTGACTGTTCCTCAGTGGCAACCGGGCTTGATTGCGTCCATGATGCTCCGGGCAGGCAAGAATCCGGAATGGCCGGCTGGCTGGCAAGATCGGTTTGACGCTCGCAGCAAGGTTGTGGCTGTGGTCGCAATGCGTGACATGTCGGAGAGTCAACAAGGCGCAGAGAAGGTTGGTCCGCGGAAACCCGCGCTGCTCGACCGAAGCTCCGCCGTGATTCTTACCGATCGCATGCAACCAGATGGAACTCTGAACTGGCAGGTCCCGGATGGAACATGGCATGTCTTTGTCTTTCGGAAGATCCCCACACTACAGCCCGTAATTGGCGCCGCTGGGAGCGGCCCGCAACTTGTGCTCGATCATCTCAACAAGGCGGCATTCTTGGCGCACGCGGGACGCGTGGGAGATCCGCTGGTGAATGCGGTCGGTTCCAACATGGGGTCGTCTCTGCGGGCTATCTTCTGCGATAGCCTCGAGCTTCAGCAGTTCGTCTTTTGGTCTGATGACTTTCTCGATCAATTCAAGAGACGCCGAGGATATGATCTCACTCCGTATCTCGCAATCCTGCGTCAGCCCGGCTATAACGACTTCTACTTCTCACATTCAGGCGGCCTGCCGCTGTTCGACGTTGCTGATGGGGGCGACGCCATCCGCGCGGATTATTGGAAGACCGTCTCCGAGCTGATGTTCGAGGGCTTCTATCATCCATTCGACCAATGGGCGATGCAGCACAAGTTGCTTTCACGTGTACAGGCACATGGCGCGCCCGCTGACATTCTGAAGTTATATGGCGATTCGAGCATTCCCGAGACAGAACAGCTTGGCGGTGGTAACACTGTGAACTTCATGAAGCTTGCTTCGTCTGCGGGATACGACTATGGAAGCAAGCTGGTCTCGAGTGAAAGCTTTGTATTTAGGGGCAACCCGTATGTCACAACGCCTGAGTCAATCAAGGCCAATAGCGACAAGCTCTTCATCTCCGGGATCAACGAGATCATCTATCACGGTTTTCCGTACGACTTTGACGATGGAACCAAGGCCATCGGATGGTTCCCATTTCAGGGACAGTTCAGCTCTCATATCAACCAACACAATCCGATCTGGCCATTTATCGGAAAGGTCAACGAATACATGACGAGGCTGCAATACATCGCTCAACAGGGAACAAGCGATCTGCAGGTCGCTGTTTTCCGAAGCAGTTTGAACGAAGAGGATACCGGCCCCACACCCGCAAGTGGGCTCGTCAAGGATCCCTTCCCAGCGATCGAAGATGCTCTCACATCCGCTGGATTCAGTTTTGGGTTCGTGACGGAGGATGTGCTACTTGGCAGTTCAGCGAAGGATTCGATCCTGACGACGAAGGGGGGAGGGCGATATGCAGCCCTCGTGATTCCACATGAAACAAGTGTCTCTCCCGAACTCGTGCAGGCAATCGGGGCCTTCGCCACCGCAAAACTCCCCATCATCTTCATCGGTGGTATGCCAGGAGAAAACGTCAGTTTCAAGAACATGCAGCTGGATCGGGAGCGAGTTGCCGTAGGACTTCGCGCGGTGTCTAAAGCAACGAGCGCGATTCAGGCCGCGAACGGCACAGAAATGGCCCTTCGACTTGCTCCGATGGTTGAGCCGCAGTTGCGTTTCACATCGGGCGCCGTCCTTCCGTTCGTGAAAAGGTCGATTGGTTCGACCCGTTTCTACCTGCTCACCAATTCCAACGACAAGGCGACAACTACAACCGTCAGTTTTGCAGAAGGAGCAGCGCCCGAGTTGTGGGATCCATGGACAGGGGATGTTCAACAGGTCGCCTTCAGGCGCGAAAGTGGCCATGTCAGCGTGGCCATTTCGTTACCTCCGTTTGGTTCCGAGCTACTCGCGTTTAGCAAATCACGTCGAGACAAGACTGGAATTCCCCCTGTGACCTGGACCAGGATCAAGAGCCAAAACGTCGGCGAGGAGGGATGGACTGTCGACGCCGTTGGGAACTCCGAAAAGGGAATCGGTATTGACTTTAACGTCAAGATGGCGAAGCTCACCGACTGGCTCGATGATTCGACGTTGCGGACATTTTCAGGGAGAGCCACGTATTCGACCCACGTGTCGGTCTCTGCGAATGATCTCAAAACTGCGAAACGAATTCACCTTGATTTAGGGGAGGTGAAAGACGCGGCAGAAGTGAAGATCAATGGAGTCGCTGCCGCGACTCTTGTGGTTCATCCTTTCTCTGTAGACATCCGGTCATTGCTCCATGCGGGAGACAACGAGATTCATGTGACCGTGGTCAACTCGCTGACGAACTACGTGAGCACGATTCAGTGGCCCAAGAACCCAGTTTCTCAAATGGGCCACTTCCCACCGATTTCGGCGGGGCTGCTTGGGCCTGTTGTGCTGGAATACGAGGCATCATCTTCCGAATGGTCTCCTGCTCAGTAGGTAGTCGATCCTGAAATACCAATAAAACATGCATGAAACCTGATGAGACTCGGTGTTTTTCGGTCTAGAATTTCCCTGAAGGTGAACCGAATAGCCTGAAAACTGGAGAAATCAATGCGTCCACACCGCGAGCCGAAGCATACACAGTGAGAGATGTTCCAGGTTGATCTGGAGCAGTTGATCGACATGCGCCACCCGCTTGTCCTTCTTGGGCAGTGCATCGACTGGAGTTCATTCCAAGCGACTCTGGGAGCGACTTATCATCCCAGCCAAGGTGCTCCGGGGATCTCGACTCGTCTGATGGTGGCGCTTCATTACTTGAAGTATCAGCATGACCTGAGCGACGAGGACGTGGTGTCTGTGTGGGTTGAGAACCCTTATTGGCAGCACTTCAGCGGGGAGCGGAATTTTCAGCATCGCCTTCCGATCGATCCGTCGAGCATGACGCGCTGGCGCAATCGGCTGGGCGAGGCCGGCGCTGAACAGATGCTGCGCGCAACCATCGATGCGGGCATGCGCACTGGCGTGGTTCGCCCTACAGAGTTGAAGCGCATCAACGTGGATACGACCGTGCAGACCAAGGCGATTCGTTTTCCGACCGATGCGCGTCTCTACAACCGTATGCGCGAACGGCTGGTGAAGGTAGCTCGCGCCGAGGGCCTGACGATCAAGCAGAGTTATCGGCATGTAGGGCGGCGCCTGCTGATGCAGTCGAGCCGCTACGCCCATGCGCGACAGAAGCAACGCGCACGGGCTTGCACACGCAAGCTGCGCACGCAGTTGGGGCGGGTGCTGCGCGAGATCGAGCGGCAGAAACAGACGCCTTCGAGTGAGTTGGCGAAGTTACTGGAGACGGCACGGCGCATCCATGCTCAGCAAAGGCATGACAAGAACAAGATCTACAGCGTGCATGAGCCGGCGGTCGAATGCATCGCCAAGGGCAAGGCGGGCAAGCCGTACGAGTTTGGCAACAAGGTCAGCGTAGCGGTGAGCAGTCGCGGCGGATGGTTCGTCGGAGCAAGGAGCTTTACGGGGAGTCCCTATGACGGCCACACGCTGGCGGCACAGATGAAGCAGGTGGAAAGGATGATCGGCAACTCGGTCGGCGAGGTGCACGTGGATATGGGTTATCGCGGCCATGATTATGAAGGTCCGGCGAAAGTCCACATCGATAAGCGGCAACGAGGCCGAACCCCGCGCGCCCTATGGCGATGGATGAAACGCCGCGCCGCAGTCGAACCCAGCATCGGACATCTGAAGAATGAACACCGCCTGGAGCGCAATCGGCTGAAGGGTGTTGCCGGAGATGCGATCAACGCTGTCCTGGCGGCCGCCGCCATGAACTTCCAGAAGCTCCTCGGAGCTTTTTGGCGCTTTTTCCTGAGCTGCCTGATGCGCTTCTGCGGCTGCATCTTCACCCTACGAGGCCCTCAAGCCTCCCAGGTCCAATTCCAGAATGGATGAAAACGACTTTTTCAGGATCGACTAGGTACCTTCGTGCCACCTGTATATATCACGCCGGCAACGTTCGCGACCTTGTGAAGGATGATTTTTGGACGAATCAGGACTTCCATATTCGCGACGAATTGCGCAGCAATCACGCTCTCTAACGCGGATTCAGCACCCATTGCCAATAGAGCCATAGTCGATCACAGCGCCGCAAACATGACATAGGCGTCGACAAATCCCCTCGTCGGATGCTGGAAAGCCAGGGGGAGTCTTCCCACGATTTCAAAGCCCAGAGTTTGCCAGAGTTTCACGGCTCGTTCGTTTGTGCTGACGACGAAATTGAATTGCATGGCGCGGAAGCCAGATTGTCTCGCCCGTTCCTTGGAGTGTAGAAACATCGTTCTGGCAATGCCACGTCCTGTCGCATGAGCCGCTGTCATGTAGCCACGGTTGCAGACGTGTGAGCCGCCGCCGCGCTGTTTGGCACGAAGGTAATAGGTGCCCACAACATCACCATCTTCCTCAGCGACGAAGACCTGATTGCCGCTTGCAAACCAGTAGGCTAAAGCATCGTTCCGGCCGATATCCCGGGGAAGAGTATACGTTTCGCCAGCACGAAGGACCGGCTCCAGATTGCGCCAGATGGCGTCGGCATCATCAATCGTTGCTGATCGGATGGTAACCATTTCAGCGAGTCTTCAACCCCCTCGGTTGAGTGTTCTTGGCGCCCTTTCTCTGTTCAACAAGTCCGACGCTATCTGCCGCGCGGCAGACATCTGTTCCAGAGTAATCCCGTCGGAGGAGAAGAAGTCGGGCGTCTCATCGAGAGCGCTCGCGGGGTCGGACGCCACATTTCTGTGGCATCCGGATGTGGCATAACCGCATGACCACCTTATCTTCGGCCCAGGACCGACGCGTATTGCAATCGAAGTTGGCATACACGGCTGCCAGCTGAGCTGTGAGGATTGTCTTGGAGGGGGCGGTCAGCCCGACATCGAAAATAGGGCGTCGAACAGCTTTCTGAGAAGGCGCCCAAGTGCCTCTTTTGACATTCGCTCAGGTTCGAAACTGCTTTCAAGCATCAAGCCTGAGAGGATAGGGGCCAACGCGAGCACCGAAAGTTCAACATCCGTTCTATGTTTCGCACTCAAAATCCCGTGCATATGCTCAAATTGCTCGTCGTCATCAATGGGTGTGGCAATTCTTATCGCCTTGCGAAAGCGCTTTTTGGATTCAGGATGCCTATGAGCATACAATTTGAATTCCAGCATCAGAATCGGCCAGGTTCGATCCTCCACTAGTTCGGCGTAGAAGTCGCGAAATGCCTCCATTCTCTGCCGTCGGTTCGCCAACCCTTCAATCCTCTCAGAGAAGCGCTCAATGTTCTGTGTCGACCGATGCTCAAAGAGCGCCAGGAACAGATCCTCCTTGGTTTCGAAATGGCCATAAAGAGCCCCTTTCGAACGATCGGCCACAGAAGCGATTTCTGCTAATTGGGCACCTTCATAGCCATCGCGCACGAATACTTCTTCAGCTGCGTCAAGAAGCTTCTGCCGCGTCTCAAGTGACCGGTGATGATTCTTATTCGAGATTTGGTTTGGCATCACCCCTCATTAAAGCACTTGTTAATTCTGCTGTCTAGTAAACCGGTCAGTCGGAATACTTGTTCACTGCACCATTCAACACGCCAGGGTTTCGTCTCGCACGAGATTTCGACGCAGCGCCGGCCTGTGAACGCCAACTGCAGTTGATAGATGGAGAACAACTGACTTCAGCGAGCCAGTGGTCATACGCGCCGCCGAAGACACGCCCCGATGTTCCCCTCAAAATGTTTGCATTAGAAAGACATTTGACTTGTGCGCGGATCGGCAGCGGCCCCTTGTCCACCCCTCCAGGCTGATTAAACGGTTCGTTACCCAGAATTTAGCGCTGGGGCCTGTGACCATACTAAGAATTTATCTATTGCATATATTTCACTAGTGTCCGGTAGATTTCCCCTTTACTCTCTACAGGTTGTTCTTTCCGCATAAGTTGCAGCGATTTTTGCCTGTCCACGATTTGAATTGCGTCTCGCCTTTTACCCTGCCAACAGTGAGGCAGGATGAACACCGGCAAGACGCTCTTCGCCCAGATAATGGAGTTCGTTCCCTGGAAGACCTTCTCGCGCATCGTGGCCCGGCACAACGGCGATGCGGGCACGCGCACTCTTTCATCGGCTGAGCTATTCCGCATCCTCGCCTTCTCGCAACTGACATGGCGCGAGAGCTTGCGCGACATTGAGGCCTGTCTCGGGGCCAACGCGCCGAAGCTCTTCCACATGGGACTGCGCTCGGCACCGGCTCGCTCTACGCTTGCCGACGCGCTCAACAGTCGCGATTGACGCATGTTTCATGCTCTGGCCCTGCGCTTGATCGCACACGCTCGCGTACTTTACGCAGACGAACGCGTACTGGACGAACTCGATGCCGCCGTTTATGCACTCGATTCGACCACCATCGATCTTTGCTTGAGCCTCTTCGATTGGGCGCCGTTTCGCACGACCAAGGCCGCCATCAAGCTGCACACACTGCTCGATCTTCGCGGCGCGATTCCCGCGTTCATCCACATCTCCAACGGCAAGATGCACGATGTGCGTGTGCTCGACATGCTGCCTGTGGAGGCTGGCAGCATCTACGTGATGGTTCGCGGATACATCGACTACAAGCGGTTTTTCGCGCTTCACCAAGCGGGCGCGTTCTTTGTCACCCGCGCCAAGGAGACGATGGATGCGCGGCGCGTTTACTCAGCGCCCACGGACCGGGCCAACGGCATCCTTTGCGATCAGCGTGTGCGGCTGAACGGCTACTACGCGCAGAAGCACTATCCAGAGCAGGTGCGCCGCATCCGCTACCGCGACCCGACGACCGGGAAAACACTGGTCTTTCTGACCAATAACATGACGCTCGACGCGGCCACAATTTGCGCGCTCTACAAATGCCGGTGGCAGGTGGAGTTGTTCTTCGAGAATACGACATGATGCACTCCTCCGTATGTCATTGAATCTCAAAGAGCAGCTTCGTTGAATTCGACGTTGATGGGGGTGTTGCGCGATTTCTTGCTTCTCTGTATTGCTCGACATCATTTCTCAGCAGTATCCATGGAGCGTTCCCACAGATTTGCATAGCCGGCAACTGTTTCGACTGAATCAGTCGGAAGATGGTCGTCGGAGTGACTCCAAGAGCGTCAGCGGCTTCACGCACAGAGATCTCATCCCGATCTTGCCGTTCACCCTGTCGATAAGCTGGAATTGCATGGCGATTACGCAGTGCGCATACGATCTTTGCAGTCCAGCTTTTTCCATGTGCCGTGCGGTGTTCGTTCTTATTCAAGATCGAAGCGATTCGTGCATCCGGTTCGATGCGCGCCAGCTAGCCAATCATTTCTACAAGTTCATGGTCAGTCGCATAGCTATGTTGTCCGGTGTGAATTTTGGGAAATTCTACTTGCGTGTGATCTCCGCCCTGCCAGTGCAATACAAGCCGTATCGTCTCTTTCTCGCACGTGGCCGTGATCTCCTTCAGCGCGATACGAAGTAGGCGTTTCTTGTACTCCGGCGAACTACGCGGATCGTCCCATAGCCGTTGGATGTCCCGTGCGAAGTCCATCAGTTTTCTCTTTTGCGCGGCGGTGATGGGATGATCGCGGGCCTCTTCGAGCACTGCGATCTCTGCTTTCAGATCGGCTTCCACGGACAATGCTCGATTCCATCGACGCTCGAGTTCTGCCGCAACAAGCCGATTAGATGGATCTACCGCGTCATATTGGCGCCGCGCGTGCGCCACCTCGTATCGTGCCTGCTGCAGGGCTAAAGTCTTCTGCTGAATACGTTCATCGTTGGCTTCTTCAAGCGCAGTGATAGCAGCCGTTGCCGCATCGATGCCAAGTGGCGACAAGCAGCGCAGCAACTGTTCCGATACCAAGCGGTCAGCGCGGAGTCCACCGAACATGACGCAACAAGACTGATCGCGATTGAGCGCGTACCCGCAGCACTGATAGCGAATAACGCGCTGCCGAGGATATTGCGCCAGCATCTTCGCGCCGCAATGACCACAGCGCAACAGACCGGCGAGCAGCGCCTCGCCGTGCCGAACCGCTCCTCGCACCGCCCGGCTGTTCGCGTTTTCGTTGTGGGCGATCATCGCTTGATTGCTTTGATACAAGTCCCAATCAATGTAGCTCTCGTGATGATCCAAAATCAATACCGCCCAGTCTTCGCGGCGGCGTTGTACCCGGCGCTGTATCTTTTGGCCAGCCTCCAGACGCGTTATCGTTTTCGCGCGCCCGTATGCATATGCGCCAGCATAGACTGGATTCTTCAGGATGCTCAGGACTGCATGATAGCGTGCGGGCTGCCAACCCTTTTCGCGCGCGTCTTTCGTTCCCAAAACAACAGGCAGCTCAATCTGCTGACGATCTAGCCAAAAATAGACCTGGCGCACGCTGCCCAGTTCCGCAAACTTACGGAAGACAAGCTCTATGCTGGACTGAACCCGAACGTCCGGATCCTTCTCGATTCGGTCCTCTGCTCCTCGGAGATAGCCCACTGCAAGCCGCTGTACCAACGCGCCACGTTGCGCTTTTTGCTGCAGAGCCGCTTGGCCACGTTCGCGAAAAGTGGCGACCTCCATTTCGCTGATCGTGCCTTTCATGCCCAACAGCAAACGATCATTCGTTAGCCGTGGATCGTAGACGGACTCGGCATCGATCAGAAGCGCCCCAACGACGCTGCAAAACTCCAGCAGTGTATGCCAGTCCCGGCCATTACGCGCCAGACGGGACGCTTCGATGCTCAAGACTGCTCCTACTCGCCCATCGCACAGCGCACGCAATAAGCGTTCAAAGCCAGGTCGGCGAGTCCCGGATCCAGAAATACCGAGGTCTTCATCGATCACCTCGACATTTTCCCAGCCCAGAGATCGGGCATGGTCGACCAAGGCATATTGGCGGCGTTGGCTCTCAAGGTTGTGACGCACCTGACCAGGCGTTGATTGACTTATGTAGACACAGGCCTGACGGGATAAATGCTCAGCCGTGATCTTGTTCATCGCCCACCTCCTTGCTGGTTCCCCTGACCTGCGCTTGCATCATTTGCATCAAGGTCTGCCGAAGCTGGGCTGTCACCTCCTGCGGAAGTCGTACGTCGAGTGCCGGGAGAGGCTCCTCGAAGAGTTGGCGCTGTTGTCTCCTGACCGTTGGCATCCTGATCCTCCTCGCGCATATTGTGCACAGAGAGGGCAGGAATGGTCACGGCCGCATTGCATAATCCCAAAAGCACTTTGGCGGGCAAACGTGCCGTCGAAACAAGCTTTACGTTCGACGCCTCGGGGTGAATCATCCAGTCCGGCACTGCTAGAGGACGACCATCCGCCCTCCGCACAACGAAAAATGTTTCGCTGTAACGCTCATATCGCCGGATCACCGGCAGTCTGTGCGTGCACAAGGGGTGAAAAGGATAGTGAATCGTTACTTCATCCGGACGATGATGTTGATGGGCAGTATGTCGGCCTGTTGTTCAAGTGGATCAAGCAGCACCTGCGCATCAAGCGATTTCTGGGCACCAGCGAGAACGCCGTCAAGGCGCAAATCTGGGCCGCCATCGCCACTTACGTCCTGATCGCCATCGTTAAAAAGGAACTCGAAAGCGGTGCATCACTCTACACTTTTCTACAGATCCTGAGCGTGTCCATCTTCGAGAAAACGCCCATTTCATGCGCCCTTGGTGAGAAGCTCGACAGAACCGAAGAAGGGGACTCCGCGAACCAGCTCATTCTATTCAACTTCTAACCGGACAGTAGTGCATATATTTCTTCATTGACAGATAAACCGGCCCACCGGTATATTTCTCGTGCTTTGGAAATCTCCCTGCCAGCGCAGTGTTTTTTCCTTCTGCTCTTCGAGACCGTAGGAAAAGCGAAGAGCTGGGGCGAGGAATTCAGGGCGAGATGGCAAAAGCTAGGAAGAGTTTATTTGCTAAAAAAACGGGATTGATGGAATTATGAGGAGGAGTGAAGTGACCAAATTCAAAACTCAGGAATCAATGCAATCGCGTCCAGCAACTCCATCGATTGCCAGAGGCTTACAGGCCGTTGTTTGCTTCTTGGCTCTGACGCTCGGTCTTTTCCTGGGCACAAGCCATGCTCAGGTCGCAACCGGAACCATTTCGGGACAGGTCCAGGACGCGCAGGGTGCGGTGGTCCCGGGGGCCAATATCAAACTAACGAACATCGAAACTGCCAATGTTACTCCTGCGGCTTCGGATGCAGGGGGGGAGTTCACTTTCCGCTCGGTCCCGGCCGGGCGATACAATCTGCTGGTTGAGGCTAACGGATTTACCAGCTACACCGTGCAGAACCTGATTCTCAACGTCAACCAGGCGCTGCGCGTCCCCGTCAAGCTCACAATAGGCGCAGTCAACGTATCGGTCACAGTTGAAGCGGATGCGATCGCCGTCGATTCGCAAACAGCCAGCGTGCAATCCGTCGTTACTGAATCTCAAGTCTCGAATTTGCCCCTGAACGCGCGTGACGCTTCCAAGCTCGTGCTCGATGTTCCTGGTGTTGGGAACCCCAACGAGGGCGGTGCAATGACAATCGGCGCTCCAAGCGGGGGCGTTTCAAACGGGTCTGAGCAGGCCTTGAGTGCAAGTTTCAACTATCCCGGCTCTACCGCGCTTACAGTGAACGGCACACGCGTCGGCGGAACCTACTTCGCGCTGGATGGCGCGAACAATACCAATCCGCTACAGGTGACCGGGGGGCCATTTCCCAATCCGGACGCCACCGGCGAATTTTCGGTTCAGACGGCCGGCTACGGAGCAAGATACGTGTCAGCTCCAGGCGGAGCCGTCAATATTATTACCCGCTCCGGAACCAACCATATCCACGGAGTCGCCTTCGAGTACCTCAGGAACGGTTTCTTCAATGCAGTTCAGCAGTACCCGAATTCCGGGACCGCGGCGGTCCCGGACAATCTGCACCGCCATCAGTTTGGCGGTACGGTGGGAGGGCCAATCCTGAAAGATCGCTTATTCATCTTTGGTTCATACCAGCGTACGAACATTACAAATTCCGCCGTCACCCCAGCATTGGTGCCCACCGATGCGATGCGGGCGGGAATTGTTCCCGGCGTAGTCTGCGCCTACTATGCATTCTTCTGCCCGCTCGGTTATGGGCTCAATCTCCCATACGACGCCGCAACGAATACGACAGACATTTCCGCGTATCTCAGTCCCGTCAACCAAAAGCTGCTGAACTACATCCCCCATTCGAATGACAGCATTGGAAACTACCACATTGTCGAACCGTCAAAGGGAGCGGAGAGTCAGTATGTGGGGAAAGTCGATTACGACCTTGGCGCGCAGAAGATCTTTCTGAGGTACTTTGGAGACTTCAACCATACCGATCCGATAGGAAACGCAGCCGTCAGTATTCTAGGGACCTTTGGTTCGTACGATTATGATTGGCAAAACGCGGCATTTGGCCATACATGGATACACGGCAATTTGGTTAATGAGTTCCGGTTCTCGGCGATGCTCTTTAAGATTGTCAACCAAGCCGTCCTGAACGCCCCGTCCATTGCCGCACTTGGCGCAAACGTAACCCCAGCCGCAATTCCGGGACTCGATGCCTCCGCCACCGGCGCTTTCACTGGGTATACCGGGCCCTACAACGATGCTCCTAGCAAAAACTTCGATATGGCGGACAATCTTTCGGTCGTCAAGGGCAAACATGCGATGTCCTTTGGCTTCGAAGCGCAGTATGTTCATGTGAGGCAATATTCCCAGGTTGCTCAGAATCCGTTGGCGTTCTACCTTGCGGCGTGGAGTTCGGATGCGCGGATAGACTTTCTCCTGGGAAAGCCCTATGTTTTCGTTCAAGAGGATGGCCAGTACGTGAATCTTTCCGGACATCTGTTTGGAGCGCACGCGGAAGATGCCTGGCGCCTGACCCCACGAACAACCTTGACCGCCGGCCTGAGGTGGGATCCATATTTCCCGGCATACTCAACGACAAATGGAGTGAACTGCTACAACCAAGGCCAGAAGTCGACTATATACTCCAACGCTCCGGCCGGGATGATCTTTCCGGGCGACCCAGGATGTAACGCATCGGGATCAGTTGGAAATACAATAACCAACGTGCAGCCTCGCATCGCCCTGGCAAGGCAACTCGACAAGTCTGGAAAGACGTCGATTCGCGCCGCATACGGCCTCTATACGATGCAGGTTCCCGTCTACGCTCTGTTTCCCTTCGACATCGCGTCCCCGTTCATGAGGAGCTATGAGATTCTTGGCTCGATACACATTGAGAACCCATGGGCTAATGAACCTGGGGGGGATCCGTTTGTGGGTGGATTCCATAATCCGGGCTATATGCCGGCCTCCAACGCGACTTTCCCATCCACTCCCACCATATCCGCAATGGATTCGAGCTTCCGTTCTCCTTATGTTCAGCAATACACCGCGTCAGCGCAAAGAGCTCTAACCAGCAAAGACATCATCGAAGTGGCATACGTCGCAACGGCCGGAAGGCACCTGGTGATGAATTACAACCCCAACAGGCCCGTATACAACCCCAGCCTATCGCTTGCTGCAAACGTAGCTTCGGAGCAGGCTCGCCGTCCGGACCAAAACTTCACCAGTATCTATGTTGTTCACACCAATGGAGACTCGCGCTACAACGGGGCCAGTGTTACCTTGCGGCACACCACAAAGTCTCTCTACGTCAGCTCGGGCCTGACCTGGAGCAGATCCAGGGACGATAACTCACTCCCAGGAAATGCGCAATACAGTTCAGAGCCTGAGGCGGCCCATGACTTCACCTATGCTAAATCGGACTTCGACCAACCGCTGACCTGGCGCACAACCGTGGTCTGGAATACGCCGAAGTTGGAGTCGTGGAACCATCTGGCAAGGACAGCTCTTGGCGAATGGAACGCGAACGGCATCTATTCGATGGAATCCGGATCGCCCTTCAGCGCCCTCTGCAGCGCGGATATATCGGCAACGGGTGCAGGGTTATGGGCGAGCGTTGTTCCGGGTGTATCGCCCCATCTTGCGCACCCAACATCGCAAGAATGGTTTAACACGGCCGCCTTCTCCTGCACGGCTACGACAAGCGGCGGTTATGTTGTGCCCGGCAGCTGGGGCAACGCAGGCAGAAACAGTCTGCGCAGCTCGCACTATATCAATGCCGACGCCGGCTTGTCCAGGATCTTTCCGATTCACGACGCGGTAAATCTCACATTCCGCGCCGAGGCCTTCAATCTGTTCAATCACACGAATCTACTCATGCCGGCTAATGACGAGAACGCCCCAAAATTCGGCGTAATCACATACGCGGGGCCACCACGCGTCATGCAGTTCGCATTGCGTCTCGCGTTCTAAGCGACGTATGAGCACACAGACTCTCCGGTCAGCATGGCCGGAGAGTCTGAGTGTTACAGGAGCCTCGTCCAGTTTGGCCCCACACTCTATCAACGATGAGAATGAAGAACAACCGGGATCACCATTCAAGGAGGTACTATGCTGACACGGCGTGAAATGTTCAAATTCGGCTCGGCTGCTATTGCCGCAACGCTTATTGAGCCCGGAGTATTTGGGCAGCAGAAAACCGATTCGGCACAAGCTCCTGCTTCGATAGACCCAATGTCCCTTGTGAACCCTGAATTGCGCGGTGCGCTCCAGGGGATGCTGAAACTATCGGGAAACTTCCCGCCCCTAAGTTCATCGACGCTCATGAAGACCAGGGAAATGATGGCTAATCTCAAGATGCCCATGCTGCCGAAGCCCGAAATTCAAGAGCGGACCATTCCAGGAGCACCTGGTGACCCGGATGTGCGGATCTACATCGCTGGCGTGACACCGGGGGCCTCAAAGCCGGCGGTTGTCCATATGCACGGGGGTGGATACCTAATCGGAACAGCGGCAAATGACGGCCGAGACCTGCAGGATCTAGTCATTGAACACGACTGCGTCGCAATATCTGTCGACTATCGGTTGGCGCCGGAGACACCCTTCCCGGGCGCTCTCAATGACAACTACGCGGCGCTCCGATGGCTCTTCACTCACGCGAAGGAATTGGGCGTCGACTCGACTCGTATCGCGATTAAAGGTGAGAGTGCCGGAGGCGGCCATGCCGCGGCTTTGGCCATCGCCGCAAGAGATCGAGGTGAATATCCGATCTGCCTGCAGGTGCTTATCTACCCGATGCTTGATGACCGTACAGGATCAACGGTTACGCCTCCGCCATTCGTCGGGCGTTACGTCTGGACGGCTGAGGCAAACCGCTATGGTTGGACCTCCCTTCTGGGGGTTCCCGCCGGATCAAAGGATGTCCCAAAGAATTCTGTGCCTGCACGCGTGCAAAACCTAGCAGGATTGGCGCCAGCGTTTATCGGGGTTGGCTCGATCGATCTCTTCGCAGAAGAAGATATTCAATACGCGGCGCGACTCGTTTCCAGCGGCGTACCAACCGAGTTGAACGTGGTTCCAGGCGCCTTCCACGGTTTTGAATTTGCGGATGCGCCCCTATGCAAGCAGTTCAAGCACTCTTGGAGTGAAGCCATCCGCCGCGCATTTACTGAATCGCGATCGTAAGCGCCCAGAGGGCTGTCTATTAGAGGGGTTAGTGGTGTCTCGCTCCACGATGAAAATGGTCGGTAAAAGGTCGAAAAGAATGTAACGCATCAGGAGATAAACGATGAAAGCGTGGCAACTCTGCGGCTTCGGCCTGGAGAATCTTAGGTTGACCGACATACCTCTCCCCCGGCCGCAGGCGACAGAGGTGCTCGTACGAGTGCACGCCGTGTCTCTCAACTACCGCGACAGAATGTTAGTTGAGGGTCAGTATAATCCCGGAATGAGTTTTCCCATGACTCAGGTTGCAGATGCTTCGGGAGAGGTCGTCGAGGTCGGCAAGGACGTCACTCGATTTAAGACCGGCGCGCGAGTCATCACACAGTACGCCACCAGGTGGATCGATGGGGAGCCCCAGGGCGACGAATCGATGCATACTCTTGGAAATACGATTCAGGGTGCGCTCGCCGAATACCTCGCGTTGGACCAGGAGGCTCTCGCTTATGCTCCGGGCTATCTGAATGACGAAGAAGCGGCCGCATTGCCCTGTGCCGGCCTAACCGCGTGGTATGCGCTTGTTGAGAAGGGGCAACTGAAAGCGAAGCAGACTCTACTCGTTCAAGGGACTGGAGGAGTGTCGCTGTTCGGGTTACAGATCGCATCCGCGCTCGGGGCCGAGGTCATCGTGACATCAAGCAGCGATGAGAAACTGGAGCGCACAAAGGCACTGGTTGCCAACCAAGGAATTAACTACGTGCGGACTCCTGCATGGGAGAAGGAGGTCCTTGAGCTGACCTCGCAGAAGGGCGTCGATCACATTCTTGAAGTTGTCGGTGGGAAAAGCCTAGCGCAATCTATGGCCGCGGTGAAACCTGGTGGCACGATCTCAGCAATTGGAATTCTGGAAGGGTTCTCGTCGGAGATCCCTCTTTTCCTCCTCCTTCCAAAACAGATTCTTCTGCGTGGGATCTCGACAGGCCCGCGCCGGGCGCTCGAGGAAATGAATCGTGCATTCGAGAAATTCCAGCTCCGCCCCATCATCGATACTGTGTATCCCTTTGACGATGCACTGGCGGCATACGAGCACCTATCCCGCGGTGCATTCGGCAAGATCGTGATTCGGGTTAGGGTGTGAACCAACAATGGATGGAGAAGATGGGGTTGGACTAGCAAAAGCGCGGGGGACTTCATCACTCAATGCACCGCTTGAGTGCATTGGCTCTGCGCATGTTTTTGACGTATACGGCTACGGTTAGACCGATAGGTTTACTTATGGCAACTGGATTGCGAAAGGGAGAATCCGTGATGTTTCGTATCCGTCACACACTTGTGTGCATTGCGGTCATTGCATCGCTCTTTCCTGTCGCCTTGAGCGCGGCGGGATCAGAGATCCCCAGGGTTGTACTTGGGGCAGACTTTGGCTGGAAGTTCTTCCTTGGCGATCCGAGCGGAGCGGAGTCTCCCTCGTTTGCAGATACTTCTTGGCGAATGGTAGACCTGCCTCACGATTGGAGCATCGAGGGACGACCGGAAAAGGACAGTCCGAGCGGAGGAGGCGGGGGGTTCTTTCCCGCCGGTGTGGGTTGGTATCGCAGGACATTCCACGTCCCTGCTGATTGGAAGGGAAAGCGTGTAAGTGTTGAGTTCGACGGAGTGTATCAAGACGCTACCGTATACCTAAACGGTCACAAATTAGGATTTCATCCGTATGGTTACACGGCTTTCACTTTCGATCTCACGCCCGAATTGACGTTTACCGGCCCTAACGTGTTGGCTGTACGGGTCGACAATTCGGCCCAGCCGAACAGCCGGTGGTACAGCGGCTCCGGGATTTACAGACACGTCCGCGTGGTTGTCACCAATCCAACGCATGTCGCACACTGGGGCGTATTTCTCGCCACAACCGAGGTTTCGAGTACGGCGGCGAAGGTGGCAATCCACACGCTTATCGCCAATGATGGTGAGCAACAGAGCGACGTAAGTGTTGAGACAACATTGCTGGATGTGGCCGGGAAGAAGGTTGGAATCGCGCAATCGACGCTGATCGTTCCGGCTGGGAGAGAAGCGCAGGCGGAGCAGCAGATCATGGTGAGGAAACCCGCACTATGGTCTCCAGATTCGCCAGCTTTGTATTCCGCAGTTTCTCAGGTTCGAACGCATGGAAAACTCATAGACGAAGTTGTAACCCCCTTCGGCATCCGGTCTCTTCTATGGTCGGCAGACAAAGGATTGCTCCTGAACGGTAAACCGATCAAGCTCCACGGCGGGAGCGTACACGACGACAACGGACCCCTTGGTGCCGCGTCCTTTGATCGAGCAGAGGAACGCAAAGTCGAGTTACTTAAGGCGGCTGGTGACAATGCCACTCGAACAGCACACAATCCACCATCTCCTGCGTTCCTTGATGCGTGCGACAGACTCGGTTTGTTGGTTCTCGACGAGCCCTTCGATGTATGGGAAACCCATAAGGTCAAGTTCGATTACGCTCGTGACTTCGATGAGTGGTGGAACCGGGATATCTCGTCAATGGTCCTTCGCGATCGCAACCATCCCTCGATCGTGATCTGGGGAATCGGTAATGAAATCCCTGAATTGGAGGTCGAAAAGGGCTCGGTGATCGCAAAACAACTGGCCGATCAAGTGCGCTCCCTCGATAACACCCGCCCCCTAACGCTGGCATTCCCGGGAAATACAATGGCACCACACGCGCAAGCCGTCTTGTCGCTCTTGGATATTACTGGCTATAACTACAATATTCTCCCGAGCTATTCGAAAGACCATGAAAAACTGCCATCGCGCATCATGCTGACGACCGAATCGTATCCTGCCAAGGCATTTCCACTGTGGAAGATCTCACAAGATAATTCGTACGTACTCGGGGATCTTACGTGGACTGCGATGGACTATTTGGGAGAGTCTGGAATCGGCGCCTGGTCATATGGAACTCCCGAACAGGCGAGAATCGCAGTGCAAGTGATCGGAGCGATGCTGAACCCCGCGTCTGTCGACAAGATGTTCACGGGATTGATCAATGGAGGAGCCCTCGCGCCTCCCATGGACGCAAGCAAACCCGATCCCAATTTTATGGCAGCAATCGGAGCAATATTTCCGGGATACCCGTGGCACGCAGCGGCGAGCGGGGAGATCGATCTAACCGGGTTCAGAAAGCCACAGTCCTATTATCGAGAAATCCTTTGGAATGGCGGCGACCGCGTGTATGCCACAGTCCGATTACCCAACCCGGAAGGCAAGGAAGTCATCGCTCTGGGCTGGGCCACCTATCCCACAATTCCATCCTGGAACTGGCAGGGTAAGGAAGGGAAAGACTTGCAGGTCGAAGTATATTCAGGCGCGGAGAAGGTGCAACTGTTCCTCAATGAACGGCTGATCGGCGAGGAAGCAACCGGGCGCGATCAGGAATTCAAGGCGCTTTTCTCCGTCCAGTACGCACCGGGCACTTTAAAGGCTGTGGGCATCCGCGGAGGCCGAGAAGTAGCTGAGAGCGTTCTTACGACCGCCGGTAGTCCAGTCGGTCTTCGCCTGACGCCAGATAGAGCAGTTGTTCACGCTGATGGAGAGGATCTCTCGTTTGTGACGGTCGAGGCGGTAGACGCACAAGGATATGTTCTGCCGGATGCTGACCAGGAAGTTCAATTCTCGATCGATGGCCCCGGTTTGATTGCGGCCGTCGGGAACGGCGACGGAAAGGACGGTGCGGCGTATCAAGGGAACCGCCGCAAGTTGTTTCACGGACGAGCGCTCGTTGTGATACGCACTTCGAAACAAAGTGGTCCGATCACCGTTACGGCTAAAACCACAGGCTTAACCGACGCATCATTGGCGATCCAATCGACGGCAAGCTCGGAGCGCGCGGAACTGCGCTGAGCGTAACCGCATGGAAACGAAAAGCTTCGTCAGCGATCGCATAGTGCGAGCGTAATGAGGAGAAACATGAAGAACGCCGCATCTTCCGTCTTATGCTTGCTCTCGATCTTGGGATCGACTGCCTGGTCGCAGGAAAGCGCAAGGCTTACCTATAAGGATCCGAACGCGGCGATTCTAGATCGCGTGCATGACCTGCTGGGCAGGATGACTATTGAAGAGAAAGTCGCGCAACTGCAATCGCAGTGGACTCTTCCATCATTTGGGCCGGGAATGCCCTCCGTATTCGAGAAGGACCACGTGAACGAGGCGCTCGCGCAAAAAATGCTTGGGAACGGGATTGGAACCTACGCATTCCTGGACGAGTTCTTGGGTATGAGTCCTGGAGGTCCGCGTGAGGGCGCGGAACGGCGAAACCTGCTGCAGAACTGGGTGCTCAAGAACACTCGCCTGAGCATTCCGATTATGTTCCACGGCGAGGCACTGCACGGCGCTGCAACAAGAGGCGGTACGCTGTTTCCGCAGGCAGTTGCATTGGGCAGCACGTGGGATCCGGACTTGCTCAAGGAGATGTTTACAACGGTCGCGGAAGAAGTCCGCGCATCCGGAAACACCCTCGTATTGGCGCCGGTTCTCGATCTAAGCCGAGATCCGCGATATGGCCGCGTGGAAGAGATGTATTCCGAAGATCCCTACCTGGTTGGTCAACTCGGTGTAGCAGCTGTCCGTGGCCTTCAAGGGGATGAACCTCAACTTAGCCAGAACCACGTGTTTGCCACGGCGAAGCATTTTGTCCACGGTCAGCCCGAGAATGGTACCAATCTTGGTCCGAATGACTTTTCGGAGCGTACGATGCGCCAAGTCTTTCTCTATCCATTCCAACAGGTGGTAGAAGAGGCGCATATCGCAGCCGTGATGCCCTCCTACAACGAAAACAATGGTGGCGTTCCTTCGCATGCAAATCCGTGGTTGCTGAAGCAGGTACTTCGCAAAGAGTGGGGCTTCACTGGGGTTACCGTCTCTGATTACGGGGCCGTGGAAGAGTTGAACACTCTCCAGCATGTGGCGGCCGACAAATCTGCCGCCGGAGCTCTAGCATTGAACTCCGGCGTCGACATGGAACTGCCGTCTCCATCCGGCTATGCAGATTTAGCAGCTGCGGTTAAGGCTGGCGAGGTATCGCAGAAATCAATCGATGATGCAGTAGCGCGCGTGCTCACGATCAAGTTCAGGGCCGGCCTATTCGAACATCCACTTACGTATCCCGATCGAGCGGCCGAAATAGTGGGCGAAAAGAGGCATGGCGAATTGGCGCGAAAAGTTGCAGACGAGGCGATCATACTGCTGCAGAACAAGGGAAATGTGCTTCCCCTCGATCCGGTCAAGTTCAAGACGCTTGCCGTCATTGGACCAAATGCAGATAAGAAGCGTCAGGGGACCTACAGCAGTGTCCCGCCTTACTATGTGACCGTTCTCGACGGAATCCGCAAGAGGGTCGGGGGCGGCATGAAGGTCGTCTACGCGGAGGGGTGCAGAATATCTGAACCGGATTCCGATCCAAATGCAAACGCGTTCACGCCTTACAAAGCCCCTCAAGAAGACGCGGACCAGAAGCTGATCAAGGAAGCCGTAGCCGTTGCGAGTCCAGCCGACGCCGTTGTGCTCGTGCTTGGAGGCAATGAGGCCGTCTCTCGTGAGGCGCTAGGATTAACGTCGCCGGGAGCGCCCCCGATCTACGGCGATTCGGATACGCTCGAACTTCCCGGACGTCAGAACGAGTTGGTCAGAGAAATCGCAAAACTCGGAAAGCCCATGGTCGCGGTTCTTCTCAATGGTAAATCATATGCGATCGAACCACTTGTTTCCGAGGTCCCGGCAATTCTGGAAGGCTGGTACCTTGGACAAGAGACAGGCAATGCAATCGCAGATGTGCTTTTCGGAGACGTGAATCCGTCAGGACACCTTCCGGTCACTGTCGCTCGCAACGTCGGGCAACTTCCCGTTTTTTATTACAAAACGCCCGCCGCGCGCCTTGGCTACGTGTTCCACGAAAACACGCCGTTGTTCCCCTTCGGTTACGGATTGAGTTATACAACATTCCGCTTCGGAAAACCTTCTCTCGATCGCGATCACATCGCTGCGAACGAAGCTGGAAGAGTTGCCGTCACGCTTACGAACTCGGGAACGCGCGCAGGCGATCAGGTGGTTCAGATGTACGTGCATCACGTGGTGAGCAGCGTTGTCCAACCAGTAATTGTGTTGCGCGGATTCAAGCGTGTTCATCTCGAGCCGGGGGCTTCTACCAGTGTGAGCTTCGAAGTGGGCCCAAAAGAGCTCTCGATTCTGGACACGCAGATGAAGAAGACGGTGGAGCCGGGACCGGTCGATATTCTTATTGGCCCAAGTTCAGCGGAGACATCATCAGTCACTTTGACAATCACCGATTAGTTACGACCGAAGAAGAGTGAGGTATTATGATGCCGCACGGCAGGCTGACAGGCAGAGCAGAACTTATAACCGGCGTGGCCGATTTGTCTCGACTCCCGGGGCGTCGGATAATCGCTCCCGATCGGTTGCGCGCTATCAGTTCGATCGCGCTGGCTGCGGTTGTCGGGGCTGGCATCGCGATGCCGGCGCAAGTACCCGTTGGCGCAGACCACGGCCGCGCTGCCAATAAGGCTCATGGCGCGTTGCTGGGCGACTTTGCCAATCCGCCCTTGGCCGATCGGCCTATGTATCGATTCTGGAATACGGGCGGCTTGATGACGCCGGCTTCAATCTCCGAGCAGGTGGCTCAAATGAAGGCCGCGGGCGCAGGAGGCTTCGAGGCTAACCAGCTGGTCGGCATCCCCGGGCTTAGCAACGCCCCTGGCTACAAGCCGCAGCAACATGGCTTCGGAACCCCTTCGTGGACGCGAGCCTGGACGCAGTTGTTCAACGCTGGCAGAGCTGCGGGGCTCGAGGTCGACCAGATCTACACTCCGGGCTGGTCCGCAGGGATTCAGGGTATCTCGCCCGATGAACCGGGTACCGCCAAAGAGATCACATTTGGTTCTGTCTTTCTAAACGCTGGTGAGACATATGATGGACCGGCCCCAACCACCAAACTCCCTGACGGTGTGACAAAACGCGTCCTACAGGGCGTTATTGCTTACCGCTGCGAGACTAACTGCACCGGCAGCATGGTGCCCATCCCGGTGCTAGACCCGAGCACTGCGAACAACGTTACGGCAACCCTGACCAACGGAAGCATCCGCTACACCGCTCCCCTCGGCACTGGACGCTACGTCTTGGTGGCCGCATGGATGCAGGGGACCGGCCAGACGATCGCACTCGCCCACACCGCGACATCGAGCTACATGGTTGACCACTTCAGTTCGCTCGGAGCAAAGGCCATCATTGACTACTGGGAGAGCAAGGTCCTCAACGCCCGTCTGCGGCAGGCTTTCAAAGCCAGCGGCGGTTCGGTATTCTTCGACTCTCTTGAGCTCAATCGGCAAGATGTGGCGGTTCGACATTGGACCGACAACTTCCTCTCCGAATTCCAGCAGCGTCGTGGCTACTCTTTGGTGCCCTATCTGGCGACAGTATCGACCTCAGCGACTCCCATGTTCAATTTCAGCAATAGCGTTGGCGAGCGCATCCGGGAGGACTACAGACAGACACTGTCGGAACTGTTCGTCGAACACCACATCAAACCTATCAAGGCTTGGGCACACTCGTATGGCATGACCCTGCGCGGCCAAGCCTACTCCTCGTGGGGCCCCGGCGCAATCAACGCTGACGACGCGACGATCGCCTTGGACATCCCCGAGCAGGAGGCAAACAACCGGGGCAACCCACTATTCGCTGTCGATGGCTCCGACACTTGGAGACAGGTTGTGAGCGCTAACGCGCAGGTTGGCCGCAACATCGTTTCCAGCGAGACCGGAACATTTGGCCGCACGGACGGGCTCGCGCGCATCTCGTTGGTTGCAAGAATCAACGAACTCATCGGGCTCGGAATGAACAAGGTTATTTACCACGGCTGGGCCGACCAATCTCCAGGCGCTGCTGAAGCTTGGCCTGGCTATTACCCTTTTCGCAACTTTGTCGGTGACAACTACGGCGTCCAGAACCCGACGTTTGCCGATGACGTGACGATCAACGATTACGTCGGACGGCTGCAAACCGTGCTCCGCCGTGGCGAACTCCGAAATGAGGTCGCGATGTACTGGGGTGGTGTCGACGCCGCGCACTACAGTGACCTCAGTTTGGAGCGATCGGGCTACACGTACGGTTTCATGAACGACACGCTCATCACCGACCCCTCCGCCAAGATCATCAACGGACGGCTCAGCAAGCTGGGATACCAGGCCCTCGTGCTCAACAGGCTCGATTCAGGTAGTCCGGTGAGCCTGGCTGCGGCCACGCGAATCCTGTCGTGGGCGAGAGGCGGTTTTCCCGTCGTCGTCGTTGGCGACCTTTCCGAACGGGTTGGCGGCTACCACCCATCCCAGGACGGGGCGCTCCGCAAGGTCATTGCTGAACTTCTGCTCCAGAAGTCTGTCACCAAGGTGACCAGCCCCGCCGCCGTCCTCAGCGCGTTGAGGGCCGCGGGTATCGACTCCGCGGCATCGTACGACTCTAAGCCGCTCGTTACGATGCATCGCCAGACCGCCGACAGTGACTACTACTATCTTTTTAACGCCGGAGCCGATCGGACGACTGCCTCGGTGACCTTGAAGGGTGGCGGCATTCCATACCGCTACGACGCATGGACCGGGGCCATCCGCCCCATCGGCAAGTACATCCGTACGGCGACAGGAGTGCGGGTTGACGTCGACCTGGATACAGGGGACAGCGAACTCATCGCTCTGACCAAGGGCAACCGGGACATACCAGGGAGCGGATGCACGGTTGCCGCGACCAGCACGACCGCCGACGAAGTGCTCGCCCGATCCGAAGCAACTCTTGTTTTGCGCGATACCGCGGCTGGCCAGTACGTCACGGCTCTCAGCAACGGCAAGACGGTGACCAGTTCGATCACTTCGGTGGGTGCCAGGGCAGCGCCCGCGTCGTGGACCCTCGAAGTGACGTCCTGGCAGGCCGGGGCCGCTCCGAACGACACAGCCAAGGTGCTGCTCGCACCCATCACCGTCACTCCTGCCGCTGATGGAACGCTGCCGAACTGGCAGCAGATCGTCGGCTTGGAGAACAAGTCAGGCACATCGACCTACACCACTACGATCGACCTCGGCCCGGCGTGGACTGGCGGCACCGGCGCCTACCTCAACTTAGGCAGCTTCCTTGGCACGGTGCAGCTCAGGGTGAACGGTCACCGGCTTCCGGCCCTTGATCAGGTGGATGTCAGCAGGATCGATCTCGATGGCTACCTAAGACCGGGCGTCAACACCCTGCAGGTCGACTTAGCCACCCCGATTTACAACGCCGCCTTCAAAACCAAGTCTCCCTATGGCTTGGTTGGTCCTATCACCGTCCAGCCCTATGGCAAGGTAGAACTACCGACGAAGTGCAGACCACTATAAATGGGCGTGGCGCATGAAAACCTTGCCTGAAAGGTCGGGACTCAAGTGAACGACTTAGCGCATGTAAATGAGGAGAAAAAGATGTCGATCATTGCGGGAATCGATTTCATAGCGGAGACCCTGTTCGACTCCAATCCCAGCCTCGCCAAGCTCCGAGAGGGCCCTGCCGGTTGCAGTTGGTTGCCGTTGAATGATTGCCGCGAAGACTAAGCAAAGATTTATTGGAAAAAAGTTTGCAGATCGGCAAATATTCCAATTCGTCAGTATTCTCGGGAGTTCAAAAGTCAGAACCAAACGAGAAGCAAAACCAACTTGTGGAATGATTCACCGACTTTATCTAAGGAGATATCATATGCAACGATCATTATTACCAATCATTGCAGCATTCACGGCCATCATATTTGCACCAACGGCGATCATTAGGGCGATGGACTCCCAACCTTCACGCCAAATATTGGCGGCTGATGCTAATTGGAAGTTCTTTCTGGGAGATCCTACCGACGCAAAGGCGCCATCGTACGATGACACCTCCTGGCGCACTGTAAACCTGCCACATGATTGGAGCATAGAAAGCCAGCCTGACAAGAAAAGTCCGGCCGGCATGGGAAATGGTTACTATCCAGCCGGTACTGGTTGGTATCGCAAAACGTTCAGTATTCCATCTGATTGGAGGGACAAGCGAGTAAATGTCGAGTTCGACGGGATCAACAAGAATGCCACGGTGTACCTAAACGGTCACCTGCTTGGAACCCATCCCTACGGATACACGGGTTTCACGTTCGATTTGACTCCGGAGTTGAACTCTACTGGTCCAAATGTGCTGGCTGTGCGCGTGGATAACTCTGTACAGCCCTCGTGTCGCTTTTACTGTGGGGATGGCATTTACAGGCACGTTCGGGTCATCGTAACAAATCCCGTACATGTGGCTCATTGGGGAGTATTCATCACCACCCCCGAAGCCTCAGAAGCGCTGGCGAGGGTCCGGGTCCAGACGCACGTAGCGAACGATTCCGCCAGCCAGGGTGAAGTCACGGTCGAGACCACATTGCTTGATCAGGCGGGGAATCAGGCCGGCGCCACGGAGTCGAAGCTGACCATCGCACCGGGGTATGAAATGGAAGTGGCGCAGGAAATCGCGGTGACGAATCCCGTCTTGTGGTCGCCAGATTCGCCCGTTATGTACCGTGCTGTTTCTACGATCCGGAAAGACGGCGAAGTGATCGATCAGGTGGAGACACCCTTCGGTATCCGGACACTGGCGTGGTCGGCGGATAAGGGATTACTTCTGAACGGCAAGGTGATCAAGCTCACTGGCGGCAGCGTCCATCACGACAACGGGCCACTTGGAGCTATGGCCTTCGACCGCGCGGAGGAACGCAAAGTGGAATTGCTCAAGGCGGCCGGCTTCAATGCGGTGCGTACGTCTCACAACCCTCCTTCGCCGGCGTTTCTGGATGCGTGCGATCGGCAAGGCCTTTTGGTGATGGATGAAGCCTTCGATATGTGGGCGGTGAGCAAGAGCAAGTACGACTACGGCCGTAACTTCGAAGAATGGTGGCAACGCGACCTCTCGTCCATGGTTCTACGCGATCGCAATCATCCCTCTGTGGTTCTTTGGTCAATCGGCAACGAGATCCCGGAATCGTTTGTCAATTGGGGCACTCCGATTGCACAGATGCTTGCGGGTCAGTTGCGCATGCTGGACACCAGCCGGCCGCTAACGCAAGCCTTCCCCGGCTCCATGACGCTTCCGGCTCGGCAAACGATCTTCCCGGTTTTGGATGTCGTCGGATATAACTACAACCTTGCCGACTCCTACGTTGGCGATCATGAGAAAGACCCGTCGCGCCTGATGGTGTCCACCGAATACGAGTCCGCCGACGCTTACGAAATCTGGCGGCTCACACGGGACAATCCTTTCGTCGTCGGCGGGTTTGTTTGGTTGGCGATGGACCACATCGGTGGGACGGGCAACGGAGCGTGGTTTTATGTCACTCCTGAAGAGGCAAAGAAAGCAAAACAAATCTTGAGTGACTCAGAGAAATGGCACACCGTGGATAATCTCTTCACTGCCATGGCAAACGGTACAAACATCATGACAGCCCTAACCAAGGGAGGCGGTACTATGGCCGACATGGCCGCCTTCATGGCGCAGACTTTGCCCGGATACCCATGGCACGCGTCAAATAGCGGAGACATTGATTTAGCAGGCTTCCGGAAGCCGCAGTCCTACTATCGAGACATTCTGTGGAACGGCGGCGATCGCGTGTACGCTACCGTCCGCTTGCCCGCGCCGGAAGGAAAGGAGATCCTAGCCATCGGCTTCGCGGTCTATCCCACGCTCCCCACTTGGAGCTGGCCGGGCCAGGACGGTAAGGACATGCAAGTGGAAGTGTATTCCGGCGCAGAGAAGGTTCGGTTGTACCTCAACGACAAACTGATCGGGGAGAAACCGACTGGCCGCGAACAGGAATTCAGAGCGCTGTTCTCCGTCCCATACAATTCTGGCACATTGAAGGTTGTGGGCATCCGTGGCGATCGTGCCGTCGCTGAAAGCGTACTTACAACGGTCGGCAACGCTGCCGGTCTGCGCCTGACTGCGGACAGAACGGTAGTTCACGCCGACGGTCAGGACCTTGCGTTTGTGACAGTCGAGGCGGTAGACGCACATGGACGGCCGCAGCTCCACGCGGATCAGGAAATTCAGTTCTCGATCAGCGGCCCCGGCGTGATCGCGGCTATTGGAAACGGAGACGGACAGGACAACGCTTCGTATCAGGGTGATCGGCGCAAATTGTTTAATGGACGCGCAATAGTCGTGGTGCGGACTTCAAGGCAGGACGGACCGATAACCGTTACAGCGAGAACTCCTGGCTTGAGCGACGGTTCGGCAACCATTCAGGCGCAAGCTGCCGCGCCCATTGCAGAATTGCGTTGAACTGAACCGTAGGCCCGTATGGACCGGTCGATGGCGAGTCCCTTTAAGCTGTGGAACTTCAAGTTGACTGGACCGTACGGAACCATAACAGTTCTTGATATCTATCGGGAACAAACTCAATTGTGGCCCACTCCAAGGAGCATCAAGACACGAAAGACACAGTCGTCTCGGCACTACAACCCTAAGTCCAAATCAAAGGAGTAGACGGATATGGCTCTTAATCGCAGAAATCTTCTGAAAGCGGCGGGGGCGGTCGCGGGCAGCGGAATCCTATCGTCAGCAATTCGCGCGAGCGAGGACGAAAAGGCGAAAGGCCCAACAAGGCCGAATCTGCTCGTGTTTCTGACTGATGATCATGCCCAGTGGCTGCAGCAATCATATGGCAACACAGAAGTCCAGACCCCGACGATGGCTTCGATTGCGGAGCGAGGCGTCAAAATGAGCAACGCATATACTCCCTGTCCAGTTTGTTCTCCAGCGCGGGCGTGCTTCCTTACTGGCCGAATGCCTTCGCAGCATGGTATTCACGACTGGATTGATGAGAACCCTGATTCTTCTGCTTACAAATATCCATGGCTAAAAGGTCAGAAATTGATTTCCGAGCTCCTAAAGGACGCCGGATATCATACCGGCCTGGTCGGAAAATGGCACTGCGGAAATGATCGGGATCCACAACCGGGTTTCGATGAATGGTTCACCTTCTGGGCGACACAATGGCCCCACGCGGGCGAACTGGAATTTTCAGATAACGGTAAGCGGATGCCCGCTGACGGCTTTCAGTCAGATTTCTTCAGCGAGCGAGCAATTTCGTTCTTGAAGTCTCACTACAGTGACATGAGCGAGCATCACAAACCTTTCTTCCTGTTCGTCGGCTACACCGATACCCATCGCCCGCATAATCAAATGCCGGACAACCTCGTTGCAGAATACAAGGACGCCACCTTCAGAGATATTTCGACTGATCCTTTTGCTAAGGTTCACGGCACTCCACTCGCGCCGTTCATAAACGACGTGAAAGGGCAGGAGGCACGCCAACAATACTATGCTGCTGCCTCTTTGATAGATCGAGAGGTCAGGAAAGTGCTGGAGGAACTTGCCCGCCATGGAGAGTTGGACAACACGCTGGTTATCTATACAGGCGATCATGGCTTGAATGCCGGACAGCACGGGATTTGGGAAAAAGGGAATGGCACTTCGCCGCAGAATTTCCTGGAGGAATCGATACGTGTATCGTGCATGCTCTCTTGGCCGGAAGGCGGCATTGCCAAAGGACTCGAATGCGACATCCCTGTCAATCATTGTGACTTGTTTGAAACGTTACTGGATGCAGCAGGTGTTTCGCTAGACGCGAAGACCGCCAAGGAAATCAATTCACCAGGGCATTCCTATCTCCCACACCTGCGAGGCAAGCCGGCTGCGCCATGGCAAGACCGCATGATTTGCGAGTATGGAAATGCAAGAATGGCGAGGCAGAATGGCTACAAACTTGTCCTCCGCTATCCGTATAAGGGCGTGCAGTGGCCCAACGAGTTCTACGATCTTCGTACTGACCCGCGCGAGACCACCAATTTGTATTCGAATCCAACACCCGAACATGCGCGAATAATCGCTGATTTATCGAAGCAGATCGATGAATTTTTCGCGGTCTATACGGTCCCGGGCCACGATGGAATGCAACTGGAGGCGCAACCAACTCCAACTCCAGCGGCTATTTGGCTCCACCCCGGACCTGCCACCAACTAGTTTTTTGGGATCGCCCATTTTCAAAGAGGAGTATTCCGTGAAGTTTCAATTCCGTTGCGTGATCGCTCTTGTTGCGACTCTGCCACTGGTTTCCGCTGTTTCGATGAGTGCCGCGAAGCTTGAGGACACCCTGCTGGAGTTGGCAGCAGACTCTAGCTGGAAGTTCTTCCTTGGCGATCTGAGCGGAGCAGAAACTCCGTCGTTTGCGGATACTTCCTGGCGTTCGGTAAATCTGCCACATGATTGGAGCATCGAGAGCCGACCGGAAAAGGAAAATCCCAGCGGTGCCGGGGGCGGCTACTTTCCTGGCGGCGTCGGTTGATATCGCAGGAGTTTTCGCGCAGACCCACAGTGGAAGGGGAAGCGAGTCAGTGTCGAGTTCGATGGTGTCTACCAGAACGCCACCGTGTACCTGAATGGCCACAAATTGGGATTTCATCCCAATGGTCTTCGGCCTTCAGGTCATCCCGTCCGTCATCTCGATAGATTCAAAGGTGAGATGGATCCGCCGATTCGTCCCTCAGTGACGTGTCGGTCCGTGTTCTTATCTTCAGATTTCCGCGCAAATCTTCAAGGGAATGACTGAGTGTTCAGGCAATTCAACTGTAATCTCATTGCTTCGTAAGCAACTAAGCCAAGAGGGAGATCCCCCGGCTCTCCTAAGGAACAGCATTGATGGGCACCAGGTGGAATCCGAGTTCTCGGGCTTGGGCGTGAAGCCTTGCTGATTTCTGTAGCCGTCTGCGTTGCTCTTGTTGTTGAAAGACAGTGGCATCGTATTCTTGCGTAAGCGTGGGAAGCTCCCCTCTTGAGGAGTGCGATTGATCCTTATTAGGTGTCCGCTTAATTTAGGTGGACACCTATTTGGTTCTTAGGCGGCTTCTGCCGGTTCTGACGGTAGGGTTGCAGCCAGGTTCCAGGGCAAGAGTTCACCGATGCGGTTGATCGGATGATCGGCGATCCGTGCCAGGACAGTGCGGAGGTAAAACGAGGGATCGAGTCCGCATAGCTTGGCCGTGCCGATGAGGGTGTAGAAGGAAGCTGCGCGCTCGCCGCCGGAATCGGCGCCGAAGAACAGGTAGTTCTTTCGTCCAATCGAGACCGCCCGCAGCGCCCTCTCGGCGGCGTTATTATCGATCTCCAGCAGACCATCATCGACATAGCGGGTGAGCGCGCGCCAGTGGGACAGTGCATACCGGATCGCACCGGCGGTGTCGCTCTTGGCAGAGAGAGATCCCAGCATCTTCTCCATCCAGTGACGGAGGTCATCGAGGATCGGTTTAGCCTGGGCCTGTCGAACCGAGCAGCGGAGATCCGGCGGTTTTCCTCGGACCTGTTCCTCGATCGCGTAAAGTGCGCCGATACGGTTGAGGGCTTCCGTTGTGATCGGCGATCGATGCGTGACATGGATGTCGTGGAACTTACGCCTGGCGTGAGCCCAACACGCCACTTCATAGATGCGGCCGTCTCCATACAGATGATGAAGGCCAGAGTAGGCATCAGCCTGTAGCGCTCCGGAGAAGTCCTGCAGATGGCGGCGCGGATGTTCTCCCTTGCGATCTTCCGAATAAGCAAACCATACGGCAGGGGCAGTGGTCTGTGCAGCGGGCCGATCATCGCGCACATAGGTCCAGAGACGGCCGGTCTTGGTCCTGCCGTTGCCGGGTGCGAGTACAGGAACCGGCGTGTCGTCGCCGTGGACCTTCGATCCCGCCAGGACATGCTTCCTAATCTCATCAACCAGCGGCGCGACCAGTTCACTCGCTGCGCCCACCCAGCCGGCAAGTGTCGAGCGATCCAGATCGATCCCTTCGCGTGCGAAAATCTCAGACTGCCTGTAAAGAGGCTGGTGATCTGCGAACTTCGATACGAGAACATGCGCCAGCAGATCAGGACCAGCCAGGCCGTAAGCAATCGGCCTCGAAGGTGCGGGGGCTTCTACGACGCGATCGCAAGCGGAGCAGGCGAACTTCGGCCGGACATGGCGGATGACCTTGTAGGTGGCCGGAATGCGTTCCAGTTGCTCGGAAACATCTTCTCCGAACTGGCGCAGCTCTCCGCCGCAACACGGACACGCATCGTGCTCGGGCATGTGCATGATCACTTCGCGAGGAAGGTCTTCCGGAAGAGGCTTCCGTCTTTGGCGCGATGTTCTCGGCTTCGACTCGGACTGCGGCGAACTCGGCTGTTCGGCTTCAGCAGTGTCCTCAGCTGCCTGATCTGCGGCTTGCATCGTCTCCAGTTCTTCGAGACGAAGTTCCAACTGTTCGAGCTCTCTGGTGAGCTTCTCGCTCTTGCGCCCGAAGATCATACGCCGGTACTTCTCGATGACCAGCTTCAGATGTTCGATCTCTTGCGAGTTCGACCGTAGCTGCTTGTGCTGTTCGACCGACTCGTTATGCTTGGCGATCAGCAGTGCCTTCAAGGTCTCAGGATCAAGCCCATCGAGATCAGGCAGCGGAGCGGGAACCATGCGATGAGTATGCCATCAATCCGATCTGAATGCAGCAGCAAAACCCGCATGAATACAGGAGAATCTTCATCGTCACTCATACGGCGATCTCGGGCGTCCAAGTCCTCTGCGGCCTGCGCCAGTCGATGCCCTCAAGCAGCATCGAGAGTTGGGCGCGGGACAGACAAACCGTGCCCTCGGTTGCCTGTGGCCAGATGAAGCGGCCCTTCTCCAAGCGCTTCGCAAATAGACATAGACCATCTCCATCGAACCAGAGGCACTTTACAATGTCGCCTCTCCGCCCGCGAAACAAAAACACATGGCCGGAGAACGGCTGTTGCTGCAAGACAGTCTGAACCTGTGCACTCAGTCCATCGAAGCCCCGTCGCATGTCGGTCACGCCGGCAGCAAGCCAGATCCTGGTTCCTGCGGGAAGATGGATCACTTGCGCAGGCTCTCCAAAATGCAACGCAACAGGGCTGGATCGGCACCGCTCTCCGCGCTGATCATCGCCTTGCCGGGTAGCTCGATATGAATCGCGCCGCCACTGGAGATCGCCTCAGCGGCAGCTTGTTCGTTCGGTTCCGGCACTCCCTCAATCTCTGCAGAGATCGCGACCGGCAACAACGCCGTCGATCTCGCTCCCGCATCGACCAACTGGCCCTTCTCAAACAGGCGCCGCCACTTGAATACCTGGTTCGCGTTCACCTCGTGTGCCCGAGCAATCTCGGCAACACTCGCACCAGGTTCCATCGTCAGCTGCACAATCTGCAGCTTCTCCGAAACCAACCGCCGCCTTCTGACCCGACGTCCCACACCCGCATCTTCTGCATGCATCATGCAGACATACTCATCCGTCGAAACGCTCTCTCGCCAGAGGGGAACTTCCCACGCTTACATTCTTGCTGCGTTGTGACCATGTGGTACACGATCCTGGCGAGCTTGTGAGCGGTAGCGGTCATGGCCTTGGGGGCGCCCATCCGCGCTTTCATGCGCCGGAAATAGTCGCCAAGGTAGGAGTCGCTTCGGTGTAGTCCCTGGGTCGCCATGCGCAGCGCGAGGGCCACTCGGTTCTTTGTCGGCTGTGTCCGAGAGGATAATACTTGGCCGCCGCTGATCTTGGGGTTCGGGCATAGCCGTAGCCAGGAACAGAACGCGGCTGCGGTAGGGAACCGGGACAGATTGGGGCCGATTTCGGTAAGCAGCATTTGCGCGGTTAGCGAGTTTATCCCCGGCACCTCGGTGAGGTCCACCCCAAATGCCCGATATAGATCAGTGCGCAATTGCGGCGGTTCATTCCTCCAGGGTGTCCTGCGGATCTTTTCTCCTTTCGGTGGCTTCTCGCCTGCGGCGGTTCTTGAGGGAAGGCGCTGCAGCATTTGTTTCACCTGCAGATCAACCTCTTGAATCAGTTCCTGGTAGTGCCGGCAGGATTTCAGAGATTGGCGGAGCGTGAATAAGTGCTCCTCTCGGTAGTCACCTACCAGCGATTTCATGATCGTCTCTTCACTGGCTTGAATATGACGGTTACGCAGTTGCGCCAGTTTCTGGGGGTTGCGTTCTCCAGCGAGGATCGCATCCATAATCGCCAGGCCTGTTGTCCCTGCCAGATCGCTGATGACGTGGTGAAGCTGCAGGTTCATCTGGTCCAACGCCTTCTGCATATGCTGAAGATGAAGGGTCGCCAACTGAATGAGGTTGTCGCGATGACGCCACAACGAACGGAGCGCGCAGATTTCGTCGTCGGGACGAAAGGACCCGCGCAACAGTCCCACGGAATGAAGGTGCTGAATCCACTGGCAGTCGGAAACATCGGTCTTCCTGCCCGGCACGTTCTTGACGTGATGGGCGTTGACCAGCCGCACGTCGATCTTGCGCTTTTCCAGAATCTGGAACAGCGGAATCCAGTACACTCCGGTCGACTCCATGGCTACAGTCCGGATTCGGCACTGCTGAAGCCAGTCCGCCAGTCTTTCCAAATCGACGGTGAAGGTGGGGAAGCACCGGATCGGCTCTGGGTCACGATCCGCGGGCACGGCCACGAAGATCTCCGTGGCGCCCACATCGATTCCTGCGGCGTTGGGCTCGATCACGGGCAGGCTGACAACCTTGTTGCGCTGCTTGGACATGACATCTCCTTGTCTGTCTCGCTGCGCCGGCCTGAGCCGTGCAAAAAGGTAGTCTCCCAAACGAGATCGTCAGCCTCCCGACAACAAGCGAGAAGCAAAGACGTCATCACTGTATCGAGCACGGGGCCCAGAACCACACTGCCGGACGGGCTGCGAAAGCACCAGTGAGCCATCGGTCTTAACTGCCAACGCGCGAGACTTCACCAGCTTAAATGCGGCTCATGCCCTTTGTTCCTTGCCTTATTGTCCAGACCTTTGGTCTGGTACCCCACTGCCGGGGTGGCAGTAGAACTTTGAGAATTCCGGGAGTATACCTCCCGCTCTTGCTTTCGCTTTGCCGAAGCCGATTGTTTAGCAATCATGCTTCTGTTGCGGTTGCTTTTGCTTTTCACCGGTTGCGATCAGGCCCCTTTGAGGGGCCAGCAACCGAAAGCCTCCGGCTCTGCCGGAGGATCCTTACTTTTAAATGTCTTAAACTCTTCTTTCGGTGGGGCTTAACGGAGGATTTCACAATACGCGTAAATTCATGGCGGAAGTCTCGCATTATGAGGTCTCTTCATTTCACATTATGAGGTCGCGGAGCTCATAAGTGACTGAAAGATCTTGCGAAGAACTTTCACCTTATGGGTAAACCCATATGCGCGGTGCACACCACCGATGCAAGCGGCATCGTTGGCCCTCAATCATCTCTTCTGAATTCTCGGTACAACTTCGGTACATTTGAAGGTGAGAGAAAGTTTGGTCTTTCGTCCCTAAGCGGCACCAGATGAAGCACTTAGATTTGGAGTTTCATTTGGTTCGGGACCAGGGGGTCGGATTTGCCGCCGCCTGCGAAAGCTGGGTATCGGAAACACAGGAAGAGGTCCATGCCGGGATTATGGCTCTAATGCGCTACGCATTACCTAGCCAATTTCCTTTTCCCGTTGCGCTCACGGTTTGATTTGTTGTGATTCATTCGATCCCCTCACCCCTCACCATGCAATGAATCCACTACTGCTCCCGGCTTTTCCTTCGCGGCAACTCCCTTGATTCCTACCGGTTAGTGCACTCTCGTTTTTGACATACAGTTCTGATATATACTACATCAATAAAACGATATGGCTCCTCAGACGAAGACCACAACCAGAGCGAAGCGCAGAGTCGTTGCTCCAGCAGAGAAGCGCACTCAGGTCCGGCTCACGGTGGATTCCAAATTCACCAAGAGCCATTTCAGCCAACTTTTTGCTGTCCTGAAAATCCGGAACAAAAATGCCCTCGCCGAACACATCATCATGAATTTCAAAACCAAAGCGGCTCAGGCGCAGATTCTGGCTTTCTATAACGGTCCGTGGCTGGACATTCCGTTTCAAAGTATCGACACCTCATTCGTCTTCCCTTTGACTTACGAGATTGCCGATGAGCTGGAGAGAGTCGGCGGAGAGATTCTCGGCGGCGTGAATAAGTCCAAGACGTTTCGCGTGATGGTGGCCTACTTCGCAGCCGTCCATAAGCTCAAGGCTCCAGCTCAATCCACATTCGCGTAGTCTCGTCATGACGCCTTAATGACGCGATCGCATATCCGCGATGATCGCATAAGGTCCGCTGACAGTGGGCAATGAAACATTCCTCAAGTTCTTCGTGGGGGCCGGCGGAGGGGTTCGTCATGACTACCTGTCGCCTATTTCCTGCCCGCGTTGGCGCGGATTCGCAAGGCGCTGTTGCAGGCGTAGGGCGTATTGCATCTCGGCGTCCGTGAATTGGACGGAGATGCCATGTTGCGCCGCAGTCTTGGTGACCATCCGCTTCCACTCCACGCTGCCCGTACACGCGATGCGCGATCCGTATTTCTGAATGGCCATCTCCAACCCGAAGAGGACTGCGGCATCATTCTGGTTGAGCACGGTCACAATTCGGCCGCGGTCGATGACGGAAACCTTACCGTTGAGCGCGTAGGACACATCGCCGGTCTTGCGGTCAATTGTCCAGATGCGCGTCGTCGCGATCTGCTTGGCAAGGGCCTCTTGCTTCTGCTCGGCTACCAGCCGCTGCTGCGCGACGTCGGCCCAATCGCTTCTGCTGTCATTATCGGGCGGTGCCCCAATATGCAGCGCGATCGCTTCGAGCCTTGCGTAGAGACACCGTTGATTCCGTTGGTCGGCATAGCGCCATCCTCGAAGCTGTGCGGCAGCCCTCGCGTCTCCTTCGCTTGCCCTGTCCGCGACCCATGAGCGGAGATCCTTCGGAAATGCTTCTTGCCGCCTCTTTTGAATGGACTGTTTTAGCGCGCGTACTTCGAGAACGGAATGGGCCGCAGCCTGGGAATACAGGACTTTCTTGTCCGGCCATGACAGAGCGGACGCACGAATCTCTTTCTTTTGTTGCCGCAAGACCTCACGAAGGTATTGCGTGCAATCTCTGCCATCTGTTGTGAAGGCCTTGCACACCTCCCGTTGCCGATTGCGATACAGGTTATATTGACTCATTAAAGAGGACCGGTCAGCCCGTCGCTGCGCCTTGCGTTCCTCTCTTTGTGTGCTATTGGGTCCGCTAAGTTGTGCCGGATGTGGTACGGCCTGTTGAACGGATGTTGAGGCAGGTGTCCACGGCCCAAGAGCGACTTCCGTGGCCTGACGATTGATCTTTCCGGCAAAGTTGTGCCGGAACGCGTCGGATGCCTTGACTCGGATGTTGTAGTCAACAGCGAGGACTGTGTATCCTCCCGATTCGCCCTTCTCAAGTCGGAGATGAACCTTCGAGAGGATGAGATGTAGATCGTCCCACGTCACACCCTTCCGCATGAGAAGCTTCTGAACACTTGGTGCTACTTCCCGGCGCACATAGGATTGGAATGATTCCTGATCTTGGTAATGTTCAAATTGTGCTGCGGCGCCGGCCGGCAGTTGCCGAGCGGTTCGAAGCGCGTTACGTTCGGAGCGTGATGAGCGAACTGCCTGTTTCGATTGCTCATCCCAACGTGTCGGACCCGCCGTGTGTGTCCAGCCATGTTTCGCTTCGAGGAAGCGCACTGCGGCATCGAGCGTCAGCCAGTTCCGATAAGGTGTATGCGCTTTAAAGGTCTCCGGATGGACCTTGTTTACCATGATGTGGATGTGAAAGTGCTTCTTGTCGTCGTGCGCGACAATCATGAATTGATGGTCCCGGTATCCAAGTGCTTTCAATGTGTGCAACGCGCAATCTGTCCATTGCGGACGAGTCGGACGTTCTCCTGGAGGCCAGGATAGTTCATAATGACAAAGCGCATCCTTGCAGCGAGGGTTCAGAAAGGCAATCCCCTCCATCTGAACTGCCACAGTGTCCAACCCTGCAAGGTTGTCCGACACGACAACGTCTCCTCGCAAGAGAGGTTTCCCTGTGTCGGCATCACGTTCCTCTGTTAGGTACTTGGTTAGTCGCTTGAAGCAGCCGGAGCTTTGCCGAGCGGGTTGAACTTTGGCGATCACGTTCACTCCGCAGTTTTCTTGTTGAATGTGGCGAGTGCTGTGTGCAGTTCCAATAGCACCGAATTGAGCTCACGGCGCAGTTCTTCCTCGTTGGGAAGGTTCTTTATGTCCATCAGCAGATGCTTTTGTAGTCCAAACAGCTTGCTGAGTTCAGCGGCGACCTCCCGGCTTACTCGGGAACGTATTGGTCTGTTCAGAGCGCATTTACGAATGTATTCGCTGACGGTTAGGCCGGCGAGATGAGCCTGTTGGCAAATGATTTCCTTTTCTTGGGATAAAAGTTTGATGAGCAATCCTCGGCGACGTTCCGTCTGCTTTGGTCTTACCATTTCGGTGCTCCTATGGGGTCTCGGGGCGAAGCCCTGAGCAAGGTGCGCAGGCCCAAACCCGAGTAGCGAAGCGGATTGGGTTTGGGCCGGTGGATATGCCAAAACGACCGCAAGGAGTTTCGGTATATCCAGCGCCTACCTTGCCTTCACGCTTACCAGCTTTTTCATCTCCGTCAACAGTATAATACACATTTGACATAATACATGTCATTATAGTTTAATTTAGTTTTATGGAGAATGAGGCACGTCGCAGGGCGCAGGTACTCTCGTCGCACAATGTCGAGGAGTTTCGTGCGTTTCTCAAGGAAAAGGCAAACGAACCTGCGCCGCAACCTGCTTCGTACAGGATGGGCGGGATTGTACGGGCGGTATTCCCTAATCTGTCAGAGCTTCGGAAACGGGGATACTCGCTCAAGATGCTGGTCCATCTTTTTGAGGAGAATGGTCTGAGAATCACCGCAACAGCATTGTCTGGCTACATGAAGAAACTGAATAGTGAAGCTGAAGGGGCGTCGGCAATCGAGGTTCGTAAAGGGAGATCAAAACCTTCGCCTCCTGGTTCGTAAGCTCGCAGACACTTGGCAATGAAACCGGATGTACCGCTTTAAGAAAGGGCTGCAACGATGATCCTGCACGCAACGACTTGCGAACGCATTTTGGGAGAAATAGCTGTGATGTTGGTTCAGACAAAAAGACAGAACCGTGCAGTGCATTTCGGGGAAAAGTCAGACAGTGGGCGCAAGGGGAGCAAAGTTGCCACGGTTGGTTCGCAGTCAAATTCGAAGGATTCTGTGTCCATATGTTTAGTAAAACCACGCGCAATTCAAATGCAACTCAATCAATGAGGTAAAGGGATGCCGAGAAAGATTCTGAGACTGCCAATTGTGTTGGATCGCACCGGCCTATCACGAAGCACTGTCTATCAGCGTGTCACCGAAGGAAAGTTCCCAAGGCCAGTGTCGCTTGGGGCCAGGGCCGTCGGCTGGATCGAAACAGAGGTTGAGGAGTGGATTGCCCGCCAAATAGAGGTCAGCCGGGAAATCCGCGGCCAGAGAGCTGGCGTGAATTCGTTGTCTTCGAGATGATGCCCGGAGTTGGATTCTGGCTATGTGTGGCCTGTTTCTCTTTCGGTCGAGCTGACTGGTTGGCTATGCCGCAGTTCCGCGAAACGGTAACACCTTGCCGCCTCTCTGGGTACACTCTAGAAAATCCGCCCAGTCCTGCATCATCTTGGCGCGTGGCTCCAGATAGAGGGCATGGTTGTAGGCGGCGCTTACGGCATTCCGGGGAGCGTGGGCAAGTTGCAACTCGATGTGGTCGTGGCTGAAGCCTTGCTCGTGCAGGATGGTGGATGCCAACCCACGGAATCCGTGGCCGGTCATTCTGCCTTTGTAACCCATCCGCTCCAACGCTTTCAGGATAGTGTTGTTGCTCATCGGCTTGTTGGCGTTGCGGTCACCGGGGAAGAGCCATTCGCTGTGCCCGGTAAGGTCGTGCAACATCTCCAACACCCCCAGGGATTGCTTTGCGATAGGGACGATGTGCGGTGCGCGCATCTTCATCCGCTCCGGGGGTATATCCCAACGACCGGCCTCCAGGTCGAATTCTGTCCACTTGGCTCCAATCAGTTCGCTGGTGCGGACGAAGGTGAGCGACATCAGCTTGATCGCCAGCCGGGTTACGTGTGTTCCCTGATAGACTTCGATGTTCCGCAGCAGTGCTGGCAACTCCCTGGCATCCACTCGGGAATAGTTCACCTTGCGCGTGGACTTGAGGATGTCGCTGGGGCGAATCTCGCTGGCCGGGTTTCGCTTCGAGTAGCCGTGACCAATGCCAAAACGGAAGACCTGCCCCACCGTCTCAAGCGCGCGTTTGGCAATATCCCGCGCGCCGCGATCCTGGATCACATTGGCCATCGCCACCAATTCCGGTGCCTCGATCTCCGCAATGGGACGTGGACCAAGGCAGGGCAGAATGTCGGCATCCATGCGCCGCTTGATGTACTCCACATGACGCGGGCTTTTCCCATCCTGCCAGTGCTCCAGCCACTGCGCGGCAACGCTCTGGAAAGAATTCTCGATGGCGGCTTTTTCGGCTGTCTTCTCGGCCTTCCGTTGCGCCATCGGGTCAACGCCGGTAGCAAAAAGCTTGCGGGCTTCGCTGTGCCGCTCCCGCGCCTGCGCCAGCGAAACATCGGGGTATTTTCCCAACGACATGAGCTTTTCCTTGCCGTCGAAACGATAGGACCAGCGCCACAGCTTCCCGCCGGTCGGCTTGACCCAGAGGTAGAGTCCGCCTCCATCGCCCATGCTGTAAGCCTTTTCCTTTGCCTTTGCCTTTTTAATCTCTGTATCGGTCAGTTCCACGGTGCCAAAACCCTCCTTTTAGAAAAGTACACCCACTTCAAAAACAGAATACACCCAAAAGTACACCCGCCAGAACATGGCTGCACTTGGTTGCACCTGGACGCAGAAAGACGTAAAGTCTAGCATTTGCTATGCTTTGCGCCTTTCCATTGGATGTCTTGGGATGTTCTCGAAAGGGGTCCTGGCGGAGAGAGTGGGATTCGAACCCACGGTACTCGTTAAAGTACACACGCTTTCCAAGCGTGCGCCTTAAACCACTCGGCCATCTCTCCTGGGGGTGGTTG
>Ga0181520_10001328_pt1 | contig 50513 bp, 47 predicted proteins | sample PEATcosm2014_Bin_29_FD_132451 | JGI IMG/M metagenome (GOLD analysis project Ga0181520, IMG submission 132451) | Peatland microbial communities from MTU Mesocosm Facility, Houghton, MI, USA - PEATcosm2014_Bin02_30_metaG | ecosystem: Environmental > Terrestrial > Soil > Wetlands > Peat | place... | reverse complement strand
TGTTGTTGTTCTTGCTCTTGTTGTTGTTCTTGCTCTTGTTGTTGTTCTTGCTCTTGTTGTTGTTCTTGCTCTTGTTGTTGTTCTTGCTCTTGTTGTTGTTCTTGCTCTTGTTGTTGTTCTTGCCCGTGCGATTGTTCTTGCTCTTGCTGTTGTTTTTAAGAGTGTCATCCTGAGCGCAGCGAAGGACCCCCGCACTGCTCAAATATCCAGCGCCGTTCCGGAGGCTTTTCCGCCCGCGCCACCGCCCGCTCGTCTACTTCCTTCGGCTGTGCAGGTTCCGCTCCCAGATAATCCGCAGTCCCGTCAGCGTCAGCGCATCGTCAATCTCGCCCAGGTACCGCGAGCCGCTGGCGATCAGCTGCGCCATGCCTCCGGTGGCAATCACCCGCGCCGGTCCCAGTTCGCCCAGCAGCCGTTCCAGAATTCCATCCACCAGCCCAACGTACCCGTAGAAGAGGCCCGATTGCAACGAGTGCACCGTGTTGCTCCCAATCACGTGCGGCGGCCTCTTCATATCCACTCGGGGCAGCCGCGCCGTGCGATCAAACAGCGCCTCGGCCGAAATCGCAATCCCCGGAGCGATCACCCCGCCCAGGTATTCGCCACGCTCTGACACAGCGTCAAACGTCGTTGCCGTGCCAAAATCCACCACCACCGCGCTCTGCTTGCACTTCTCATAGGCCGCCACCGCGTTCACAATGCGGTCGGCGCCCACCTCGGCCGGGTTGTCATAGTGCACCGGCATCCCTGTCTTGATGCCTGGTTCAATGAACAGCGCCTTGATCTGGAAATAGCGCTCGCACACCTGCCGCAGCAGCCGGTCCAGTGGAGGCACCACCGAGGCCACAATGATCCCGTGTACCGCGCTCAGCTCCAGCCCCTGCATGGCAAACAATTGCCGGATCAATACTCCGTACTCATCCACCGTCTGCTTCCGCAAGGTCGAGATGCGCCAGTGCGCCCCCAACTCGGGCGCAGCCGTCTGGTCCTCCCGCAAGGGAAACAGTCCCAACTCGGTTTCCGTATTGCCAACGTCCAGCACCAGCAGCATAGCCGTCCATCATAGTACACAGCCGTCAACCCATAACACCCCGCGCTCAGCCCACTCTTATTTCACCCCCGCCGCTTCCAGCATCGAAGTGAAGCGCGCATTCGCGTTCTCCACTTCCATCATCAGCGCCGGAGCAACCATCGGCGCCAGGGCCGCGCCGTCCAGCTTCACCAGGTCTTTTTCCGTTGTCAGGAATCCGTTGGCATCATGCTGGCGCGCCAGCCGCCGCAGCAGCGCAATATCGTTCGCCCCATAGCGGTGGTGATCGCCAAACGCATAGGTTCCCGCCGGATAGATTCCAATGTCGGCCAGCGATTGCCAGAACTGTCCCGGCCGCGCCAGTCCGCAAAAGGCCAGCGGACGCGTCGGCGCCGGCTCGTGCAGCACCAGCCGCCGCCGCAGATGCCATACGTTGGGCGCCGCCAGCAGCGCGGCCAGCTCCACCGGAGCCGCCACCGCGTGGGCTCGCCCCAGCGATGCCAGAGGTTCCCGCAGCCGTCCAAAGGGCAGCAGGCTCGCCCGCAGGTCGCCCGCTTCCAGCAGCACAATGTCAAAATCCCGGTGCAGCCGCCGATGCTGGAAGCCGTCATCCAGAATATGCACCCGCGTCCCATGCCCGGTAGCCTCGCTCCACGCCTCCGCTGCCAGCCCCGCTTCGTACCGGTCCTCGCCCACAAACACGGGAACCTTCAGGGTACGCGCCAGCAGTACCGGCTCGTCTCCATAGCGCGCCGCTAAGCCCGTACCCAGCGCCTGCGGATGGAGGGTCGTCTCCTGGCCTGCATCCACCTGCAGAACTCCATGCGAGCTGCGCCCATATCCCCGCGAGAGAATGTCATACGCAATCCCCTGCGCCTCGAGCCAGCGCCCCAAGGCCTGCACAAAGGGAGTCTTTCCGCTTCCGCCCATGCTCAGGTTGCCCACGCTGATCACCGGCAGACGCAGCCGGTAAATCCGCGCCCGCGGCCCGTCATAGTGCGCATTGCGCGCCCGCACCACCTGCGCAAACAGCCATGTCAGGGGGTCGGCGATCATCCCCGTCCCCTTTGTGCCAGCTCCACAATTCGCGCCAACGAGCGCGCGGTTGCTCCGCGCTCTTCGGTCAGCACCTGCAGTGCCCGTTGGCCCAGCGCCTCGCGCTCCGAGCTTTCCCGCAGCAGCAGCAAAAACGTGATGCCAAGATTCTTCGTCGTGCAGCGCACCACCGCCCGCCGCCGCTCAAAGCACGCCAGAATGTCGCGGAAGTTTTCCGTGTGCGGCCCGGTCAGGATCGCCCTGGCAAAAAACGCCGGCTCCAGGATGTTGTGTCCGCCCCGCGCCACCAGCGATCCGCCGACAAACGCAAGGTTTGCGTAGCGGTAGATAGCCGCCAGCTCGCCCAGCGTATCCAGCAGCAGCACCGCGCCGCGCAGGTCCGTCTGTGCCGCATCGCCCGCCGAGCGCCGCACAAAGCGGAAGCGCCGCTCCGCCAGCAGCCGTGCCACTTCCTCAAAGCGTTCCCGGTGCCGCGGCGCCAGCACCAGCGAAGCCGCCGGATACTCACCCAGAACCATCCGGAATGCCTGCAGCACGTAATCCTCTTCGTCCTCCACCGTACTGCCCGCCACCAAAATTGGCGCGCCCGAGGACCGCAACTGCTCGCCCAACCCGGTCACCGCCGAGGTCTCCACCGGCGGCGCCACGTCGAACTTCAGATTGCCGCAGACTTCCACCCGCCCGGCCGCCGCGCCCACCGCCCGCAACCGGTCCGCGTCCTCTTCGCTTTGCGCCAGGAATAGGTCCACCGGCTCCAGCACCCGCCGCAACAGGACGCCCCAGCGCCGGTAGCGTGGCAACGAACGGTCGCTGATGCGCGCATTCACCACCGCCAGCCGTGCTCCGCTCGCCCGCGCCAGCCGCAAAAAGTTGGGCCAGAACTCGGTCTCCGCCAGAATCACCAGCTCCGGCCGCAGCGCCCGCAGGTATGGCTTGATGCACAGCCCGAAGTCCAGCGGAAAGTAGAATACGTTCGCCGCGCCAAATTTGTCGCGCGCCAGCCGCTGCCCGGTGTGCGTGGTCGTCGAAACCAGCACCCGGTACCCCCGCCCGCGCATCCCGGCCACCAGCGGCGCAATCGCCATCACCTCGCCCACGCTCACCGCGTGGATCCACGCCACGGGCCTGAGCGCCTGCGGCCGGAGCGGCCCGGCGTCAGCGACCGGAGGGCCATCCGTTGGCCCGTACCCGCAGCGAAGCACTTGCCGCGTACCCGGCTGCGGAGCGTCGCGCCCCGCCGACTCGTCATCCTCGTCCAGCCTTATCCGTGCCGGAACCATGCCCAGCCGCTCGCCCAGCCCGGCGCGATACTTGCCCCGCCGCAGCATCTGCAGCAGCCACCAAGGCAGCGTCAGGGTCAGCAGCAGTGCCAGCGTTGCGCTATAAAGAAAGTACACGCCAGCCATTGTAGATGGACGACCCGGAGGAGCGCGCAAGAAAAGACTTCTTCCGTATTTCGCCCCAGCCTCCTTTTTCCGCCGCTCACCCGCCCGCCTTCCCGCCTATAATTCCCGCCATGAAGCGAATTGCCCTCACCGCCGCAATCCTGACCGCCCTCGTCCTCGCCGCCTTTGCCCGCGGCTTCGTCATGCCCAGTCTCGTCCCGGCCACCACCATGGCCGCCCGCGACTCCCACCCCCAGGAAAAGCTGACCCTCGGCGCCGATTCCTATGACACGGCGGAGAAAGCCTCGCTCTTCCATCCCAAAATGCTGGCGCACTCCGTCCTGCCCATCCTCGTCGTCTTCACCAATGACGGCGATCAAAGCGTCGTCCTCGGCCACGCCCATTTCGAACTCATCACCCGCGACCGCGCCAAGGCCGAGCCCTATTCGCTCGACGATCTCGAGCGCGTCTTCACCGCCATCCGTGCTCCCGGATCGCGCGCCGGGGACAAGCTGCCCATCCCCCTGCCCGGAAAAAACAAGGTCCACGGCGGCCTCTCGCAAGGTGACCGCGACGAACTTGAACAGGCATCCTTCGCCGCCCGCGCCGTCGAGCCGCACCGCTCCCAGCAGGGTTTCCTTTTCTTCGACGTTGGCGACCTTGACAACCCCACCCAGGGCGCGCGCCTCTTCGTCACCGGGGTCAACGACGCTCGCGGCCACGAGCTCATGTATTTTGAAGTGCCGCTGGGGAAACCCTAGATACGCGCGGCAGAATAGTTTTCCCGCGCAACTTCACCCGCCCGCCGCCGGGTGCCCGGTACAATGGCTGTAGCATCGGACGTGCAATTGCAAGCGGGAGGGCTCCGTGATTTTTGCATGGCGCAGTCTGCGCGGCTTGTCTGCCATGGCGTTGCTGGCTGCCGCCCTGGGCTGGACTGGGTGTGGCGTCAAGAGCGTCGCCACCACTCCCACCGTGCCCTGCACGGTTTCCACCTCGCCCACCGTTACGCCGATTCTGCTCACCCTCACCGATGACGCAACCAGCAACGGCCTGGTCAGTTTTTTCGCCAACATCAGTCAGGTGCAGATCACGCCCCGCAACGGATGCGCTTCCACGCTCTACCAATCCGCCTCCAACTTTGAGATCACTCACCTTGCCGGCACTTCCCGGTTCCTCACCATGACCGGCCTCCCGCAGAACTCCTACATCAATATCATCGTTACCGTCACCGCCCCGCTCATCACCTACATCAACGCCGCCGGGGCCACTGTCACCGCGCAATTTCCCTCTTTCACCGGATCGGCCCAGATCAACTTTGCCTCCCTGCTGACCGTCGACACCACTCCCCTCGAAATCACGCTCGACTTCAACCTCGAGAAATCCGTCGTCCTCGATCCGGCCACCGGCGCCATGACCCTCACCCCAACCTTTACCGCGGTTGCGCTTCCCATCGCCGCCACTTCCCCCGATCTCGGCACCGGCCTGCTGGAAACCATCCTCGGAAGCGTCAAAAAGTACACTGCCAGCGCTCTCACCCTCACCACCGATGTTGGCCAGACCACGATCGGATGCAACATCACCAGCGCCACGACGGTTGTCAATTACTCGGCCTCCACCGGGTTGCCGCAGGGAGCCCTGGTGCGCGTTGATATGGCCGCCCAGCGCGACTCTTCTATTGATTGCCTCCGCATCGAAGCCATCAACTCCTCCAACATCGGCTATGCCATGGCCGGCACCGTCAACTCCTATCGCGGCGGCATTTCTCCCTATCAGTTCACCCTTGCCATGCAGGAAGGCAGCGGCGCCGGCGTCTCGCCCAACTTCATCGGCCGCGGAATCAACGTAAACTTCGATGCCACCGGCGGTCTTCCCGCCGCCGTCTTTGCCGTCGATTGGGATGGCATGGACCAGACCAACCTTGGTTTCACTCCAGTCTTCAGCGCGGCAACGTTTTTCCCCGCGCAATACGTCGAGGCTTCCTCCAGCATTCCGCTGCTTACCACCGGAAACGATGTCGGCGCCATTCCCGGCAGCCTCATCACGGTCGCCGCCATGAGCGCGCAACAGGTTACCTTGCGCAAGCAGCAGGAAGATGGCACTCCCAGCAACGTGTCCACCAACTCCAACGGCGTCACCAGCTTTGTCCTCACCCTCGATCCCAGTACGGTCTTCGCCCAGTACACCGCCCTGCCTGTCGAGCCCGCCGGATTCGTGCCCACCATTGATGTCGTCGTTCCCGCCAGTGTCACCATCAACGGCAGCCTCACCACCCCCATCTCCGGGGCGCCAGCCGGCTCGCTGCCCTATGTCGATGTGCGTGGCCTGCTCTTTCTCAACGGCACAAACTATACCCTTGTCGCCCAGCGAGTCACCGCCACCCTTCCACCGTCGTAGGCAATCCTTGCCCTTGTCTTTGTCCCCACGCGTGCTCCACTCTCCGGGGCGCCAACCGTTATAATCGATCTCCATATGGCGATCGCGACAACAAACCCGGTGCAGTCCAAGTATGAGACCGTCATCGGTCTCGAAGTGCACGTGCAGCTTCTCACCAAGACCAAGATTTTCTGCGCCTGCCCCAATCTCTTCGGCTCCGAGCCAAACACCAACGTGTGTCCGGTTTGCCTCGCCATGCCCGGCGCGCTTCCCGTGCTCAATGAACAGGCCGTTGCCTTCGCCGTCAAGGCTTCGCAGGCCTTGAATCTCCACGTCAACACAACCTCCATCTTCGCCCGCAAAAACTATTTCTACCCCGATCTTCCCAAGGGTTATCAGATCAGCCAGTTTGACAAACCTCTGGCCGAGCACGGCTACATCGAAGTCACCACCGCCGAAGGCGCTGCCAAACGCATCGGCATCACCCGCCTCCACCTCGAGGAGGATGCCGGCAAGTCCATGCATGAAGGCTTCGCCGACTCCGACGCCAAGACCTACGTCGATCTCAACCGCACCGGCACGCCCCTGGCTGAGATCGTCTCCGACCCTGACATCAGCACTCCCGAGGAAGCTCACCAATACCTCACCCGGCTCAAGGAAATCATCCTCTACACCGGCGTCAGCGACTGCAACATGGAAGAGGGATCGCTGCGCTGCGATGCCAACGTCTCCATCCGTCCCCGCGGCCAGCAAACGCTCGGCACCAAGGTCGAGATCAAGAACGTCAACTCGTTTCGCTTCGTCAAACAGGCCCTCGAATATGAGATTGAGCGCCAGGCCGAAGTCCTCGACCAGGGCGGCGTCATCCAGCAGGAAACCCGGCTCTACAACCCCGCCGAGGGCCGAACCTACACCATGCGCAGCAAGGAAGAGGCGCACGACTACCGCTACTTTCCCGAGCCCGACCTGCTCCCGCTCATCGTCGATCAGGCCCAGCAGGACGCCATCCGCGCGACCCTCCCCGAGCTTCCCCAGGCCAAACGCCAGCGCCTCACCGCTGAATACGGACTCAGTGAAGGCGATGCCGCCACCTTAACCGCAACCCAGGCCCGCGCCGCCCTGTTTGAAACCGAGGCCCGCAAAGCCAAGTCTCCCAAGCGCCTCGCCAACCTCGTCATCAGTGAGCTGCAAGGCCGCCTCAAAGCCGCCGGCCTTGAACTCGAAGACTCTCCCATCACCATGGCTGGCGCGCGCCTTTCCGCAGACCTCCTCGAAGACGGCGCCATCAGTTCCAAGATGCTCAAGGAACTTTACGACCACGCCTTCCAGCAGAACCTGGATTTTCCCGCCATCTACGAGAAAGAGAAGCCGCAGCAAATTTCCGGCAGCGCCGAAATCGAAAAGATGATCGACGCGGTCCTCGCCGCCAGCCCCAAACAGGTCGAGCAATATCGCGCCGGCAAAACCACCATGATCGGCTTCTTCGTAGGCCAGGTTATGAAAGCCTCCAAAGGCAAAGCCAATCCCGCCGTGCTGAATGAATTGTTGGTCAAGAAATTGGGGTAAGGCGCGAGAGTGCGAAGACACGGCCCGTCGCTTCCGCCCCTGCTCCGCGCGTTAGAGTGCTAACAAAGCGCGTGCCCGGAGTTGGCAAATGGGGATTCGGAGAGGCGAGGGCTTATCTCGATCCGGCAAGGCCCGCCACAACACAAGTCTCCTCGTTCCCCATCCGGCCATGCCCGGCCCGGAGTCAGACCTGTCGGATGATGACGAGAACCTTCAGGAACGCGGCGATGTTACGGATGTTCCCGGAGACGGCCAGAAGTGCGTCTTCCATGTGGGGGTGATTGGGCGCCATCGACTCCAGGCGTTCGCTGACGTTGTTGAGGTGTTGGACTTCTTGCAGAATGGACTCGAACGGCATGGCATGCGCTGATTTCGGACGAGCACAGCTAAGGTGGGCGGGCTTCAGACAGACTGACTTAGTTCAGAAGACCTGAAAGAGGAGAACGGAATACTCGCCTCGGCCTCATCCTATCACCTTCGAAGGCGCGCAGCCGAAAGATTCGCGGCCGGAACGGAATTCACCGCGTAGCCGGTTGCCCAGCGCCGTCGGCGAATCCGGACAAGAAACTCTGGGGGAGGCAACTCGCCGGATTGCCCAGCAATCAAGAACCAGAAACGCTCATCCCCCGTACCTATCTGTTAACTAACAAACTGGCACCTAGTAACCAATAATGTAATCATTCGCAACCCTGCCAAACTATTCACGACCCAGTTACTCCTACCCCATCAAACCATTACCTATGTCGCCAATAGTTGGTTCTAGATTGCACCAGGTTAGGTGCAGAAAATCGCGTCGGACCGCCTCCATCAAAATTCCAAATTCGCAACCATTCCGCTTTCTGCGCTTGACCCAATATCATTCTTGGATAGACAGTTCGGTAACACCGCGAGAAGAGTTTTTCCCGGTCTCAACGCAGCGCGCAGGCCGTCGTGCCCAGTGAGACGCAAAGCGCCGCCCAGGGCCGTCCAGCACGAAAGGAAGTCGAGATGATCCATTGTAGGAAGATTCACTTTGTCTTCGTTGAGATTCTCCTGACGGCGGCTTCTGCCTGGGCGCAAAATAACGCGGCTTTGTCCTATCGGCTCACCCTGGAAGATGCCATTCATCGCGGACTGCAGGCCAACCTTGGCGTGCTGGTCGCGGAGACGCGCGCCCAGGAAGCGGGGGCCGCAGCCGGGCGGAAGCAGTCGTTGCTGCTTCCCCGGGTGCAGATCCAAACCCCGGTCGCGGTGCAAAGCCGCAGTCTTGCCGCCGAAGGCATCAGCATCAACACCCCCTTGTTGCACCTGCCGCAAGTCGTAGGTCCGTTCAGCACCTACGAAGCCCGAGCCTATGCGGATCAACCGCTGGTGGACATGCAGTTGTTGCACGGACTGCGTTCGGCAAGACAATCGGCGGCCGCGTCGAGGGATGATTATCAGGATGCGCGCGACCAGGTGATCCGCAATGTTGCAGCCATGTATCTCTTGGCGCAAGCGCAGTTTGCCGAGGTCGTGGCCGCCGAGTCCCAGGTAGATACCGCACAGGCACTGGCCAAACTCGCGGTGGAGCAGCGCGATGCCGGCGTCGCTACGGGAATCGATGTTTTGCGGGCGCAGGTGCAACTGGCAAACGAACGTCAGGCGCTGGTGCGGGCGCGCAACCTTGCCAGCAGTTCGCTGCTGGTGCTGGCGCGCAACATTGGCATGTCTCCGGGAACCGCGATTGAGCTGGCCGATCCTCTTACGTTTCATCCCGCCCAATCCATGGACGTGGAAAGCGTCCTGTCGCGGGCGCTCAAGGTGCGGCCTGACTATCAATCCCTTCTGCGGCAGCGTGACGCGCTCAACGAGCAGCAACGTGCCGCCCGCGCGCGCTTTCTTCCCAGCCTCAACGCATCGGGAAACTATGGTGGCATCGGGCGCACACTCAGCACCGTGAACGCAACCGGAGCCGCGCAAGTTTCACTCTCGTTCTCCGTCTTTGATCGTGACCGCAATGGCGAAGAGCTGGAAATCGCAGCGCAAATCCGCCGCGTTGAGAGGCAGTTGGATGACGCCAGGCTGGGAGTCGAGCAGGAACTGCGGCAGGCGCTGCTCGATCTTGATTCCGCCGCCGAAGAAGTAAGCGTCGCCGCGGCGGGACTCGACCTTGCACAAAAGGAACTTGACCTGGCGCAACTGCGATTCCGTGAGGGCGTAACCAATAACATCGAAGTCGTAACCGCGCAGGATGCACTTTCCCGCGCGCAGCAGAATTCCATTGTGGCGCTCACCCATCACGCCGACGCACGCATTTCGCTGGTACGTGCTTTGGGTAATACGGAAGCGTCCTATACGGAGTATCTTGGAAGCCGCTGAGCGGCCGAAAGGGAAAGGAGCAAGCCAATGAAGCGATTCATCGTCCCTTTTCTGCTGGTGGTAGCCATCGGCGCAGGATTCTACTACTACCGTGTTCTGCACCGCACCAAGGCGCCGGCGAACACCCTTCTGCTTTCCGGCAATGTTGAGGCGCACGAGAGTGTTGTGGCTTTCCGCACTCTCGGCAGAATCGTGGCGCTGCCGGTGGAAGAAGGCAGTACTGTAACCGCGGGGGACTTGCTGGCACGCCTTGACGACGCCGATTATAAGCAGCAAGTCCGCATCGATGAGGCGGCGCTGCAAACGCGGGGAAAAGAGTTGGACCTCGCCGAGGCGGGCAGTCGCACCCAGGACATCCGGGCCTCCGAGCAGACGCTGGCCGACGCCAAAGCCGACCTGGAACTCAGGCGCTCAGACCTGGAGCGATACAGCGCGCTGTACAAGCGCGATGCCGTGTCGGCTCAGACCCACGATCAGGCGGAGACAGCCTACAAGCGCGCCCTGGCGGTCTACGACCGGGCCCAGCAGACGCTCTCGGAAACCCGCGAAGGAACACGCAAAGAGCAGATTGCGGTCAGCCGCGCCACCCTGCAAACGGCACGGCAGAACCTGGAACTCTCCAAGGTGCGTCGCGACTACACGGTGCTGCAGTCGCCGGTGACGGGCGTGGTCACCGTCCGCCAAGCCGAGCTTGGCGAATACGTTGTGCCCGGCACACCCGTTGTCACCATCGCCGACCTCGATCATCTCTGGGTGCGCGCCTATGTGAGTGAGACGGACCTGGGCCGGGTGCGCTGGGGACAGCCAGCGACGATACGGACGGACACTTATCCGGGCAAGTCCTATCGAGGCACCATCGCGTTCATCTCCCCGGAGGCCGAATTCACTCCCAAGACGGTGCAGACCAACAAAGAGCGTGTCGCTCTGGTGTACCGGGTCAAGGTGGACGTAGAGAATCCAAACCGCGAACTGAAGCCGGGCATGCCCGCCGATGTCACGATTGAGTTAGGAAAGTAGCGGCGCGATGCCCGTGGAAGCAGCCATCATCGTTCGCGATCTCGTACGCGGGTTTCCCGGCGTGAAGGCCTTGGACCACCTGAGCTTCGAGGTGAACTACGGCGAAATATTCGGGCTGGTGGGTCCTGATGGCGCGGGCAAGACGACGACCATGCGTATCCTCGCCGGAGTTCTCCTGCCCGATGGCGGTTCGGCGCAAGTCGCCGGTGTTGACGTAGCGCGCGATCCGGAACGCGTGAAACACAACATCAGTTACATGTCGCAACGGTTCGGGCTTTATGAAGACTTGACCGTGGAGGAAAACACCCGCTTCTACGCCAATGTATACGGAGTCAGGCGCCAGGTGTACCGGGAGCGCAGTGAACGCCTCCTCGAGGCCGCTGGCATGCAGAGTTTTCGCGCCCGGCTCGCCGGCAAACTCTCCGGCGGAATGAAGCAGAAACTCGGGCTCATCTGCGCCCTGATTCACACCCCGCGGGTGCTGCTGCTGGATGAACCAACCAACGGAGTGGATCCTGTCTCGCGCCGCGATTTCTGGAAAATACTCTATTCGCTGCTCGGGGAAGGCGTGGCCATTCTAACCTCGACCGCTTATCTGGATGAGGCCGAGCGTTGCCACCGCGTTGCGCTTCTGCATGAGGGACATCTCTTGTTCTGCGAGAAACCGGACACCCTGAAGAGCCATCTTCATGACTCCGTGGTCGCAATTCACACGCCGGAGCCGCGCGCCGTGCGCGGAACAATTGAGAAACTTTCCGGCATCCGCAACGTGGTGCTGGTCGGAGACGGGATTCATCTCGTGGTGGACGATGCCGTGCGATTTATACCGGACCTTCGCAAATGTTTAGATGCGGCCGCGGCCAACTATGTGTCGGTGGAAGCGGTGACCGCTTCTCTGGAGGATGTGTTTGTGAACGCGGTGGAGCGCGGAGCCGAGGTGCGGCATGAGTGATGAATACTCCGTCATCGTCGCAGACCTGGTGAAACGCTTCGGCGGCTTTTGCGCCGTGGACCACATCAGCTTTCAGGCCCGCAAGGGAGAGATCTTCGGATTTCTCGGACCCAATGGCGCAGGGAAATCAACCACGATTCGCATGTTGTGCGGGCTGCTGCATCCCACCTCTGGACTCGCCAGCGTCGCCGGAATCGATGTTGCCAAACAGCCGGAACGGGTGCGCCAGAACATTGGATACATGTCGCAGAAATTCTCACTCTACAACGATCTCACGGTGGAGGAGAACATACGCTTCTTCGGCGGCATGTACCAGGTTCCTGATTCGGAAATGGGCGGGCGTCTGCGCTGGGCGGTGCAAATGGCCGGGCTCGAAGGCCGCGAGCACACCCTGACCGCTACCCTCGCCGCCGGATGGAAACAGCGGCTTGCTCTCGGCTGCGCGGTGCTGCACAAACCTGCAGTGCTGTTTCTCGACGAACCGACTTCCGGAGTCGATCCAATTTCGCGGAGGAAGTTCTGGGAATTGATTCACGAGATGGCGGCCAGCGGCGTCACCGTGTTCGTGACCACGCATTACATGGACGAAGCGGAATATTGCAATCGCCTGGTGCTGATTTACCAAGGCAGGATTGTTGCTTCCGGCTCTCCCGCCCAGCTCAAACGCACGGCCATGAAAGGAGAGTTGCTGCTGATTGAGTGCGCACCGCTTGGCCCCGCCCTGGAAGCGCTGGAGAAAAGCGCAGAGGCGGTGAACGTGGCCGTCTTCGGCAACGCCCTGCACGCGGTGGTGCAAAGTGCAGCGCAATCGATTCCCCGGCTGCGGGAGGAACTGGGGCGGAAGGCCATCACGGTGACTCGCATGGAAGCGATCCCGGCATCGCTGGAGGATGTTTTTGTTTCGCTGACCTCGCATGAGCCGCCGGTAGGAGTGGCGCCATGAAGATCAACCGGATTCGCGCCATCGCATGGAAGGAAATTCTTCAGATCCGGCGCGACCTGCGCAGCATTCTGATCGTCGTGGCGATGCCGGTGATTCTCATGCTGGCCTTCGGCTACGGCGTCAGCTTTGACATCAAGCATCTGCCAACGTATGTATTCGACCGCGAAAACAGCCAGCAGAGCCGCGACCTGATCCAACACTTCCGCTCTTCGGAATATTTTGATGTCCGCCGGTCCGGGGACAATTATCGCGATCTCGTCAGCGCCATCGATTCGGGGGAGTGCCAGCTGGCGATTGTCATACCGCCGCAATTTTCGCAGCAACTCAGGGAAGGCGGCCCGGTATCCGTGCAGGCGATTGTCGATGGCACGGATGGCAACAGTGCCAACGTTGGCATGAACTACGCGGAAGCGGTTGTGCTCGGCTATTCGCAGCAGATCCAACTCGACTGGATGCGCCGGAAGGGCCAGCGCGTCCTGGATCCCCCGCTCACGGTGGATGCGCGCACATGGTTCAACGAAGACCTGGAAAGCATGGCGAACATTGTGCCCGGCGTGGTGGCCATCGTGATGGCGGTCATCGGCACGTTCCTTACCTCGCTGACCATTGCGCGCGAGTGGGAGCGCGGCACCATGGAGCAGTTGATCTCCACCCCGGTCTCGCCGCTTGAACTGATGATTGGAAAACTGTTTCCGTATCTTGCCATCGGGCTTGCCGATACCGCGCTCTGCGCGGGGATGGGCGTCTGGTGGTTTGGTGTTCCTTTCCGCGGCAGCCTGGCCGTACTCTTTATCAGCGCCACCCTGTTTCTTGTGGTGGTGCTCTCGCTTGGATACTTTCTTTCGGTGACGCTCAAGTCACAACTGGCGGCAAGCCAGGCATCGTTGCTTGCAACTTTCCTGCCGGCTTTCCTGCTTTCGGGATTCATTTTTCCGATCGACCAGATGCCGGTTTTCATCCAGTTGGTGACCCGCGTGATTCCCGCACGCTACTTCATGTCCATCATCCGTGCCGTCTTTCTCAAAGGCAGCCCGCTGGTGCTGCTTTGGGAGGACATGCTGGCGCTATTCGTATTCGCCACCGTGCTGGTGCTGGTTGCCACCAGTTCCTTCCATAAGCGGTTGAGGTGAGTTGAATATGTGGCTCAGACTGCGTGCGATGCTGGTGAAGGAATTTCTGCAGGTGTTTCGCGACAAGCGTACGCGCTTCCTTCTATTCGGCCCGCCGATTATCCAGATGGTGATCTTTGGTTATGCTGCAACCCTGGAAATTGAACACGTGCCGATGGCGATTCTTGACTACGAGAATTCCCAGGTAAGCCGCGACTTCGTTTCCCGTTTTCAGGGAAGCCGCTACTTCCAGGTTCGGGCGCAGACGCTCGACCGCGAAGGAGTCCGCCGCCTGGTGGATCACGGCGACGTGCTGCTGGCCGTGCAGGTCAATGCCGGCTTTTCCGAGCAACTGCGCAAGGGACAGACGGCGCCAGTGCAGGTGATCCTGGACGCCAGCAACTCCAACACCGCCCTGGTTTCGCTTGGCTATGTAAACCAGATTGCGTCAAAGTTTGCCCAGGACTACCAGCTGGAGATGCTGGACCGCACCTCGCCGGCAATCATGAAGCAGATCCCGTCCATCGTGCTGGAGCGGCAGCCGTGGTTCAATCCCGATCTGAGCAGCCAGTGGTACTTTGTGCCGGGGGTGATGGGAAACCTGATCACGATTGTAATCGTCGTGCTGACCGCATTTGCGGTTGTGCGCGAGCGCGAAATCGGCACCCTGGAACAAATCATGGTGACCCCAATCGGCCAGGCGGAGTTCATCCTGGGCAAGACGATTCCGTTCTTCCTGATCGGCCTTTTGGACGCCGCGCTGATCACGGCCGTAGGCACGCTCTGGTTTCGAGTTCCGCTGCGTGGAAGTCTGCTGGTGCTGCTGGCCGGAACCGTGTTGTATCTGTTCTGCGCGCTGGGCGTCGGTCTGCTGATTTCCACGCTCTCGGAAAACCAGCAGCAGGCCATGGTTTCGGCGTTCTTCTTCCTGATGCCGGCCATCATCTTTTCCGGTTTTGCCACTCCCATCAGCAGCATGCCCGCCGCACTGCAACTGTTGACCTACGCCGATCCCTTGCGCTATTTCATCGTAATTTTGCGCGGAGTATTTCTGAAGGGTGTTGGCTTCGCCGTGCTCTGGCCGCAGATGGCGTCGCTTGCCGTCTTTGCCGTGCTGATCCTCCTGGCAAGCGTGCTGCGCTTCCACAAATCGCTGGACTAAAGCCGCCTGCCAGCGCGCGGCGGAGAGGTTTTTGTCATTCGCAAGGGACAGGGGAAGGCTCTGGATTTCGGGCTGGCCAAGCCTGCTTTGCAAAAATCGCTTGAGCCGGACGGCGCAACCCCGGAGGCTTCCATGATAGACAAAGCGACGAGTTGCAAAAGCGCGGTCGAGATGATTCCCGATGGCGCGTCCCTCATGATCGGTGGGTTTATGGGCGTAGGCTCTCCCCATCGGATCATTGACGAACTTGTACGCCAGGGACGCAAGGACCTGACGGTGATCGCCGAACCCGAGCACATCGTTCCGATCGGGGTGATTCCGCCGGACGCGGTGGCGACCCCGTTCATCTGCGTCCATCACATCATCGAAAGGAGCAACTGTGGATAGTAAGGTCATCATCGCGAAACGCGTTGCTCTGGAGTTGAAGCATGGCAGCCTGGTAAACCTCGGAATCGGTCTGCCGACGACCGTTCCCAAGTATATTGCTCCCGGAGTGGAGGTTTACTTCCAGTCCGAGAACGGAATCATTGGTCTGGCGCCTGTTCCGGGACATGGTATGGAAGACCCTTCGCTGACCGATGCGGGTGGCGGCTACGTGGGTGCTATTCCTGGAGCAGCCAGCATTGATAGTTGTCTCTCCGTTGGCCTGATCCGCGGAGGTCATCTCGACATCACGGTCTTAGGCGGCCTGGAAGTGGACGAGACCGGACAACTCGCCAGCTGGATGGTTCCCGGCAAGATGGTGCCAGGCATGGGAGGAGCGATGGATCTGGTGACCGGCGCGAAACGTGTGATTATTGCCATGACCCATTCGGCCAAAGGCAAGTCGAAGATTGTGAAGAAGTGCACCTTACCTCTGACATCGGTTCGGCGGGTGGATATGATTGTGACTGAGCTGGCGGTGCTGCAGCCAACCGAAAAGGGACTGGTGCTGAGCGAATTGGCCCCAGGGATCACCACGGAACAGGTCATTGCGGCGACGGAGGCCAGATTGATCATTCCCGACTGCGTGCCGACGATGCCGACTGGTGAATCTGTGTAGAGGAAAGGTCCGCGCACGTCGAAGGCGGCGGCCAACTAAGGACTTTGCCAGCCGCAGGCGCCCGCCGGGTGGCTCTAAAAGGCGCTGAGCAGGTTATTGCCCAATTCGGGAGCCAGGAATAAACACATGCGACAGGCAGCGCCAGCCATGTCTTGATAGTGGGTCAGGACTTCGCAGGCATCCTCGATCTTGCTGACCGAGAACAACCAGCGCTGGCGGAACATGATTCGCGAGATCATTCCGTTGATCAGCAGACACTCGCGACGAACTTCGTCGACCACATGGCGAAACTCGGGATCATTGGCCGTGTCTTCACTCAACGAGTAGGAGGTAAAGGAAAGCACTGCCGAAATGTTGCTCTTCATCAGGCGCAATTCAGAGATCGCGGCCTCGAAGCGATTGGAATTGATGGCGGCGGCTTGCACCGGGTGCAGAGCCAGGATCAGTTCTCCGATCGACCGCACCTCAATTTTCCGGACATCAATCATCGCTAGCCTTCTAGGAACCAAACCAGTAAACACATTAATGTAACTTTCGAAAAGATTCTGCTTTCTTTGCAGGATAGTCAAGTGCTTTTTGCAAGCGTTGCAATTGTTCAAGAGTAGGAGTGCGAAAAGGGATATCAGGTCTAAAAAAGTAAATTAACCATGTGATCAATGCCAGTGTATAGCCCAGCATGGCAACTTTACTGATGGCCAAACCCACTCCGAAGCCGTACAGTGCGGCCAAACTGGATGTGAAGAGATCCACGGACATGAAAAGGAGGAATCCAATACCAATGCCATATGTTCGCGGTTGCCAGGGAATCCCAAAATAGGAAGAAAAAAGCGCGGTCACGCCAAATGAGCCGCCAAAAATGATGGCAGCCGAGCGGTTTAGCACCATGACCGTGTTGACCCAGTTCCCAGGAGCCGACCCGGGAAAACGAAATGCGGCGGCGGCGGTTAGCAGGACCAGCGAGAAAAAGGCGACTCTGAACCAGCGAAGGGTACCGTTGGGCAGCGTGGAATAAGGCCGAAACACCGCGGCGAAGACTTCCACTAAAACCGCAATCATCAGGGGGAGAATGATGAGCCTGGACCCCCAATTAATTGAAAAATACAAGGGCCGTGCGAACAGACCGACCCAGAGCAACAAACTTGTCTTGCAACAGCAAAATGCGACGTAGACGGCGAATGCTGGATGCTGTCGCCAGCTATTCTTGCGCAGAACCAGTGCCAGCAATCCCCATTGCAGCACCGCATTGATCGTCCATATCGACCACGTCCAGCGCACCGGCCACCTATCCTTGAACCGGGCCGGTCAGGCCGAATTGAAATGCGCGGGTATTCCAGTTACGGAAGACCGATCGGGTCACCATCGCAGCAGACGACGGCGGGGTTCGCGTGAGCAGAGCTTGCGGCGGCGGCGGGATGGGAAGCGTAAGTGGCAAGCGACAGCACCAGAATTACAAAAAGAGTAACACGCGTGATCATTTCCTAATCTCCAGGCGGTAGATTGCCGCATGAGGAGATTAGAACGCCCTGGGAATTGCGCCAACGTTCAGGAATCCACGTCGCTATTGCTTTTGCAGAAAATTACCCGCAGAGATATTATCGCCTTAGATTCCGTAACTTCAAAGGTTCTTGTAATCCATAGAAGATTACGGTCCAAATTAGCATGAATCTTGAGCGCCAGATAAATAGTGAGAGGCGGATAAACCGCGCCGCCCAGTGGTAGTGTGAAAAGTGCGCGATCTCCGGCAGGCTTTCGGCGCGGACCCGACGCTGGGTTCGGAGAACATGAACCCGAACCCAGGGCAGCGCGCATTTGGACCATCAAAACTGAAATATTCTTTATTTCGTGCAACATCCGCCGATCGGGCGCAGGGGAATGGAATTGTCAATCGATGGGCCTGAGCGCAACCTTCTTCGAGAATTACTAAAGTACAGCGACTATCGTTCCCAAAGATTGGTTGAACTGGCGGAGGAAGGCGTCTGGGTCTTCAATCGCGAAGGGGCTACGATCTTCGCAAGTTCAGAGATGGCAGGCATGCTCGGCTACGCACCCCAGGAGATGGTGGGGATGACTTCCGGGCAGTTCCGGGCCGAGACCGCGTCCGGCGGCAAGGCTGAGGACCTGGAAAGCCTGCTGCGCACTGGCGGCAGACCGCAAAACGAAATCGGGCTTCGCCACCGCGATGGTTCCGAAATATGGGTCAGCGTGACGCTCTGCCCGATCTCCGACGCCAGTGGAGAGTTTGCCGGCAGGGTTGGCGTTTTCAGCAACACCACGGCGCGCAAGCGTGCCGAAAGGGCGCTGCGCGAGAGCGAACGGCGCTATCACGACCTATTTGCCCACGCTCCCGTTGGGATTTACCGGACCACCAGCGACGGGCTGATTTCGATGGCCAATGATGCGCTGGTCTCCATGCTGGGATACACCTCGTTCGAGGAACTGACGGGCCAGAACCTGGACGAGGAGGGCTGCGGACCCATCTACCAGCGGGAAGCGTTCCGGGCGCAGATTGAGCGCGACGGCGAGACCCGTGGCGTTGAATCGGTCTGGAAGAGGCGGGACAACTCGGTCTTGTTCGTGCGCGAAAACGCCAAGGTGGTTCGCGACGCCAATGGCAAGATTCTCTATTTTGAAGGAACCGTCGAAGACATTACCGAGCGCAAACTGGCGGAGGAGAAACTGCAGCAGTCCGAAGCGCGACTGCGCTCGCTCATCGACAACGCTCCCTATGGCATTTACCAATGCGATCCGCGCAGCGACCGTTTTGTGGATGTGAATCCGGCGCTGGTTGAGATGCTCGGCTATGCCTCCAAACAGGAACTGCTGGCCATCGAAATTTCGACGGACCTGTATACCGATCCTGCCGAATACGCCTCCTTTGTGCAGGAGTGCCGCATGGTGGGCCGATTCGAGTCTGACATGGCCTGGAAACGCAGAGATGGCAAACAACTGCAGGTTCGGGTGCGTGGCCGCCAGTCCCGTGGAGCCGACGGCGCTCTGCGCATCGAGGTGTACGTAGAAGACATTTCAAAACGCGCGGAGCTCGAACAACAATTGCGCCAGGCACAGAAGATGGAAGCGATTGGAAACCTGGCGGGCGGCGTGGCCCATGACTTCAACAATCTGCTCATGATTATCTCCAGCTACACCCAGATGCTGGAAGATGAGTTGGCGCCAGGGGACCGGCTACGCCAGAACACCCGGCAGGTTTTGAAGGCCGTGCAGCGTTCCAGCGCCCTGATTCAGCAATTGCTCGCCTTCAGCCGCAAACAGATCCTTTCACCGCGCATCCTTGACTTGAATACGGTGGTCGAAGAGACGGCAAAGATGATTCGCCGTCTGATTGGCGAAGACATCGAGTTGGTACTTTCGCTGGAGCGGCCGCTGTGGGTGGTGAAAGCAGATCCGGACCAGATCGGGCAGGTGTTGCTGAATCTCTGTGTCAACGCGCGCGACGCCATGCCCAGAGGCGGCAAGCTGACAATCTCAACCCACAGCACGAACATCAGCCGCGATGACGAGGGAGTCATTCCGGTAGTTGCGCCCGGACAGTACACCATGCTGACGGTCAGCGATGACGGCGTCGGAATGTCGCAACAGGTGCAGTCCCACATCTTCGAGCCATTCTTCACCACCAAGCCGCTGGGGCGAGGGACCGGACTCGGGCTCTCCATGGTCTATGGCATCGTCAGGCAGAGCGGCGGACACATCTGGGTTGAGAGTGAACTCGAACTGGGCACGAGCTTTCGGATTCTGTTTCCGGCAGTGGATGAAGTGGTGAGTATCGTCGAGCTCGACCAAGGCGCTCCGGTTCCGGGGCAGGGCGAGACCATCCTGCTTGCCGAGGATGAAGTCGCACTGCGGGAGTCGATTGCCGCCTACCTGGTGCAGCACGGTTACAACGTGCTGGAGGCTTCCAACGGTGAGGAGGCGCTCCAGGTCGCAGGACGCTTTGCAGGCCAGATTCACCTGCTGCTGACCGATGTTGTGATGCCGAAGGTGGAAGGCGCCGAACTGGCCAGCGAACTGGCCAAGCTTCGGCCTGGAATCTCCACCCTTTTCATGTCCGGCTACACCGATCACCGCCTGCTGGAGCATCTGCCCATGGTGCGCAGACCGGCCGTGCTGCAAAAGCCGCTGCACTTGCACTCCCTGCTGGAAGCCATCGGCGAAGCCATGAAGAACCCTCTCTAGCCGCTGTCCAGTCTTGCCTCCAGCCCCGGGGATTGCTCAGGGCTGCACGATCTGGCTTGCCCGGGGATGAACCTGCTGCTGCCCCAGGTCGCTTGCCTGCCAGCCTCCTCCTAAAGCCTTGACCAGGTACACCGAGCTGACCATTTGCTGGCCGAGCAACTGGGTGGCCAGCCGTTGGTTGGAGAGCAGAGTGCTCTGCGCGGTGATGACGTCAAGGTAGCTGGCGATCCCGCCAAGGTAGCGATTGTTGGCGATGGCCAGTTCACGGCGAGCGTCCTCCACGGCTGCCGCCTGTGTGGCCGCCGCCTGCGCCAGCGTCTGCAGGTTGCTGATGCCGTCCTCGACCTGCTGAAAGGCGGTCAGCACCGACTGGCGGTAGGTGGCCACGGAGGCGTCATAGGCTGAACCCGCGGCGGCCAGATTGGCGCGGTTCCGTCCGCCCTGGAAGATGGGTTCCAGGGCGTCGGCGCCGAGCGACCAGAAGAGGCTGGGCGCGTTCATCAGGGTGGCGATGTCCCGGCTCTGCCAGCCTCCGGTTCCGCCCAGCGTGATCTGTGGATAGAAGGCTGCCCGGGCGATGCCGACCTGTGCGTTCGCATAGGCGATCATCCGTTCCTGGGTTGCGATGTCCGGACGGCGCTCCAGCACGTCGGAGGGCACTCCAAGCGGCAGGGGCGGCGGCGTGGCGCGCAAGGGCGCCCCGGCAACGCTGAAATCCGGCGCCGGCTGGCCGATCAACGCGGCGATGGCGTGCTCATACTGCGCCCGCGACTGTTTCACCAGCGCGAGCTGAGTCAGGGTGGCGTCCAGCAGCGCCGCCTGCTGTGCAACCTCCAGTCCGCTGGCAATACCGCCGTGGTGCCGGTTGTTCACCAGTTCCAAACCCTTGCGCTCGTAGCCAACGTTCTCCTCCACCACCTGCAACTCAGCGTCGAGCTCGCGCAAGGTGAAGTAGTCGGCGGCCAACTCGGCGGTCAGCACCAACTGCGAGTTTTCGAGGTCGGCAGCGCTGGATTGCAGCGAGGCATTAGCGGCTTCGACTTTGCGCCGCACGCCGCCGAACAGGTCGGCCTCATAGCTGATGCTGAACGGAACCGTGAAAACATTCTGCGTATACGAGGTGGGAACCACGGCGCCGCTCAAAGGACGGTTGGCGCCGGCGGCTTGACGCATCGCGCTGGGATCGGCTGAGAGTTGCGGAAACATCTCCGAGGTTGCAACCCGGGCGATGGAGCGTGCCTGCTGCAGACGCTCGCGCGCCGCCAGCAAGGACTGGTTGGCCGCCAGGAGTTGCTGCTCGTAGGCATCGAGCGCCGGGTCATGGAACACCTTCCACCACGCGCCTTTTGGAATGGCATCCTTAGGTGCGGCCGGTTGCCACCCAGGCTCGGTCTTCCAGGCGGCAGGTGGCGCAACCGTGGGAGCGGTGGCCGAGGGGCGCTGGTAGCGCGGTCCAACGGTGCATCCGCCGGCCAGTCCCAGGATGACAAGCGCAGTGGCCACTACGGCTGGCGGTGCTCCGCGCCTTGAGTTGCGCCTCACGATGCGCTCCCTTTCTGCTTTTCCGCTGGCGGCGGATCTTGCGCCGGCTGCCCTGAGGAGGGCTGAGCGATGTTGACCTGCTGGCCATTTTCAAGCGAGTCGGGCGGATTGACGATGATCTGGTCGCTGACTGCCAGACCGCCCAAAACCTCCAGCGACGTGCCATAGTCGCGGCCAATGTTGAGCGGACGCAGTTCCACCCTGTGGTCTGGACCGACTACGGCAACGCGCGGGCCTTCGGCGCGGAAGAGCATGGTGTTGACCGGCACCGTGAGCTTCTGCACGTTGGCCCCAACCGCAAAGTGGACCTGCCCGAACGAACCGGGCAGCAGGCGGCCATCCTGGTTCACTACATCGACTTCGGTGAGCAGGGTGCGGGTTGCCGGGTCAATGGCCTCGGCCGTGCGCGCCACCACGCCGGCAAACTTCTCCCCCGGAAACTCCTGCAAAGTGACCGTGGCCCGGCCGCCGGCCTTGATGAAAGGGGCGTAGGCCTGGGGGACGCTGGTGTAGACGCGCAACGTATCCACCTGGGCCATGTCGAACAGTTCCCTGCCGCCCGCGCCGGAATTGATCAGTGCGCCGGGGTCTACGTTGCGGCGGGTCAGCACACCGGAGAAGGGCGCGTATACGTTCTTGAAAGACTCCAGCTCTTCAAGGCGGCGCACGTTGGCGTCGGCGGCGACCAGGTTGGCCTTGCTCTGCTGGTATCCGCTGGTCTGCTGGTCGGCTTCCTGGGCGGAGACCGAGTCGGACTTGCGCAGGCTCTCCCAACGTTCCGAGCTGATCTTTGCCAGCTCCATCTGCGCCAGAATCTGCTGCCGGGCGGCGCGGCCCTGGTTCAGTTCCTGATCCACCTCCGGGGTATCGATCTGCGCCAGCAGTTCGCCTTTCTTCACCCGGCTGCCGATGTCTTTCAACCAGCGCACCAGGTAGCCGTTGGTGCGGGCATAGATCGGCGACTCCTTGTAGGCCAGCAGCGAGCCGGGCAGCACCAGTTCCACGTCGGGCTTTTCGGCCTGTGGATGCACCACGGCCACCGACGGCACGGCGCTTTGCTCGGTCTCTTTGGCGAGAGCCCGGCTCTGGCTCCAGCGAGCCAGCAGGGTGAGACCGCCAGCGAGCAGCAGTACCAGCAGGGCTATGCCGACGATGAGCAGCGCCTTGCCGCCCGCCGCGGGCGGACGCTCGGGCGGGCGCTGAATGCCTGCATGCTGATGCTTGGAGTGTTGCTGGATGGCCTCGATTTCCTCGTCGCGCTGGACCTGAGATGAGCGATGCCCGGGCTGCTGCTGCGGCGCCTGCTCCTGCGGATCGCTCTGTTTAGCTTCGTTCTCTGCACTCATACTTGACTCCAATACCACAAAGACTGTTTACGCCTGCTCGAGGCGCGCCCGCCGGGCTTCCCGCCGGCTGTGGAAGATTGCAAAAACGCTGGGCACAAAAAACAAGGTGGCAACGGTGGCAAATAGCAAACCGCCAATCACGGCACGTCCCAGGGGCGCGTTCTGTTCGCCGCCCTCGCCGAAACCCAACGCCATGGGCACCATGCCGATCACCATGGCCAGGGCGGTCATCAGAACCGGCCGCATGCGCGTATATCCGGCGGCAATGGCGGCCGGGATGGCAGCCATCCCCTCATCCATCTGCTCGCGCGCGAAGCTGATCATCAGAATGGAATTCGCGGTGGCCACTCCCATGCACATCACCGAGCCGGTCAGCGACGGCACGCTCAACGTAGTGCGGGTCAGCAACAGGAACCAACAGATACCGGCCAGCGCTCCCGGCAGCGCCGAGATAATGATGAACGGATCCAGCCAGGACTGGAAGTTGATGACGATCAGGAAGTAGACGAGCAGGATCGCGCCCAGCAGTCCAACGCCGAGTCCGACGAACGACGAGCGCATGGTGCTCACCTGGCCGCGGAGAACGATGTGGGTGCCGCGCGGCAGCTGCGGATTGAACTCCTTGATGATCTTGTCGGTTGCCGCCGCCACCGAACCAAGATCGCGGTCCTGGGTGCTGGCGTACACGTCGATGACGGGCTGCACCGCGTAGTGATTCACCACCGCCGGGCGCGTCACCGGTTGCACCTGCACCAGGTTGCCGAGCAATTGCGAGCCCTGCGCGGAATCAACCGGCACGGCCATCAAATCGTCAAGGCTGGTGATGCGATATTGCGGCGACTGCACGGCCACCTGGTAGGTAACGCCGTTTTTCGGATTCAGCCAGAAGTTGGGCGCCGTCTGGAAGCTGCCGCTGAGCGAGACCAGCACGTTCTGCGCCACGTCGCGCGCATTCAGACCCACCTGGGTGATGCGGGTGCGATCCAGTTCCATGTGCAGGGCAGGCGAGGAGAGCAGTTGCTGCACGTGCACGTCGGCGGTGCCGGGAACGTGACGCATCCGGTTGGCGATCCGCTGCGCAATTTCGTAGTTGGTCTGCTGGTCGGCGCCGATCACCTGAACGTCGATGGGAGCAGGCAGTCCGAAGTTGAGAATCTGGGTGACGATGTCGGCGGGCTGGAAGAAAAACTCCACCCCCGGAAAACGCTGCGGCAACACCTGGCGCAGGCGCCGGATGTGGTCAGCCGTGGGGTGGTGATGTTCCGGGTCGAGCGAAATCAGGATCTCCGCGTCGCTGCTGCCGACGGTTCCCGCCGAGCTGTAGGACTGGTTGATGCCGGAGTTGGGCAATCCGATGTTGTCCAGAATCGTCTGGATTTCGTCGCCCGGAATCTGCCGGTGCAGCTCGGCCTCAACCTCGTCACACAGGCGTGCGGTTTCCGCCACGCGCAGGCCGGGGCGGGCGCGCACGTGCAGGCGCAGCAATCCGGCATCCACCTGCGGAAAAAAGTCCTGCCCGAGGAAGGTGATGATCCCAAGCGAAAGCAGGCAGAACAGAAGGAAGAAAGTTACGAAGATGCCACGATGTTCCAGGGTGGTTTCTAGCAGCGCCTGGTAGCCGTTGCGGAAGTTTTCAAACTTGCGCTCAAAGCCCCGCTGGAAGCGTCCCAGGAACGTCTTTGGCCCGGCGGCACGATGTTCGTGGCCGCGCATGATGTACATCACCAGGGTGGGAATCAGGGTCCGCGAGAGCAGGTAGCTGGCCAGCATGGCAAAGCTTACGGCCTCGGCCAGCGGCACAAACAGGAATCGCGCCACGCCCGTGAGAAAGAACATGGGAACAAAAACGATGCAGATGCACAGCGTGGAAACAAAGGCGGGCACCGCAATCTGCTGCGCGCCGTCGAGTATGGCATGGCGCATCTCTTTGCCCATGCCAAGGTTGCGCTCGATGTTTTCGATCTCGACGGTGGCGTCATCCACCAGGATACCGACGGCCAGCGCCAGTCCTCCCAGGGTCATGATGTTGAGCGTCTCACCGATGGCTGCCAGGGCGAGGATGGAACAGAAAATGGAGAGCGGGATCGAAATGAGGATGACGATGGTTGGACGCCAGTCGCCAAGGAACAGGAGGATCATCAGCGCGGTCAGCAACGCGGCGGTCAGCGCCTCGTGGATCACCCCCTCGATGGAGGCGCGCACGAACAGCGACTGATCGAACAGGGCGCTGATCTTCAACTCCGGTGGAAGCGACTGCGCCGCGAGCGGAACAATTGCCTTGATGCCGGCGACGATTTGCAGCGTGGACGCTCTTCCGTTCTTGTAAATCGACATCAGCGCGCCGCGGTTTCCGTCCTGGCGCACGATGTTGGTCTGCGGCGCAAAGCCGTCACGGATGTGCGCCACGTCGCGCATGTAAAGCGTGCTGCCGTTGCTGGTCTTTACCGGAAGATCGTTCAACTCCGCCACGGTCTGCGGCGTGCCATTCATCTCCACGTTGTATTCCAGCGCGCCAAGCTTGGCGCTTCCGGTGGGAAGAATCAGGTTCTGCGCGTTGACGGCATTGACGATATCAATCGGCGAAAGGTTGTAAGACTGCAGCTTCGGCAGGTCCAGGTCCACTTGGATCTGGCGGATCTTTCCGCCGTAGGGATAAGGAGTGGCAGCGCCCTGAACCGTGGTCAACGAGTTTCGCAGGAAATTTTGCCCGAGGTCGAATAGTTCCTGCTCGGGTAGAGTCTTGCTGCTCAATCCGAGCTGGATGATCGGCGTGGTGGAGGCGCTGTAAGAAATGACCAGCGGCGGCGTGGTGCCGGGCGGCATGGAGCGCACGGCAGTCTGCGAAATAGCCGTCACCTGCGCGATCGCCGTCTGAATACTGGTGCCGGGGCGGAAGAAAATCTTGATAATTCCCAACCCGCTTACCGACTGTGATTCCTGGTGTTCAATGTTGTTGACCGTCGTCGTGATGCCCCGCTCGGAACTGTAGACGATGCGGTCGGCCATGTCCTGTGGAGACATGCCGGTGTAAAACCAGACCACCGAGACCACGGGAATATCGATGTCCGGAAAAATATCGACAGGCATCGCCGGAACCGTGATCAGCGTCAGGAGGATAATGAGCAGCGCCATCACGATGAATGTATAAGGACGCCTGAGGGCTAAGGCAACGATCCACATGGATTAGGATTCACTCCAGAGTTCGGTCGGGTACGGACAGGGATTCCGCACCGGTACGAACGGATTTCCAGTACTGGCTATTAGATTACGATACTGTTCGTCTTGGATCGAAAATTCAATCCTAACCCTGCTTGCCCTATGCTAGCATCGGGCGATGGACAGAAAAGTAAATATTGTTTGCGGGGAGCCCGGCGGCAAGCGGTCCCCGGGCCGTCCGCGCTGCGAGCGCGCCCGCCAGGCGATCCTGGGCAGCACGCTCCAGTTCCTGGAGCGGAAGGAAAACGGATTCGACGACCTGACGATTGAGCATGTGGCCGAGCAGGCCAGCGTCGGCAAAGCCACGGTCTATCGTTGGTGGCCCACCAAGGCCGCGCTGGTGGCCGACGCATTCGCCAGCAGTGTTACCCGGAAGCTCAGCTTCCCGGATACCGGTTCGGTGGGCAAGGACATAAGCCAGCAGATGCGCCAGTTGGTGAAGATTTTGCGCAGCCGCCGCGGCCACATTGTCTCGGTGATTCTTGGCGCCGGACAAAGCGACCCCACCCTGATCAGCGCCTTCCGCGAGCGCTTCATGCAGCCGCGCCGGGCCGAGGCCTACGCAACCCTGCGACGCGGTATCGTACGCGGCGAGCTGCCGCCGAAGCTCGACCTCGACTTCGTGCTCGACGCTCTTTACGGCCCCATCTACATGCGCTTCCTGATCCGGCATGACACCCTGACACCCGCGTTTGTGGATCAGCTTTGCGGGTTGGTGTTTGACCACGCCGCGCGCGGCGCCAAGCCAGCGGCACACCGGAGAGGTAGAAACGGGGCATCGGCTGGCTAGGAAAAACGTTGCCATCCGAGGCTGCAAAACCCCGCCAGCGGCGGGGTTTCTTGTCTTCCGGAGCTTGTCGTAGTGCCGGAAGGCTACTCGCTCCAGCGCTTGAAGACCAGCGACCCGTTGGTTCCGCCGAAGCCGAACGAATTCGACAGCGCGTAGTCCAGCGAGGCCGGGCGCGCGTGGTTGGGAACGAAGTCCATGCCCAGCGTCTGTTCATCCTGATTTTCCAGGTTGATGGTTGGCGGCAAAATCTGGTCGCGCAGCGCCAGCACGGAAATGCCTGCTTCGAGTCCGCCCGCGCCGCCCAGCAGATGGCCGGTCATGGACTTGGTGGAGCTGACTGGTACCTTGGTTTCGCCGAACAGATTGCGGATTGCGGTGGCTTCCAGTCCGTCCCCTACCGGAGTCGAGGTGCCGTGCGCATTCACGTAACCGATATCTGCGGGCTGCAGTTTGGCATCGCGGATCGCATTTCGCATCACCCGGAATCCACCCGCGCCCTCGGGCGCAGGCGAACTGATGTGGTAGGCGTCGCCGCCCAATCCATAGCCGACCACTTCGGCCAGGATTTGCGCATCCCGCCCCCTGGCGTGCTCAAGCTCTTCGAGAATCAGAATGCCCGAGCCTTCGCCGACGACGAAGCCATCGCGATCTCTGTCCCACGGACGGCTGGCGCGTTCAGGCTCGTCATTGCGTGTGGAGAGCGCGCGCATGGAGCAGAATCCGCCCACGCTCATGGGGGTGATTGCGGCTTCGGAGCCACCGGCAATCATCACATCGGCGTCGCCGCGCTGAATGATCTTGAAGCTGTCTCCAATGGCGTGGGCGCTGGAGGTGCATGCCGTGGCGCTGGCCATATTTGGGCCTTTGGCGCCAAAGCGGATGCTGACTTGACCGGCAGCCAGATTAACGATGCTGGCGGGAATGAAGAAAGGCGAAATCTTTCGCGGCCCACCTTCCATCAGCGCCGTATGCTCGCGCTCGATGACATCAAAGCCGCCAATGCCGGAGCCGATGTAGACGCCGACCCGCTCCTCATTTTCCCCGGTTACCTTCAGGCCTGACATGTTCACTGCTTCGGTGGCCGCCGCCAACGCGAGATGAATGAAGCGGCCCATCTTCTTCAGCTCTTTTTTCTCGACGAAGTTGAGCGGGTCGAAGTTCTTGACCTCGGCCGCGATCCGGGAGGTATATTGGGCCGTGTCGAAGTAAGTAATCGGAGCGACGCCGCTTTTGCCCGCCAGCAGACTTGCCCACACTTCCGGCGTGGTGTTGCCGACGCCGCAAATCATCCCAAGACCGGTAACAACAACTCGGCGGTTCACGATTGCATCCCACCTTTTGCGTGCGCATTGACGTAGTCGACCGCGTCCTTCACGGTCTTGATCTTTTCGGCATCCACGTCGGGAATTTCAACGTCGAAGGCTTCCTCAAAGGCCATCACCAGCTCGACGATGTCCAGCGAATCGGCACCCAGGTCGTCCTGGAAAGAGGCGCCGCCGGTAACTTCAGCTTCGTCTACCCCGAGCTGCTCCACAATGATCTGTTTGACCTTTTCCTCTGCGGAGGCCATTGAGTTCTCCTTCTTGAAGTAAGAACGGCACACGCCGGGCACGGATGCCCGGCGGACTGACTGGGATGGCCGTTCTCTTCATTGCACCGGAGTGCGCGGCTAGCTGGTTACTTGGAGGTCTTGGAATGGGCGCTGATGTAATCCACCGCATCCTTCACGGTTTTGATCTTTTCGGCGTCTTCGTCCGGAATCTCAATGTCAAAAGCCTCTTCAAAGGCCATCACGAGTTCGACGATGTCCAGCGAATCGGCGCCCAGGTCATCCACGAACGAAGCAGAGGAAGTGACTTCGGCTTCATCCACACCCAACTGCTCCACGATAATCTGTTTCAGTTTCTCTTCCACAGCAGCCATTTTGTTGGCGCCTCCTGCAAAAAGTTGAGCCGCCCGGGCGAAGGGTCGCGCCATTAGAATACGTTCGATGCCCCGAGCAATGCCGAATAGCATCCTAACCGTTCGTTTTTGTGAAGGTCAATGCGCAATTCGTTTTGCGGGGGCGAATGTTGCCATGGCGGCGGCTGGCCGAAGCCGCAAAGGCACTATTCAATGGACGCCGCAATAGGTTCTACTGAGGAAATGCGAGCAGTTGTGCAGCGGGTTTCACGAGCCAGGGTCACGGTGGATGCGCGCTCGACGGGGCAGATTGAACGGGGCTTGATGGTGCTGCTGGGCGTGGGTTCCGGCGACGGGGAGAGCGACGCGGAATACCTGGCGGAAAAAATTGCGACGCTGCGGATCTTTGAGGATGCCGCCGGAAAGATGAACCGCAACGTGAGCGAAGCGGGCGGCGCGGTGCTGGCGGTGAGCCAGTTCACGCTGTACGGCGACGCGCGGCGCGGCAAGCGGCCATCGTTTGACGCGGCGGCCAGGCCGGAACAGGCGCGCGGGCTGTATGAACACTTCGTCGAGAGCGTCCGCGGCTGCGGATTGCGCTGTGAAACCGGGCAATTCCAAGCTGAAATGCAGGTGGAACTGGTGAACGACGGGCCGGTGACGATTCTGCTGGACTCGCAGAAAACCTTCTGACCATATACTTTCTGGATAATCCTTTTCGAAGCGAAAATTACTCAGTAGTAAATCGTTCCGCAATATCCGCAAGGATTGGCGTAAGAGTCATTATTTTGTGCCCGACTGTTGGCGAAATTGATAATGAGGCGCGAAAGGTTTCAAAGTTTCAAGGTTTCAGAGGTTTCAAGGTGAAGGGCAAAAGCGAAGGCAGCTCTCCGCGCTAACCCAAATCCAGCGTCAGGTTCTCGGCTTTCTTTCCCTTCGACCTGGGAGCCTGTTTGTAGGTCGTGTCGCGCATGGGCTGGAAGTCGATCTGGCGGCCCGCGCGGCGATGGGCGAGGTAAGGCCCGGGGCGTTGCCGGCTGAAATGCCTCTGGAGCCGCAACGGATATTTGAGCAGGGCTGGGGTGCTTCGCTGCGCTCAGCATGACACCAGTTCAAAAACAAAGAAAACCGTTCGGGTGCGAGAGCGCACGGCTAACGTTCGGGCGCGACATCGTGCGGACCAGGATGGCGCGTTATTGGGCGTTGAGGATGGCGTCGGCGATGGCGAGGGCCTCGATGGCGGGAGCGACGGCGTGGACGCGGACGATGTGGGCTCCGGCGAGGACGGCGGCAACCGTGGCGGCCAGGGTTGCCGTGTCACGTGCGTTGGGCGGAAGCGGAACTGGTTCGGGCGGCGCGACGGGCGCGGCGCCGGGATGGGCGTTGCGCGCCGCCACCTGGGTGAGACGCGCGGCCGCCGTGTAACCGAGGAAGCCCTTGCGCGAGACGGCGACCAGCAGAGGAAAGCCCAGAACCTGGAACTCGGCGAAACGGGCGATCATGGGATAGTTGTCGTCGAGATTCTTGCCGAAGCCGAAGCCGGGATCGAGGACGATGGAGCGGCGGGGGATGCCGGCGTCCAGGGCTTCGGTGGCGCGGGCGCGGAGTTCTTCGCGAACCACGGCGACTACATCGGGCTGGCTGGGAAGAGTGGACCACTGGTGCGGCAGGCCGCGGACGTGCATGAGGATGGCGCCGCAGGGGCGCTCGGCCACGGTGGAACTCATGACCGGGTCCCAAGTGAAGCCACTGACATCGTTTACGATTTCGGCCCCGGCCTGGATGGCGAAGCGGGCAACCATGGATTTATAAGTGTCGATGGAAAGGATGGCGTCCGGGCGCTGCTTCTTGATGGCCTCGATGACGGGCAGAACGCGATCGACTTCCTCCTGGGCAGAGACGGCGCCGGCAAGTCCGGGAGCGAGGCTGGACGCCGTGGGCGTGCCGGGGCGGGTGGATTCGCCGCCAATATCGAGGATGTCAGCGCCCTGGTCGAGCAGTTGGAGGCCGTGGGCTACAGCGGCCTTGGGATCGAAATAAAGGCCTCCGTCGGAGAAGGAATCGGGGGTGACGTTGAGCACGCCCATGATGAGGGTGCGCTCGCCGAGCGGGAGCGAACGGCTACCGAGATCCCATTGGAAGCGTGGGCGCATGGCAGGGCGATTGTAACAGGAACAGGCGCGGCAGAGCAGAGCAGGCCGGGCTGAAAACAGATGGGATGCCGGCTTGCGAGGCGCGGAAGACGGTGGCTCAGCGCTGCTTTTTGCCGGAGACGAAGGGATTGCCGGTGACGAAGAATCGCCACGGGTCGTGGGGGGCGCGGGTGACGTTGATGCGGGGAGTGGCGGAGATGGGGACCTCGGGTGCGCCGTCGTCCGCGAGGTAGAGATCGCCGTGGGGCGAACAGAGGTCGGCGGCGTTATCGCGGGCGCGGGTGATGGCCAGGGCTGCCGAAAGCCTGCCGGGACCGCTGGTGAGCAGGCGCAACTGCGAAGGGCGGGGACGATCCGGGAGGGTGAGGCCGCGCAGGGCGGCCATGGCGGAAAGTCCGCAGACCGGCTCCAGGGCGCGCAGGAGAACGCAAGCGGCGTCTCCGTTGGGCTGGCAACTGACGTTGGTGCAGTAGTGATTGCCGTAGATGAAGTACACGTAGGCGTGGCCGGGCGGACCGAACAGGACGGCATTGCGCGGGGTTTGGCCACCGTAGGCGTGGGCGCCGGGATCGAGAACGCCGAGGTAGGCTTCGGTTTCGACGATGCGCCCGGCGAGCAGGGTTTGCTCCGCGGGTTCGCCAAGCCCGGGCGGATTGGGGCCAAGGTGGCGGCGGACGAGGAGTTTGCCGAGGAGTTCGCGGGCGACGATGCGGGAATCGCGGGCGTAGAAGGCGCGCGGCAGGGGTGGGAGTTGGGCAAGGACGCGGGCGGTGGGCGGGGACGGGATCATGGGGCCGGGTGCTGGATGTTTCGCGCTTTCAAGGTCCAAAGCAAAGACACTGATTCCCTGGAGATGATGCTTCCCATCTTATCCGCGCAAAAGCGGCGCGGATAAGATGGGGCGCCCGGCGCGGCACCCGGCTCAGATCAGCTAGGGCAACTGCCGGGCAATGTCGTTTCTCAAGACCTGGATTTTCTGGGTCATTTCGCAGCCGATGTAACCCTTGATCGGGAGTTGACCGAGGGCGTTAACGATGTGGGCCTGCATGGGATGCTGCTCCCAGGTTAGGGCCTCCCACTTGACTTGGCCGTCTCCCAGCCAACCCGCGGTGAAGGTGGATTCCAATGGATAAAGGGTGGCATGGCTCAAGGCGGCGCCGGGCTTGCCAATGTTGGGAATGTAACGCCATCCGAACCAATTCAGCTTGCCTTGCTGGTTCTTGGCGGCCAGTTCTTCCGGGGTCATCTTCCGGGTTCTCTTGAAGTCCATTTTGAGAAACGCCGAGCCGTCATAACTGGCATTGGCGAAGGACCGGTCGCCAAGTTGACGATGGTCTGGAATGTTGGCGAAGATCTTTGGAATCCCGGTGGTCTCGCGGCCGGGGAGAATGGGTTCGGTCTTATTCTCCCATACGGCCAGAACATACAATCCATCGAGGTGCTCCCTGGTATAGACCACGGGAACTTGCACGCAGATCAGGTTGTAGCTGCCGCCGGCCATCCAATCCACACCGTGATTCATCACGTAGGCGAGGGATAAGACGGGATGAGTCAGCTCGAAGCCCTCCGGGACATATTGAGCCAACATTTCAGGGTCCGTCTGGTAGTTGATGACCATGGCGGTGACGTCACTATAGACGCATGGTTTCGGCTGCCCTTCATATCCGCCAAAATGCGCGGGCATGAAGTAATTATGATTTTCCAGGAATTTAAACATTGCCGTGATCCTTAAGTAGGGAGGTGTTAAGTCGGCATCTCCTTTTTTGACCTCTACCACGCTCGGATTGTACTCCGCGCCGAGGTGTACGGAATGGCAAGCCCGGTACGGTTGCCGGGAAGCCGGGTGCCGTTCTGGCTGGCGCCGGGATTGCCGCCGGTTTCCAGGGCAGGTCAGGCCCGCGGCAGCCAGCCGACGCGTGGTTGACGCCGCTGGGCGGGGATGGGCGAGGAGGTATCGGCTCTGGCTATTTGTGGCGCTTGGCCTCGGCCAGGACCTCGTCGGCGTGGCCTTCCGGTTTAACCTTGCGCCAGACATGACGAACGACGCCGTCGGGCGCGATGAGGAAGGTGGAGCGCTCGATGCCCATCACCTTTTTGCCGTACATGTTCTTTTCCCGGATGACGTCGTAGAGTTTGGCGACGGTTTTATCGGCATCGGCGAGCAGGGTGTAGGGGAGCGAGTATTTATCCTGGAACTTTTTCTGCGCCTGCGCTGTATCCGGGGAGATACCGAGCACGACGAGTCCGGCACGGGTGAGCTTGGCGTAATTGTCGCGGAATCCGCAGGCCTCGGTGGTGCAGCCGGAGGTGTTGGCGCGGGGATAGAAAAACAGCACGATGGGTTTACCCTTGAAGGAGGAGAGTGTAACCGGCTCTCCGTTTTCGTCGGGCAGAGTAAAGTCGGGAGCTTTCTCGTTGACGTCCATGACCATGTATCTATACCGCAAATTGATGCAGGCCGTCACCCTGGCGACCGCCCTGGTGGTTATTTTATTTCCCGTGCAGGCACAATACCGGGCCCCGCAGCCGGAGCGGAAAACGCCGCGCGCGATTGCCGTGCTGGAGACGTTCAAGAACGGATCGGCGCGGTTGGTTCCAGTCACCTTCTTCTACGGCGGGCACTACTACGACGCGACCTTCTACCACGCGACCCCCGTGCCGTTCACACTGTATTCGCAGACGGTGTACGAGGTGCAGCGGTTCGGCAAGCCGCTGGGGACTTTTACGGTGCAGAGCGCAAGCCGGAGGGCGGCGGAGTGGTTCGGCAATGGACGCTTCAAGGCGGCTCCGGATGAGGCGACGCTGGCGCGACGGAAAGCGCAGCGTCCGGTAGTGATTGACGATCCGTCACGTCCGGTGCTGCACCGCCGCGCCGGAAGCGAGGGCGACCGGCCAGCGGCCCATCCGGCGGCCGCGTCCACGGCGCCGGAAGAGGATGAGGACCCGGACCGTCCGAAACTGCACCGGAGAGAGGGGTCGGGCGGTGGCGCGGCGGAGACCGCGGGCACCCAACAGGCTCCGGTTCCGGGCACGGCTCCGGGCACGGCACAGACGCCGGGCGGCTCAACGCCAGATGCTTCCGGACAGGACCCGGATCGTCCGAAACTGCAACGCCGAGATGGCTCGACGGCGGGGAAGAACGCGGCAGGAAGTCCGGCGGCAGCTTCCCCGGCGGCGGCGGTGGCCCCGGAACCGGCGGAGCTGACGCCGAGCGAGGACCCCGACCATCCGATTCTGCGGCGTGGCAAGCCGTTGTCTGAGCAGAGTGCGGCCGATCTGCCGGATTGGAAGAAAGAAGAGCCGGTGCTGCGGCAGGTGGCGGTCAGCGACGCGGGGCCCTCGGAGGTGCCAACGCTGATCTACGTGAGTCCCGAGCAGGAGCGCCAGCAACTGGAAGAGCTGGCGCGCGAGTTGGCGCGGGCGGAGCTGCGTCGGCTGGCGGCGCAGCGCGGCCTGCGGCTGCCGGAGGCTCCGGCCGCCAAGAGTGCGGCGCAGACCAGGAAGGCGGCGGCCAAGGCCGTGGCGCCGCCGCTCGCCTTTGAGGATGAGCAGTTTGTACCCTACGACCTGGACTACAACAACTATGCGACCGTGGTCTTTTCGGCGCGCTATGCGCCGGAGGCAACGGGCGCGGCTGGGCCGGACGCGGGCTCGCCGGGTGCGGGCGCAAGGGGAAAAAGCTGGGTGGTGACCGTGGTGGCGCGCCAGGACGAGGACAAGCTGGTCAAACTCTACAGCGCGGTGAGCGATCCGCGGGAGCTGGACCTGTATCCCGAGGTGCGGCTGGTGGACGCGGTGGATCCGGATGGCTACGGACGCTACGTATTGCTGTTCCGGGAGCAGAAGCGCGACGGCGCGAGCTGGCTGCTGGGACGGGTGACCGGGTATGAGTTGCAGACGCTGTTTGAGACGGCGGAAAGGTAGAGGAAGATCGTCCGGCTGACGGTGGCAATTTCAACAGGCCGCCCTATTGAAGTCTGGTCAAGGCATTTTCACCCAGGCTGCCAATTCGCCACAGCCGGGGCAGCGTCCGAACACGCCCCCCGCTTCGAAGGTATTTGTTTGGGAGGGCCCCCGGAATGAAAAACAGTTAGAGCGGAAATTCATCCAGCGCGCCTTCGTCCGCTTTAGGGACGTTGCAAGGACCCTCCTAAATCGGTCGTTCAAGATTTCCTGCATCGCGAGGGTGGGTTTGGGAATCACATGAGGTACATAGTTGTTTCAACAACTATTTTAGGGATGGAGGTTGAGCATGAAAAAACTGTTGCTGCTGTTTGCCGCGATGTTGGCCACCAGTTCGCTGGCGCTGGCCGCAGATACCTACACCATTGATGGCGCGCACTCGTCCACCAACTTTGCAGTGAAGCATTTAGGACTTTCCACCGTACACGGACGCTTTACCGATGTGAGCGGGACCATTGTGTTTGACGAGAAGGCGCCGGAGAAAAGCTCGGTAACGGCGGTGATCAAAACGGCCACGATCAGCACCGACAACGCCCAACGCGACAAACACCTGAACACCCCGGACTTTTTCGATACCGCAAATTTCCCGGAGATCAAGTTCCAGAGCACCAGCATTCGCAATGCGGGCGGCAAGTACATTGCGACCGGCAACCTGACCATTCGCGATGTGACCAAGGTGGTGGAGATTCCGTTTACCCTGGCGCAGGGCAAGGGGCCGAAGGGCGAGGCGCGGATTGGCGTGGAAGCGACGCTGACGATTAATCGCTTTGACTACCACGTGAGCTACGATTCGACCGGGCTGATCGTGGGCAAAGACGTCACCATCGATTTGAGCGTGGAAGCGGTAAAGTAATTCCAGGCAGGGTAGGGCGCAGGACGAAGAGACTCCCGGCAGTGGCTGGGAGTTTTTGACTGCGCGAAGATTGCCGGTGAGACTCTATACTTTTGCGTGAATGGATGGCAGGAATCATGAATGACGGGACGTTGCCGACCCAGGCGCGGCTGGGACGGGCGCTGCTGGCCCTGCGAGAGTCAGATGGCGGGCTGAGCACGCGCCAGTGGGCGGCGGCGGCGGGCGTGGCCGAGGATGATATCTGCCAGTTGGCAGCGGAATTGCGCGCCCTGGGAGTGGAGGTGGAGGGCGCGGCGGCGGGCTGGCGGCTGGCAGGTGAGGCCGACGTGGCCCTGCCCGAGGTGCTGGCGCCGAAGATCGCGGGAACGATTTTTGCCGGAGCGGTGCGCCACTTTTCGACGATTGGTTCGACGAATGCGGCGGCGATGCGGGCGGGCGCCGAGGCTGAAGCCGCCGCCCAGAAGGCCAACCAGAAGACCACTCAGAACGCCATTCAAAACGCCGGCCACGACGTTGTGCAAGGCGGGAAGCAGGAAAGAAAACGGGGCGCGGTGTGGCTGGCCGAGGAACAGACGGCGGGCAAAGGCCGGGCGGGACACGTCTGGAAGTCGAATCCCAGGGACGGGATCTACTGTTCGGTTCTGCTGCGTCCGCGGCTGGCGCCGGTGGATGTGATCGTCTGGTCGCTGGCGGCAGGGCTGGCCGTGGTGGAGGCCGTGCACGAGGTGACGGGGTTGTGGGGCGACCTGCGCTGGCCCAACGACGTGATGATGGGCGGGCGGAAGTTCTGCGGCATTCTGACGGAGCTGAACGCCGAGGTGACGCGGGTTCGCTACGTGGTGGTTGGGGTGGGGATGAACGTGAACAACCAGGAGTTTCCGCCGGAACTGGAGGCGATAGCGACTTCGCTGGCGATGGAGGCGGGGCGGAGATTTCCACGCGTCGAGCTGGTGGCGTCCCTGCTGCGGGCGCTGGACCGGGAGCAGGCGGCCCTGGAAGACGGCGTGGGCGCGGCGCGGGAACGGATTCTGCGGCGTTTTGAGCAGCACTCCTCCTACTGCTGCGGCTGCGCCGTGGAGGTGGAAGAAGACGGCGGCTACCTGGGGGTGACGCGCGGGCTGGATGAGCGCGGATTCCTACGGATTGAAACCGCGCGGGGAATGCGCACGGTGCTTAGCGGCGGAGTGCGGAAACGATAGAGGACGGAGACCTGAGCGGGATGCCGATGCGGCGGAAACTGCGGTTGTGGTTGAGCCTGTGGCCACCTTACCTGGGGATGGGCGTGAGGGTGCGGCGCATGTCAGCGGATATGCGCGAGGTAGACGTGGAGATGGTGCACCGCTTCTGGAACACGAACTACGTAGGGGTGCATTTTGGCGGCTCGCTGTTTGCCATGACCGACCCGTTCTACATGCTGATGCTGATGGAAAACCTTGGGCCCGGCTACGTGGTGTGGGACAAGGCGGGGTCGATCCGGTTTCGCCGTCCGGCGAAGGGAACGGTGCGGGCGGAGTTCCGGCTGACGGCGGAGCAGATTGACGAGGTGCGGTGCGGGGCGGATGCGCAGGCCAAGGTGGAACCGGTGTTCACGGTGACGATCAAGGACCAGAGCGGCGCAGTGGTGGCCGTGGTGGAACGGGTGGTGCATGTGCGGAAAAAGTAGGTGCCGGGCTAACGCTGCGGGACGCTTGTCCAATCCTCGAGCTTGAGCTTGTGGATGCGGGCGAAGACGTGATCGTTGCTGACAAGGACGGCGCCGGCGGCGAGGGCGTGGGCGGCGATCATGGTGTCAAGGTTGCCGATGGGGTGGCCGTCGCGTTCGAGCGAGGCGCGCAGGTGGGCGTAGTGCCGGGCGACGGCGGAATCCCAGGGCAGGACGGCGACGTGCAGGAGAAATTCCTCGACGACGCGTTGCAGGTTTGTGGCCTCGGGGCGGCGGGCAACGCCGAAACGCAGTTCAGCTTCGGTTACGGCGGAGATGGCAAGCTGCGCCATGGGAACCCGGGCGAGACGGCGGCGGACGGCGGCGTTTCCCTTGATGATGAAGCTGGCCGTGTTGGTATCGAGCAAGTAGCGGCGGGCCATCAGAAGAGGTCGCGTTTCTGCGGCGGGGCGTCCTGGCGGTCAGACATGAAATCTTCGGGAATGTTGGCCTGGCGGGTAAGTTCGAAAAAATTGTCCCACGATTCGGGACGGCGCGAGAGGATCACGTCTCCGGTATCGGGGTCCTGGCGAATGAAAACCTCGGCGCCCTCGAAGCGGAGATCGGCGGGCAGGCGCACGGCTTGGCTGCGTCCATTGGTGAACAGCTTGGCAGTGCGCGGCATGAGGGCCTCCGGCGGCGTGGTATATACCGGAGTATATCACAAAGACGGAAGACCGGGGCGCGCGGCATTGACAATAACGGAATTCAGGGCGAAAATAAGGCGAATAGATATTCTACCTGTGATACACTTTCGCACGGGAGGACGTGTATCTATGAAATTGTTTTTTCCCGCACAGTCTGCCCAATCCATTGCACAATATTTTTTGTCTCTTGTTGATGAAGAAGCCGGAGACTCCATTTCTAACCTGAAGCTCCAAAAGCTGCTGTATTACGCACAGGGATTTCATCTGGCGCTGTATGACACCACTCTCTTTCCAGAAGCGATCAAAAAGTGGGCACACGGTCCTGTGGTGCCGCAGATTTACCACGAGTACAAAAACTATGGCGCCAACGCGATTCCCCCAGTTCAAATTGACCTAACTGATTACAGTCAGAACGTTCGCGAATTATTGGATGAAGTCTATTCCGTCTACGGTCAATTCAGCGCCCTCAAACTACGCAGCATGACTCACAACGAGCCGCCCTGGATCAATACTCCAGACAATGAGATTATTTCCCACGACTCAATGAAGCAGTTTTTCAAGACTCTTATCCTCGAAGATGACGATCCGCCCAAGCAGACCAACCAGCGGTAAACGCATTGGCATAGGCGTAAGTGAGAGCGCTGCGGAGGATTGGAGGAAGAAGTACCCCGCATTCTCCCTTCAATTCACCGTTACTGGATATTGTGTCGCCAATTGCACACAGGAAGAGAAGGCTTCGTTCGCAAGTACGCTCTTGCAGCTCGGAAAGCGCACCTGGCTTGAAATCCTACAGTCGAGCAAGCACGGTTCTGGCTCTGAGAAAATTCCAAGGGATCGAATGAAAGTCGCTGTGCCGCTGCACGTTAGCGAAGACCAGAGCTTTTTCACCGCAGTTCGATTCCACGGAAAGTCTCCGATGATCGGTTATGTGGATCGCGGAATCTATTACATATTGTGGCTTGACCGTAACCACGAATGCTACTGACTTAAATCCTCTCCAAACCTTAACTGCACCACTACCGCTCCCTACTATCTGTTTCCTGATTTCCCGCATCGGAATACACTGATACGTTCGGCTGGTGCGGCGATTCGCGGCGGGGTGCGCGCGGGGAGCGGGGCCGGCCAGAGGACGGGTGGCGCGGCGGGGTGGCTGCGCATGGCCTGAAAAATTCCACACTCAAGGCGATCTATGAACACGTTTGACAGCCGTTCTTCGCTTCGCGTTGGTGGCAGGCAGTACGACTTCTACCGCATTTCTGCGCTCGACCAACATGGGTTCAAAACCGCGCGGCTGCCGTTTTCGCTGCGCATTCTGCTGGAGAACCTGCTGCGCCGCGAGGATGGCGCGACGGTGACGGCGGAAATGATTCGCGCGCTGGCCGGCTGGACCGCCGTGACCAGGAGCGCGGAAGAGATTTCCTTTATGCCGAGCCGGGTGCTGCTGCAGGATTTCACCGGGGTTCCGGCCGTAGTGGACCTGGCGGCGATGCGCGACGCAATGGCGCGGCTGGGTGGGGATGCAACGAAGATCAACCCTCTGCAGCCGGCCGAGCTGGTGATTGACCACTCGGTGCAGGTGGACGAGTTTGGCACGCCGCAGGCGTTTGATTTGAACGCGGCGCTGGAGTTCCAACGCAACCAGGAGCGCTATGCATTCTTGCGCTGGGGCCAGGGCGCGCTGAAAAATTTTGCGATTGTGCCGCCCGATACCGGGATTGTGCACCAGATCAACATTGAGTACCTGGCGCGGGTGGTGTTTGTGCTGGAGCAGCAGAATTCCACATCTGCCAAAGACGGGCAGAGATGGGGCACCAATCCGATGGCGTACCCGGACACGCTGGTGGGGACCGATTCGCACACCACGATGGTGAACGGGCTGGGCGTGCTGGGCTGGGGGGTGGGCGGAATCGAGGCCGAGGCGGCCATGCTGGGGCAGGCGGCTTCGATGCTGATTCCGCAGGTGGTGGGGGTGCGCTTTACCGGCAGGCTGCGCGAAGGCTCGACCGCAACCGACCTGGTGCTGACGGTGACCGAGGCGCTGCGCAAGAAGGGCGTGGTAGGGAAGTTTGTGGAATATTTCGGTCCCAGCCTGGGAACGCTGACCGCGGCCGACCGCACGACCATTGCGAACATGGCTCCCGAGTACGGCGCCACCTGCGGCTTCTTCCCGGTAGACGAGGAGACGCTACGCTATTTGCGGCTGACGGGACGCAGCGAGGAGCAGATTGCGCTGGTGGAGGCCTACTGCAAAGAGCAGGGGCTGTTCCACACCTCGCAATCTCCCGAGGCCGAGTACACGGATGTGCTGCACATCGACCTGGGGGCGATTGAGCCTTCGATTGCGGGGCCAAAGCGTCCGCAGGACCGGGTGGAGCTGGGGCAGGCGGCAGCCTCGTTTGCGGCGGCGCTGCCGGGATTGATGAAGCCGGACGCGAAGGTTGGGATGCAATCCGCCGGGCGCGCGGATCGGAACTCCAAGGATTATTTGACGGCGCTGCGCCATGGCAGCGTGGTGATTGCGGCGATTACCAGCTGCACGAACACCTCGAATCCGTATGTACTGGTGGCCGCCGGGCTGCTGGCGAAAAAGGCGGTGGGGCTGGGGTTGCGGCGTCCGGCGTGGGTGAAGACTTCGCTGGCTCCGGGATCGAAGGTGGTGACCGAATATCTGCAGGCCGCCGGGTTGCAGACGTATCTGGACCAGCTTGGGTTCAACCTGGTGGGCTATGGCTGCACCACGTGCATTGGCAACTCCGGACCGCTGCCGCCGGCGGTGAGCGACGTGGTGGCGGACCGCGACCTGGTGGTGGCCAGCGTGCTGTCGGGCAATCGGAACTTCGAGGGGCGGATCAATTCCGAGGTGCGCGCCAACTACCTGATGTCTCCGCCGCTGGTGGTGGCGTTTGCGCTGGCGGGCGAGATGATCGACATGTATCACGACCCGATTGGCACGGGGACAAACGGGCCGGTGTATCTGAAGGACATCTGGCCGGCGCAGGAGGAAGTGGACGAGGTGGTGCGGCGGGTGATCACCTCGGAGATGTTCCGCGAGACCTATGCCACGGTGCTGGAAGGCGACGCGCGCTGGCGCGGCCTGCGGGTTCCGGCGGGCGACACCTACCGTTGGGACTCGAAGTCCACCTACATACAGAATCCGCCGTACTTTGAGGGGATGACGGCGGAGCCGCATCCGGTGGCCCCGATCCAAGGGGCGCGGGTGCTGGCCCGGTTTGGGCACTCGGTGACCACGGATCATATTTCGCCGGCGGGAAACATCAAGAAAGACAGCCCGGCGGGCAAGTACCTGGTGGCGCACGGAGTGCAGCCGGCGGACTTCAACTCGTATGGCTCGCGGCGGGGCAACCACGAGGTGATGATGCGCGGCACGTTTGCTAACACGCGCATCCGCAACAAACTGGTGCCGCACATAGAGGGCGGATTCACCAAGCTGATTCCGGGCGGCGGGGAGCTGCCGATTTACGACGCGGCCATGGAGTACCGCAGGCTGGGCGTGCCGGTGATTGTGATTGCCGGCAAGGAGTATGGGTCGGGCTCGTCGCGCGACTGGGCGGCCAAGGGGCCGCTGCTGCTGGGGGTGCGGGCGGTGATCGCCGAGAGCTTTGAGCGCATCCATCGCTCGAACCTGGTGGGGATGGGGATTCTGCCGCTGCAATTTTTGCCGGAGCAGACACCGGAGACGGTCGGGATCACGGGCGAGGAGAGCTACGAGATTGTGGGGCTGGATGCGGCGCTGGCGGAGTTTGCTCCGGGCAAGACGGTGGAAGTGAAGGCGACGGCCACGGATGGCTCGGTGAAAACCTTCAAGGCCACGCTGCGGATCGATACTCCGCAGGAGGTGCTGTATTACCAGCACGGCGGGATTTTGCAGTATGTGATCCGGCAGTTGCTGAAGTGAAGAGCAGGTTTCGAAAGTTCGAAGGTTTCAAAGTTTCAAGGTTAAGAGCGGAAGGCGCGGAGGAAAAAACGCGCCTTTTGCTTGCTGGGGTAGCTTGAACCCACATCTGCTGACTACGACAGATGTGGGGGCACCCGGCGAAGTGCTGTTGCGAGCGAATGAGGCGGGGAAAAGCGATGGAAAAGACGGTAGTGGCGATCCGGCATGTGCATTTTGAGGACCTGGGAACCCTGGAGGCGGTGTTGCAGGATGCCGGTTATCGAATCCGCTATTACGAGGCCGGGGTGGAGGAGATGCCAGACGAGCTGGCAGCGGCAGGGCTGGCAGTCGTACTGGGCGCGCCAATCGGGGTCTACGAGACGGCGGCATATCCAGAGATGGCCATCGAACAACGGTGGGTAAAGGCACGGATGGAGGCAGGGCGGCCAACGGTGGGCATCTGTTTGGGAGCGCAACTGATGGCCGCGGCGCTGGGATCCGAAGTGGGGCCGGTGGGGCGGAAAGAGATCGGCTTTGCTCCGCTGGAGTTGACGGAGGCGGGCAGGCGCGGGCCGCTGCGGCATCTGGAGGGGATTCCCGTGCTGCACTGGCACGGAGACAGCTTTGCGATTCCCGCGGGAGCCGAGCACCTGGCTGCAACCAAGCTCTGCGCCAGCCAGGCCTTTGCGCTGGGACCCAGGATGCTGGGATTGCAGTTCCACCTGGAAGTGGAGGGGGGAAGCCAGTTCGAACGCTGGCTGCTGGGTCACGCCGTCGAACTGGCGGCGGCCGGGACCGATCCGCGCGAGTTGCGGCGCCAGGCGGCGCAATGGGGAGAGCAACTGCGCCGGGCCGCACGCATCGTGTTCGCGGAATGGCTGGCAGGGATCGTTGACGGTTAGGCTCGAGTTCGTGGTAAACATCGAATTTGCGCTGGAGATTTTTTCCGATTAAGCGGCTGCGATGGTGTACCGGCTCACTTTGCGGCGGGGCAATGCACTCAGCGTGCGGCTCCGCCGTTTTTCCGGGTTCCGGGCGGCAATCCGAAAACCATTCGCGTTGCTAAATTCCGACGGCGGTGTAGTCGTCTTCGCCGGGGCGGCGTTTTTTTGTGAATTTGCGATAGGCGTCGTAGGGGCGGCGGGCGATGCGGCGTTTGCGCAGCTCGTATCCGGCCCAGAGGCCGAGCCCGATGGCGGCCACTACGCCGATGGCCGAGGCGATGGTGATGGCGGGATGCTCGGTGATGGGACGCGCCATGCGGCCTCCGCGCAGGACGACGCGGCCGGGGATGCCGAGCTCGCCGCGGAAGTTGACCATGGCGTCGTAGCCTCCGCGCTCGATGGCGCGATAGGCGTTGAGAAAAGTTTTGAGCGAGGGCGTGATGGCGTCTTCTCCGCCGTGGACGACGGCGTGATCGATGCCGCGCTCCTTCTGGCGCTCCAGCAACTCTTCCAGGGCCGCGCCGAGCGAGCCGGTGTGGCTGGCCAGCGAGCGGTAGGCGATACGTCCGCTGCGGTCGATGACGAACGATGCGTTGGGCAGGGCGCCGTAGCGGCGATGAATCTCACCGCCGAGTTCGTCGATGAGGATGGGGAAGGCGATCTGCTCCTGCTCCTGCAACAACAGGGCGGCGCGGGCCTTGTCTTCCATGGAGTGGTGCGGCGGGAGCGAGGCGCCGGGATGCGCCTCACGCACGTAGATGAGGAGGAATTCGACTTCGGAGCGGGGAAACTCGCGGGCCAGCGAGCGCAGGCCGCCGATGGAAGCCGCCGTCTGCGGGCAGGTGGCCGAGCCGAAGGTGACAACGACGTTGCGGGAGTCTTTGAAATCGGAAAGCTTCACCAGGTCTCCGGCCAGCGAGCGCAACTCGAAGCCGGGCGCTTCATCGCCGGGCTCGGGCGCACGGCCCCAGCGGTCCGCCACATCGTTCTGCAGCATCTCACGGCGAAAACGGTCGTAGTTGTAGCGCGTGAATCCGAACATGAAGAGGCCTCCGATGGGGCGGCGCAACCCCCGCCTACGATGATATGCGCTTTGCGGCGCAACAGGCGAATGAGCGCGTGGCTCGTGAGCGGAACCGCGTGCCGGGATGGGACTTTGACTTGGGCGGGGACGGGCCGCGAGTGTGGCGCGCGGCGAAAAATCCGCGGCCGAAGCCGTGAGTGCGCGTACACTGGCGGGCATGACTGGCAAACAGCTTCTTTGCGCTATTGCGACGGCTGCTGTCTTGAGCGCGGTATTGAACGTGACCTGCTTTGCGCAAAATGCGGCTTCGGGTGGGCAGTCGAATCCCGCGGCGACGGGAACGCAGCCGCCGGGTGCGCAGCAGGTTTACCGGGTGGGCCGAGGCGTGACGGCGCCGAAACTCCTGAAACATGTCGAACCCGAATTCTCGGCGCAAGCGAGGAAAGACAAAGTAGATGGATTGGTAATTCTGTCCATGGTGGTTGGTGCGGACGGACTCCCGTACGACATTCAGGTGCTGCGGGGCGCCGGGCATGGATTGGACGAGAAGGCGATTGAGGCCGTGAGCCAGTGGAGATTCGAACCGGGAACTAAAGACGGAGAACCGGTGCCGGTAGAAATTAGAGTGGAAGTGAACTTTCATCGGTTTTAGCCTAGCGCCCCGACCAAAGAGTTGAGTTGGCTATGCGCCTTCCATGGCTCGTATGCAGCGGGCATGATGGCCGGGAGCGATGGCGACCAGCGCGGGCATGGCGGCCTGGCAGGTGGGGATCACGAGCGGACAGCGCGGGGCGAACGAGCATCCGGGAGGCAGCGCGCCGGGTGAGGGAACTCCGCCGGCGATGGCCGCCAGGGGCTCATTGCGATTGGTTCTGAGGGTGGGGATGGAGCCGAGTAGGCCGCGGGTATAGGGATGCGCGGGGTGGGCGAAGATCTCGCGCACCGGGCCCGATTCGACGATTCTTCCGGCATAGAGGACGGCCACGCGCTGGCTGACATGGCTGACCACGGCCAGGTCGTGCGAGACGAAGAGCATGGCCAGGCCGAGGCGCTGGCGGAGGCCGGCCAGCAGTCCGAGGATTTGTGCCTGCACGGTGACGTCGAGCGCCGTGGTGGGCTCGTCGGCGATGAGCAGCGCGGGACGGTTGACGATGGCCATGGCGATCATGACGCGCTGGCGCTGGCCTCCGGAAAGCTGATGCGGGTAGTCGCGCCAGCGGCGCTCGGGTGTGAGGATTGCGACCTCACGCATGGCCTCGATGGCGCGCTGGCGAGCCTGGGCGCGGGTGATGCGAGAGCCGGAGACGGGTAACGCGTTGCTGCCGGCCGCGGGCGCGTGGGGTAACGCGTTGTTGCCGGCCGCGGGCGCGTGGGCGGCCGCAGGCGCATGGGCGAGGACGGCTTCGGCGATTTGGTCGCCGACGCGCATGACGGGATTGAGCGCGGTCATGGGTTCCTGGAAGATCATGGTCATGCGCGCGCCGCGCAGCTTTTGCAAATCGACGGGGCGGGCGGCGGCGAGGTCGCGGCCCTCGAAGAGGACGGAGCCGGAGAGACGCGCCTGCGGCGGCAACAGTCCCATGATGGCCAGCGAGGTGACGCTCTTGCCGGAGCCGGATTCGCCGACCAGGGCGAGGGTTTCTCCGGCGTCGAGCGAGAGCGAAACGTCGCGCACGGCAGCCACGGGGCCTTGCGGCGAGGGAAACTCTACGGTGAGGTTTTGCAGCTCCAGGAGCACGAGAGGTATTGGAACACAAGTGGGGCCGAGAGGGTGAGGCTGAGGCTTTTCTGTTCGCGCCCGCATTCGCCAAAGGAGGGCGGATGTGGGCCACACGCCGGAAATGCAGTCCGGTGTGCTGGATTGACCAGTCTTCCTGTCCTGCCGGCGGCAGACTATTGATGGAATAGGCGGAATCATAATTACGGAGGGATTCAATGCCGCAAAGCATATTAGGAAAAGCTAGTGAACACATCGCTGACTCGGTCCGCGAGGCTTCCCGTGTAACCGCAGCGGTAGCAGACGCGTTCGAAGATGGCGTGGGGGTGGCCAAGCGCGCAGCCAAACAGAGCGGCGAGGCTGCCGAAGAGTTTGTGAACGATTCAACGCGACGCATTCAGCGAAATCCGCTGACCACAGTAGCAGTAACCTTAGCCACCGGCCTTGCAGTGGGAGTTCTAACTGGTTTGGCGATCCGGCGCAAGTGAATTATGCGTTGCGACATCCAAGCTGCGCGCAAACTTCTTGCAGAGCTTCGGGAGGCATAAGAGAGCCTCCCGGAGCGTCTCCAATTACGCGGGTGTGGGCCCGCCTTCTTTTGGACTGCGGCAGATTTCGGGCACCCTCAGCGTCGCTTGCTACAGAGACACGGGCCGCTAGCCGAAAATGGCAACAGACTCAGCGCCCGTCCGGTTGGGAGCCGCCAATTAGGGTACCTTGCCGATTAACGCCGAAACTTCAAGACAAGAAGTATGATCACGCCGGAGCCAGCCCAAACAAAGGCCCAGAGAATGGCCGCGGAACCCGCGTACGCAGCTCTCTCTTCATCCCCTTGCCCCTGAATCTCCAACCTCGGATTAGCGGTTTCATAGCCTTGAACGTCCTCATGAATTCTTAGGGTAATTCTCTGGCGTGACCCTCGCGTTGCCACGTACCTGCCAATCCAAGCCTCACTGCTGGTGCCCGTGTATATCCGGTCCTTGTAGGTTCCCCGGCTGATCACTTCTCCGCGGTCGCTCACGACTTCCCAGTCCGCGTCCAGAATCCTTCCGATACCCTGGCATTCCGTTGAATCGATTACCTTGGTGCCCTGCATGCAAGACGAATCCTGTCCGTCCAGAATTCGATTCAGCGCTATTCGAATTCCACAGCAATCATCCACTCTTACTCTAAACAAAGGAGACGTGTACTCTCCCTGCGCTAGCGAAAGCGGAACCGAAAGCCGAATGGCGTTATGAGTGATTTTCCAGCAGTAGAAATAGACGATAGGTACCATGCCCACGATAATCAACAACCAAGCGAACCTATGCCAAGACCAGTTCTTCACGGCGTCCCCCGCGGGTGGCCCACATCCGCCTTATTTTGGCGAATGTGGGGAGGCGATCAACTTACACTCCGGCGGCGTTTCTTTTGTCCGCCGTCCACTGCGACTCGATCTCTACTCCACAATCCTCGCGCGTCGCATAGTGGCGAAAGCTGCTCCACTTCCAGTTTTCACATGTCTCCACCAACCCCCGCTTGACCGGGTTGCGATGGAGGTATCGCAGCTTTTCGACGAATTCATCATAGTCGCGAATGTTGCGGTCATAGTAGCGCTTCTGCCAAAGCGGAGAGCGCTTTCCGTTGCGCCCGCGGCGCGCAGCCGTGCGCAAGGATGAGGAAAGTTTCATGGACTGGACCGCCGTGGCGACGGTTTCGCGCTCCGGCTCCGAGATCAACAGATGGACATGCTCCGGCATCAGGACGAACCCGTACACGCGGAACCGAAAACGCACGCGCGCCCGCTCGAGAGCCGCCACAAACGCCTGGCAGGTTTCGGCGCTTTCCAGATGAGGACGCCGCCAGTAGCAGGTAAAGGTCACAAAATGCGATTGCCCGGAGTGATGAAAGCGTTTGAGTTCCGTCGGCATGAAATGCAGTGCACGCTTTGCCGCATCCCGCTTTCGCCTGCATCCCACATTCGCCAAAAGAGGGCGGATGTGGGCCACCGGATTACTTTGCCGGTGCGGTGTCGCCTTGCACCGCGTTGCGGGCGGGTTCTTTGACCAGTTTGCGCAGGAAGCTGGGCGGGATGGTGGCGAGGATTTCGGCGCGGTCGCCCTTCTGGATGACCTTGATGGAGTCGATGACGGCTCTCACGTCAGGGTCGGCGGGAGCGGGCGCGGCGTTGGCCTGGATGCTGCGGAAGATGGCGAGAAAGGCCGTGGTCTGGTCGGTGAAGTTGCGGGCCGCTTCCTCGCTCTGGGTGTAGAAGTCGGCACGGGCGTGGATGATGGTCAACAGGCGCAGTGAGACCACCACATCGCTGTTCCCGGGAAGTCCAATGTCGATGCCGCCAGGCAGGGCTAACGAAGGCGCGGCGTGGGGCGCAAACGGAGAACCCTGGGATGGGGAAGCTGGCGGCGCCGGGTTCGCCGATGGCGAGGCCGGAATGCGCGCGATGGCCCAGAGCAGGCTGCCCAGCGGAACCCTGGCGTAGTAGAGGCGAACCAGCGCCGGACCCCCAAAGGGCAAGGCAACTTTCTTAAAGCGGTCGATGATGCCGTGGATAATGCCGGCGTCGTCCACGTTGGAAATGGCCACCGTATCGATGGCGAGCAGGGCCACGCGCACGGTGCGGGTTTCGATGGGAATGGTGAACACATCGACGCCGCGATAGCTTTCGACGGAGCGCGAATGCTGCTTCAGATACTGCGCCAGCTTGATCTGGTCGTAATGGCCGACGAGGATCTCGGTATAGCGGGTGTCGCCGCGGGCGCCATCTTTCACGGACCCGCGGTGCACGGCCATGGCCGCCTCGTCCAGATCGCGCTCAAAGGAGAAGCCGGTGTCCTGGACAAACTCGTCATATCCGGGCGCGAGTTTGGGCAGCGGTTGCTGATCCAGGGCGGTGAGGTTGCGAACCGTGCCGAAATCGACGTAGATAATGGCATCGGCATTGGGCAGCAAGCGCGCGGCTTCCGGAGCGGCCTGCTTGCGCAGCAGCACCACGGCGCCGACAGCGGCGATAAACAGCAGCACACAAAGCGAGACAATGAAGACGCGGCGGCGGGCTCTCATGAATGGAAGGCGCAAGGGCTGTGGAGCTGGCCGGATTGCGCACCGGCAGACTGGGCGAGGTAGGCCGTGGGAAAGGAGATGCCGGCGATGCCTGGTTGGCCGGTCGGGTAGCCGCTCGAAAACTTTTCAGGTAATATCATGCCTGGTGCCGAATGATAGCATCCGGCGGGGCTTGGAGTCCTGCATGGCGGCGCCGGGCACCGGTGTGGGAGGTGAGTTGCACGAGGCAAGTTGGCGTGCTATCTTCGCTTTGGAGTCCCGGACGCCGGTTCAGTATCCGAAGCGCGGCTGTGGCTGGGTTGGAAGCGGCTTTGGTGGGCTGGCGTAGCTCAGCTGGTAGAGCATCTGATTTGTAATCAGAGGGTCGGGGGTTCAAATCCCTTCGCCAGCTCCAAGTATGGTTTCCTCGCGCACGGCGGAAGCGCGGCGAGACGAGATCCCAGTGCGATTCTGTTTTCCCGAGAAACGCCCTCCCAAAGGATCTAACGGACAGGCTGAACGCGCTGGTTTTGCCGCGTGCGGCGTGGTTCGGTTCCGCGAAGGGCTCAAGCGCCCGGCAGGATCTTTGAAATCAGCGTGGGACCGACGCGCACTACGGTGCGGATGGTCGGTGAACGTACGCACAGGTGGGTGAGCGGTTAAAACCAACAGACTGTAAATCTGTCGGCCTTAAGGTCTACGGAGGTTCGAATCCTCCCCTGTGCACCATTTTTATGAAGGTTGCGCGCCACTGGCGGACGGTGGCCCGGCGGGCGTGGCCAGGATTGAGGCGTGATGGCAAGAGCGAACCGGTTTTGGATCGCCCTGTGCGCCTTTGCATTGCTGGGCGTGCTGGAGTGGACTACCCTGAGTGCGGATACGATCCGGGTGGTCAACGGGCCCAATGGCGAGCCTTTGCTGGATATCAGCGTTCGTGGCGTGGCGCTGGCGATTCTGGGGTTGTTGGCGTTTCGAACCTGGATTCATCATCGCCGCCAGATGCTGGAAGAGCGCGGCAGGAGTGCGGTGAGTGGTAGCGGGCGGGAGTAACTCAGTGGTAGAGTCTCAGCCTTCCAAGCTGTTGGTCGCGGGTTCGATTCCCGTCTCCCGCTCCATGAGTTTTGCAGGTCGTATATACTGCAATGGTAGAAGTTGCAAATGCTGATGTAGCTCAGTTGGTAGAGCACTCCCTTGGTAAGGGAGAGGTCATCGGTTCAATCCCGATCATCAGCTCCATTTTTGGCAATGGCCGAATCGCTGGCGCGGCCCTCCTCGGGAGGGCTGTTGTGGGTTCGGCGGGCCGCGAAGGCGTTGGAGCAGTTGGACGAGGAGCTGGCGGGTTCGGGAAAAACAGCCAGCCAATTGGTATGCGGAACTGCCGGTCCCGGACCAGGGGCAGTTGCGCGAATTCTACCTGACCGCGATCGAAACGGTCGATCCGGGTCTGCGCGAGAAGTACTCGAAAATCTACCGTAATTACTAGGGCATAGAGCAATGGCGAAAGAGAAATTTGACCGCAGCAAGCCGCATGTGAACGTGGGCACGATTGGGCATATTGATCACGGCAAGACGACGTTGACGGCGGCGATCACGAAGGTGCTGCAAAAGCAC
>Ga0181520_10001327_pt1 | contig 50513 bp, 42 predicted proteins | sample PEATcosm2014_Bin_29_FD_132451 | JGI IMG/M metagenome (GOLD analysis project Ga0181520, IMG submission 132451) | Peatland microbial communities from MTU Mesocosm Facility, Houghton, MI, USA - PEATcosm2014_Bin02_30_metaG | ecosystem: Environmental > Terrestrial > Soil > Wetlands > Peat | place... | reverse complement strand
CTCGCGACTACGCCTTGCGCTTCGGCTACGGTTGCCGTCATCGGCTCCGATTGGCTCCTTTCATCCAACAAGACTCTGCCCATGCTGGGCACACCTTGCCGCCGGCCTTCTGGCCGGCGTTCCTCGCGCCGGCGCCCCGCTACCGCTCCGGCCCCACAAGCCGCTCCACGTTCCGCACAAACGCCTGCAGCGCCTCCCGGTCCGCCGCCTGCCACTTGAGCACTACGAAGTATTGGCCCCGGCTGAAGAAAACCGTGTCCGCCGAGGGCCGCCAGCGCTGCGCCAGTACGGCGCCGGTGGCGGATGACGTCAATTCGTAGGCGCGCGCTGCGAGCTTGCCGGGGCCGCCGTACTCGGCCACCGTGAGGCGCCGCACCGCCGTGCGCGGCACCGGATCGGGAGCCTCCGAAACCGGCCTCTCGGCCAGCGCCGTGCGGCGCCAGCCGCCGTCCATGGATTCGAGGAACAGCGCCACCGGCGGCGCACTCTTTTGGCAGCCCGCCAGCGCCAGCGGGAGTAGTATCCAAATGCGGCGCGTCATCAGCTTCGATTGTGGCACGCGCCCGTGAAACGGGGGATGCTACCATCGGGGTCTATGGCAAAGTTCAAGCTGGCCGGGCGCCGCGCCAAGAAGACGGGCGCGCCCGCCGCGGGACTTCCCTGCGTCATTCTGGTGCTCGTCGGTATTGCGTTGCTCATGCTCTTCATGTACTTCGTACTCAAATCCTCCGCTCCGGGGTAATCATGCGGGCCGATAACAGGCTGCCTGGGCAATTGCGCCCGGTGGAAATCGTCACCAGCTACCTGGTCACCGCGGAAGGCTCCGCCCTGATCAAAGTGGGAAACACCCAGGTGCTGTGCGCCGCCAGCGTGGAAGAGGTGGTGCCTTCGTTCCTGCGAAACACCGGCAAGGGATGGGTCACCGCCGAGTACTCCATGCTGCCGCGCGCCACCGCCAAACGCACTCAGCGCGAGGTCGCCAAGGGCAGGCCCTCCGGACGGACCCACGAAATTCAGCGCCTGATCGGCCGCTCCTTGCGCGCGGTGGTCGACATGGCGGCGCTCGGCGAGCGCACCGTGACCATCGACTGCGACGTGCTCCAGGCCGATGGCGGCACGCGCACCGCCGCCATCACCGGCGCCTTCGTGGCTCTGGCGCTGGCCATCCGCCAGCTCATGGAATTCCGGGTCCTCAGGCGATCGCCGCTCCGCGATTACGTGGCCGCCACCAGCGTCGGGCTGTTAAAGGGAGAGCCCCTGCTCGACCTGTGCTACGAAGAAGATTCGCAGGCCGACGTGGATATGAACGTCGTCATGACCGGCTCTGGGCGCTTTGTGGAAGTCCAGGCCACCGCCGAACACACGCCCTTCGACGACTCGCAGATGGCCAGCCTGATACAACTCGCGCGCGTCGGCGTGGCCGAGCTGATCGAGATTCAGAAAAAGGTGGCGCGCATTTGATCCGCCTCTACTGCGCCACGGGCAACCCCGGTAAGCTCGGCGAGTTCCGGCTCGCGGCCGCCCAGGCGCCGGTCTCTATTGAGCTTCTGCCCGGGTTTTCCAGTATTCCTCCGCCCGTCGAGGACGGCGCAACTTTCGAGGAAAACGCCACGCTCAAGGCCCTGTACTACGCGCGCGAGGCATGTAAGGCAGGCGCTTTCGCCTGCCAACCGGCTCCTTTTATTCTTTTCGCCGACGATTCGGGCCTCGAGGTGGACGCCTTGGGCGGCGAGCCGGGAGTCCGCTCCGCCCGTTACTGCGGCCATCACGGCGACGACCAGGCCAACAACCGCCTGCTCCTCGAAAAACTGCGCGGCGCCCAGAACCGCACGGCCCGCTTTGTCTGCGCCGTGGCATTGGTGGAAGACGGCCGCCTGCGCGGCGTCTACCGGGGCGCGGTGGAAGGCGCCATCCTCCACGAGCCTCGCGGCTCCGGAGGTTTCGGATACGATCCGCTCTTTTACTACCCGCCCTTCGACTGCACCTTCGGCGAAGCCGGCGCAAGGGACAAATTCTCCGTCAGCCATCGAGGCGAAGCCCTGCGCGCCATGCTGGCGGATGTACAAGGCGATCGGAAGACGGCCTGAAGGCATTTCTTTCCTTGTTTCAGCCCGGACCTGCGAATCCGGCAGAAATAGTAGGGCGGACCCCCTGGTCCGCGCATAGGCGTTAAACTAAGCCCCGACCGGGGCGTGGCTTTCTCAGGCGGGGCAACCTCCGTTTGTATCAGGGCGCGGCTTGAGCCGTGCCGAAAAGATTCGCACAATCATGGGCTTTAGCCCCTGCGCCTACCCGTTCCGCATCAGGGGCTAAAGCCCGACTCTCACTCTACGGCACGGCTCAAGCCGTGCCCTGATACGAAGCCAAAGGGCCTTACTTTAACGCTTATGCCTGGTCCGCGCGGGTCCCCCTGGGCCTCGCTGTTCTCTTGGAGAATCGGGTGAGTGCCGCCGTCCACAAGCCGGCCAGGGGGCCGGCCGCGGACCAGGGGGTCCGCCCCACCATCTGTCCAGGCGCCCGGAAATGGGAACATCGGATGCCGTCATCCCGCATATCTCACACTCCACCCTCCGATGTGGGACAGGCGCTTCCGCCTGTCAACCCGAACGAAGCTCGGGCGCCGCCTACCGAAGCCGGTTGGCAGGCAAGAACGGGTCGGCCCCAACTGCGCGATTTTCTTGCCGACTAGCAGTTTCACCTGGCGCCTGCCCGCGCCCAGGCTGACGCCCATTGGATCCCCCCACGGGAACGCCGGCCAAAACGCCAGCGGCAGGCCCAAAGCCCGCCCTCACCCACGCTAAAATATTCCCTTCGTGCCCACCGCCGATACGCCACGCCTCGAGCGCGGTCTGGGGCAGCTCCAGGCCACCGCGCTCAACATGTGCAACATGGTGGGGGTCGGCCCGTTCATCACCATCCCCCTGATTCTCGGCGCCATGGGCGGCCCGCAATGCATGTTGGGGTGGCTGGCGGGCGCGGTCTTGGCGCTTTCCGACGGCTTGGTGTGGAGCGAGCTGGCGGCCGCCATGCCCGGTTCGGGCGGCACGTATCTTTACCTGCGCGAGGCGTTTCGCGACCGGAAATGGGGAACCCTCCTGCCGTTCCTGTTCATCTGGCAGTTCATTTTCAGCGCGCCGCTCGAAATCGCCACCGGGTATATCGGCTTCGCCCAGTACCTGAGCTACTTCCGGCGCTCCATGTCGGCCTGGGAAATCAAGCTGGTGGCGGCCGCGGTGGGAATCGCGGTGATCGCCCTCCTGTACCGGCGCATCGACGCCATCGGCCGCATGACGGTGGCCCTGTGGATCGGCATGCTGCTCACCGTGGGAGCGGTGATCGTGAGCGGCCTGACGCATTTCCACCCCGCGCTGGCTTTCGATTTCCCGGCCAACGCGTTCAGCTTCACGCGCGGCTTTTTCCTGGGGCTGGGCGGCGCCACCCTCATCGCCATGTACGATTATCTGGGCTACTACGACATCTGCTACGTGGGCGGGGAGGTGCGGCGGCCCAAACGCGTCATCCCGCGGGCCATCCTCTATTCCGTGATTGCGGTGGCGCTGATTTACGCGGCCATGAACCTCTCGATTATCGGCGTGGTTCCGTGGCGCGAAGCCCTGCATTCGAAGTTCGTCGGGGCCCTGTTCATGGAGCGCCTGTACGGCTTCCGCGCCGGCGGCGCGCTCACCATGATGATTCTGTGGACTGCCTTCGCCTCGGTTTTCGCGCTGACCCTGGGTTACTCGCGCGTGCCCTACGCCGCCGCCCTGGACGGCTGCTTTTTCAAGCCCTTCGCACGGCTCCATCGCGAGGGCTTTCCGGATCTGTCCCTGCTGCTGATTGGCGGCCTGGCCATCGTGGCGGCCCTCTTCGATTTGGATTGGGTGATTTCGGCGCTGCTTACGGCCCGCATCCTCTCTCAGTTCGTGGCCCAGATCGTGGCCCTCCACCGGCTGCGGAAACGCCGCGATATGGTCTGGCCGTTCCGCATGTGGCTCTATCCGCTGCCTTCGCTGATAGCCCTGGCGGGCTGGCTTTACATCTTCGTCACATCCGGCTGGAACTTCGCCCTGTTCGGCCTGGGCGTTCTGTGCACGGGAGTGGCGGCCTACGCCTTGTGGCAGGCAATCGGCGCTACGGAAAGTAATACAGCAGGATAGACTTACCCACCCGCTCGACGGGCTTGACGCGATCCGGCCAGAAGATCGCCTCGGGATGCTCCGAAAAAAGGCCGAAACGGGCCACTTTCCATGCGCTGATGCTGACCGCGTTCCATCCGGGCGACGGGCGGTAGGGGTTCAGATCGAAGGCCGGCGGGAAGCCGTGCTCCTTGACGAAGTCCGCCACCGCGAAGGGCGCGAAAGCCACCCGTGCGGCGCCCAGTTCCCTAAGCCGCACGGCCAGGCGTTTGGCGTCCTGGCCCCAGTCGAGATCGGAATCCGCCAGCACTTTCTCGGGCTCGCTCCCGGCCAGTAGGTTGGTGTAAGCCAGATAGTCGGGGTGACTCACGATGGAGGATGCCGCGAACCAGAATGCGGCCGCCAGCAGGCCGTAGCGCACCCACTTGCGCGCCGGCGCCTCTCTTAGCAGACGCACCGCCGCCGCCGCGGCCGCCAGCGAAAAAGCCATGTAGACCGGCAGGATGTGGCGCACGCCGATATTGATCCGGCTGAACGCGGCAGCCAGCAGAATGCCAATCGCAAATGCCAGCGGCAGCCACACGCCCTGGGTATCGTCTCTCTTGCGGCAGGCCAGCGCCACCCCGGCGCCCAGCAGAACAAGAAAGCCCAGCGGAGTTTTCACCGCCAGCACCACCGGGTAGTAATACCAGAAACCGGTGAGGCTGAATTGTCCCAACAGGTAGCTCATGTGGCCTTCGCTGTTGTGCTTCATCAACTGCCGGATGCCGTTGAAAAACTCGGGCGCGGGGAGCGCGATGCCACCGAAGTCCGGCCGGCCGAACGAGAAGCGGTATCCCGCCCATACCACCACGCAGGCTACCAGCGCGGCTAGACACAGTGTCCCCAGCCGTGCCCGGACCGCGCCCCACAGCCATGCCAAGCCGGGACGCTCGCGAAGCAGCAGCCATACCAGCGCCGCCGCCGCGGCCGCCGGAAAAAAGGCCAGCGCCGAAAACTTGGAAAGCACCGCGAGTCCGCCCGCCACTCCGAACCACGCCGCGGTCCGGGCGCCGGGTTGCCGCACCCAATTCAACCCCGCCAGCAATGCGGCGCCCAGGAAAGCCGTCAGCGCCATATCCGTGGTGGCCAGCCCGGCATGAGCCAGAACCGGCGGCAGAAAGCTGAAGAGGAAAAGCGCGCCCACCGCGACCACCGGGTCGAACCAGCGCCTTCCCCATCGATAGATCACCAGGCAGGCCACCCAGAAGAACGGCAGGATGCCCAGGCGCGCCAGCGCCAGGTTCCGCTCGTAGCGGTGCTCGTGATAGAGAACCGTGAGCCCTTCGTCGTTCATCTCGAAGGGACCGTGCTGCAGGAAGCCGGATGATCGAATGCCGGCCAGGTAGGGGCCCAGCGCCGCCGCCAGGCGGGCCAGCGGCGGGTGCTGCGGCTCGAGCTTGTAGACCCCCTTGTCCAGATATTCCATGCCGCAGGCGATGTGCGCCGGCTCATCGAAGGTGTGGGTGAATACCCGGTAGGTGGAAACGATTCGCACCGTGGCAATCATCGTCAGGGCCAGGGCCAAAATGGGGCTGCGGCGTTCGATGAAGGAAAATGCGGATCGCGCGCCATTCCCCGCCTCCGCCTTGGCGGCGGGTTTCCGGCGATGTTTCCCATCTTTCATGGGCATTCAGTTCGAATGTAGCATCCGCATGGGTTGGCGCCGCCCTTCATCCCCAGTGGAGCGGGCATTCACAACACATCAACCGGTCGAGGTACTAGGCCGTGGCTCTTAGCGCCCTTTCGGCGGCGGCTTGCGCATCGCCCTCGGGTTCGTATCCCTGTCGCTTCAGGGCGGACGCCAGAGCTTCAAGGATCAGCAACACGTTCTCGGCCCGCGATCCGTGTCCCATCAGGCCGATGCGGAACACCTTTCCGGCCAGCGGACCGAACCCGCCCGCGATTTCGATGCCGCGCTCGGCCAGCAGATACTGGCGCACCCGGGCGTCGTCCACCCCTTCCGGCACGCGCGGGGTGTTGAGGGTCCACAGCCGATGTCCCTCCGCCACGTGCATCCCGAGTCCCATGGCCTCAATTCCGGCCACGAACGCCAGGTGGTTGCGGCGGTGCCGCTCCCAGCGATTCTCGAGGCCTTCTTCGGCCACCAGCGCCAGCCCTTCCCGCAGCGCGTAGAGCATGGTTGCGGAGGCTGTGTGGTGGTACTTGCGGGCGAAGTAGTAGGTCTCCAGCAGCAACAGGTCGAGATACCAGGATTGCACCGGAGTCGAGCGCGCCCGCAAGCGCTCCAAAGCGCGCGCGGAGAGCGTCATGGGCGACAGGCCCGGCGGGCAGCTCAGGCCTTTCTGGGTGCAACTGTAGGCGATATCGATGCCGTTGTCATCCACCAGCACCGGCATTCCGCCCAGCGAGGTGACGCAATCGGCGATCGCCAGCGCGCCGGCTTCATGGGCCGCTTCACAGATTGGCTTGGCTTGGTTGTACATCCCTGTGGAGGTTTCCGCCTGTACGAACGCCACCATTCGAGGCTGTTCGCGGCGGATGAACTCGCGGACCTCCTGGGGGTCGAACGGTTCGCCCCAGGGCTTTGCCAGGCGCGCGATTTCAGCGCCCTGCCGGCGCGCCATTTCGCCGATGCGGTCGGCGAAGAATCCGTTGGTCAGAAGCGCAAACTTGCGGCCCGGTTCGGCGAAGTTGGCTACCGCCGCTTCCATTCCGGCGCTGCCGGTGCCCGAGACCGCCAGGTTGAACTCGTTCTTGGTGGAGTACGCGTAACCGAGGAGCGAGCGAACCTGGTCCGACATTTCGAAGAAAAAGGGATCGAGGTGCCCCACCAGGGGCTGCGAGAGAGCCGCATAAACGCGCGGCGCAACCATGCTGGGGCCGGGACCGAACAGAAGACGGCGAGGGGCCTGGAGAGGCGGAAGCGGATCGGGCATAAGCCCCAGTCTAACGCCGCTGAGGGCCTCAGTTGTGGGGCAGGCGGTTTCACCCGCCAACCCGTCCGCTAACCCGGATTTTTCATGAAAACTCGCGGACCGAACGCCCACCCCAACAGACCGCCGCCAACCGATGTCCCACGATTCACCGCCCGAGACGCTTTTCGGCCTCCATGACGTTCGTCAGGATATCGTTGATTCGCGTCAGATGTCCGGCGCCTTTCGACTTCAGCCAGGCGAGCACATCCTCCCTGACGTAAAGCGAAATCATGGTTTTCTTTGGGCGGTCCCGAAACAAGGTCATAGAGGCAAGCTGCTCGTCGGTGAGCGGCGGAATATCGGAAGCATCAGGCCCCGCGCCGTCCAGCCCGTGGGCTGAAGCCCCAGCGCTCCAGAAACCCACCGCGCCTGGCGCCGTGGCCGGGAAGAATGCCGGCCAGGATGCCGGCATGGCAGGCTGGAAGCCCGCTCCACGGCGGCGGCCCGCCCGCCAGTTTCCGCCCTCCCCAGAGAGGCCGGATTGCGCGTTTTGGACTCTAATATCCTAATGCGGCCCCTCGGGTGTGACATTCGTTACGATTAGGCGCTTTGATGGCCCGCCACCGGCGCCAACTATAGTATCCCGCCAGACTCTCTCGGGTTACAATGCCTTGAAGTTGCCGCACTCCTCAGCTACATCGCGCGCGTCATCCGCCTGCGTCGAAGACTTGCCTGCGCGGTCCGCCAGTCGCACAGATGCGTATTTCGCTCTGCTGGCGGCGCATACGCGCGATATCATCCTCTTCATCCGGCGGGCGGACGGACGCATTCTCGAAGCCAACGCGGCCGCCAGCCGCTGTTACGGATACACCCTGGATGAGCTGCTCGGCCTCGGCGTCGTCGATCTTGACGCGGATGGCGCGCGCCCATGGACCGAGCGCCGGATGGAGCGCGGGATTGTTTTCGAGGCCGCGCACCGTCGCAAGGACGGCAGCGTTTTTCCGGTGGAAGTGAGTTGCGAGAGCGCGGCGATAGAGGGCGAGCTCGTTCTGGTAAGCGTCATCCGCGACATCACCGATCGCCAGCGGGCCGAGGAGAAGCTGCGCGACGCGGCGCTGTTCCCGGAACAGAATCCCTCGCCGGTCCTGCGCGTGCGTCGCGATGGCGTATTGCTCTTCGGCAACTCCGCCGCGGCGGCTCTGCTCGCCGAGCGCCGCTGCTCGGTGGGAGAGCGCGTGCCCGAAGACATCCGTTTGGCGGTGGATGAAGCGGTCACGAGCGGCGCGCCACGGAATATCGAGATCCGGTGCGCCGGCCGCGAGATCTCCTTCGAAGTGTCGCCCGTTCCGGAGCGGGACTACGCCAACCTCTACGGACGCGACGTTACCGAGCACAACGCGGCGGACCGCCTTCTGGCGGAGGCCGAGAGCCGGCAGGCGCTGCTGGCCGAAGTGGTGGGCCGCCTGCTGGCTAGCGACGACCCGCAGGGAATCGTGAACGAACTGTCCCGGCGCGTGATGGGGAAGCTCGACTGCCATGCGTTTCTCAACTTCCTGGTGGAGGAACGGGAGGAGCGGCTGCGCCTGAACGCGTGCGCCGGGGTTGGCGAGGAAACCAAGCGCGCGATCGAATGGATCGACTTTGGGACCGCCGTGAGCGGATGCGTAGCGCGCGATGGCTGCCGCATGGTGGCCTCGAACATTCTCGAATCGGCGGATCCCCGCACCGAGATGCTCCGATCTCATGGCATCCAGGCGTATGCCTGCCTCCCCCTGCTGGCGGGCGGACGCGTAATCGGTACCCTCTCCTTCGGGAGCCGCACCAAGACGCGTTTCTCGGAAGAAGACCTCGCGCTGATGCAGGCGGTGACGCACCACTTCGCCATCGCCATGGATCGGGTCGACACCCAGAAACTGCTGCGGGAAAGCGAGGCGCGCCTCCAACGGTCTCAGAAAATGGAAAGCATCGCCGTGCTGGCGGGCGGCATCGCGCACGATTTCAATAACCTGCTGGTCGGAATCATCGGCAATGCCAGCCTGGCGGAAGACCTGCTTGCCCCGGGGAGCCCGGCCGCGATGACTATTCGGGAAGTGGTCAAGGCGGGCGAGCGCGCCGCTCGCTTGACGCGCGAGATGCTGGCCTATTCCGGAAAAGGGAGATTTGTCATCGAGCGCGTCGATCTGTCGGAGTTGGTGCGGGACGTGACTACTCTGTTCCGCTCGTCGGTACCCAACCAGGTCGCGCTCCGTTTGAATCTGCCGGCGGACCTGCCTGCCGTTGAAGTGGATACGGCCCAGGCGCAGCAGGTGGTCATGAACCTGGTGATCAACGCGGCGCAGGCGATCGGCGATTCGCGCGGCCTGATTTCGATCCGCACCAGGGCGATGGATCTCGACGCGGCGGCCATCGCGGCCGAATGGGGCAACGCCGGGCTCCGCCCTGGCGCCCATGTCTGCCTGGAAGTGCGCGATACCGGATGCGGCATGGACGAGGCGACCAAGGCGCGCATCTTCGATCCCTTTTTCACCACCAAGCCGGCCGGCCGGGGTTTGGGGCTGGCCTCCGTGGCGGGCATTGTGCGGGCCCACAACGGCGCATTGAAGGTGGAAAGCGAGCCGGGACGGGGGAGCGTGTTCACGGTGGCGATTCCGGCGGCGCGAGGCGGGGCCGCGCCGGCGCTCCGGCGCCATGCCGCGGAGCTGGAACTGACGGGCCAGGGCCGGATCCTGGTGGTGGACGATGAAGAGATTGTGCGCACTATGGCGGAGGCCGCGCTGAAACGCCTCGGCTATACGGTTTCCTCGGCCGACAGCGGCCCGGCCGCCCTGGCGGCCCTGGCCGTGGATCCGCTCCTCGATCTGGCGATCCTCGATTTCAGCATGCCCGGCATGAGCGGCCAGGAGACGCTGGCGCGTTTGCGCGCGGCCCGGCCGGAGCTGCGGATCGTAGTTTCCAGCGGCTATTGCGAAGCCGAGTGCCGCGCTCTGTTCCAGGACCAGTTTATTTCGGGCTTCCTTCAGAAACCGTACACTGTGACCGCGCTCGGCCAAAGCGTGAAAGCGGCCATGACCGGCGCCTGAAAGCCGCCTGAACTCACTTCCAGCGAAACAATTTCAGCGCCAGCCCGAAGCACACCGCCAGCCACGCCGCCAGCACCCCCATTTGCGGACCCAGGCGCGCCAGCCCGCCGCCTTGCAGCATGTTCACGCGCAACGCATCCACCACCGCCGTGAGCGGCAGCGCCTTGATGGCCGGCTGAAGGGCATTCGGAAAACGTTGGGCGGAAAAGAAGACCCCGGAAAAAATCCACATGGGCATCATCACTACGTTCATGATTCCCGAGGCGGCTTCGATGGTTCGCGCGCGCGAAGCGATCAGCAGTCCGAGCGCGCAGAACGAGAGCGATCCCAAGAGGCACAGCGCCGCGAGCGCGGCCAAAGAGCCGCGCAGGGGCACGCCAAAGACCAGGCAGCCGAAACCCAACAACACGGCGACCTCCACCACCAGCAGGCCCAGGCGGGCGAACAGGAAGGAGAGCAGGTAGTAATGGCGCGGCATTGGCGCGGCGATCAGCCGTTTCAGAAGCCGCTTGCGGCGCGCATCCACGATGGCGAAGCCAATGCCCCAGATCGCGCTGCCCATGAGGTTCAAGCCCAACAGGCCGGGGATGAGGAAGTCGATGTAGCGCGAGCCCGGCTCGCGCACCAACTGGTCCGTGGAGGGCGTCGGATCGGCGCGCCCCGCGGCGCGCTGCACGGCGGCGTCCGCCAGCATACGCGCCGTGCGTCCCTCGGGGTTGGTGTCGTCATACCGGTAGACCACCGAACCGTCGGGCCCGGGCGCGGCCACTAGCGCCACCTTGCCGGTGCGCAAGGCCTCCATGGCCGCCTGGGCCGGCATCTGCCGCGCATCGAGCAGCTTCTCCTGGAGCAGCGCGCGGGTCAGCTCCGGACTGACCGCCGCGACTTGCAGGGTTTCGGCCGGGCGGTTGCGGAATGCGATCCCCAGCCCAACCGCCAGCAGCACCGGGAAGACAAACGCCCAGAACAGCGCTTCCGGCTCGCGCGCGAACTCCCGAATGCGCACCAGCGTCAACTGCCACAGCGGATGGCCGGCGAAGGCCGCCCCGCGCGCCGCCCCGGAGTCGCGGGCTCCAAAGATGCCGGCCTTGTCACTCATCGCGCAGGCGCCTTCCGGTGAGCGCTACAAAGACGTCCTCCAGGGTGGCCGAATGCGTTCGAAGCTCGGTCAGCGGAATCCCCTGGCGTTCCAGCTCATCGAGCAGCGCCGGGACGGCGCGATGCAATTCGGCCACCTGCAACTGCACCGCGCCGTTGTCCGAATGCACATCGCGCACCCCGTCGAGCCGCCGCAGAGCAAGCTGGTCGATAGCTTCGGCGGGCACTCCGGTGGAGAACTCCACCATGTGCTCCACCCCGATCGATGCAATCAGCTCGCGCGGCGTTCCCAGCGCGATCGCCTTTCCGTGGTCCATGATGGCCACCCGCTGGCACAGGCGCTCGGCTTCGTCCATGTAGTGGGTGGTGAGCAGAATGGTGCGGCCGGCCTGTTTGAAACGCTCGATAAGATCCCAGAGCTGGCGGCGGGCCTGCGGGTCGAGCCCGGTGGTGGGCTCGTCGAGGAACAGGAACTCCGGATCTCCCACCAGCGCGCAGGCCAGCGCCAGGCGTTGCTTCTGGCCGCCCGAGAGTGCGCCCACGCGCGAGCGGCTTTTTTCCTCGAGTTGCACCAGGGCGACCACATCCGAGGCGCGCGGCCCGCGCCGGAAGAAGCTTCGAAACAGGCGCACGGTTTCGAGAACCGTGAGCTTGTCGGAAAGCTGCGTGTCCTGCAACTGGATTCCGAGCCGCTGCCGTAGTTCGGCGGCGCGATCGTTCCAGCGCATGCCCAACAGCTCGACTTCGCCCGAATCGGGGTCGGTCAAACCCTCGCAGATTTCCATGGTGGTGGTCTTGCCGGCCCCGTTGGGTCCGAGCAGGCCAAAGCACTCGGCGGCCCTCACCTGGAGGTCCAGATCGTCCACTGCCACAACGTCTTTATACGCTTTGCGAAGATGGCTGACGCGGAGCACTGCCCCCACGGCGGGGAAGGACATACGCTCCAGTGTAGCGTGCCGCGGAAGGCGCGAAACGCCACGGACGCTGAATTGCGCCTCTGCCTCTGCGCCGTTGTCCAGGAGCTGTACGGGAATCGGAGATGCTATTATCTGTAACTATGCAGGGAGGATCTTCTATGCCGCTGTTCTTTGCATCGATTCTCTCCTTGGCCATCTCGTGTTGCGCATTTGGCCAGACTTACACCATTCAGACCTTCGCCGGCGGCGGTTTGCCGGTGAACATGCCAGGAACGTCCGCCAGCCTTAGCTCATTAAACTACGCCGCGGTGGACGGGGCAGGCAACGTCCTCTTCACGGATCGACATCAGGCTGTGCTGCGGTTGGACGCCAAAACGGGCATTTTGACCCTGGTGGCGGGAAACGGGGCGCCAGGCTTCAGCGGCGACAACGGCCCGGCCACCAGTGCCCAGTTGAACAATCCCCGCGGCGTCGCCGCGGATTCCGCCGGCAACCTGTACATCGCCGACACGGGGAACCAGCGCGTCCGCAAGGTCTCAAACGGGGTCATCACCACCGTGGCGGGAAACGGGACGGGAGGCTATAGCGGCGACAACGGCCCGGCTACCAGCGCCGAGTTGAGCATACCCAACGGCGTCGCCGTCGATGCGGCCGGCGACCTGTACATCGCCGACACGGGTAGCCATCACGTCCGCAAGGTCTCGAATGGGGTGATCACCACCGTGGCGGGAAATGGGGTGTATGGCTACGGCGGTGATAACGGCCCGGCCACCAGCGCCCAACTGTTTACCACGGGCGTCGCCGTCGATTCCAATAGCAATCTGTACATCGCCGATGAGTATAACAACCGCATCCGCAGAGTCACGAATGGAGTGATCACCACCGTGGCGGGGAACGGGACGCAAGGCTTCAGCGGCGACAACGGCCCAGCTACCAGCGCCCAGTTGACCGAACCCTGCGGCGTCGCCGTGGATGCCGCCGGCGACCTGTACATCGCCGACACCCTCAACTTTCGGATCCGCAAGGTCACGAATGGAGTGATCACTACCGTGGCGGGCGGCGGAAGCGTGGAGGGCGATAACGGCCCGGCCACCAGCGCCCAGTTGCAGGAGGCTTTCGGCGTCGCGGTGGATGCCGCCGGTAAGCTGTACATCGCCGCCTACAACGCGATACGCAAGGTCACGAATGGAGTGATCACTACCGCGGCGGGCGGCGGAAGCGAGGTGGGCGACAACGGCCCGGCCACCAGCGCCCAGTTGTGGTCTCCCTCCGGCGTCGCCGCGGACTCCACCGGTGACGTGTACATCGCCGATATGTATAACAATCTGATCCGCAAGGTCTCGAATGGGGTAATCACCACCGTGGCGGGAAACGGGACGGGAGGCTATAGCGGCGACAACGGCCCCCCCACCAGCGCCTCGTTGTCCAGCCCTCAAAGCATCGCCGTGGATGCCGCCGGCAGCCTATACGTTGCCGACACGGGTAACCAGCGCATCCGCAAGGTCTCGAATGGGGTGATCACCACTGTGGCGGGGAACGGGACGTTTGCGTTCAGCGGCGACAACGGCCCGGCCACCAGCGCCCAGTTGGCTTGGCCGTACGGCATCGCCGTGGATTCCGCCGGCAACCTGTACATCGCCGACGCTTCCAACAACCGCATCCGTAAGGTCTCGAATGGAATAATCACTACCGTGGCGGGGAGCGGAACGTATGGCTATAGCGGCGACAACGGTCCGGCCACCAGCGCCCAGTTGGACGGTCCCACCGGCGTCGCCGTGGATTCCGCCGGCAACCTCTACATCGCCGACCAGGGAAACAACTGCATCCGCAGGGTCTCGAACGGGCGGATCACCACCGTGGCGGGAAACGGGACGCAAGGCTACAGGGGGGACAACGGCCCGGCCATAAACGCCGAGTTGGACGATCTTTGGAGCGTCGCCGTGGATTCCGCCGGCAACCTCTTCATCGCCGACAGTTTCAACGAGCGCATTCGCAAGGTCTCGAATGGGGTGATCACTACCGTGGCGGGCGGCGGGTCGACGGGCCCCTCGGGCGGCGGCAGCTACAGCGGCGACGACGGACCGGCCACCGGCGCCCAGTTGAATTATCCCAACGGCGTCTTTGTGGATTCCGCCGGGAACCTCTTCATCGCCGACACGTGGAACGACCGCATCCGTGTTTTGACTCCCTCCCCCTCCATCGGCGCCGTCACCAACGCCGCCAGCAATCTCGCCGGCGTTGTCTCACCCGGCGAGATCGTGGTCATATACGGCGCCGGCATCGGTCCGGCGCAACTCGTGACGGCCGTTCCGGGCAGCAACGGCTATTACGGTACGCAACTTGCCAACACCAGCGTGTCGTTCGACGGCATAGCCGCTCCGATGATCTACGCGTGGGCCACGCAGACCGCCGCCATTGTGCCGTACGGAATCACCGGGAGCACCGAGCAAGTGACCGTCACTTACCAGGGCTTGATAAGTGCGGCTTTTTCGGTGGCGATTGCTCCCTCGGCGCCGGACATTTTCACTTATGACTCTTCCGGCCAGGGGCCGGCGGCCGCGGTCAATCAGGACGGCGTCACCGTCAACACCGCCGCGACACCCGCTAAGATCGGCGACATCATTTCGCTTTATGCGACCGGTGAGGGTCAAACCACGCCGGCCGGCGCGGATGGCAAGCCCGCATCGGTCCCATACCCGCAACCCAATCTGGCTGTCACGGCTACGGTTGGAGGCCAGAACGCAACCGTAATATACGCGGGCGGCGCGCCGGGAGAGGTGGCGGGATTGATGCAGGTGAACGTCCAGATCCCGGCTGGCATTCAAACCGGCAATACGGTACCAGTCATACTGCGAGTAGGCAACGCCTCCAGCCAGGGCGGCGTGACCATTGCCGTGCATTAGGGCCTGACAGGAAATAACCATTCCAATTGCCGTCAACCGCTCCCTAACGGGGCGCCCCCTGGGCCCGGCTCGTTAAGAGCCTGGCGAGCCGCGACCGTCAGGGAGCGGTTGGGATGGTTATTACATGACAAGCGCTAAGTCTGGCGAGGACGCGCGCTTATGCCCCTTGCAGCGCCGTTCGCACCCGCTCCGGCGTCATCGGTAACTGGCGCATCCTGACGCCTATGGCGTCGAAGACGGCGTTGGCGATCAGCGCGCCCACGGTAATAACCGGCGGCTCGCCGCATCCGAGCGGCGGCGCGGTTGGGTTGTCCAACACGATGGTTTCGATTTTGGGCGCCCACGAGAAACGCGGTATTTGGTACGCGTCGAAGCCGCGCTCCCGGATCGCGCCGCCGTTGAAGTGAATCTCCTCCGATAACGTGTATCCGAGCCCCATGACGATCCCGCTCTCCAGTTGCCTTTGGCAGCCTTCCGGATTGGCCGCCAGGCCCAGGTCCATCACGCAAACCACGCGTTTCACCTGCACGCGCCCGGTCTGCTTATCCACCGCCACCTCGGCCATGGTAGTCATGCGGCTTTCGTTCTTGTAGGTTCCGCAGGCCATGCCCACGCCGCGCCCGCTCGGCGCCTTGGCCGGCTTCCAGCCGAACCGGGTGGCAGCGGTCTCCAGTACGCGCCGCAAACGCTGGTCGGTGAGGTGGTTCAGCCGGAACTCCACCGGGTCCACGCCCGCCTTGGCGGCCAGCACATCGAGGTGCGATTCGCGGGCGAAGGTATTCGTATTGGCCGATGGGCCTCGCCATGGCCCCACGCCAAACGGGTGCATGCCCGGGGGATTCGCCCCTTCCGTCCAACCCCCGGCCGAGGTGGTGCGCTGATTGGGAATGTCGTAAACCGAGATGGCGTCGCGATTGCCCGCGCCCCAAACCTGGTACAACCATGAGACGATTTTGCCTTCGCCGCTAAGGCCCGAGCGGATCTTCACCACGGCCGCCGGCCGGAAGTTGGTGTAAAAGAATTCTTCGGCGCGGCCCCACACCACTTGCACCGGCTGGCCCGCGGCTCGCGCCAGGAGCGCGGCTTCATGCGCCTGCCATGCGCTGGTGCGAATGGTGAGGCTCTTCCCGCCGAAGCCGCCGCCCACCATCGGCGTAATGACGCGCACGCTTTCTTGCGCTACGCCCAGCGCCTCTGCTACCAGTTGCCTCACCTGGAACGGCGATTGCGAGCTCGCCCAAATGGTGACTTTGCCGTCTTCGAAAGCGGCCACCGCGGAATGCGTTTCGATGGGCGCGTGCGCCACGTAGGCGTTGAGATAAGTCTCCTCGACTATCTGGGAGGCCACCTTCTCGCCTTCCGCCGGATCGCCCTTCTGCCCCACCAGCGTGGCCGGCGGCGCGGTCTTGATCAAATGGTCGTATATGGTTCGATCGTCGGGGCCCTCTGGCGGCGGGTCGTACTCCGCCTTCACCAGCCGGAGCGCGGCGTCCGCCACGTCGCGCCGCTCATGGAGCACGGCGATCAGGCCGTCCGCACGCACCACTCGGGCGCCGGCTTTTTCGGCCGCGCTGGTATCCACGCTCTTCAGCGTCGCGCCGTGCGCCGGCGGCCTCAGAATCCGCGCGCAGAGCATTCCCGGGACGGAAATGTCGCCCGTGTATTTGGTTTTGCCAGTGACCACGTCCGCCGCGCCCTTCCACGGCTGCGCGCGGCCAATCAGGCGGAAATCCGCCGCCGACTTCACTGGCGCATTCGCCAAGTGGCGCTCGATGCGCTTTCCCTGGACGATCTGCGTGTAAGTAATCCGCTTGTTCTGAGCCGAATCAGTCACCACCCCGGCTTCGACCTTGAGGCGTTCCACAGGGGCCTGGAGTTGCTCGGCCGCCATCTGCAGCAGAACGGCCCGCGCTTCCGCCGCCGCCCGCCGCAGCACAGGACTGAACGCCTGTATGCAGTTCGAGCTTCCCGTTCCCCCATCCCACGGGCACAGCTCGGTGTCGCCCATCAGCATGTCCACCGAATCGTAGGCCACGTCGAGCTCGTCGGCCAGGCATTGCGCCAGCGCAGTCATCTCGCCTTGCCCCATGTCGACCTTCCCGACGAAGCAGGCTACACGCCCGTCGGCGCCGATGCGCAGGTAGGCGTTGAAATCGGTGGGGTAGGAAGGCCGCCGGGCGGCGGGCGCCGGCTGCTGGGCGTCCAGCGTTCCGGCCTGGCAGAACACGAACAGGCCGGTTCCCGTGGCCAGAAAATCGCGGCGGCTCGGAGCGTCCGGCCTCATCGCGTGCCTCCCTTCATCCCATCCGCGGCTTCCGCTATCGCCGCCGCGATGCGATTGTGCGACCCACAGCGGCACAAATTCCCGTCCATGCTCCGGACGATTTCCTCCGCCGCCGGCCGCGGATTTTTCAGCAGCAGGGCGTAGGCGTTGAGGATCATCCCCGGCGTGCAGAACCCGCACTGAAACGCATGTTGCTTCACAAAGGCATCCTGGATGGGGTGGAGCTTGCCATCCGTGCCCAGTCCCTCGATGGTCAGCACCCGTTTGCCGGCAATGTCCTTCATCGGGATGGAACAGGACCGCACCGCCTCGTTGTTCACGATGACCGTGCAGGCCGCGCAGTCGGCCGTGCCGCAGCCGAACTTGGCGCCGGTGAGGCCCAGCTCGCCGCGCAAAACCCACAGCAGCATGCGCTCGTCGTCCACCGTCACGCGCGCGGGCTTCCCGTTAAGCGTAAACGAAATCGTGCGCTGCATCCACTTCCTTTCCAGCCAGGCGAAAATGGCTATCTGAATTTTAGCTCCGAATCTCTGCAAATGCTCTACCCGCACCCGCCCCTGCCAGGAATCGTCGCTGTGGTCGTCCGGAGTGGGACATCGTTTCTGTGGTCTGTTGGGATGGACCGTCGGCCCGCGAAGTTTCATAAAAAGCGTGAGGGGCCAGCATCGTCAGGCGTCGCCCAATCGCTCCCTGACGGTCGCGGCTCGTTACGGTCTGGCGAGCCGCGACCGTCAGGGAGCGGTTGGAATAGTGGTCGAATGCCAGACCCAGGTGCTTTTTCGACCTTATCAGGTCCAGTAAGCGCCCCTTTTTGCGGCCCTAAGTGCTTAGGTTTCAATTCCTTGCGTCTGCATCGGCTATAAAGGGTTGATGCTTTGCCCGTGCTACAATCGAACATGCCTCTCAGCGTGACTCTCGACACTCACGGCGAGCAGCTCGTCGCGGCGCACCTTCGCAGCGGCCTCTACCACTCGCCCGAAGAGGTAGTGACCCGCGCGCTGGAGATCCTGGCCGCGGGGGAGCCACGCGCCGTGTCCGCCGGGACGATGTCGCCGGCTGAAGCCGTGGCTGACATCCGCGAGTTGCGTAAAGGCGTCACCCTCGGCGGCCTTCGCATCAGGGATCTCATTAACGAGGGCCGCAAGTACTGATGCCGCCGGGGAGTGAAGGGGCGGGTTTCGTTGCCGATGCATCGGCAGCGCTTTCGTGGTGTTTTGAAGACGAAGCCACGCCGGCGACCGAGGCCCTCCTTGAGCGGCTTCGCGCGGGCGAACCTGCCATCGTGCCGGCTCACTGGCCCACCGAGGTTATGAATGGTCTCGTCATGGCCGTGCGCCGAAGGCGGATCGATCCCGAAAGGGTCACTCGGTTTGCTCGCGATTTGGCGGCGCTTCCGATCCGCATCGAGCCACCGCTCGCGCCGGCAGCCTGGGATGCCGTGATCCGAGTGGCCACTGAGTATCAACTCACCGTTTACGATGCCGCCTACCTGGAACTGGCCGAACGGACCAGCCTGCCTCTCGCCAGTCTCGACGGCGACTTACGAAACGCGGCCCTGGCCGCAGGCGTTGCTCTGTTGGAAACCTGAGGCGCCCGGATACCCGCGAAACGACTGGGAGGATTGGGATGGCCCCTGAACCACCAGTTTTCCACAGCGGCGGCCGCGCGGCCCAGCGGCATTCGGACCATGGTATTGGACCATGGTACAAATGGAACATGCGGGAGATTGCGATTTCCAGGTTCAAGGCGACGTGCCTGGCCGTCCTGGAGGACGTGCGACGGACCGGCGCGCCCGTAAGGGTCACAAGGTTCGGGCGTCCGGTGGCCGAGGTGGCGCCGGCCAGGCCGGAAACGGCGTCCTCCTGGCTGGGGTGCGCGAAACACTCCGTCGAGATCTCCGGCGACATCACCGGACCTGTCGGAGCATTTAGCCGCTGGACAGTTCGGAAATGAAGCTGCTCCTCGACACGCACATCTGGATTTGGGCCCTCCATAGTCCCGAGAACCTGGGTCGAAGAGTTCGGCGCGAACTCCAACGAGCCGCTAACGAACTGTATCTATCGCCGGTGTCGATTTGGGAAGCGGGCCACCTGGTGCGGAGGAAACGCCTTCGCATACGGCAGGGCTTTGCGCCATGGCTCGATGACGTGATGGCCCGGGTTCCGCTCCGGGAGGCGCCGTTCACTTTTGCCGTCGCCGCGGAGGCTTCGAGAATCGAGCTTCCCCAATCCGATCTCGGGGACATCTTCTTGGCCGCCAGCGCCTTGGTGTTCGGCCTCACGCTGGTGACCACCGACTCCCAACTGCTGGCCTGCTCATGGCTGAAGACGCTTCCCAACGACTGAACGCCGGCGGCAAGACCGCCGGCGCTACCGCTGCCACGTATCGTCGCTATGAGTCATGAAGTCCGGATATGCGCCGGCGCCCAATTCATATAGGTCGAGCCCCTGGCGCTCGCCTTCGGGCGCCACTCGCTGCCGGTAGAAGCGGTCCAGCAGGCGGTTCAGCCCGTATGCCAGCGGCAGCACGAAGCCCAGCAGGGTGGCCACGCCGATCAACTGCGCCAGCCATTGCCCGGAACTCCCCGCCGGCGCGAACAGGCCCACCGCCATCAAGCCCCACAGCCCGCCAAGCGCGTGCACGGATATCGCGCCGCCGGGGTCGTCCACGGTCAGCCGCAATTCCAGCCACTCGACGGAAAACACCGCCAGGGCGCCGGCCACCAGCCCCACTATCACGGATTCGGCGGGGTTGAGCAGCGCGCAGCCCGCGCTCGATGCCACCAGGCCGGCCACCCACGCGTTGGCGCACAGAGAAGCGTCCGTGCGGGTGAAGCGGGCGCGCGTGATGCCCGCCGCCGCCAGGCCCGCCGCGGCCGCGCCCAAGGTGGCGTTCACCGCGATGAGCGCCACCCGGCTGGCGTCCGTACCGCTGTAAAGCAGCGCGCCGGCGCAATCCAGGCCCATCCACCCGAACCACGCCAGGAAGCAGCCGAAAAGCACTAATACGGCGTTGTGGCCGGGAATCGCCGCCGGCATGCCTTCCATGGAGTACTTCCCGCGGCGCGGGCCCAGCACCCACGCTATGGCCAGGGCGCTCAATCCGCCCACCACCTGAATGGCGCCGGCGCCGCCGGCGTCGGTGAAGCCCGCGCCCAGGCCGGCATTAGCGCCCAATTGCGCCAGCCACCCGCCGCCCCAGCTCCAGTGCGCAAACAGGGGAAAGATCAGCGCGGCCAGAATGGCGGTGGAAACGCAGCTCGCGCCCAGTTTCCAGCGGTCCGCTCCCGCGCCCAGTGGGATCATCGCCACCAGGGCGGCGCTGAAAATGCCGAGCAGCGCGGCCAGCGATGCGGGCGCGCCGTCGAACCGCAGGCCGCCGAAAAAGGGCTGGCCGGCGCCGGCCCAGCTCCACAGCTTGCCGTTGGCCACGATTTCGTGCGCCGGCAGTCCCACATAACCCTGTATCGCGAACCCCGCCGCGAAGTACGCCAGCGCGGCCACGCCCGCCACGCACAGGGCGCCCACCAGCGAATGCGCCGCGCTGCGCGAGCGGCCCAACCCGGCGTTGATCAGGGCCAGCCCCGCGATGGCGCACGGAACCATCAGGGCGCACAGGAAACACAGAATGCGCGCTGGGTCGGAGAAGGCCGCCAAAGGCTCGCTCATTCCTTCTCCTCGCGCCAGATCATGTGCGCGCGAAAAGCCAGCGCCAGTCCCAGCGCCTCCACCGCGACGCCGGCTAATACAAAGGCCGCCATGGACGCCGCCGTGCGCAGCATGGCTACCGCCGCCAACACGATTAACCAGCCTGCCCCAAGCAATAGGAAACCCGCGAGTTTCATTGGAATTTTTCCGATTATAGCCGATAAACGCCGTGCAAACGGCCTGCCAGCCCGCTCTACGGCGATTTCCTCTGCTCCAGCGCCCGTTCCTCGGCGGTCCCGTCGAGCTTCATCTTCACCGGCAGAAGCACGCGCAGGGCGAACAGATTGAATAGCGAAAGCACGATCGCCAACACCCACCGGTCGGTAGCCACCGCCGCTCCCAGCGCGCCGGTGTTCCAGATGCTGGCGGCGGTCGAAGTGCCGTGCACGCTGCCCTCCGGCGAGCGGAAAATCGCCGCGCCGCCGATAAAACCCATGCCCGCTACCAGGCCCTGGATGATGCGCGACTGCGCCTCCGGGCTGTGCACATACGCCGGCGATCCTAATAGCACGTAGCCGCAGCTCGCCAGCGCCACCAGCGGGAACGTGCGCAGGCCGAAGGCGTGGATCTCCTTCTCTTTGAACCAGCCCACCGGCAGCCCCAGAACGTAAGCCGCGGCCAGCTTGCCGGCATCGACGAGATGCGCGTGCCAATCGAGAGGTATGGCCATATGTGCGTTATACCACCTGCGGGGCGAAAGCATAGCGGAAAGCGTTGCGCGCCAACCCGCGCAGCTCCGCCTCGCTGAACCCGAAGCGGTCCGCGGCAAGCTGGTACTCGCCCACCAGCGTGCATCCGAACATGGCCGGGTCGTCGGTGTTCAGAACGATCGGCACGCCGGCGTCGTAAAGCCGCCGGATGGGGTGGTCCTCCAGGCGTCGCACGACGCCGGTGGCCAGGTTGCTGGTGATGCAAATCTCGAGCGGAATGTCCCGCTCCCGAAGGTGGCGAATCAGCTCCGGGTCGCGGGCCGCGGCGATGCCGTGCCCGATGCGCTCGGAGCCCAGGCGCAAAGCAGCCCATACGGATTCCGGGCCGCTGGTTTCGCCCGCGTGCGCCGTCAACCGCAAGCCCGCGCTTTTGGCGAATGCGAAAACCTCGGTGAACCACAGCGCCGGACCGCGCCCCTCGCTGCCGCCTATGCCGAAGGCCGCCACGCCGCGGTCCACCCGCTCGGCCGCCAGCTCGGCCACTTCCCGGGCACGCTCCGGGCCAAACTGCCGCACCGCGTCGAAAATCCAGCGCACCCGCACCGGCGAACCGGCCGCGGCATCGCTCACGGCGTCGAAAATCGGCCCCACTTCCTGCCCCTTCCAGAGCACTACCCCGGCCGCCAGGATGATTTCCGCGTACTGCACGTTCTGCGCCTCCAGACGCTCGAGCAGGCGGCGCGTGGCCAGCCCGTAGTCCTCGGGAGTGCGGAGCCGTTTGCCCACCTCGGCGAAGGCCTTCAGAAAACCGTTGAAATCGGCATATTGGTACATCTCGCGCAGCACCTCGAGCGGCGTGTCCGGGTCCATTTCGTGCAGCGTTTCGGGTTCTACCGCGCCTTCCAGATGTAAATGCAGCTCGGCTTTGGGCATTTCCAGAAGGAAATCGGCCATACTGCTATTAAGACATGACTGCTGAAGAGATCGAAGCTATAGTTGGCGGCTATCACGGCGACGCTTTCGGCGTCCTCGGGCCGCACAGCGTCAGAAAGACCAAGAGCGGCCAGCCCCGCTGGGAGGTTCGCGCCTTCCTTCCCCAGGCGGAATCGGCCCAGGTCGTGGTGGCCGGGCAATCGCCGTGCGGGATGAACAAGCAGCATCCGCAGGGCTTTTTCAACGTCCTGATCAACGGCGCCCCGCGGCCCTACCTTTTGCGCGCGCGCCTGTGGGACGGCCGCGAAGTGGATATCGAAGATCCCTACCGGTTCGGCCCGCAGCTCTCCGATACCGACCTCTACCTCCACACCGAGGGCACGCTCCACGAAGCCTATCGCACCCTGGGCGCTCACATTGTGGAGGTGGATGGCGTCTCCGGCGTGCGCTTCGCCGTGTGGGCCCCCAACGCCATCTGCATAACCGTGGCCGGCGAGTTCAACGAGTGGGATATCCGCCGCCACCCCATGCGCCGGCGCAATGGCGGCGTCTGGGAGATCTTCATTCCCGGCCTGGGCCAGGGCGCCGCTTACAAATACAACGTCCGCTCGCGTTTCGCCGGCTACCAGCAGCTCAAGGCGGACCCTTACGCCTTCCGCTGCGAGACGCCCCCCAAATCGGCCTCGGTGGTGTGCGACATCTCCACTTACGAATGGGGCGACTCCGCCTGGATGAAGGCCCGCGCCTCGACCGATTGGCTCAAATCGCCGGTCTCGGTTTACGAAGTCCACCTGGAATCCTGGCTCCGCGGGCCCCATGGAGGGATGCTCACCTATCGCGAATTGGCCGTCAAGCTGGTGGAGTACGTCAAGCAGATGGGCTACACCCACATCGAGCTGCTGCCCATCATGGAGTACCCTTTCTCCGGGTCTTGGGGCTACCAGGTGATCGGCTATTACGCGCCCACCTCGCGCTTCGGCTTACCCGCCGATTTCCAGTACTTCGTGGACCGCTGCCATCAGGCGGGGATCGGACTGATTGTGGATTGGGTGCCGGCCCATTTTCCCAAAGACGCCCACGGCCTGGTGTTCTTCGACGGCTCGGCGCTGTACGAGCACGCCGACCCGCGCAAGGGAGAGCAGCGCGAATGGGGCACTCTCGTCTTCAATTACGGCCGCAACGAGGTGCGCGCTTTCCTCATCTCCAATGCCATGTTCTGGCTCAAGGAGTACCACATCGACGCGCTGCGCGTGGACGCCGTGGCTTCCATGCTCTACCTGGACTATTCCCGCAAGGCCGGCGAGTGGATACCCAACCAGTACGGCGGCAACGAGAACCTGGAAGCCATCGAGTTCCTGCGCCAGTTCAACACCCTGGCCCACACTGTCCCGGGCGCGTTCACCGTGGCCGAAGAGTCCACTGCTTTCCCGGGCGTCTCCAAGCCCGTGTACCTGAATGGGCTGGGGTTCACCATGAAGTGGAACATGGGCTGGATGCACGACATGCTGGACTACTTCGCGTGCGACCCGGTGTACCGCAAGTTCCACCACAACAGCATCACCTTCAGCCTGCTCTACGCCTTCACCGAGAATTTCCTGCTGCCCATTTCGCACGATGAGGTGGTGCACGGCAAACGGTCGCTGCTCAATAGAATGCCCGGCAACCAGGACCAGCAGTTCGCCAACATGCGCGCCTTCCTGGCCTACATGTGGGGCCACCCGGGCAAGAAGCTGCTGTTCATGGGCCAGGAGATCGGGCAGCGCGAGGAGTGGGACCATAACTCCGGGATCCGCTGGGAGCTGCTGGAATTCGACTGCCACCGCAAGCTGCAGACGCTGGCGCGGGAATTGAACCGCATCTACCGCGAGAATCCCGCGCTCTACCAGGTGGATTTCCACTACTCGGGCTTCGAGTGGGTGGATTTCCACGATTGGGAAAGCTCCATCATCGCTTTCATCCGCCGCGCGGCCGACCCCCGGGATTTCTTGCTCTACTGCTGCAACTTCACGCCCGTGGCGCGCCAAGGCTACGAGTTCGGCGTGCCGGCGGAAGGCTTCTACGAAGAGATTCTGAACACCGATTCGGAGTTGTTCGGCGGCTCGAATATGGGCAACGGCGGCTCGGTATCCTCGCGCCCCATCCCCAAACACAACCGCAAGCACAGCATTGCCGTCACGCTGCCGCCCTTGGCGGTGGTGGTGTTCCGGAAGAAATGAGGGCCTGTTCGCCGCCGGGATGGCTACGGCGAACTGCGGGCTCGAATGGCGCCTGCCAGCGGCAGTACGGCTGAGAACACGCTCCCTTTCCCCAGGGCGCTGTGCACTCCCACATAGCCGCCCTGCGCTTCCACGATGTGGCGCGTCAGGGCCAGCCCCAGGCCGGTTCCCTGCTCGGCCTTGCGGCTGCTGGCGAGTTGCTGGAACTCCTGGAAGAGCTGCTGGATCTCCTCGGGCGCAATGCCCACTCCGCTGTCCTCCACCTCCAGGCGGAACATGTCTTCGCCCTCCGCCGCCACGCGCACCGTCACCTGGCCGCCCTCGCCGGTGAATTTCACCGCGTTCGACAGGTAGTTGTAGAGAATCTGCTTGAACCGCGAGGGATCCGTCACGGCCGCGAACCCGGCGGGGACTTCCGTCACCACCCGCAGGCTTTTCTTATCGGCCAGCGGACGGACCACGTCGCGCACTTCGCTCACCAGCGCCTCGATATTCGCGCGCTCGGGGCGAAACTCCATCTTCCCGGCCTCCACCTTGGAAAGGTCGAGAATGTCGTTGATCAGATCGAGCAAATGGCGGGAGCTCATAAGGATGTCCCCCATGCACTCCTTCTGGTCTTCGGAAATCGCGCCCAGTTTGCCATCGAACATCAGCTCTGAAAATCCGATAATCCCGTTGAGCGGCGTGCGCAGCTCGTGGGAAACCCCCGCCAGGAAGCGGTTCTTGGCCGTGGAAGCGGCCCGCGCCGCCTCCAGCGCCCGGCCCAGTTGCTCGTTCTTGTTGCGCAATTCCATGGCGTACTGCGACACCTTCCGCGCCGCCACAGTCGCCAGGTGGCGCTCGGTAATGTCCACCAGGGAGCGGCAGACGCCGGTTATCCCGCCGCGCTCGTCGCGGATCGGGCTTTCGCGAATCTCCACCGTGATGCGCGATCCGTCGTCGAGCGCATAGTCGCATTCGAAGGCCCCGGAGTCCGCGCCCGTCACCATGCGCACCAGCATGGCCTCGCGAAAACCGTCGCGCAGCTCGGGGTCCACGAAGTCCCACGCCTTGCGGCCCAGCACCTGGTCCGGAGAGCACTTCAGCAGTTCGCAGGCCGCCTCGTTGAAACGCGTGATGACGCCGTTCCGGTCGATCTCCTCGTAGGGCACCGGCGCCCGGTCGAACAGTTCCCGATAGCGCCGCTCGCTCTCCTGCAAGCTCCTTTCCCTCTCCCCCAGCAGGTAGGCGGCGTCGTCCAGTTGGCTGGCTACCTCGGCAATCTCGTCGGAGCCCTTGGGGAATGGCTCGAGAGGCAGGCCATGCGCCAGACGCCGCGCATTCTCTCCCACCGCGCGGAGGCGCCGCACCAGTCTGCCCGCCAGAAGCAGGTGCACGAACAACGCCCCTAACGGTCCGATGATGCCGCACACCACGACCACCCGGAACAGACGCTTACTGGCGACGTCGCGGTTGTACCGCGCCCGGAAAAGCCGCAAATCCTGGGCCTGCCGCATGATGTCCAGACGGTCCCGCGCTTCGCCCATCAGCGTCGCGCCCCGTCTCAGCAGCGGATCGCGAGAGGCTGCGTCCACCACGCGCAAGCGCTCCAGGATGGACATCGCCTCCTCCGCCACCCTCTTCAGTTGACCCACCGTGGCCACGCTGGGCGGGTCGTCGGCTACCATCGTGGAAAGGCGCTCCAAGGTCGTCCCCAGCGCCGCGCGGGCTTTCTCGTAGGACGAAACGAAACGTGCGTCGCCGGTCGCGAGGAATCCGCTCACGGCGGAATCGGCGTCCAGAAGGTCGATGCGAAATTGCAACAGCTCGGCCCGCGTTTCGTAAGCGGCCACCACGATCTGGTCGGCTTGGCGGGCCTCGTCCTCCACCAGGTAAATGGAGAATAGCGCCACGAACAACGCCGCCATGGGCACCGCCAGCGCCGCCACGCCTTTGGCTCGCAGCGACACGCGGGACCATCGCGCCAGAATGCCCGGGGCTTCGCCCTCGTGCGGGGACGTCGTGTTTTCGAATGCGGCCACGAAGTCCTATTTTATGACCCCGCGGAACGAAATGTCGCCGGATTTCGTAACATGCTTAGTAGGCAAGGCATGGCTAACAAGAAAAAGGGGCCGTTTCGCTGGATTCTCCTGGCGGCCATCCTGTCACTGGCCGGCGTGGCGTTCTTCTCGTTGCGGGCGCTCAGCCGCACGCCGGTTAAGATCGATCCGGAAAAACTGGTTCGCGTGGAACGTCTCGATCTGGCGAGGTCGGTGGTGGCCACCGGCAAGATCCAGCCCACCACCCAGGTGGAGATCAAGTCCAAGGCCAGCGGCATCATTCTCAAGCTCCCCGTCAACGTGGGAGATACGGTCCACCAGGGGCAGGTGATTTGCGATCTGGACCAGAACGACCTGTTGCCGCGCCTGCGCCAGGCGCAGGCCGCGCTCTCCATGGCGGAGGCGGCCCAGAGGAGCGCCGAGGCGGATTACGAGCGCAATAAGGTGGAGGCCGCCGGCCCCGATCTGCCGTTCCTGAAGCGCGACGTGGAGCGCGCCCAGGATATGTTCAAGGAAAACCTGATCGCCCAGAATGCGCGCGACGACAGCGAGAAGAACTACCAGCTCGGCGTCAATCGCCAGCAGCAGGCGCAGGTGAACCTGGGGGTCACCAAGGCCGCCATCGCCAAGGCCGTCGCGCAGGTGGAGCAGGCGGCCGCGCAGCTTTCTCAATCCGAGGAAGATCTTCGCAACGCCACCATCGTCTCCCCCATCGATGGCGTGGTGCTCTCGCGCGACCGCGAGGTGGGCGACGCAGTCAGCTCCATTCTGGTAATGGGCTCCGGCGCGACCCTCATCATGACCGTCGGCGACCTGAGCGAGGTCTACGTCAAAGGCAAGGTAGACGAAAGCGACATCGGCAAGGTCTACATGGGCCAGCCCGCGCGCATCACCGTGGAATCCTACAAGGACCAGAGATTCTCAGGCAAGGTGACCAAAATCTCGCCCATGGGAGTGGAGAAGGATAACGTTACCACCTTCGAGGTGCGCGTCTCCATTTCCAACGCGGCGCGCAAGCTCATGGCCACCATGACGGCCAACGCCGAAATCATGCTGGAAGAGCGCAAGGGCGTGCTGGCCATTCCGGAAGGCGCCATCATTTACAAGAAAGACCGTTCCACCGAGGTGGAGATTCCGGACGCCACGGCGCCCACCGGCCAGCGGCGGACTCCGGTGGTCACGGGCATCAGCAACGGCTCGAAAACCGAGATCGCGCGGGGGCTCGTGGAAGGCCAGCAGGTGATTCTGCAATAGACGCGGTTGCGCGGCTCTTGACGCGGAGACACGGAGACGCGGAGAAATTCGAGAGAGGAAGAGGAAGAGGAAGAGGAAGAGGAGGATCGAGTGAGTGCTTGTGGGAGTGCGCCGCGCCTGTTCCGAGTTTCTCATCCTCTCTTTTTCGTTCTTCTCTCCTCTTTCTCCTCGAATCTCTCCGCGTCTCCGTGTCTCCGCGTCAAAAGGGTCTCCGGTGATCTTCCTTAAGGAGTTGTTGGGCCAGGTATTCTCCAGCCTGTTGCGCAACAAGCTGCGCAGCCTCCTCACCATGGCGGGAATCGCCTGGGGCGTGGCTTCCATCGTCATCATCGTCGCCATGGGCGACGGCTTCAAGGCCGGCCAGCGCGACCGCTTCCGCGAGCTCGGCGAAAACATCGTCATCGTTTTCAGCGGCCAGACGGAAATGCAGCAGGGCGGGCGCCGCGCGGGCCGGCGCATCCGGCTGGACTACGACGACGTGCGCGATATCCGCACGGAATGCTACCTGGTGCGCACGGTGGTGGCCGAGCTGCAAACGAGCGCCAGCGCCGTGAGCCAGTTCAACAGCGGCACATTCGGCGCCATGGGCGTGGAGCCCGCGTACTCGGAAATCCGCAACATCCCGGTGGACCACGGCCGCTTCCTGGTGGAGAACGACGAGAGCGACGGCGCCCGCGTGGCGGTTCTCGGCGACAACGTCCGCAAGCAGTTGTTCGGCGACCACCCCGTCTCCCCCGGCGCCGCGATCACCCTGAACGGGCTGCCTTACCGCATCGTCGGCCTCACGCCCCCCAAGACCCAGAACAGCAGCTACAACGGCCTCGACAGCGACAAGATCTTCGTACCCTACTCGGCCATGGTGCGCGACCTGCCGCTCACCGACGAAAACTTCCATCCCGGCATCGTGAGCGACCTGATCTACGTGCCTACCTCGCTCGCGAACTGGAAAGGCGCCCACAACCAGGTGGTGCGCGTGCTCGCGCGCAATCACCGTTTCCAGCCCGACGACGCGGGGGCCATCCGCATGTGGGACACCGTGGAAGACGCCCAACTGGTGGACAACATTTTCACCTCCATGACCGCCTTCCTGGGCTCCATCGCGGTGGTGACGCTGACCCTGGGCGGGGTGGGCGTTATGAACATCATGCTGGTGTCGGTAACCGAGCGCACGCGGGAAATCGGACTGCGGATGGCGGTGGGCGCCCGCCGGCGGCGCATCCTCGCCGATTTCCTGCTGGAAGGGGTGATCCTGGCGATGTTGAGCGGCTTGGGCGGTTGGATGGGCGCTTACCTGGTGGCTTCCGCCGTGAACCGACTGCCCAAACAGGAAATGTTCGGCGGCCTGCCCGTAGACGGGCAAACCACGGCCCTGGCGTTCGGAGCGCTGAGCATCGTAGCCGTGGCCTCGGCCATCTGGCCCGCCTGGCGCGCCGCCAACCTGACGCCCGTGGAGGCGCTGCGGTATGAAAGATAGCCAGTGAAGCCATGACCATCGCTTCCGTTTTTCATGAGGCCGGCCAGGCGCTGCGGTTCAACCGCCAGCGCAGCATCCTCACCATCATCAGCCTGGCCTGGGGCGTGGCGTGCTTCGTCATCCTTTATTCCTACGGCGACGGCTTTCACCTGGCGTTGCGGCGGGCGTTCATGACCATAGGGCAGGACCTCGTGCTGGAGTTCGGCGGGCGCACCTCCAGCCAGGCCGGCGGCGAGCGCGCCGGGCGCAGAGTCCGCCTCGAAGTCTCCGACGTGGAAGAAATCCGTACTTCGGTTCCGCTGGTGGCCGCCATCTCGCCCGAAATGATGATGGGCGGCATGACCGTGGTTCACCAATACCGGTCCTACACAACCATGGTGCGCGGCGTGCGCGCGGCCTACGGACGCATCCGCAACCAGAGCATGGGCTCGGGCCGCTGGATCGAGGCCGACGACGACGTGCAGAAGCGCCGCGTGGCCGTGCTGGGCGCGGAGGCCGCCCAGAAGCTGTTTGGCGAGATCCCGCCCGAAGGAGAACAGATCGAAATCAACGGCCTGCGCTTCACCGTGGCGGGCGTCCTCAAGACCAAGACCCAGGTCGCCAATTACAACACCCCCGATAACGAGTGCGTCTTCATTCCCTACGAAACCGCCTCGCTGTACGGCGACATCAAGTATCCGGACGATATTGCCTGGATGCCCGCCAACCCCGTATTCCGCGACGATGCCGTACGCCAGGTGCAGGAGACGCTGGCGCGCATTCACAACTTCGCGCCCAACGACGAGCGCGCCATCCACCGTTACATTTTCAACGAATACATGCGGCTGGTGGATACCATGGGCCTGGCTCTGCGCTTGCTTCTGGGCATTATCGGAACGCTCACCCTGGCCATCGGCGGCGTGGGTCTGGCCAACATCATGCTCGTTTCGGTCACCGAGCGAACCCGCGAAATCGGGGTTCTGAAGTCGATCGGCGCAACCCGCCGCGCCATCCTGGCGCAATTCCTGCTGGAAGCGGTGGCCATCGTGACGGCGGGCGGAGCGCTGGGAGTGGCGGCGGGCTGGGGGGTAAGCGCGTTTCTGGGAACCCTGCCGCTGCTCGGTCCGATGTTCAAAGACACCGGCGGCGGGGGAGATATCCGCCTGGGCATCTCGGCCTTCGCCGTGCTGACATCCACCGCGATGCTGGAAGCCGTAGGCCTGATAGCAGGCCTGTTGCCGGCCATCAAAGCGGCCAGGCTGGACCCCATAGAATCTCTGCGCTACGAGTGAGAAGAGGTGGGACAGACTATCGCCTTGCGTGGTCTGCCGGGTTTCGCGGTCCCAACGGCTGGTTGACAGACGACGAAAACCGATGTCCCACGGGCATTTCGGCGCTTTCGTTCGTGCTATCACTAGAACTGGATGGACCGCATTGGGCGCTACAAGATCGTGAGGGAATTGGGGCGCGGCGCCATGGGTGTGGTGTACCACGCCATCGACCCCAACATCGGCCGCCCGGTGGCCATCAAGACCATCCAACTGGGAATGGGTCGAAAGCCCGAAGAGCAGGAACGCCTGCGCGAACGCCTCTTTCGGGAGGCGCGCTCGGCGGGCATTCTCTCGCACCCCGGCATCGTCACCATTTACGACGTGGAACAGCAGGGCGACCTGGCTTACATCGCCATGGAATACGTGGACGGGCCCACGCTCGATCAGGTGCTCGCGCCAAGCGAGGCCATTTCGCCGGAGCGCATGTTCAGCATCCTCGCCCAGACCGCGGCGGCGCTCGATTACGCTCACGGCAAAGGCATCGTACATCGCGATATCAAGCCGGCCAATCTCATGGTGGCGGCCGATGGGGCCTTGAAGATCACGGATTTCGGCATCGCCAAGGTGACTGCGTCCGAGCAGTTCACCATGACCGGCTCCATCGTCGGCACGCCGCATTACATGTCCCCCGAGCAGGTGCAGGGACAGCCTGTGGACGGGAGATCGGACCAGTTCTCCCTGGGCGTGATCGCTTTCGAAATGCTCACCGGGGAGAAGCCCTTCACCGGCGAACACCTCACCACGGTGGTCTATAAGATTGTGGCGGACGAGCCGATTCCCCTGCACCGGCTCAACCCCACCCTTAGCGGGGCGGTCGAAGCCGCGCTGCGCAAAGCCCTGGCCAAGAAACCCGATGCCCGGTACGGCGGCTGCCAGGAGTTCGTTTACTCTCTGGAGCAAGCCTGCGCGGCCACGCGGGGCTGGAAACCTATGGCGCGCGGCAGTTCCGGCAACGAGCCGACCGCGGTGGAGGCCGCCGCGCCCGTGATTGGCCTGCCGCCGGCCCATCGCGCCCGCGAGAGCCAGGCCACGGCCAACCCGGAAGGGCCCCGGCGCCGGAAGTTCGGATTCCTACCGTTTCTCGCGGCGGTCGTCATGGCCGCCGGTCTGTTGGCCCTGATCGGCTGGCAGGCCGATCCCTCGCTTCCCCGGAAGTGGCAGGGAGTCGGGCAGCGCATTCAGACGGCGCTGGGAATAGGCGCTCCCACGCCGCAGCCGCCGCCGCCCGCCGCGCCACCGGCGCCGGCGCCGGAGCAAGTTGCCGCGTCTCCGGTCGAGCCCAAGCCCAGTCCCATGCCCCCCGCCTTACCCGAGGCGGCCGGCGCTCCCGCCAGCCAGCTTCCGGAGCCGGAGGCGGCGAAGCCCGCCCCCTTGGAAGACGCCGGGAAAAGTGCGCCCGCCATCCGTCCAGAGGTTCCGGCACGGCGGACCCCGGCCCGTCCCGCCGGCGGAGGCGTGCAGCAGGTCATGGTGGTGAGCAAGCCACCGGGCGCCACCGCCACGCTCGACGGGCGTCCCGACGCGGCCTGCAAGACGCCGTGCGCGCTCGATTCCGCTCCCGGACGCCACACCATCGCCATCACCCTGCCCGGCTACCAGATAGAGCATCGCGACGTAGTGGTGGGTTCGAGCGCCGTGGATCTGCCCATGGTGACGTTGCGCGCCCCCTCCGGCACGCTCATGCTCACCACCGTGCCGGACGGCGCCGCCGTCTCCCTGAACGGACGCCGCCTGCCCCAGGCCACGCCCGCGCAGATCCCCCTGGAGCCGGGTAATTACAAGATCACGGTGGAGAAGAATGGCAAATCCGCCACCAGCCAGGTGGAGATCCGCAACGGGGCCATCAGCTATTTGAGGATCACGCTGGAATAGCGTCGGCGGGTGTGCGCCCACGAGCGGCGGCGTTTCTATTGGCCAAACCGGGCCAGGGCCATCGGCGTTTGCGCCTCGCAGGGAGCTGATATACTTCGTTCCTGGAGGACCGGATGCCCCAAGGGCCGACAAAGAGCCAGTTGCTTGTGGTCACGTGCGTCGCGCTTGTGTTCTTGACTTCAACGGCGCCGCAGCGGGCGCACGGTATGGGTATGAGCGTCGAACAGAATCCGCGGACCGCCGGCGCCACGACCCGCGTCGCGGTCGATCGCTTCAATGAGGCATTTAATCGGCACGACGCCGACGCCCTGGCGTTATTACTGACCGACGATACGGTGTTCGAGGATACGTCTCCCGCGCCAGACGGCCAGCGCATAGAGGGAAAGACCGCGGTGGTCGCGTTCTGGCAGGAGTGGTTCGCGCGCAATCCCGGTGCGCGATTCGAGGCCGAGGAAATCATTGTCAGCGGTGATCGCGCCGTGGTGCGGTGGGTGTATCGCAAAACCCGCGACGGACAACCGTGGCATCTGCGCGGCGTGGACATCTTCACGGTACGCGACGGGAAAGTGGCCGCCAAGCTGGCGTATGTGAAAGGGTGAGCTTCAATCGCCGGACGATGGCGCCGGCACGGGCAACTCGCCCAGGCCCGGGCCTTCGAGCGGCGCCGGCAGCGTCCAGTTGCGCCGTTCGACGATGGTTGCCGGCTCGTAGGTTCCGCCGGCCGCCAGGCGCTTCTCTTCGCGCCGCGCCGACCATAGCAGCACCGGCCCGATGACGCGGCTGATCACGCTGCTGAACAGGCCGAATTCGCGGCCCACTTCCTGGCGCAGCGTGCGAATCTTCTCCGCCACCACCGCGTTGGTCTTACGCAGGTGCTTTTCCATGGCCCACAGCGCGGCCGCGTACCCGTCGCTCAACGAGCGCGCTTCCCACGCAAAGCGGGCGCGGACTCGCGGGTCCGGGTCGTTCTTGTAGCGCCGCCACCCTTCGAGCGTAGTCCGGCAAATGCGGTAGATGCTCGGCCCGTTGCGCTCGTAATCGCGGCGGAAGGCGAAGTCCAGCCAGTGCTTGGATTCGTCGCGCGAAAGGGCCGCGTGCTCGAAATTGAACTTGTCCTGCCCGTGAATATCGGCCAGGTCCACGCCTTCGAGCATGCGCCCCTGCTCCGTCATCTCGGCGTGCAGCGGGGTTCCCGGAACCGGCGTATACAACATGAACTGGTGGAAATCGGTGTCGTGCGCCACCGCGTGCTCGATTTCGGCGCCGATGTTCTGGGGAGTGTGGTGTTCCAACCCCACGATCGTGGAACCCAGCAGCTTGATGCCGTGCAGGCGCAGCTCGCGCGTTAGCTCCAGGGTATCCGAGCCCTTCAGCTTGTCGTAACGCGAATGCGGCGATTCGAGCCCCATCCAGATCCACGAGACGCCGAGTTCCACCAGTTCCCGGATGGAGTACTGACGGATGGCGTTGGCCGAAGAGAATACATAAAGCGCCCAGGGCTTGGCGCCTTCTTTCATGTTTCCGAGCAACTCCATGGCGCGGCGCTTGTGCAGCAGGAAGTTCTCATCCATCATGAAGAACGACTGCACGTGGAGCTTGCGCTCCATCTCCGACATCACGCCGAAGAGCTCATCGCCGGTATCGTAGAAATTCAGAAACTTTCCCTTGCCCCCGAAAAACGCGGAAGTGGTGCAGAAGTTGCAGCCCATGGGGCAGCCCACTGAAGGGATAATGGTGGCCGCGGTGGCGCCCTTCTTCACGGGCAGCTTCATGCCCATGGAACGCGAGCCGTACCCCGAGACGATCTCGGGATGAATGATGGGCGCGTTCTCGTCCTCACCCAGGTACCGCCGCATCCAGGAGATGCCGTCGCCGCGCACAATTTCGTCGGCGTCGATCATCTTGTCGAGTCCCGGAACCGCGGCCACGTGGCCGCCTATCACGATGGTCGACTTCGGAGAGATACGCCGCACGATCCGGCACATCTCCCGCACTTTTCCGATGTTGACGATGATGGAGGAGATGCCTACGATGTCATAGTCGTTGGCCTGCAACTCGGCCTCGAAGGAGGCGCGAGTGGGAAAATCCAGAACCGTGGTGGGGGCCGAGATGTTCCTCTGGATCATGAGGATGCCCCAGGACCGGTGAAACATGCGCAGGGAAAACGGACCCTGCTCGCGCGTCACCTGGTTGTGGTACAACTCCATGGGGTTGATTTTGCGGCTGCCAAATTCATCGTCCTGAGCGTAGGGACCGAAAACGGAGCTAAGCAGAATACGGGCGGCGGAGCCCTTGGGATGCCTTTGCATTATGTCGAACCGATCTGAGTGCCGTAAAAGCCATTATACCATCCGAAACGCGTGAACTACGCTGACGAGTTCAACGCGGGCCGGGCGAAGCTCGGGCTTCCTACGCTTCTACTTCCAGGTCCAGCGACTGCACGCCTTCGGACTGGCCTTCTTCCGCCAGCTTCTGCATCAGCAGCGAGCCGTACTCGAAGCCTTTGTCGAAGGCTTTGAGGTTCAGCGCCTGCATGGCCGGGGGCACGGAATCCGCCACGGCCCGGCGCAGCGCGTCGGGGTCCAGCATGGCGGTTACCGCTCCGAAGAAGCCCACCATCACGATGTTGAGCACCACCTTGCGTCCCAGTTGCTCGGCCAGGCGGGTGGCTGGAACCGCGTAGATGCGCCCGCCGGGAACCGCCTTATCCACCCGCACCAGGTCCTGTTCGATAACCAGGGCGCCGCCGGGCTTCAACTGCGGGGCGAAGCGCGTGTACGCCTCCTGCGACATGACTACCAGCACGTCCGGCTGCGCCACATAAGGGTAGAGAATGGGATCGGCGGAGAGGATCACCTGGGCGCTCGAGGACCCGCCGCGCGCCTCCGGCCCGAAGGCCTGGGTCATGGTGGCGTAGCCGCCCTCGAAGATGGCGGCCGCCTTGCCGATCACCGCGGCGGCCAGTATCACGCCCTGCCCGCCAAAACCGGCGATCCGAATTTCCCTTAGCATTCGCTGCATGTCACCTCCGGTTCGGCGTAGCGCTCGCCCAGCGCCTGGGTCATCTGCTCGCGCAGCAGGTCCAGATAGGCGGGCCGCTCGCGATCCACGAATTTCCCCACCACGATTTCGCCGGTCTTCGAGAGCGCGCATTCACCGGTGGGGGCGCCGTTGCGGATCTTGCTCATCTTCTTGTAGTCCTTCATGGCTTCCAGGCCGTCGCCCATCTTGTTGCGGCGCTGGTATAGGGTGGGGCAGGGCGAGAGCACCTCGATGAAACAGAATCCCTTCCGGGCCAGGACTTCCTGCATCGAGCGCGCGAGCTGTTTGACGTGGAAAGTGGTCCAGCGCGCCACGTAAGACGCTCCGGCGGCCTCGGCCAGCCCCACCAGGTTGAAGGTCGGCTCGAACACCCCGTAGGGCGCGGTCGAAGTGGTGGCCGTGGCCGGCGTGGTGGGGGCCGTCTGCCCGCCCGTCATGGCGTAGGTCATGTTGTTCACGCAGATGACCTTGATATCCATGTTGCGCCGCGCGGCGTGAATAAAATGATTGCCCCCGATGGCGAACAGGTCGCCGTCTCCCGAATACACCACCACCTGCAGCTCGGGGTTCGCGAGCTTCAGGCCGGTGGCGAAAGGAATGGCGCGGCCGTGCGTGGTGTGGAACGAATCAAGCTGCGCGTACCCGGCCACGCGGCCGGTGCAGCCGATGCCGGAGACGATGGCCACCTTGTCCAGGTTGGCCTTGGAATCCATCAGCGCGCGCGCGAAACAATTCACCGTCGTCCCGATTCCGCATCCCGCGCACCAGATGTGCGGCATACGGTCCATGCGCAGCATCGACTCCACCGGGTTCCGTGCATCCTCCGGGATCTGGTAGGGAATTTCCAGCGTCGCTTCGTTCATCGGGCCGCCTCCACAATGGCTTTGAGAATCGTTTCGGGATCATGCACCGTTCCGCCCGCGTGAGGGACGCAAACCACCTGGCACCGGCCCGCCGCGGCGCGCTCTACTTCGATGACCATCTGGCCCAGGTTGATTTCCGGGACGATAAGCGCCTTCACGCGGCCGGCCAGCTCGCGGAGCTTCGCCTGGGGGAATGGCCACGCCGTGATCAGGCGGAACTGGCCCGCGCGGATTCCCTCGGCCCGCGCGAGTTGTATGGCCCGCTGCGCCACCCGCGAGGTGATGCCGTAGGAGACCACCACTACCTCGGCGTCGTCCAGATCCTCCGTTTCATAGAGCGCCCGCTCGCCGGCCAGCGGCGTGAGCTTGTCCAGCAGCCGGCGCACGGAGCGGTCCTGGGTATCCACATTCATGCTCGGATAGCCGCGCTCGTCGTGCGTCAGGCCGGTGACGTGGAAGCGGTAGCCATCGCCCGCTTTCACCATCTCCGGAACCATGTCTTCCCTGGGCTCGAACAAGCGGAACTCCTCGGGCGGGAGCGTGGTGTAGCGCCGCGGCGAAATCTCCAGCCGCTCGGCTTCCGGGATCACCACCTTCTCGGTCATGTGGCCCACGCATTCGTCGAGCATCAACAGCACCGGCACGCGGAACTCCTCGGAGAGGTTGAATGCCGTGATGGCCAGGTCGAAGCACTCCTGCGGCGAATTGGGGCACAGCGCCACAATGCCATAGTCGCCGTGCGACCCCCAGCGGGCCTGCATCATGTCGGCTTGGGCCGGCAGAGTTGGCAATCCGGTGGAGGGACCGCCGCGCTGCACGTTGACGAACACGCACGGCGTCTCCGTCATGGCGGCGAATCCAATGTGCTCCATCATGAGCGAAAAACCCGGCCCTGAAGTGACCGTGAAGGCCTTGGCCCCGCCCCACACCGCGCCTTGAATGGCGATCGAGGCGGCCAGCTCATCCTCCATTTGTATAAAGATGCCGCCCACCGTGGGGATGCGCGAAGCGAACCGCTCCACCACCTCGGTGGAAGGCGTAATCGGGTAGCCTGCGGAAAATCGCGCACCGGCTGCGAGCAATCCCTCACAACAGGCGTGATCGCCGTCGAGAAAATGAACACCCGTGAGGACGCCCTTGGGGTCAGCGTGCATGATGCGCTCCGAAAATGGCGAAGTCGGGGCAATACATTCCGCACAGATCGCAGCCGCTGCATTTCTCCGGTTCCACCACCTGTGGAGTGTGGTAACCCTTTGAATTAAAAGCGGATGAAAGTGCGAGCACGTGGGTGGGACAGAACTCGACGCAGAAACCGCACCCTTTACAGCGCTCCGCCGTAATCGCTACAAAGCCTTTGGCCAAATGAAATCCCTCCAGAGACGAGTCGGTGATGTGGATTGCACGCCAAGGGCCATGGAGGACATTCAGATCCAGAGAGGTCCAACAGAGCCGGACGCCACGAGCGCCCCAGCCGTGATACAGTTCTCAATAAGATGGCATCGCGAAGCGTCAACAAAGTTATTCTGCTTGGACATCTTGGCAAAGACGCCGAGACCAAGTTCACCGCCTCGGGTAGCGCGGTTTCCAATTTCACGCTGGCCACCAACCGGCGTTCGAAGGACAAACAGACGGGCGAGTGGAAGGACGAGACCGACTGGCACCGCTGCGTGTTGTGGGACTCCGAGAACGTCTCGAATTACCTTCTCAAAGGCAAGCAGGTGTACATTGAAGGGCGCCTGCAAACGCGCAGCTACGACGATAAGGACCAGCAGAAAAGGTATATCACCGAAGTGGTCTGCAACGAGCTGATTCTGCTGAGCAACCGCGGGGAAGGCGCCCCGTCCGACTTCTCCCAGGAGCGCGCGCCGGCGCCGCGCCAGGCTCCGCGGCCGCAGGCCGTCCCGCCGCCGGCCGCGCCGCCGGAAGAGTTCAACCAGGCGATCTCCGACGACGACGTGCCGTTTTAGTGGTCTGTGGGGCAGCCAATCCTGGCTGCCGCCGGCCTTTAGCCGGCGTGGCCCGAGCTTCGCTCGGGACTGGAGCTTCTACATTTTTGGTGAGATCTCCGCGCCTTGCGGCCACCAACCATGTGGAGTCGTCCACTACCCAGCCCGGAGGGCGAAACATCCTAGCCCACGGCGCAAGCCGTGGGGAAGACCGTCGGGCGGCAGCCTAGCCCCGGAACGGGGCGTAAGTCTATGCCACACAGTTTCGCTTCCTGCTCGTTCACGTCGTCTTTTCCACCAAGGATCGCGTCTCGGACCTGTCGCCAGGGCTGGCTGCCCGCCTCTTCCCCTACATGGCCGGCATCGTTAAAGAACGAAAGGGCGTTCCACTGATAATCAATGGTCCGGCCGATCACGTTCATCTGCTTGTGTATGTGCCTGCCAAGGAATCGATAGCGGACCTGCTGCGAGTCGTGAAGGCCAATTCGTCGCGTTGGGTACACGAACAGTTCCCGGAGCGCAGGCGCTTCGGTTGGCAGGCCGGATACGCCGCCTTCACCGTGAGCGCCTCCCGAGCGGCCGATGTGGCCGGCTACATCGCGGCGCAAGATGAGCACCATCGCCAAGTGTCGTTCCAAGAGGAATTCCTGTCATCCCTGAAGAAGCATGGCATCGAATACGACACGCGCGACCTCTGGGGCTGAGAACAGCCTTTCGCCCCGTTCCGGGGCTCGCATTCTCACGTTCTATTCCACACGGCTCACGCCGTGGGCTAGCGTCTTTCGCCCTCCGGGCTTCGGAAATGTACAAACTCCAGCCGCCGCCTTTAGCCGGCCTTTGCCGTGTGAGAGGGCTCCGCGGACGCGAAAAAGCCGCCTGAAAAGGCCGCTGCGGGCAGGATTGCCCGCCCCACAAAACGTGCAGAACTTCGGCGGCGCCACACTGGTGCGGTGAAAGAGCCGGCGCCCCGTATTTCAGGATTAATAATGGCGAGAACTCCGCTGCCGCCGCCGCACTACGTCGGCTGAAGGAGCTTATTTCATGCTTTCACCTGTCGACAGCGACGCCCCGCCGTCCGACCTCTCCCGGCTTGACGACGAATGGACCAAGACTGCGGGTCCATCGGGGGATATGTACGGCGATATTCCCGATGGGACCTACGATGCCGTCATCGAAGATGCCTACCTGACCGAGACGGCCTCCACCGGACGCCCGATGGTTGTTTGGAAACTGCGCATTCAAGGGCCGCAGGCGGTGAACCGCCTGGTGACCAAAAACCAGGTGATCACCGAGAATACTCTCGGAATCCTCAGGCAGGATATGGAGAAGTGCCGCTTGCAGGTATCGCGTCTCTCCGAGTTGCCAGCGCGGCTGGGAGAGTTGGCGCATCGTCCCATTGGCCTTCAGAAGTTCACCAAGGACGGGAAAACCAATTTCTACTTTCGCTGGGGCGCCAATCGAATCAGCCCAAATAGTCCGGGTGATAACCTGCTATCCGGGCCGCGGCCGCAGCCGCAGGCCGCGTTCAACCCGGCCATCTCCGACGACGACGTGCCGTTTTAGCCCGCATATCTACCACCCTCCGATGTGGGACAGGCGCTTCCGCCTGTCAAGCCGAGCGAAGCTCGGGCGCCGCCTGCTGAAACCGAATGGCCGGCGAAAGCGCCTGCCCCACAATTGCCCGTGGATGGGGCTTCGAGCCTTCCGCCAAGGCGCCGATACGCGCCTCCGGGGCTAAAGCCATGCGGCGTCTCCCGAGGGTTCGCTATTCCTCTTTCCGGATTCCGGTCACCGTCCGCACGCCGCCTCTTCTAGCGGCGCGACGGTTAGATTTGGGGATGTCCGAGGCCCTTTTACGGGGCGCCTCGTGCTGCAGTCGTTCCATGCTGGCAATGGCTGCGTTAAGAATATCCAATTCCGCTCGCAACTCGGCCAGCACTTTGGGGATGTCCATTTCTTAGTGGAGATTACATCCTTCCATGAATACGCGCCAACGCGCGGAGCTTGCTCATCGCACTCATTGATGCTGGCGAGATGCAGATCCTATATTGATACCAAGGATTCAGGAATTTCCTTTATTATTTACGTTCAGGTTAGGATACTGACCAGAGGCTCGGCGCGGTGGTGACTTCGTCCGCGACCACAGCCTACGCAATATGCTGCACATTCGGACATTTCTTCTGAACCGCGGGTTGCCACCCCACCTCGGCGTGGTCAAACCTGCAAGACGGCCATACAGCGGTTACAAAACTGACCTGACGCGCCCAGTCGCGGAAATGTGGACCATGACGATCATGACGGTCATTATGCTTATGCTCACACCACCGGCCGCTGAAGCAGAGCGTCGGCTGCCAGTTCCGAAGGGTCGGTATATGCCTGCAGCGAATCGAGAGACTCGAGCACTCGCTCCAGCAGGCTGTCGGTTTGCGAAACCGTGGTCTTGAGAACCTCGATTGAACCCGCTTGCGTGGTGAGCCGCTCGTCGAGCGAGGACATGGTCTTGGAGAGCAGTTGTTCCATGGCGGCCACAATCTGCGCCGTGGAAGGGACGTCGGCCAGTTTGCCGGCGTGTTCCTCGAGCCGCGCTTCAATCTGAGTGAAGTGCGCGGCGCTGGCCGATTCCTGAGTGGCCAGACGCTCTTCCAGCCCGGCCAGCGAACGCTTCAATTCCCTGGCCGCCGCGGGATCCATCCCGGCCCGGTCGCGACGCGATCCGGTCAGCGCGCCTGCTGCAACCCCCGCCAGGAATATGGCGACGCGCGGTGCGTATTTGAGAAGTCTTTCCATCGGTGATTCACTTATAATCCTTCCACAATTCCCGCGCAATACCGAAGTTGGTAATCAAAGTACCAGGTACGTACCGCGATTGCGGCGCCCGGCGCAAACTGGCATTCTGACTAGGAATCATCCTCTTTATCAGGAGTGTTCTGGTTGCCATACGACGCGGAATCCGGGTCCGTCCATAACGGATTGTCCTATCCGTTCCTCATGGAATGCGACTTGCGGAGCCGCGTGCTCACGGTGAGTGAACGCACCAGCCAGGCCATCGAGAAAGCGCACGGCCTGACCGGGCGCGACGCGCCGGCGCGCCAGTTCCTGGAGTTCTCGTGCGTGCTCGGAGCCCGCGGAAGGTTGTGGATCGGCGCGCGGCCCGCCGACGCTCCGCGACGGCACGGAAGCGGTCTGGCGCCACTCGAGGGCAGCCTGCTGCGCCACTGCTTTCGCCTGATGGCGGCGGAACGCGATTTGCACGCCCGCGTCCGCCGCGGGCGAAGCGGGGGCGCGGTCCGGCAGATCGAGCGCGAGCGGCAGCGGCTCGGCAGGGATTTGCACACCGGAGTCGGGCAACTGCTGGCCGCTATCCGCCTGCAGCTTGAAGTGGTCAATGGGCAGCTCACCGACCCTCCGGCCTCTGTGAGCCAGGCCCTCGGGCGGATTTCCACGTTGGTCGGCGACGCGCTTGACCAGGTGCGCGCCCTCTCCCACCGCCTGCATCCGCCCGAGTGGCAGCGCCTGACCCTCTCGAGCGCCCTCGACCAACTCTGGAGCCTGAGTGGAATTCCGGCGCGATTCGAGGCTTCCCTGCGCATCGAACCGCTGCCGGCGGACCCGGGGCTCGAGGTGAAGACCCTGGTCTACCGCGCCGCCCAGGAAGCCCTCTCTAATATCGCTCAGCACGCCCAGGCGACCCGCGTCGAGGCATCGCTTGCCGCGCGAGGCGGCTGGATCGAGCTGCGCGTTGCCGATAATGGCGTGGGATTCAACCTCGCCGGGTTTTTCTCCGCGCCTCCCAGCGTAGCCTCGGGAATCGGACTGCGATCCATCCGCGAGCAGGCCGCCGGCCTCGGTGGCAGGCTGGATATTGCAACCGGGCCCAATGGAACTACACTAACGCTTACGGCTCCATTTGTCCCGGACCGCTCATGAGGCGCGAACCGAAGGGAGAGATATGCAGGAATTGCAAGCGACCACGGTAGTGCTGGCGGACGATCATGCCATTGTGCGAGAGGGCTTCGCGGCTTTGTGCGCCTCCCACGGAATGCGCGTGCTGGCGGAGTGCTCCGACGGAATGGCGGCCCTCGAAACCATATCCACGCTGAAGCCCGATTTCGCCATCCTCGACATTCACATGCCCGGCATGACGGGCGTCGAAGTGATTCGCAGACTGCGCACCGCCGGGTGCGCCGCCAAGCTTATCATTCTCTCCATAAGCCGCGAAGAACCCACCGTCATGGAGGCTCTGCGCGCCGGCGCGGACGCCTATTTGTTAAAGGACGGTCCCGCCCGCCACTTGTTGGACGCCATCAGTTTCGTGCGCGACGGCGGGGTGTACGTTTCTCCCCTCTTGCGCGGCGCCGGGCTGTTCACCAAGGGCGAAAAGGGCCGCACGGCGGATCCCGTGGGTTGTCTCAGCCCCCGCGAGATGGAGGTTTTCTCCTATCTCGTGAACGGGTTGCGCGCCAAGGATATCGCCGAGTTGCTCGATATCAGCCCGAAGACGGTAGACACCTATCGGGCCAGTTTGATGCGCAAGCTCAACGTTCGAGATCTCGTGGGCTTGGTCAAGTTCGCTATCGAGCGGAACTTGACAAGCACCTCGGCCCAACGCTGATCGACAGCACCTTGCCTCTTCGAGGCGAAGGAACCCTGTCGTACTCTTCCAGAGAATGAATAAGATGGTCTACGGCGTCTCTACGCCGGTATAGGCGCTCCAACGCGTGCAGGCGCTGAGAGTCCATGGAGAGGCTGCGGATGCGCTCGAGAACAGGTGCTTGGAGTGTGGATGATGAGCTCATCGGAGATTCCTGGCTTTGATATTTAAAACCGTCAAGAGTGCTATGTTACACACTTTCCTCCCCAGTTTCAAGAATAATCCGCGCATAACTTAGGAAATTTCCTGGGTAAAGTACTAAGAGATTATTGGGAGTTGCAATTTGCCACGGGTTTCGGATCGTAGGCGTTGAAACATTCACCACACCAGGACCGGCATGCTCCGGCGCTTAAGCGACCGACTCCCCGGAGAATGCCTGCGGAGATCATTGAGCTCTTAGCGGGATTTCACCCAAGCCCGCTGACTTTCACCCATCAAGGTGGTGCTGAAGCAAAATCGGATGGGCTGGTGTGTTTTCCTACACATTGATAATAAACGAGTTGAGGACCCGATTCTGTGCCACGGGATTTGGATGGGCGTGTGCAATAGATCAGGAGCTTGGCAGATCGGCAGGGTCACCTGCGCTGGACGTGGTTTTCCGTACCTTTTCGGTACGGTTTCCAGGAACTTGGTTTTCTAATGGAGAGTGGAGATTAAAACATGCGGATTCCTTCATCCCTTTTCGCGGCCGGCCGCTACGCTCTAGGACTTGTAGTGGTGGCTGCATCGGCGCTCATGATGAGCGGACAAAATAGGGCCATATTGGATGCTCACGACAAAGCGGCTTATGCGCCCCAAGCCATGGTTCAATACGTCAATCCGGGGCTGGTCTACAGCGTTGTCTCGGTGAAGATCGCCTCCGACGGCACGACCACCGTCGATTACAAAGTGACGGACCCCAATGGCATCGCGTTGGATACGGCGGGTATTCAGACCCCCGGAACCATCTCGAGCAGCTTTATTCTGGCGTATATTCCCGCCGGGCAGGCCCAGTATGTTTCTTACACCACTCGCGTGTCGACGGCGGTGACCGGGGGCGCCACCGCCACCCAGGCCACCACGGATTCCGGCGGAACCACCTCGACCGTCGCCGTCGGCGAGTATATCTACACGTTTAAGAACAAGGCGCCGACAGGTTACAATTCCTCCGCCACGCACCGCCTCGGCATGTACGGTTCACGGAACCTGACGGAATGGGACCTGGGTACGAACTACGCCTCCGTCACGTACGACTTCGTGCCGGCGGGCGGCACGCCGGCCCCGCGAGATATCGTCCGGACGCCGGACTGCAATGCCTGCCATACCTCGCTGGCATTCCATGGCGGTTCGCGCCGGGGCGTGGATCTGTGCATCATGTGCCACACGCCGCAGACCACCGACCCCAACACCGGCAACACGCTCGATATGCCTCGCATGACCCACGCAATCCACATCGGCAACTCATTTCCCACTATCGAGTCCACTACCCCGTACTCGATTGTGGGCTTCGGGAACGCGGTGAGCAGTTGGGCGACGGTGGTGTATCCGCCCGATGTGCGGATGTGCAAGACCTGCCATAATCCCAGCAACGGCGCGGCCCAGACCAACGCCTGGCTGACCACGCCCGACCGGGCTGCCTGCGGCGCCTGCCACTCCAACGTCAACTTCGTGACCGGCCTGAACCACGTCAACCTGCCGGAACCGGACGATAAGCAATGCGCCGAATGCCACATTCCGCAGGGAGAATTGGAATTTGACGCGTCCATCATCGGCGCGCACACGATTCCGGAATATTCCACCACCCTTCCGGGCATCGTGGTGACGCTGACTAAAGTGGTTGGGGTCGCCGGACAGAAGCCGACCGTGTCCTTCACCGTGCTGACCAACGCCGGCGCCGCGATACCGATGAGCCAGTTTATTGCGAATGGCTCGTTCTCGCTGACCATGACCGGCCCCACTACGGACTACGGCGCCATCAGTTTCGGCTCGGATACCACTTCCACCCCCGGGTACGTCACCGAATCCGCGACCGGCGCCACCTGCGATACCAAAGGCAACTGCACCTATACCTTCACCCACGCGATTCCGGCCACCGCCAAGGGCACTTACACGATCGGCGTCGAGGCGCGCCTCAGCGCCACCCTGCTGGCCGGCACCACCGAGCAGCAGACCGCTCAATACAGCGCCCACAATTCGGTCATCAACTTCTCGGTGGATGGCTCGGCGGTGGCGCCTCGGCGCACGGTGGTGCTCGAAGCCAACTGCAACAAGTGCCACTCGGACCTGGAGATTCACGGCTCGCTGCGCAACGACGTCACCTATTGCCCGGTCTGCCACAACCCGTCCAATTCCGACTTCACCACGCGTCCCACGGCCACCGTCGCGGCCGACGCGGCCCTGCCGCCGCAAGGCATTAACTTCGCCCTGATGATCCACAAGATCCATTCCGGGGTGAATGTGGCGAATAATTACAACGAGTCCTACATCGTGGTCGGGCATGGCGGCAGCCACAACGACTTCACCACTCCGCCTCCCGGCTCGGGCGTCCTGTATCCCGCCATGACTCCGACAGGCGGCGTTTCCGACACCACCATTTGCGAAATGTGCCACGCCTCCGGCACGGAAAACGTGCTGCCCATCGGCAAGCTCGCGGTAACCGATCCGCAGGGGATCGAGACTCCCGTGCCGGCCACTACGTCGGCCTGCACGTCTTGCCACCTGGACACCAACTCCTATGCGCACGCCAACGCCAACACCGATCCGAAGTTCGGGGAAAGCTGCAGCGTGTGCCACGGAACCGGCGCCGATTTCAGCGCGTCGCAGGTTCACGCCGGGCTATAGGCGCTTACCATTAAGGAGATGACGACCTTATCTTGGTTGCCGGCGAACGCCGGCAATACCCAGGGGGCGCGCCGCTTTCGAGCGGCGCGCCTCACGGCGTTTCTGGCCGTCCCGGCGCTGCTCGCCGTCTGGCCGGGACGCGCCCAGAACGCTCCCCCCGCCGCGCCCGCCGAAAAAGCTTCCGCGCCCGCGGACAACAAGCCCGCCGAGTACGTCGGCTCGGAAACCTGCGCGGGATGCCACGAGGATATTTCCAAGGCGTTTGAGAAAAACCCCCACCACTTGGTGGAAACCTCGAAGAAATACAAGTTCGACACAAAAGCCTGCGAATCCTGCCACGGCCCTGGAAGCAAGCATGCCGAATCGATGTCCGCCGCCGATATTCAGAATCCCGCCAAGCTCAAGCCCGCGGAGACCGATCGCCGCTGCCTCACCTGCCACCGGAACCAGCCTACTCAAGCCGGCCACATCGATAGCGGCCACGCCAGGAATGAAGTGAGCTGCGTAGCTTGCCACGCCATTCACAAGAATGGGCCGAACGGCCTGGTGGCGCGCAAGGCTACGGATATCAACCGGCTGTGCGCCGACTGCCATACCGATGTTTGGGCGAGTTTCCAGCAGCCCATGCGCCACCGTTTGCCGGAAGGCGCCATGTCGTGCGTGGATTGCCACAATCCGCACGGCAGCTTCCTGCCCCACGGCATGCAGACGGTGAGCGCCAATGAGCCGGGATGCCTGAAATGCCATGGCAATCTGGCCGGGCCCTTCACCTTTGAACACGCGCCGGTGCGCATGGAGGGCTGCACGGCGTGCCACGTGCCGCACGGCGGGTCGAACCCCCGTATGCTCACGCGCAGCCAGGTGCAGTTCGTATGCCTGGAGTGCCACTCGAACCTGCCCGTGCCGAGTCCGGCCGCGAATACGCCATTGGGCGGCGTGCCGCCCGCGTTTCACGACATTCGCAGCCCGCGCTTCCAGAACTGCACCTTGTGCCACCAGAAAGTGCACGGCTCGTACGTCGATCGGGGGCTGCTGAGATGAAATTCCTGCTTGCGTGCCTACTCGTCGCCACGGCTTGGGCCCAGGCTCCGGCCGGCGAAACGGTGCAGGTTCCGGTCAAGGCGGAAGCAGCGGCGCCGGCCAAAGCGGACGAAACGGCGCCGGCTCCCGCTAAGACGGACGAAGCGGCCCCCAATCCGGCCCCCCCGGCCGAAGACTGGCTCACCGGCGACATCGATTTCGGATACCGCTTCCGCACCGATGTCCGGGGCAGCCTCGATACCTACCGCAGCGTGGTGGATCTGCCCGCGGGGCCCCGCGTCTTCGGCTTCAATTTCACCATCCAGGACCCGAAAAGGCGGTTGTTCGACCGCCTCGATGTGCGCAGCTACAACTGGGGCGATCCTAACAACACCGCGCACCTGGACGCCGTCAAGCGCAAGATCTACGAGTTCCGTTTCGATTACCGGAACATCGCCTACTTCAACGCCCTGCCCTCGTTCGCCAACCCGCTGGCGCCGGCCGGTTTCGACGAACAATCGCTCGATCTGCGCCGCCGCAACCTGAGCGTCGGTCTGGATCTTCGGCCCGCCAGCCACTTTGTGCCATACCTGGCCTATGACCGGAACTCCGGGCACGGCACGGGCGTTTCCACATGGGTGCAGGATATCGCCAACGAGTACGCCGTGCCCACCGAATTCCGCGACGGGACGCAGAATTACCGCGGCGGCTTGCGGATCGAGTACAGCCGCTTCCACGTGACCCTCGAAGAGGGTGGGACCAGGTTCAAGGACGACGAATCCGCGTACGATGCCGTGCCGCTCTCGGGCGACCGCACCGCAACGCTGATGGGAACCGCGCTCGATTTGACCCATCTCCAGGAGGCCTACGGAATCCGCGCGCGCAGCGCTTACTCCAAGGTCCTGGCCACCGCCAGCCCGTTCCGCTGGCTCAACCTCTCCGGACAGTTCCTGTACAGCGAGCCGAAGACGGACATTAACTACATGGACGTGGCGACTGGCAATTTCGCGCTGGTCGCCTCGCTGCTGTTCTATAACGGGCAAGTGGATACCACCATGGGCGCGGCCAACAAGCCGCACGTTTCCGGCAATGCCGGCTTCGAATTACACCCCTTCCGGCGCTTCCGGATGGTGGAATCCTGGACCACGGACCGCTACCACGACTCCGCCTACGCCACCATCGCCCAATACCTGCTCATCGGCGCCGGAACATCGACGCCCACCTCGGCGCTGACGCCGAACGACCAGGTAGTGAACTACAACCAGACCCAGACGGACCTGTTCTTCGACCTTTCCTCGCGCATCACCCTGCGCGGCGGCTACCGCTACGTGTGGGGCGACGCCACGGCGCTGGCGCCCCCGCTGAGCCAATCCGGACTCTTCGAATCGGGCAAGCTCAACCAGCAGGTGGGGATCGGCGGCTTCACCATCAGGCCCATTAAGAAGGCCAACATCACCGCCGAGTACGAAGGCGGCTCGACCACCCACGAGTACTTCCGGACAAGCCTTTACGATTTCAACCGCCTGCGATTGCGGGCGCGCTACCAGGTGACCGCGTCGCTGTCGTTGCAGGCGAACGTCAACTGGCTCCGCAACCGGAACCCGTCGCAGGGCATCGAGCTCGATTCCAGCAACCACGGCGCTTCGCTCTCGGCGCAGTGGCGGCCGAGCGGCGCCAAGTGGATCTCGGTGCTGGCGGAGTATGACCGCTCCACGCTGCACTCCTTCATCGACTATCTGATGCCGCCTTTCCTGTCCCTGGGCTCCTCGTACTATGGGGACAACGCCCACCTGGCCACCTCGGCGATTGAGGCCACCATCCCGGGTTTCAAGGGACATGCGCCGAAGCTTATGGCGGGAGGGTCTTTCAGCGTCGTCGACGGAACCCGGCCCTCGCGCTTCTACCAGCCGCTGGCCCGCCTGTCCCTGCCCTTGCTGAAGAAGGTATCCTGGAACACAGAGTGGCAGTGGTACGGGTTCAACGAAGAACAGTTCCTGTATGAGGGGTTCCGGACGCACCTGTTCCAGACCGGCCTCAGAGTGTCCAGATAGGAGGGATCGCCATGTCGATGGTTCGCATGGCCGCCGGCGCACTGTTTGCCTGGAGCGCGCTGGCCGCCGGTATTGTTCCGGGGGATGCGCGCCGCGGAGAGCAGCTATTCCAGTCCGAACGGTGCGTCCAGTGTCATAGCGTCAACGGGCGCGGCGGCGCGACGGCTCCCGATCTGGCCAAACGCGTGGACCGGGACTACACACCCACGGTGATGGCCAGCCTGATGTGGAATCACGCGCCCGACATGTGGGCGGCCATGGAGAAGCGCGGCCTCGCCCGCCCCGCGCTCACCCAGGAGCAGTCGGCCGACCTGTTCGCCTACTTCGTCTCGGCGCGCTACTTCGAGAAGCGCGGCGACGCCGGCCGAGGCAAGCAGGCTTTCGCCGCCAAACACTGCGCGGATTGCCACGGAATCTCGAGCGCCAGCTCCGCGGGCGGCCCGCCGGTGGCCAAGTGGGAGTCCCTGGCGGACCCCGCCGCGCTGGCGCAGCAGATGTGGAACCACGGCGGCCAGATGAAGCAGGCGTTCGAACGGAAGAAAGTGGCGTGGTCGCAGCTTTCCGGGCAGGATCTGGCCGATATCCTGGTCTATTTGCAGAACCTCCCGGAGACCCGCCAACTGAAAGAGAACTTCCAGTTTCCACAATCCGATTCGGGGGAAAAGCTGTTCACCTCCAAAGGCTGCGCCGGTTGCCACACGGGGAAGAACGCGCTTGAGACCAAGCTGCGCAACCAGACCCTCACCGAGATTGCCGCCGACATGTGGAACCACGAGCCCAACGCCACCAGCCCGCCGCCCACCTTCTCCCAGGAAGAAATGCGCCAGCTTCTGAGCTATATCTGGGCGCGCCAGTATTTCCGGGGCGAGGGCGATGCGGCGCGCGGCAAGCAGGTCTTCGCCCAGAAGGCTTGCGGCTCCTGCCACGGAAAGGCGGGCAACTCCGCGCCCAACCTGGCCAAAGGCAAAGACGCCTACTCGGACATCACCATAGTCTCGTCGCTCTGGCAGCACGGCCCGGGCATGTTGCAGACCATGGAGCAGCGCAAAGTAGCCTGGCCGCGATTTACCACGCAACAGATGGCGGATTTGATCGCTTATCTGAATTCGCTGTAGGGGGGCGGGCGTGTCCGGCCCGAGGAGTTTCTACATTTTTCGTGGGGTCTCCGCGCCTTGCGGCCACCATCCATTTGGAGCCGTCCATTACCCAGCCCGTAGTCGCGGTAGGGACGTCATCGCTGACCGCCCCCCGCACAGATCCGTACGGGCGCTTTTAACGCATACGGCTCCTGCCTTGGATCATGGCGTCGAAGCGAACATGGGGATACGG
>Ga0181520_10001326_pt1 | contig 50520 bp, 40 predicted proteins | sample PEATcosm2014_Bin_29_FD_132451 | JGI IMG/M metagenome (GOLD analysis project Ga0181520, IMG submission 132451) | Peatland microbial communities from MTU Mesocosm Facility, Houghton, MI, USA - PEATcosm2014_Bin02_30_metaG | ecosystem: Environmental > Terrestrial > Soil > Wetlands > Peat | place... | reverse complement strand
GACGACGAAGAAGAGGACGACGACGCCCTTGCGGAGGGTCAACCCGCCGGCGCCCAGGGACAGGGAGCCGCCCAGCAGCCGAAGGATCGCGGTGGCCGCGGTCGTCGTGGCCGCGGAGGCCCTCCGGGACAAAGTGGTCAGAATCGCCGCGGCGGCCCCTCGCGCCGCTCCATGCAGACCTCCGACCTGCCTATCATCAGCGACCTGCTGAAGCCGGGCCAGGAGATTCTGGTTCAGATCGCCAAGGAGCCCATCGCCAAGAAGGGCGCCCGCATCACCAGTCACATCGCCCTGCCGGGCCGCTTCCTGGTCTTCATGCCCACGGTGACCCACATCGGCGTCAGCCGCAAAATCGCGTCGGACGAGGAGCGCCAGCGCCTGAAGCGCATCCTGGTCCACGAGCGCGGCGAAGCCGCCGGCGGATTCATTGTCCGCACTGCGGCCGAAGGCGCGTCGGAAGAAGATTTGCGCGCCGACCTGCGCATGTTGCTCAATCTGTGGAGCGACATCAAACAGCGCTCCGAGGCCTCCAAGTCGCCGGCGCTGATCTTCCACGACCTGTCGCTCATCGAGCGCATTTTGCGCGATCAGGTCAGCTCCAACTTCGCCAACATCTGGGTGGATTCGGAAGAGAACTATGAGCGCATCGTGCGCTTTCTCAACCGCATCTCGCCCTCCCTGACGCGGCGCGTCAAGCTCTACACCAAAGAGGTCCCGCTGTTCGAGCATTTCGGCATTCAGGACGAAATCTCCAAGGCCCTCCGCTCCAAGGTGTGGCTCAAGTCCGGCGGCTCCATCGTCATCAACCAGACGGAAGCGCTGGTGGCCATCGACATCAACACCGGCAAATACGTCGGCAAGTCGGCCCGCCTTGAGGACACCATCCTCAAGACCAACATGGACGCCGTGCCGGAGATTGTCCGCCAGATTCGCCTCCGCGACCTGGGCGGCATCATCGTCATCGACTTCATCGACATGGACGAGCGCAAGAATCGCTTCAAGGTCATGGCGGCCTTGGAAGAAGCGCTCAAGAGCGATCGCGCCCCCACCAAGGTCCTGCAGTTCAACGACTTTGGTTTGGTCGCCATCACCCGCAAGCGCGTCAAGCAGTCTCTGGAACGCACCCTGTCGGTGCCTTGCCCCACCTGCCAGGCCACCGGCATGGTCAAGAGCCCCACCACGGTGTGCAACGAGATCTACACCGAGATGCGCAAGATGAAGAAGCACTTCGAAGGCGCCGATGTTCTGCTGCGTGTGAACCCGGAGACCGTCAAGGTGCTCAAGGCCAACAACGCCAGTTGGATGACGGAACTCGAGGAGCTGATCGGCAAAAACATCCTCATCAAGAGCGACGCCACCCTGCACCCGGAGCAGTTCGACATCCAGGGGTAGGCGGAGAAGCAGTGAAATAGTGAATGAGTGAAGAAGTGAACTTCAAAGGCCGGAGCGACTGCTCCGGCCTTTGGCGTTTCTGGCCCTTCCAAGAGCTGAGTTATCGTGCCGCCCTTCCATGGGTGCCCGACAGGTCTACACCGACGGGTTATCTGGTTTGGCCCAATTGCCCTCCATAATGCTCAAAAAACTCGGAACGCGAGCATATCGCTTGACCTCTCGCTCTTTAGTCTCGTCCCTCAACTTCACGAAAAGTGCACTGACCTTTGAAGGCAAAGCACACTCCGGCAGAACGAAGGGGTTCTCGACAAAATCGATCTTGTATTCGATGCTCTCCGCGTTTTCTGCTTCTGGCCGAAGAAACAAAACCGCACCGAGGCGTTTGTATGTATAGATGTCGTCGGGATCGTCGGGATCGTGATTTGGATTCAGAAACTCTCGCTCTAAATACTCGGCAAGTCCGGGGAAACATACTGCCGAGATCACACAATCGTCGACAACAACCGCAAGGTTTGGGCAGCTATCAGTGAGCTTATACAGTGCGTTTCGCCTCACCACGTCCATCGTAGTTTCCTGCGGAGCTACAGAACGGCCCTCGCAAATCCCAGGAAGGAATTTGTCTTGCCTGACCCGGTCGAAGAGCAGCTTCTTCTCCTTGGGAGAGAGCCGGTTCAATTCCCGGTTCCTGGGCACACGCTCCGCTCTCCAACTTGGCTGCTTAACTTCAACGAAGACAGCAGGCGAGTCGTCAAGGGACACGAGCATCTCTCCCTTATTTCCGCCTTCTCCGGCTGGCTCCCATCCAAGGATTCGAAAGCCAACCCTGGTGAGATGAAAAGCTGCTCTGGCTTCGGCGAGCTGCGCGTCGCGATGCTGCGGATTCTTGGCCTTCTGAATCAAAGAAAGGAATACCGAGAGACGGCTTTCCTGTTGCAGGAAAGTTAAGACCTGTTCAACATCATCGGCCCATACTTGGGCACCGGGAAAGCCATCAGCGCCCAGCCAGTTAGCGCCGGATAGAAGCTTCTGCGTGAGGCGACCGTGGTTGACTGTTGATGACCGGCCTGAGGCCAGCTCAACGGCTGTCTTACTTTGGGGCATGTTACCTCCTTCAATAGATAAGCACTATCTGTATCCACTCCTCCTTGGAGCCCGAGAGCGGACCATCTAAAGGGCAAGTTACAGAACCATTGTGCACCCAATCCACAAGCCCGGCAACGTCTTTACCGGATCGAATGATTCGGCACGCCCGCCTGCAAATCTCTCCAAACGCTGCTTGGTCGTGCAGGCCGGGGCCTTGGGCGAATGGCACCGCCGGCTCGTCCCGCCAGGAGTACACTGGTCGCGAAGGGAAGGTCCTATGGCGGCGACGGCTCAAATCTCTCTCGAACAGTATCTGCAGACTCCGTTCGAGCCGGATGCGGAGTACGTTGGCGGGGAGGTTCAGGAGCGCAACACGGGCGAATACGAGCACAACACCGTGCAACGGGCCATTCTGCTGTGGTTCCACCTGCACGACAAAGCCTGGCAGACACGCACCATTCAGGAACAGAGGACACGGTTCCCAAACGGCGACGTCAGGATTCCCGATGTGAGCGTATGGAATAGGGACGTTCCCGTTCAGCCGGTCTTCGACCAGCCGCAACGGATCGCGGTCGAGGTGCTGTCTCCGGAAGATCGCCAGACCGGGGTGCAGGAGAAGATCGAGGACTATTGCCGGTTCCAGGTGCCCAGCATCTGGGTTGTGGATCCCATCAAGCGCATCGGCTGGGACTGCTCCGACGCCAATTGGATCCGAAAAGAACGCTTCGAAGTTGCAGGGACCCCAATCTACCTCGATCTCGGCGATCTCTTCAAGGAACTCGACGCCGCCGAATCCTGAGAGCTACTCACCGGATCACCTGAATCGGCACGCCCACCTGCGGATTTTCCTCCGGCCAACACGCGGCCGGCGGAATCGCCATCTTCCCCAGTTGGCGGCGGATAAGCCCGATTGCCGTGCCCCGCGCGACGAGTTTTTGTCGCTCAAAATCCAGTGCACCACCGCAACCTTCGCCAGCACTTCGGTGTCTAATCCGGTAACCGGAGGTGGGGATCTCCGGGAGCAAACAAATCCCATCAATTCATGAGGTTCCGAAATGTCTACTGCACTTTGGATGTCGCTGACGCGCCGTTTGAGTCTGCTTTCGGCTGTGGGACTACTGACGGTTGGCTCCGCGATAGCCCAGTCAAGTTCCAACCTTTCCGCCTCCACGATGCCCTCTGCGAGCGATTCAAGCTCCCAGGCCATCCAACTGGTCTCCGACGACATGGGAGGCGGAATGGCCATGAAAGCCCTGCCAATAGCGGGCGGCGCGGGGGCCGGCGCGGGCCAGTACGGCCACGACAAGCACACCGCCTTCAGCATGAACCACATTGCTCTTGAACTGGGCGCAGGCTTCAACGCTCCCATCGGCAATGACACGCCCTACATCACCTGGGGCGGCAACTTCACCGCGGGCGCAGGGCTCAACTTCTCCAAGCGGCTGGCGCTGCTGGGCGAGTTTCAATTCCTCGACAACAAGCTCCCGGGCGCCCTGGTGGCGGCAGGCGGCGGGCAAACCGGGAATTCCCATATTATCGCCCTCACCGTCGATCCCATGATCGACCTGTTCCCCAAGCGCGTCAATAGCGCTTACATCACCGGTGGCGGCGGGTATTATCACAAGTCGACCAACTTCACCATTCAGGAGTGCTGCGACTTCTATGGCTACCCCGTGAACGTGACCGCCAACAGCTTCACGTCCAACCAGGCGGGCGTCAACTTGGGGGTGGGCATTTCGCACCGCCTCGGTGGCGTGTATGGCGACGGAAAGATGAAGGTCTTCGGCGAGGCTCGCTACACCTACATCCATACCCCGCCCATCACCGCTACCGACGGTTTGGGAACCACGGAACTGATTCCCGTCACCATCGGTTTCCGCTGGTAAGCCCATCCAGGGGCGGCTCGTGTCGAACCGCCCCTGCACGGCCGCCCTACAGAATCCCCAAAGTCCTCAGCCGCACCAGCCCTCCGGCCAAAACGCCCAGAGGCGAGATGGCCAGCAGCGTCAGCGCATACCAAATCGGCTGCTTGCCCCGCGACTGCAATGCGCTCAGCCCGCCCAGCGCCAGAACCACAATTCCCAGCACCAGGACGTGTACCAGCGGATTGGCCGGCGATGCCCACGCCGTCACATACCCGCCCGCCGCAGCTGCCAGAAACGAGTAGCCGAGATTGACGAACGCGTAGCCCGGCTGCGGGCTGCCCTGTTGGCCCACCCACTCGGGAACCAGCTTGGTCAGCAGGGCGGTAATCGCAATCACCATCATCGCCATGGTGGCGAACCCGGCCAGCAGGGCAAGAAACGTGTACAGGATTACCACGGCCTCGCCTCCTGCGGCGGCTGCACACCCACCTCTCCCTTGGCAATGCGATCGAGAAACGCGCGGGCCAGCTTTCGTTCTCCGGGGTTGTTTTCCCCGTGTATCGAACACAAGTCAAGAAACTCGTCGCACAAAGGATTCGCCTCTTCCTGCTGGGCGAAGATTCCCTGCAGTGCCATCGCCAACTGGCGCAGCCGCTCGGCTTCAGGCCAACCGCCCTCTTCTCCATCTTCGAGAAGATCGACATCGGAAAACAGCCCCTTGCGCCCTCGTGCCGCCTCTTCCAGGCAGGCCATCAACTGATCCTGAAACGCCTGCCCCAGCAACTTCAACTGGTCCGGTTCCACTTCGTCCTGCGGGTCCATTCTTTCCTCACTTGCTCCGCATCGCCGCTTCCACATCTTCTGCGCTATGCGGCAGGTCGGCCACCAGGTCAATCAGCTTGCCGTCCGCGCCCACCAGGAACACGCACTCGATGCGCACGCCGATCTTCTCTTCGGGAATGTAGACCCCGGGCTCTATGGTAAACACCATGCCCGGCTTCAGCAGTGCCGGGTACGCTTCCACCGAATCGTGGACGTCGATGCCCACCATGTGGCCAAGCCCATGCAGCCAGTACTGGCCCAGCGGCTTGCCGTCCAGGCTCTTGCCGTGGGTGTTGATATAGTTGTAAGCCGCCTGGTCCAGCGAGTCGGGATCTTTGCGGTCGCGGTCGTTGATCTTCGATTTTCCCGCCACAAAAGCGTCGATGGCCGCCTGCTGCGCCCCCAGCACCACGTTGTAAATCTCCCGCTGCCGCGGCGTGAAGTGCCCATTCACCGGCACGGTCCGGGTAATATCCGAGGCATACATGGAGTACTCGCAGGCCGCATCCACCAGCAGCAGGTCGCCGTCCTCCATGGTCCGCGTGTTCTCGGAGTAGTGTAGCGTCGTCGAATTGATGCCCGACCCCACAATCGGCGCATACGAAGGCCGCTCGCAGCCGGCTTCAAACCAGGCCTCTGTCATCTTCCCGGCGATGGTGCGCTCGGTCACGCCTGGCCGCGCTGCCTTCATCATCACGCGCTGCGCTGCGATGGAGGCATCGCTCGCCTTGTGCAGCAGCGCAATCTCCCCGGCATCTTTCACCATGCGCAGAGGCGCCGTCAGGGGGCTTACATCGTGAGGCGCTGCGGGCTCGCCCATGCCCAGAGTCGCCGCCGTGAATCCGACCAGCGCCTTGGCCTGCGGAGCCTCCGGCTGTGCCCACACGTTAAACGCCAGCCGCCTGTCCGCGGCAATCAGGCCGTTCAAATCGGCGGGCAGAGCCGTCATGGCCTCCACCGCGTCTACCCCGGCAATCTTCGCCACGTCCGGCGACGCCTCATCCAGCTTCGCCCCGGTATATTTCTCCAGGCGCAGGTCGCGCGTGGGTAGAAACAGAACTTCGCGATAGGTGCGCGGTTTAGCCGCATGCGGCGCATCGCCCACAATCAGCAGCGCCGCCCCCGGCTCGTTCCACCCGGTCAAGTAATAGAAGTCCTGGTCCTGCCGGTATGGCATGAAGTCCAGCACCGGCTCTTCTGCGGCAAACAGCACGGCCACGCCGCCATGCAGCCGTTCGGCAAGCGCCACGCGCCGCGCGCGATACACCGAGGCCGGCTGCTTTTCGAGGGCATGGGCAAGAGGCGTGCAAGAGACAAGAAGGAGCAGACCGAGAGCGGCAATGACTGGCAAACGCGGCACATTACGCATGAAATTAGCCTCGTCTCCGCAGCCCCCTGTGTCAAGGGAAGAACGCCGTGGTGCCAGGCGGAAGCGTGCTTATGAACTTGCGGCTGAAGAGCGGCCATTGACTCGACCGCATTCCAGAGTGCATGGCGCGAACCAAGGGCTGCGTACGCCCTATTTCCCCGAACTTTGCTTCAAGTAACTGATCAGGTCCTGCCGCTCTTGCGGTTTCGAAACCAGGAAATCCATGTCGTTGCCGGGAATATACGCATCGGGATCGGTAAGCCACTTATCCAGAGACTTCTCATCCCAGACCATGTGTACCTTCTTCAGCGCAGCGGAGTAAGCAAACCCTTCCGCCATGCCGGAGGTCCGCCCGTAGACTCCCTGCAACTGCGGACCTTCGCGGTTCTGAGTCAGTGCATGGCATCCTGTGCAGCGCTTCTCAAAAAGCGCCTTGCCCCGCGTGGGGTCGCCCTCGCCGGCGGCCGTTGCGTCAGCGGGCATTCCCTTCGCTCCGTGTGCCCACTGCCCCAGTAGCCTCAGGTCCGCTTCCGCAATGCGCGCGTTCCAGTGAATCGTTCGGTACTGCACCGGAGGCATCTCGTGGGACTTCGTCTCCTGCACAATCTTGGCCGCCAGGGTCTGCTGCCGGTCCGCAGAGTAACTGTCCCAAAGCGAAAGGTCCATCGCTTTACGGGCCTCGGCAATGTCGCGCTCCATCAGCCACGACACCGGCGCAAAGTGCCCATAGAAAGGCGCGCGCGTCTGGTTGGAGTGGCAATCCGCACACTTTTCAACCAGGAGCGCGCGCACTGCGGGTGGCACTTGAGCATTGTTCATCGTCGGCCCGTCCCCAGGCTTCGCCGCATACAGGCCCGCGTCCCCAAAGGGATGAACGCGGGCCAGCAGCAGCGACGCCGCCAACGCAACCACACAACCGGAGAGCGCTGCGCGAACCTTTCTCACGCCATCTCCTCGAGCGACGAGTCCACAATGGCCAGCGGGCTGTGCCGCCCCACGTATTTCACTTTCGTAATGCCAAGCACGCTCTTCAGCTTGCCGGCGGGAACCACCATGGGCCCCGCATGCGGAGCCGAACCCGGCGCCGGTTGGGGAAATGCTGTTGAAGCCGCCGTGTGAAACGCCACCTTCCCCTCCACCTTCTGCACCACCTGGTGAATGTGTCCGTTCAACACGGTTACGGAGCCGAAACGCTTCAGATACGTGAGCGCCTCCGCCGCGTCCGGCGTGCCCCAGCCCCAATCCGGATACACCATCCATAGCGGAATATGCGCAAAGATCACGATCGGCGTCGAAGGCGAAAGCGAAGCTAGATCGCCCTTGAGCCAGCTCAACTGGTCGTCGCCCATCTTGCCCATGGCATCCACCTGCTGACAATTGTTGAGCCCGACGAAGTGCACTCCTTTATGTGTGAAGCTATACCAGCCCCGGCCCTTCGTGCCCTTCCCGAACCGCTCCAGATACAGCGCGCCGTCGTCGCTTGCGATATCGTGTTCCCCGGGAACATAAAAGGTCTCGCCGGCTTTGACTCCCTTGATAAGCTGCTGCGCCGTATCGAACTCCGCCGGCTTCGACGAGTGGGTGATATCGCCGGTATGCAGAAGAAGATCGGGCTCACCCGGCAGCCGGTCGATCTTGTCCAAGGCCAGTTTCAAGGTACCGGTCACATCCTGGTTCGCGGCCTTGTTGAACCCGATATGGCTGTCGCTGATCTGCACGAAGCTGAAGCCCGAGCCTGCATGGCCCGTCGCCCCACCTGCCCCGCCGGCAGTGGCGGCAAACAGCTTCGATGTCGGCACTCCGCCCGCCATCGTCCAAAGCAGGCCAGTGCCTGCCCACGCCATGCAACTCAGAAAGTTTCGCCGGTCAATGCCGTCGTTGGCCGCCGGAGCGGACGCCAGGTCGGGGTGTGTCGCTTCAAAACCATCGGTTTGCTGAACCTGTGGCTGAACGGGGTTAGCGCGATTCGCATCCTTCATCGTGGTTCCTCCACTCATGCAAACTGAGATCCGCGCACTTTATTCCCGGCCTTGTCCGTTGCGTAGAATTATTTCCGATTGGCGCATAATAAGAGACATCGAAGGCCCTTTTTGAGAGCGGTTTTGGGCCGAAAGAGCCCCAAAGGTTAGCCTCCCCTATCCTCCCCCCCCGGCTATTTAGCCGCATCTATCAGAAAATAAGTAAGTTAAATCGAAAATGACCGAATTCACGCATTGAAAACAAAGGACTTACGTCTGTAAAGTTGTTTTCTGAGTGTCCGAATCGGCACTTTCGGGCCAGGAATCCGTGCCGCCGTCGCCCACTCGGAACTCAGGCGATGCTCTCGGCGTCCGCGGCCTTTTGCTCGTTCTCGGCCAGCAGGTCGTCGAAATGGGCAGCCGTGACGGGCCGGCCGAAGAACCAGCCCTGAGCCAGAACGGGCTTGTCGCCGCCGGCGAAGTAGCCGGCCTGCTCGTGTGTCTCGACGCCTTCCACGATCACTTCCAGGTTGAGCTTCTTGGCGATGGCCAGGATCTGCGGAAGGATGGAGAGCGTCACCGCTTCGGTGCCGATGGCCTGGGTGAAGGCGCGGTCGATCTTGATGGCGTCGATGGAGAGCGCATGAAGATAAGACAGGCTGGAGTAGCCGGTGCCGAAGTCGTCGATATGGACGCTGTGGCCGCGCATGCGCAGGGCGCGAATGGTGGCCATGGCCTGCTCCTGCCGCGCCGTGCAGCTTTCCGTTATCTCGATCGCCAGGCTCTCCGGCGCAACCTCTGCCCGCCTCAGCGCCGCATCGAGGATAGACAGGAATTTGGGGTCGGTAAGATCGGCGGCAGTGACATTGATGCTGAGGCGGAAGTCGGGGCGGGTGCGCAGCGTCTCGCCCAGATCGCGGAGCGCCTGGCGCAGCACCAGCTTGGTGATCTTGCATACAAACCCGCGCTGCTCGGCAAGGCGAACAAAGACGTCGGGCCCCACGGCGAAGCCTTCCTCATCCGTCCAGCGCGCCAGCGCTTCGGCGCCCACAATGCGGCCGGTGGTCAGATCCACGATGGGCTGGTAAACCATCCTCAACTGATCTCTGCGAATCGCGCGGCGTAGCTGGTGCTCCATGTTCCGGGTGCGGCGATAGAACAGCGAGCACAACAGGCCGCAGATGGCCCCGGCCAACCCGCCGAGTAGTAGACCGGCGATCTTTTGCTGGCGGTTGGCCGCCATGGCTTCCGGGATCGCGATATAGGTGGTAGCGCAGGTCGGGGCCGAGGTCGAACAGCGCGTCGCATACAGCAGATCGCCGATGCGGGCCTGCGCGTTGGCGGCAACCACGGCTTTGCCGCCGAGTGCGGGATCGTCTCCCAGGCGGGCGAAGCCGCCGGTGGACTTGTCTACCAAAACGACGGAGTATTGCATTCCCGTGGCGGAAAGAGCTTTCTCGGCATAGGGACCCAGCACCACGAACGACTCGCCGGACTGGATCGCGACCAGCGGCGCATTGTCCACCTTGTAGGCGGCTATATTGCGATAAAACCTGACCCCGCCAGGAAGCGAAAACTGCGGTTTGTACTCGACTGCAGGAAGCTGATCTTGACTGAGTGCCGCCGAGCAGACGATTTTTCCGCCGCGCATGCGTCCAGCGTCGCGCAGAAAGTCGGAGTGCAGCAGCAGAGTCCGAAAACTGGAGACCTGAGCGTCGGAGCAAAACGGCAGACGGGACGACTCCATGGCTTTCAGAGCCGTGCTCGTTTCCAAATAGAATCCGTCCAACTCAAGCAGAAGCTTCTCTGCATTGCCTGCCAGCGCCCTCCGGGTCTGTCCCAGAATCAGCAAGCGAGCCAGCAGATTCCCGCCCAGTGCACCGCTGGTGGCGGCCATCAGGGTAGCAATCACAGCTACAAAAACTCGCCTCTTCAGGGTGTACAGCATGGAAAGTCCGATCCGCATCGCGAACCGGGAAACCCGAACGCGCAGTGTCTAGGTTTCAACAGCAATGCCTTCTTCATCGGAAGCGCAGGCATGATCTTTACACAAATCTCAGGAATGTCCTAGACCCGGCCAGTAGCCACATCTCAAGAGGCCAAGCCGCCACCTGATAGCATTCCCGTATGTTTTTTCTTGCCCGTCGAGCCTCCTTGCGTGCCGCCTCCACGGCCGGCGCTTTCCTGGTTACTTTGCTCTTCAGCGCGCTCACCATCCTGGCGCAGGCGCCCGCGAACACCGCGCCCGATCGCGCGCGCATGGAAGAGGTGCTGCGCGGGTTGAATCGTGGCCACTCCTTTGGCCAGGTAGCCATCTCGCCGGACGGCAAGCATCTGGCCTGGATCGAGAATGCGAAGGAGGGCACGGAGATCCGCGTGGCTCCGTTCGACGACCTGAAGAAAAGCGAGCGCATCACCGCAGCGGCGAAGGCGGAGCAGCATTGCCATGAGGGTGAGATGGTCTGGTCGCCGGACGCAGGCGCACTGGCATTTTTCTCAGACTGCGCCAAGCCGGAGGAGCAGGCCGACCTCTATTTGATCCGTCTGGGGGAGAAGAAACCGCGCCGGCTGACCGAGTTGAAGGGCTACGTGGAAGCGCCGGCCTTTTCGCCGGACGGAAGCGGTGTGGCCTTCCTGTATGTGGAGGGGGCCACGCGCTCGGCCGGAGCGCTGGCCGCCATGAAGCCCCCGGCGGGCGTGATCGGCGAAGACGGCGTCGAGATTCAGCGAGTCGCCGTGGTGGGGACCGATGCGGGCAAGCCGGTGGCTCCGGAGCAGGTTTCTCCGGCCAATCTGCATGTGTACGAATTCGATTGGTCGCCGGACTCGAAGGGGCTGGCGTATGTGGCTGCCGATCCGCCAGGGGAGAACAACTGGTGGGTCGCCAAGCTTTATACCCAGGCGCTGGACGGCAAGCCCAGCGCTATTCTTGCCCCGGCAGAGGTTTCCGGCGCGCTGCACGGAATGCAGATTGCGGTGCCGCGCTGGTCGCCGGACGGCAAGAACATCGCCTTCATCGGCGGCCTGATGAGCGACCAGGGCTCGACGGGCGGGGACGTGTGGCTGATTCCCGCCACCGGCGGCGCGCCGCGGAATTTGACGCCGGATTGGCAAGCGACAGCCGCATGGTTGGAGTGGAGCGGTACCACTCAACTGGTAGTCAGTAGCCTCATGGGCGGCAATGTGCAACTGGCGCGGCTCGACCTCGGGGGTGCGGCAGCCCGCTTCGATGCGCCCTTCTTCGATCAGCCCGCCACGGTTGGCGATGGCCGCTTTGAGTTGAGTGTCTCCTCGAACAAAGGCCACACGCTCTTCGCATTCCGGTCCAGCAGCTTCGACCATGCCCCGGAAATTTATGTTGCCGGCTCAACCGGCTGTCCGACCTGCAGGTTCATGTCCTCATCTTTGACCCAACTCACCCACCTCAACGACGGTGTAGTCCCGGCCTGGGGGAAATCCCTCTCCCTCACGTGGAAGAGCGACAACTTCCAGGTGCAAGGCTGGCTCATGTTGCCCAAGGACTACGATCCGGCAAAGAAGTATCCCATGATTGTCGAGGTGCACGGAGGGCCTGCAGCGGCGGTGATGGCGCACTGGGGCGGGGGCGGCGGGTTGAGCGCGGCGGCTTTCTCGGCACTGGGCTATTTTGTGCTGCAGCCCAATCCGCGGGGCAGCTTCGGCCAGGGCGAGGCGTTTACCCAGGCCAACCGCAAAGACTTTGGATACGGCGACTTGAAGGACATTCTGGCCGGGGTGGATACGGTGCTGGCCCAGTATCCTGTTGACCCCAAGCGAGTGGGGCTCACAGGATGGAGCTACGGCGGGTTCATGAGCATGTTCGCCGTGACCCAGACGCAGCGGTTCAAGGCTGCGGTGGCGGGCGCCGGCATTGCCAACTGGCAGAGCTACTACGGCGAGAACTCCATCGACCAGTGGATGATTCCCTACTTTGGCGCTTCGGTCTACGACGATCCGGCGGTCTATGCCAAAAGTTCGGCCATTCAATACATCGAGAACGTGCAGACTCCCACTCTGGTCGTCGTTGGCGACCGGGACGGGGAGTGCCCCGCGCCACAGTCGTTTGAGTTCTGGCACGCGCTGCGCGACCGGCATATTCCTGCGCAATTGGTGGTCTACCCCAATGAGGGGCATGGATTTGTGGACCCCGCCCACCGGCGCGACGTGATGGAGCGCGCAGTGGCGTGGTTTGAGCGCTATATGCCGGCCCAACCCTGAGCGGCGGTGGTTTTGCTCTCCATCGACGCCTGGCCGCGTCTATCAAAGCTGGGGAGCGCGGCGGTTTGTGCCTGTTCGCCCGGCAACGGAAGGTCGGGGGCGGCCATGCGGCGATCACCCCGTCCTGATACACTTTTCATTGGAGATTCCAGAGCAAGTTGCGCCGACCGGCTGTATTGAAGAGCTTGTTGCCGTGGACCGGCCATCGGATGGGATTCCACCGGCGACAGGCGATTTTGGGCATGTTGACGGACTGCTATTGAGCGATTTTTCCTATTTCCGTGGTCGCGCCGGCAACCTGCAAAGGGTCTTCTTTCTGAAGGAAGAGGCCGCTCAGGATGCGCGGACTTTGAGCTGCGGCGATTGAAGAGTCGCTATAACAAACGATTTTTGACGGATTCGGAGAGACCGTTCCGCAGTTTGAAGAGGCGGGGCGGGGAGGATTCATGCGGCGGTTTTTGACGCTTGTTTGCTTGTTATGTCTTGCCATACCAGCGGGGATTTCCATCTCCGGCTGCACTCGTAACCCTGGCGCCAACTATTGCAACGGGTTGGGATACGGGGCAAAAGATACCGATTTGGCCTCTCTCACTCTGACACCGCAGACCACGGGCATTTCCCTGGCCTTTGGACAGACCATGCAGATTACACCGCCCACGGCCAAGGGGTGCAAGGGAGACGCTGTCACTGTCGGCGCCTATACCTATGGCTCTTCCAACCTGCAGGTGGTCGATATTTCGCCCTCCGGAAACCTGTGCGCAGGCAGTTGGAATCGGAACAGCGGGGGCGGCATCGCCAATTACACCACCTGCAGCATCCCGACGACCCTGCCCACCACCGGCGGACTGCCCTATGCAACGGCCTATGTCACGGCCTCAGCCAATTCGGTGACTTCCAACCCGGTTGAGGTCTATGTCCATTCGCAAGTGGCGTCGGTCACGCTGGTTGGTCCAACTCAGTGTCTATCCCAGGGCAACACCGCGCAACTAGACGCGCAGGCCTGCTACGCGGCCGTTGATCCGACTTCCTCGAATCCGAACCCCATCCAGTTCGAGCTCTGTGCTCCGGCCTCTGTAACCAACTACGCCTGCAAAGTGCCTACCAAGATGGTGAACGGCGTCGCCACACCCATCTCCATTCCGACTTGCACCTCCGCCATCGGCACCCTCAACTACCAGGTCGCCACCCCGTCCGTCGGCATCCTCAACCAGGAAACTAACCAGATCACCGCTGCACAGCCCGGTACCACGGCTGTTTCCGCGTCGGTTGCCGGCTCGGCGGCATCGGCCGGCTACTTCTCCACCTGCCCGCCGGCATCGATCAAGGTGACCCTGGCCAATGGAGCAACCACCGGCACTGTGACGCAGGGTGTGGCCCAGAACCTCACAACCACCATCTACGACACAAACAATGTGGAGATCACGGGCCTCACACTGGACTATCAATCCACCGACCCGATCGATATCGCCACAGGCACCGCCGGCGCCATCACCACCAATTTCCCCGGTGTGGCATCCATCACCGCCATCTGCCAGCCGTCCACCTGCAATCCGGCGCCCATCAATGTTTTCGGATTCAACGGGACAGGCCTCCCCATCTCGTCCAACCCCGTGACCATCACGACGCCTGGAACCGCCAGCCAATTCGCCTGGTTCGGGGCCCCCGGCCAGTCGCAATACTTCGTTCCCATTGAAGTGCTCACCGGTACGGCGTCGCCTAATGTGCGCCTGCCCTATGTGCCGAACTCCATGGTGATGGACCGCCTGGGCACCAACCTCTACTTCGGATCCCAGCATGCGCTAATGATTTACGCCGCGGCCAGCAACGCCTTTTCGAAGCAGGATACGAGCGCGCCGGGCGTGGTGCTGGCGGTTGCGCCGAACAACTCAACCCTGCTGATCAACGATCAGGTCCGCCAATTGTTCTATATCTATTCCAGTTCTTCGGGCGTAATGGCAACCTTTGGCGGAATGGGCACAGCGGCTGCATGGACGCCCGATTCCAAGACTCTCTACATCACCGACACAGCATCCGCCGGACCGGGCCACACCAACACTCTCTACGTGTACAACCAGAACACCGGTTTCACCTCATGCACAGCCGGTCAAACCTGTGCCTATAACTTCAACGGCGCGAAGAACCTGGCTATTACCGTACCCAGCGTGGGCGCTTATTTCAGCGGCAGCCCCACCGTTTCCCGCACCTGGTGCCCCTCCGGAACCGTCGGGAACTACGCCAGCATGACCTTCTATCCCCAGGGAGATGCGGTCAACGCCACGACCGATATTCTGGCGGCTACGACTGATGGCAAGCACATTCTGGGTGTGTCCCAGGCCGGTGGAGCTGTGACGCTCTCCGACATCGGGCTGACCGTTCCGACCACCGAATGCCCCGGAGCCGGGTCCGGCACTCTTTCGCCGCTCTCGACAGGCGGCACCAACCTCACGCCGACTCCGTTGCCCGTGAATGTGAGTGCCACCGCCGTGAACCAGATTGTGCCTTCGCCGGCATCGAACCTGGCTTTCATTACGTATCAGGGATCGACCCCCGGCGCCCAGTTGCCCTACTACGTCCCCGGAACCGGCGGAGCAGCCGGCCACGTCTACTACTTGTCCCTCACGGGCGGCACGGCCATCACGGCTCCGGTTGCGGGCGCGTTCAGCCCAGACAACACGTTGTTCTTTGTCTCCACCTCGGGCGATAACCTGATCCACGCCATCAACCTGAAAACCCTCACCGATGAGTCGGCGAGTCAGTTGCTGGCCCCCAATCTGCCCGCTTGCGACCCAAACGTGGATCTCGGCTGCACCCTGACCGCAACGCCGTCCAACAACACCGTGCCGGCAACGGTCATTACCGTCAAGGCTCGCTCCACAACCTAGCAGGCAATTTCCTCACGCCCCACCAGAAAGGCCGGCCTTGCGCCGGCCTTTCTGTTTACATGCCACCGACCTCCATCCTGTTCCCTGTTCCCTATCGTGCCCCTGACCCGCGCACGATAGAATCAAACCATGATCAAGGGGATTTCCTTTCTTCGCCCAGCCGGTAGCGCCGTGGTCTATGACCGCCTGGCCAGCTTCTTTGCCGCACTGGGCTTTGCGCCCGGCCCGGGCTGGAATGAAGAAAACAGCCGCGGAGCGGCCTTTCTGGCTCCGCTGGGAAACCTGGAGTTTGTCGACGGCGCCTTTCCGCCCACTGCCGATGTCCTGGTGGAGGTGACGGCGCTCGACGCCGTCCACCAGGCCGCTGCTGCCTGGCTCAAAGCCCAGGGTGGCGAGGAAGCCGTCGGGCGCCTGCAGCCCATCGGCGAGACCCATTGGAAGTCGCGCCTGTTCTCCGTGGAACCGGAACCCGGCTTCAGCTTTTCTTTCTGGGCCTGGACCGATCCGCTCAAGGGCAGGCCCGTCGCCGTCGAAGGCGATCTCTCTGCCGCGGGCATGAAGTTCGCCATCGTGGTGGCGCGCTGGAATGCGGTGATCACCGAGCGTCTGCTCGATGCCGCGCTCGATGCCCTGCTGCGCAGCGGAGCCAGCCGTGCCGATATTGAAGTGGTTCGCGTACCCGGCGCATGGGAGATCCCCGCCGCCGCGCGCACCGTGGCCAATCTGGCGAAAGTCGACGCCATCGTCACACTCGGATGCCTGCTGCGCGGCGAAACCGCGCATTACGAGGCCATCTACAACGAAGTCGCCCGGGGCATCGGGCAATCGCAACAGGAGACCGGCATTCCCCACAGCTTTGGAGTACTCACCTGCGAGACCTTGGAGCAGGCGCTGAACCGCGCCGGCATCAAGGCCGGAAACAAAGGATTCGAGGCCGCGCTGGCCGCCATTGAGATGGTCAGCGTGCGCCGCAAACTGCTCGAAGGCCGGGGCCCCCAGGGACAGGTCTTCGTCCCTGGGGTGGTGATTGGCGGGACTGCTTGAGCGCCGGACCGCGCCGTAAATCGCGCGAGCTCGCCATGCAGATGCTGTTTCAGGCCGACATCGGCAAACAGACCCCGGACCAGGTGCGCGCCACCTTCTGGAAGGCCGGCGACGAGGTCGAAGCCGACGTGCGCGGCTTTGCCGAAGACCTGTTCCGCGTCGCCATCGCCAACCAGGAAAAGATCGACGAACTGCTGGTGTTGAACTCCAAGCACTGGCGGCTGGAGCGCATGCCCGCCGTGGATCGCAACCTGCTGCGCATGGCCGTGGGCGAGATGATCGGTTTCAAGGGCACGCCCTACCCCATCATCATCAACGAGGCCCTGGAGATCGGGCGGCGGTTCTCCGCGCCTGAGTCCATCAACTTCCTCAACGGCATGTTGGACTCCATTGCTCGCAGCCTCATCGGCAAATAGGCGCCCACCTTCGGCGCAGTTCTATCGCGCCTAAGGTGGAATAGCTTCATCTATTTATCTTGTTTACACTTCTTGCATACCCTCGACATCCAATGTTTCCCTTTTTCCCGCCTCGTCCCAAAGGTCCAGGAAAGCCTCATCCCCTGGCCCGATGCGCGCCTTGGCCTGCCCCCTTACGGTAGTCATCAGGGCACGGCAGGCAGAGGCCGGTAGCGATCGAAGAGGTGGGATGCGGCGCCGGTCAGGGTCTCCTGTCATTATTCATCGCCAAGGCAAACTCTCGTTGTGGCCCCGATACGGTAATTCCAATTCAAGAGAGGCTACAACCGATGCAATTCATCTCGTCGAAGATCTTCCACAAAAACCCCGTCATCGTAAAAGGCCGAACCACAGCCGCAAGGCTCGTATTGATGTTCGCGGCGCTGCTAGCCCTTTGCTTGCCAGCAACCCAATTGCTAGGCCAGGGCTGCATCCTGGCGCGGTCGCCGGAGCAGAGCGGCCTGCCCACCGGGCAAGGCGGCACGCTGGAACCCGGCCATTTCCAGATCACCATCGGCGAGCGTCACCAGTACTCCTACCAGCACTTCGTCGGAGACGTATACCAGGAGTATCGTGCCCAGGCAGGCAACCAGGTGCAGAACAAGATTAACCTGGTCACCACCAACCTGACCTACCAGTGGACCCCGCGGGTTAGCTTCGAAATTGATGCCCCCTGGCTGTTCGCCACGCGCAAGAGCCAGAATTCGCCCATCAAGTACGCTTCAACCGGGCTGGGCGATACCATCGTTGGCGCCAACACCTGGATACGCAACCCACAACACGCGCCACGCAACAACTTCTCCGTCGGGCTAGGGATTCTGATGCCCACCGGCAACGACGACGTGCAAAACACGGTCAACACCAATACCACGGGAACGGGCGCTGCCGTGGAAGTGACTGCGCCCGTCGACTACTCCATTCAGCCAGGAAACGGCGGCTGGGGCGGAGTGCTGCAGTGGATGGGATACCAGCGGGTAGGCAAGACCATCGTCTTCTACACCGACGGCGACTACATCGCGACGCAGGGCGGCACCAACGGGGTGCAGCGCGGCGCAACCCTCTCCACAACCCAGCCCCTCAATAACTATGTGGCCATCTCCGACCAATACCTGTTGGAAGCCGGTATCTCGTTCCCGGTTCCCCATGTCAAGGGCCTCGGGGCAACCGTCGGCCCGCGCGACGAGGGTGTGCCTGCCTATAACCTCTTCCCCAACAGCAACGACGGCTTCCGCAGACCGGGCTTTGCGGTTACGGTTGGCCCGGGGCTGCAGTACACCCGCGGCTCCAACCTGCTCACGGCGGGCATTTACAAGGCCGTTCACCGCGACCGCACGGGCAGCTATCCCGATTCGGTTTATGGAACCCATGGCGATGCGGCCTTTGCCCAGTATGTGTGGCTGGCCAGCCTCACCCACCGTTTCTAGAACACACCAGACAGGTGCCCCAGGTCTCGATTTTGAGACCTGGAATCCCGTCCAACCCGCTGCGTCCCCTGGGAATCCATTCATCGAACCGTCCCCGCTTTGAGGAAACCCCATGAAGCCTCTTCTTCGCATCGCCGCAGCCCTTCTGCTCTTCTGTCTCGTGCCGATGGCGCATGCCAAGCGCGCCCCCAATCTCGAATTCAAAGACCTGAAGGGCAACCGGCAGAAAGTCGCCGATTTGCGCGGCTCCATCGTGGTGCTCAACTTCTGGGCTACCTGGTGCGGGCCGTGCCAGGACGAGCTGCCCATGCTCTCGGCGCTCACCCGCGCCTACGCCGGCAAGAAAATCCGCTTCATCGCCGCCTCGGCCAACGAGGAAAAAGAACGATCCAAGGTCGACGCCTTCTTGGCGCATCACGATCTGGCCATGGAAGTCTGGCTGGGTGCGGATCTGGACATGCTGGATCGCGCCCAACTGGGCAATGTGCTGCCGGCAACCCTGATCCTCGACGATCAGGGAGAAGTGGTTGCCAGAATCATGGGCCAGGCTCGCGAGCAAGACGTGAAGGGCCCAATCGAGTGGCTGCTCGGCGGCAAGTCCGGCCCGCCTCCGCAAGTCGTCACCAAGCGCTACTAGCGCGCATTTTTACGAGCCCGTCAAGGCCTGTAGCGCCGGCCTCCTGGCCGGCTGTATCGTGGACCTCCCGGTCCACGCGGCATTCTACAGCGTTAGGAGAACTGCGCTAGTCGGGATTTTGCAACAGCCAATAGTGGAAGCCATCGACGATGGCTCCCAAGGCGGCCTGGTCCAGATCGCTGCTGACGCCGGCGGTGATCCACGGTTCGTGGCCGTCGGCGTTGAAGCTGACCGTCACACGCACGTGCGCTGCCGTGTCGTGGGCCGAAACGTCGATGGCCGCAACGCTGAATTTGCCAAGCCGCACCTTGGCCAGCGCGGGATACCACTTCTCCAACTCCAGGCGCATGGCCTTGGTCAGCGCATCGACCGGCCCGGCTCCTTCGGCCCGTGTGGTGGCTACAGTCGAGTCGCCCAGCGTCAGCGACATGAAAGCCTGCACGAAGCGGTTTCCGGTTTCATCGGACTCGTCGAGCACGCGCCAGCTCTTCACGCTGAACAGATTGGGCAGGGTTCCCAGCACCTTCATGCAGGCCAGTTGGAAGGACACCTCGCTGGCCGTGAAGCCGCCGCCTTCAATCATGGCGGTGTTGGTGTCGAGCAGGGTCTGGGCCTGGGCGCTGTCCAGGGCTACGCCCATGGCTTCAGAGAGCAAAATCACATTCGCCCGGCCCGATTGCCCATTGACGCCTACCACCGGGTTGGCGCCCACCTGGGCCGGATCGCACCAAAGATAGGCCCCGGGATTCTTGCGTTCGCTGCTTCCGTGCATGCCGGCCCAGGTGCCAAAGGAGCCGGTACCCACAATCGGCGCACCGTGCGGCACTTCAAGCCCAAAGGCCGTATAGGCGGAGTGCGCCAGCCGCGTCAGCCCGGTCAGCGCCTCGGGTGTCACAAACTGCGCTTCGCCCCGGAGCTGCAAGCTGGCGATCACCGTGGTCAGGTTCACGTTGCCGCAGCGCTCCCCGGTGCCCAGAATCGTGCCTTGAATCTGCGCTGCCCCGGCAAGAACCGCCGCACGCGTGTTGGCGATGCCCAGGCCGCGGTCGGCGTGACCGTGAAAGCCGAACTTCGCTTCCGGGTAAGTCCGAGCGAGGTTGCCGATCACTTGGGTTACTTCTTCCGGGCTGGCGCCGCCGGTGGTGTCGCACACCACCATCCGGCTAACCTTGCGGCTGACACACAGCTCCGTCATCTGGTGGAAATAGTCGTGGGTGCGCTTGCTGAAGTCCGCGTCGCACCGGTCGCCGTTCTCGCGCCGTCCGCAGCAGGCGTCCATGGCGTGTTCAAAGTCGATAATCACTTCGAGACTGTTGTCCTGAAGGCAATCGATGGTCTCCCGAGCCATCAGCAGGTTCTCTTCCGGCGTGGTTTCAAGGGAGCGCTCAATGTCCAACAGGCGCGACTTCAACACCACCACCGCTACCGGAATCTGCCGCTTGTGGCTCACGATGAACTGCACGTCGGGCCAGTCTTCCACCTTGGTGCCGCGGCCGCGCGAACGGCCAAACAAGGCCAGCTTCATGGCTCCTGTGTCAAAGCTGTCGAGCGCGCGGGTCAGTTGGCCCACAAACTGGTTGGCGCCGGCAAAGCCGATCTCGGCGTATTGCACGCCAAAGGCCGCCATGCGCTCCAGCAGTTTCACCGCATTCGGAACGGAGATATCGATATTCGGCTGTTGCATCCCATCGCGAAGACTTGTTTCAAACAGCTCGACTTTGCGCGCTTGTGTTTCCTTCAATGGACCCTGCTCCCCGGTTAAAAAAACTGCCTTCGCAAAGGATTCCTGGGGGAATCTCTGAAAAAGTCGACGCTTTGCCTCTAACCATACCGACTCGGATTTGAATGGCGCAAATCGGCGCTAAGTCAGCTTCCTGCCAATGCGCCGGGCACGCTCGCGATCCCGCTTGGAGAGCGGGTGGTGCGGTTCTCCGGCGGCCAGGCCAATCCATAAACTCCCTACCGGGTTGGCGCCCAGCATTTTCGCGGTGGTCCGCAGCGCGTAACGCGTGCCAGTGAGCAGCGGAATCAAGAAGCCGGGCATGCCCGACGAAGCCACCAGGGCGGCCTTGCGCTTGGCCTTTTTGACCCGCTGGCGGGGCGCCGCCTGCCCCCACGGCCAAAACGAGCTGCCCAAAAGCCGCTCCATGAACTTGCGAAACAGCGCCGTCACATTGCCAAAGTTCACCGGACTGCCCAAAACCACGGCCTGCGCCGACTCAATCTCTTTCAGAATGGGCTCCAGATCGTCTTTTTGCACGCACTTGCCCGGCTCCAGGCCCGGCTCAAGCATGCACTGGCGGCAGTTGGTGCAGAACTCCAGGTGCTGGTCGGTCAGATAAAAGGTGACTGTCTCGGCGCCGTTCTCGCGTGCGCCTTCCAGAACGGCTTCGACGGCCTCGTCGGTTGTCCCGCCCTTGCGATAGCTGCCCACAACGGCCACAACCTTGGTCGTGATCATAGAGAGTCTCCAATCCAGTGAGCGGGCAGATTACTATCCGTTCTCCCTACCCGGCAGTGACCAACCTCACCCGTATGTGCGATTCGGCCATTATTACGGATTACCCGCGCAGTGCACCATACGCTTTTGCTCATCCTGCTATGCTTGTTGGGTGACTCCGCACGCAAAACTCAAGGGATATGCCGCCATGGCCCTGCTGCTGGCCGTGGCTTTGGTTGCCTGCCACAAAGAAGAGCAGGCGGTAGCCGGCGTGGCGCAGACGGCGGTGAACGCCGAGCACAAGGCCCAGGCCGCCGCCACCGAGCGCGACCGCCAGCGCGAAGCCCTGGCCAAGATCCCCCTGCCCACCAAGAGCATGTATGTCGACGTGCACGAGGTTGGCGCATGGGCCAATCCCTTCCTTTCCGTGGATGCCGACATGGTCAATCTGCGCGTGACCATGGCCGACGCCAATCCCAGCACTGTTGGGCAGGGAACCCTGCTGCGGCCTGAAGCGGCCCGCCGCCAGGAACTGCAGTTGCGCCCCGCCGACTTGGTGAACGCCCTGATTGCCCTGCCGCCCGGCGCCTGGCGCTATGGCCGGGTGATCGCCATCGCCGAGTCCCCTCTGGCCAATCCCAAGGACCGCCCCAAGGTTCGCCGCAACGTGGAAGCCGCCATCCAGCAGCTCACCGACCTCGGCATCGTCGTGGACGAGTGGCCGGCGCGATAGGGGGCTGCTGGCTCAGAATCAGAGAATTCCCGGCGCTGTGCAGGGACGATTTGCCGGAAATGGGACAACTCGCCAGTTTTCCTGCCTCGAAAACCGGAGGGTAGATTCGGAATTGTGAAGTCAAAGGTAAAGAACGATAATCGATATTCCTGGATGTAGGAGACTATGGCGACACTCTTTCCCGACGTCATCATCTCGAAGCCACAGATCAGCTTGGTTTACAGCCGGGAGGACTTTGCCGATATACCGTTACCGGAGCGGGTTGCCCAATACCCCGAGCTCCTATGGGGTCAAAACACAGGCTTCTGCCTTGGATTCATGGGGTTTTGCGCGGGCTGACCTTTGAGACCGCCGCGGACCCGTTTGTCGGGAGCGGCTGCGTTGCATACCTGTTGAAGGCGATGGGAAAGCGCGTAATTGCCTCCGACTTCCTGAATTTCCCCTCGGTTCTGGCAGCAGCGACTTTGGCGAATAGCGAATACAGGCTGGATGCTCCTGCCGTGAATTCCCTTCTCTCACCACGCGCCAAAGGGCCAAATTTCATTGAGAAGACCTTTGGCGGGATTTTCTATACGCTTGACGACCTGCGATTTCTTGACCGGGTTTCCGCAAACGTCGATGATCTGGCCCATCCGCACCAGCGCGCCCTTGCTCGTGCTGCTCTCATCCGTTCGTGTCTCAAGAAGCAACCACGGGGGGTGTTCACGGTCTCGGGTGACCTCTCCCGTTACGACGATGGGCGCCGCGACCTGCGTCTCTCCATCGAAGAGCATTTCCTTGAGCAAGTCGAGGCATTCAACAGCGTTGTCTTCGACAATGGGCGTCGCCATACCGCGAAGCGGGCCGATGTGTTCGGTCTGAAACCGAAGGGTGTCGATCTCGTTTACCTCGATCCTCCCTATGTGCCCCGGTCGGACGACAATTGTTATATGAAGCGGTATCACTTTCTTGAGGGACTCTCTTGCTATTGGAAAGGGGTCCGCATCATGGAAGAGACCAAGGTCAAGAAGATCGAGAAGCCATTTACCCCCTTCAGCTATCGCCGCACCGCGGTTGCGGCTTTCGATCGCCTGTTCCAGATCTATAGGGATAGCATTATCGTTCTCTCTTACAGTTCTAACGGTTTCCCCGACCGTGAGATTCTTGAAGACTTGCTCCGCCGATACAAGACAACCGTAACGGCGTATGAGAAACCGCATCGTTATCACTTTGGAACTCATAATGGCGTTGAGCGTGCGAAAGTCGATGAATATCTGATCGTGGGAAGGTAAATGGAAAGAATAGCTCAGGAATTGGACGACATTGTTGCAAGCCTGCGCCCGTTAATCGTTGAGTGGAAAGACGAGACTGCATGTCGAGTCATTGACCGGCTCAAAGGAATGCCATCGAAGAGCATCTACACCGCAGGGGACTTGAAGGCCCTGCTGGATGACGGTTTCGATGACGGCATGTTGATCTTTCGCCTGTTCCGGGGCTCTCCAAAGATCAGTTTGTATCGGTATTGCGCGGGATTCGCGGGGAAGCCGGCATCGGGGTCCAAGGCTATCATGCTGACCAAAATCAGTTCATCGGAGATCTGCTTTCAATGGGGCTTCTCGAGGCTATGGCGGCGGAAGCCAACCGCGAACTTCACTGGAGCGATGTTCTGGTGGAGCGTCTGAGGAGCGGCCGCGGTAGTGCCATCTCGGGGCAGCGCCGCGGCCGCGATGTAGAGGATTTTGCCGAATCTATCGTGCAAAGGGTCTTTGGGGTGAATTTTCAAGTACGGTGCACATTTGCCGGCCCACGCGGGCAAGAAGCGAAATGCGACTTTGCTATTCCGTCAAAGGCTGCGGCTCGGATCCTGATCGAGTCAAAAGGGTATGGTGCAACAGGTTCGAAAATGACCGATATTCTGGGCGACATTCGCACTATCATTGCGGCAAAACGGCCCGACACTGCCTTTCTTTTCTTTACAGATGGGCTGACCTGGAAGCAGCGCAAGAGCGACCTGCGAAAGATCGTCGAGTTTCAGAACAACGGAGACATCACTCGGATCTACACGTTCGCAATGGCGGAGCAATTTGAGCAAGACCTCCGCCAACTCAAAGCCGAGTACAGGCTTTAGAAGCCAAGTGGGACGCCGGACCCTCGCGCATGGATATGCTTGGAATATTTGCTGGGGGGCAAGTATCCAGAGACAAATGGGGATGCGATTCGCGAAGGCAACTCGATTCCCCGCCTTCCGCTCAGTGTTCAAAAAACGCGCTACCATTCCAGCGTGAGCCATTCCCCCTTTTCGATTCTCACTAACCTGCCGCCGCTAGCCCACGAGAGCTTCGCCGCCCATCGCGAGCTTGAAGCGTTGCTCAAGGCTAGCGTGCGCGGAGAGGTCCACTTCGACCTGGGCTCCCGCGCCCTCTACGCCTCCGACTCCTCCAACTACCGGCAGATTCCCATCGGCGTGGTATTGCCGCGCGATGCTGCGGATGTCGAAGCTGCCTTGGCCGCCTGCCGCGCCACCGGAGCCGCTGTGCTGCCCCGCGGCGCGGGCACCAGTCTGGCCGGGCAGTGCGCCAACGTGGCCGTGGTCTTCGACTACTCCCGCCACATGAACGGGCTCACCGCGCTCGACCCCGCCGCCCGTCTGGCTCGCGTCGAGCCCGGCATTGTTCTCGACCGGCTGCGCGAGGCCGCCGAGCTGCACCACCTGACCTATGCCCCCGACCCCGCCACCCACAGCCGCTGCACCCTGGGCGGCATGATCGGCAACAACAGTTGCGGCGTCCATGGTTTGCTGGGCGGCAAGGTGGCCGACAACGTCGAGACCCTGGACATCGTGCTCTACGACGGCACCCGCATGACCGTCGGCCGCACCAGCCCTGCCCAGATCGATGCCCTCATTCGCGGCGGCGGGCGCGTGGGACAGATCTATTCCGGCCTCGCCCGGCTGCGCGATCGCTACGCGCCGTCGATTCGCGAGAAGTTTCCCAGGATCCCAAGACGCGTCTCCGGCTATAACCTGGACGAACTGCTCGACGAGAGCGGCTTCCACGTGGCCCGCGCGCTAGTTGGTTCGGAAGGCACCTGTGTCAACATCGTCTCCGCCACGCTCAATCTCACCGCCAGCCCGCCCTTCCGTGTGCTCACCGTGTTGGGGTTCACCGACGCCTTTCTGGCCGCCGACACCGTTCCGCTAGCTCTAGAACACGGGCCCATCGGCCTGGAGGGCTTCGACCACCTGCTGGTGGACTTCATGCGCCGCAAGGGCCTGGCGCTTCAGCATCTGGGGCAACTGCCCCCGGGGCAGGGCTTTTTGCTGGTGGAGATGGGCGCCTGGAGCGCCGAGGAGGCCGACGCCAAGGCCCAGGCCCTGGCCCGCGCCTCGCAAGGCTGGCCCACGCCGCCCGCCGCCCACATCTGCACCCCGGAAGAGGCAGCAAGCGTCTGGTATGTGCGTGAATCGGCACTCGGCGCCATGGTCTTCGTGCCCGGAGAGCCCGACCGCTGGGAGGGCTGGGAAGACGCCGCCGTGCCCCCCGCCCAACTGGGCAACTATCTCCGCGCCATCACCGCGCTGATGACCGAATATGGCTATCGCAGCCCGCTCTACGGCCACTACGGCCAGGGCTGCGTGCACATGCGCATCAACTTCGACTTCCGCACCGAGCCGGGGCTGCGCGCCTTCCGCGAGTTCATCGACCGCGCCGCCGACGTGGTGCTCCGCTTCGGCGGGTCGCTCTCCGGCGAGCACGGCGACGGCCAGGCCCGCGCTGCCCTATTGCCCAAGATGTTCGGCCCCGAACTGATGCAGGCCTTTCGCGAGTTCAAAGCCACCTGGGACCCGGACAACCGCATGAACCCCGGCAAGCTTGTGGACGCCGTCCGCGTCTACGACCCCATCGAGAATCTCCGCCACCACCTGCGGTGGGGCCAACTGCCTTCGGCGGGTCCGCGCCAGGAAGAAGGCGCGGGGTTGGATGCCATGCCGATTCTGCCTGAGATCGCTGAAGCGGAAGACGCCGCCTTGGAAACCCACTTTGCCTTTCCTGCCGACGGCGGGTTGTTTGAGCGGGCAATGGAGCGCTGCGTCGGCGTCGGCGCCTGCCGCAAGGCCTCGGGCGGGGTCATGTGCCCCAGCTACCGCGCCACCGGCGAGGAGCAGCATTCCACCCGCGGCCGCGCCCACTTGCTGTGGGAGATGCTGGCCGGGGCCCTTCGCCACGAAGGCTTCCAAAGCCAGTCCGTCCACGAAGCTCTCGACCTTTGTCTCAGTTGCAAGGCCTGCAAGACCGAGTGCCCGGTCCAGGTGGATATGGCTGCCTACAAGTCGGAGTTCCTGGCCCAGCGCTACAAGGGCCGCATCCATCCGCTCCATCACTACATCTTCGGCTTTGCAGACCAGCTGGCCCGTTGGGGCTCGCTCGCACCCGCGCTCACCACCGCCCTGCTGACCGGGCCGATTACCAGCCCCCTCATCAAACGCATGGTGGGCATCGCGCAAGAGCGGCAGCTACCCCTTCTCTCCCCGCACAGTTACCAGGACATGCGGGAAGCCGCCTTGAAAGGAAGTGGTTTGCGGCGCGATGTGCAAGCCGCAGGGGCTAAAGTCCCCGTCGATTCAGCAGCGTCTTCGGCACGACTGAAGTCGTGCCCTGTTACAAGGCCGCCTTTCCTCAAGTATGGTTCAGCCCTCACGGGCGCCAGTGCAGATTCAGGGCCCGAAGGGCAGTTGGCCCCACCGCAGGTGGTTCTTTGGACGGATACTTGGAATAACTACTATCACCCGCAGACCCTGGCGGCGGCCGAAGCATTACTCACCCAGGCCGGTTTCCGAGTGGAAACGCCGCAGGGGCATATCTGTTGCGGGCGGCCGCTCTACGACTTTGGGCTGCTGGACGCGGCGCGCAGCTACCTGGCCAAGGTGCTCGATCGCATGTCCCCGCAGATTGAAGCTGGAAGACCTTTCATCTTTTTGGAACCGAGCTGCGCCAGCGTTTTCAAAGACGAGTTGCTGGAGCTGTTTCCAGGCGACCCGCGCGCCCGGCGACTCAGCGGGCAGGTGTGGCTGCTGGCCGACTGGCTGGCCGCCAAAGCGCCCGATTTTGCCGCCGGCCGGCTCAGCGGCGCGCACATTCTGCTCCATGGACACTGCCACCACAAGGCGGTTTTCGGCGGGCCGGAGAACGAAATCAAGCTGCTGCGCCGGGCCGGCGCCACAGTCGAACTGATTCAGGCCGGCTGCTGCGGCATGGCCGGGCCGTTCGGTTTCGAGGCCGGCAAGTTCGAGGTCTCGAAGACAATCGCCAACGACGGCCTGCTCCCGGCTGTTCAGAACGCTGGTCCAATGACCTTGATTGTGGCCGACGGCTTCAGTTGTCGGGAGCAAATTGCGCAGCTCTCAGAACGGCGCGCGTTGCATTTTGCCGAAGTGCTTGCCGGCCGTTGCGGGTGCGGAGGTTAGCGGCGATCGACGGCCTTGCCGCACATTGAGAATCTGAAGGCGCGCACTCGGGCCAATCACTGTAACGCGCGCGGGCTCTATCGGTTGCCCGATGCTAAGGTGTACGATATCCACGGTGTCAGGGTGTGCCCTTGCAACTTGTTGGCGGCATCGGCATCGAACCCTGTGAAGCTGCCGCATTGTCTCGCCCTGGCCGGGGTGAGCGGCGGGCTTCGCAATCCGGTGGGTAACTGGCCTGCTGTTTGCGGCTTACCGGGTAATTTGATACGCTCAGGCATTCTTCAAGCTGAGCGAAAAAGGAGAGTCTTCGTCATGGCAGAGGAAAGCAAAACATACGGGTTGGCATGGTTCCTGGCTGGACTCGGCGTGGGCGCACTGGTGGGGATTCTGTACGCCCCCAAGAGTGGCCGTGAACTGCGGGATGATATTGCAACGGGCGCCAAGGAAGGCACCGAGTATCTGCGCAATCGCACTCGCCAGGCGGCCGAAGAGGTCAGCGCCTTGGTCGACAAGAGCAAGGAGCAGGTGGGTGAGTACGTGGAACGCGGCCGTGAGGCTGTCGACCGCGGCCGGGCCCAGTGGGAAGAGTTTGTGGAGCGCGGCAAGAGCCTCGTCCAGGACCAGACCACACGCGTAGGCGCAGCCGTTGAAGCGGGACGTGCAGCCTACAAGACCAATAACACCGGCGATCTTTCGTAGCGCTGGGAGAACTTGCCCGGACCTCTCGGTCCGGTCCGATGATCGTTCAAACCTCTGCGTCGGAGCCGGGTGTTTGCGTTGCCGAACCTCAGCAACCGCTTCGCCCGTCTTCGAAGCATGGTTCCCGCTGTTGCCCAACGGGGACCGGCTCAGCGCGCAGCAAGCCTATCGATGCAGACATGTGAGATTGCCAGATGCCACAATTGAACAACGAAACCCTCCTGCTCGCCTTCGTTGCCCTCACCGCCGTCGCCCTGTTCATTCAGGCAATCGTCATGCTGCTGATTTTCGCTAGCCTGCGCAAGGCAGCGCGCTCGATTACCGATGAATTGGAGCAGATGCGCTCGTCGATCATGCCCATCGTCTACAACACACGGGACCTGATGACGCGTTTGACGCCGAAGGTCGAGGCTGCCATCGATGACCTGGCGGAGATGTCCGGCATCCTGCGCGACCAGTCCGTCAAGCTGGAATCGACCGCCGCAGAGCTTTTGGAGCGTGTGCGCCACCAAAGCAGCCGCATCGATGCCATGCTGTCCGGGGTTCTGGATACGGCGGATCGCGCCGGCGGCTTTGTTGCCGAGGCTGTGAGCAAGCCGGTGAAGCAGATTTCGAGTATTCTGGCCTCGCTGAAGGTCATGGTCGAGACCCTTCGCGCGCCTGCACCGCCCGCCCCCGCAGCGTCTCGTCCGACCCGCACAGCAGGCGAAAAGGACATGTTCGTCTAGCGGCCTGACTCTGAAGTTCGTATCCCACAAGGCACTTCATCGGGAGCACCCTGGCTCGCGTGGCCAGTTGCGGATCCTATGAATCCGGCCCGAGCGCTATGAGCCTGCCGCAGGGCCCAGCTAACTCGCAAACTCACCAATTCCGCGCAGCGAAAGCTAACTTGCTGTGTGTTGTGTTCAATCGGTTTCCTTGGGCTGTCTCGTACATGAGGAGCGAACAAGGCCCCAACACTGACCCGTCCTACACAATCCATCCCCCGCCCACCACCTCGTCGCCATCGTAGAACACCACCGACTGCCCGGGCGTAACCGCGCGCTGCGGCTCGTCGAAGGTCGCCACGGCCTCGTCGGCTCCGGCCGGCTGCAGCGTTGCCCAGGCGGGCTCGTGGCGATGGCGAATCTTGGCCCGCACCCGCATGGGGCCGGACAGCTCCGCAATGGCGATCCAGTTCAGCCGCCTGGCGCGCAGCGTGCTGGTGGCCAGTTCGGCGTCGGCGCCCACGGTCACGCGGTGGCTGGCCGGGTCAATTTGCAGCACGTAGAGCGGCGTGGGCGAGGAGACGCCCAGGCCCTTGCGCTGGCCTACGGTGAAGTTGGCAATGCCCTCGTGGTGGCCCAGTAACTGGCCATGCGACCCCACCAACTCACCGGCGGTTTCCGGCATCCGCTCGCCCTGCTCTTCGAGATAGGCGGTGAGGAACTGCTTGTAGTCGCCGCCGGGGATGAAGCAGATCTCCTGCGAGTCCGGCTTTTCGGCCAGCGACAAGCCGTTCTGGCGCGCGATCTCGCGCACCTCGGGCTTGGTGAGCCGGCCCAGCGGAAAGACGGTGCGGGCCAACTGCTGCTGGGTCAGCCCGAACAGGAAATAGGTTTGATCCTTGGCCAGGTCGGCGGGCCGCTTCAGAATCCAGCGCTGGCGGGCCGGGTCGAACTCGTTCACCGCGTAGTGGCCTGTGGCGATGTGTTCGGCGCCGATCGACCGCGCGGTCAGCAGCAACTGGTCGAACTTCAGGTGGTTGTTGCAGAGGGAGCAGGGAATCGGCGTCCGCCCGGCCAGGTACTCGTCCACAAACGGGCGGACCACATCCCGCTCGAAGCGGGCTTCCTGGTTCACGACGTAATAGGGAATGCCAAGTTGCTCGGCCACCCGGCGCGCGTCGTACACGTCGTCGAGCGAGCAGCAGCGCCCGGCCTTGGGCGCCTCGGGGATGCCGTGCTTGCCGGCCAGCCGCGTCTGGTCCCAGAGCTGCAGGGTCAGGCCGACGACCGAATCCGGGGCGTCGGGGCCAGCCATCCGGGAAAGCATGGCCGCCACCGTCGAGGAGTCAACCCCCCCGGACATGGCTACGGCGATGGTGGTGTGTTCAGGCATGGGGAAGGGCATGTCCACATCAATTCTTACACGCTATTGTGTCGAGCAGCCCTTTGACCCTAGGAAACGTTGCAACTTCTCGGTCAAGGAATGGGTGTCTTTGAGTTCGCATTGCCATATCACGAGGGCCTTCCAGCCTTCGTGTGCCAAGTCTCTCAAGTTCTTTTTGTCGCGATCACTATTGCCCAGAAGTTTCGTCAGCCAGAATTCCTGATTCGTTCCGGGAATCAGGCCTTTTTTGCAGTTGTGAAAATGCCAGAAGCATCCGTGAACGAAAATTACCTTGCGCCTAGACGCGAATACCAAGTCGGGCTTTCCTGGGAGATCGGGGCGGTGAAGGCGGAAGCGATAGCCAAGCCGGTGCACGAGGCTCCTGACCTGCATTTCAGGCGCAGTGTCCTTGCCTCGAATCGCCCGCATGTTCTCGCTGCGATTCATGCCGGGTCACTCCTTGAACTTGGTTTGGAGCCAATTCAAGACTGCTCGCTGCTCGTCTATTCCTGCGCGACGGACCTGCGACAAAAGCCAATTCTCCGACGTCGCTACAGTTTCCATCTGTCTCCTGCCATCTAGACAAATCGAACATGAAGCTAACAGATTGGAAAGCTCGTCCTTGCCCCCGGCACGTCTCTCGACGATGTGACGAACATGAACTCGGGCCCTTCGACCGGTCGTCGCGTCTGTCTCGCCCGGGGCCAAGCCGCACATGTGGCAGTTGAAGGTGAAACGGCGCAGGGCATCGGCGCGGACATGGAATGAAACTGATCTGGAAAATACTACGTCACGGCGTCGGATGGGGTTCGTGTCAGGCATTTGAGTTCTCCTTTGGAAGAGCGGGTTGCAACGAAAACGCCGCAAATCCGAAGCCCCATTTCGTAGGTGAATTCACTTTATTCCTGCTGGTCCCTCAAGCGGCGGGCGGTCGGTCGTTGTCCGCAATCCCCTTTTCGGCCTGGGTTATACAGGCTGCCAAATCTCGGCCAATTCCCAAGTGTGGACGGCAGGTCCCCTCGGATGCTAAAACGATGCTCGCCACGTTTCCGGTCGGAGGATGACCCTATTTTCCATCGGAGGTGAAATTGTGAAAACTCGCGGGTTCCTGGCAAATAGATGAACCCTGTAAACAAGCCAGTCATTTGGCCTCTCCGTTGCAAGGCTGAGTTCGTTGCGAGTAAGGAAAAATGGTGTCCTTGCAGTGCCGTTCGTTGTCTTCACTTCGATGAGTCGTTCACGGCCATGGGATTCAAATGACAAGACGTCATACCCAGCTCCGTCTCCGTCCTCAACGGCTACCCAACGAACCCTTTTGGCCAAATCCGAGCGATCCATCTCCTGGAGGCGCTTTCTTTCAACATCGACTACAAAGGCCTCCCCGGCTTTCCCAAGCCTGCGATTGCGATGATCCCTCTCTAGCGGATCGTATTTCCGAACCAGCCGCTGTAGGCCAGGTGGGACCTTTTGTTCGGCATTGGTCGGACTTGGAGCCTCGACGAAAACGCCGGACGGCGCGGGTGATAGAAGTGGTCTTACCGGAGCCAAATCCAGAACCTCTGGATGCAGGGTGAGATAGCGGTCAACCGCTGGAAATATAGTGCTCTGGTAATTGCCTTTGGGGATATATCCCGGAATCCACGATAATCCGAGTTCATCTAGGACTGCCGAGATGTTCTGATGTTTGAATTCCACGGATCGGTGTGAACGGCCAATTTGCGCCATAAGTGCTGCGCTGTGCTTGGACTTAATATACGGTCGCCCCGCAAGATCGTCGGCAAGCATGGCGAAGTAATCCGCAATGATCGCGTCCAACTCGTCGTCTTGCCAGGGGGTGCCATGTTTTCGGTCGCGGTCCATGTCCACTGCTACCAACCACCCTTTTGGTTCCCGGCTGCTTATCTTCGGTCGCTATGAATCAGTGCCCAGCGGATAGGTTCAAAATGCCAGGGTCCACGCGTCGGCATTGCCGTTTCTCTTCGCTAGGTCCGAATACGATTGGCACGGAGGTGACGCGTGGATTGCGTCGAAGGTTGCTATGAATTTTGGGTCAAGTTCCAAGGCGTCAGCATGGAGAAACGCGAAGGGGTAATTTGGCTGCAGATTGATGTCTACACCAACCACATCGAACCCTGCTCTTGTGTATCCGGTGCCCGCGCCACCGGCGCAGCAAAAGAGATCAAGCAGCCGAGGTCTCCTCCCGAAAGCAGCGAAGAATTCAGTATCCAATCGCCCTCTTGAAGCCAATTGGGTGCGATTGTTGGCTACCACTCTCAAACGCATCTCTCCGTTGCTCATCTTCCCGGTTCCTCAATTCCTTTTATATTCTCTTTGGCCACTGGAAAACGCGTCCTAATTAGCCTAATTGCCATAGGGTTACCGAATGAGAAACGACGCCGAATGGAGATTCGAAAGGTGGGCCCGACCACGAGCGCGTCTCTATCCGAGCGTTCCAGCCGCCACCGGGGACAGAGACCGCAGCCGTTCCACGGCCTGCGGCACCACCTCCAAAACATAGTCGACATCTTCTGCCGTCGCCGTTTTCAGCAGGCTGAAGCGGAGGCTGGTGCGGGCCCGGTTCTTGTCCAGGCCCATGGCCAGCAGCACGTGGCTGGGCTCGGTGGCTCCGGAGTGGCAGGCCGACCCGCCGGATACCGAGATGCCTTTCAGATCGAGCGCGATCACCAAGGCCTCGCCCTCCAACTGGTCGAACCAGATGTTGGTGGTGTTGGCCACGCGGGGGACTCGGTCGGAGCCTTCTTCGGAATTGTGAAAGCCCGGGTTCGTGGTCTCCCAGGTCCCCAAATGCGAGGGACCTGGGGCACCCGGCGTTTGAGTTCCATTCACGCCTGTCCCCGGAATCTCCAGGATCCCCGCTTCCAGCCGATCGCGCAGCGCCGCCAGCCGGTCGATAGTGCCATCTTCCAGCGTGTACATGGCCACTTGCGCGGCTTTTCCCAGACCCACAATGCCGGGGACGTTCTCCGTTCCCGCGCGCCGCCGCCGCTCATGGCTCCCGCCCACCAGCAGCGGCTCCACCGGTGTTCCGCGGCGCACGAACATCGCCCCCACGCCCTTGGGCGCGTGCATCTTGTGCCCGCTGATGGAGAGCAGATGGCAACCGAAGCGCTTTACATCCAGCGCGATTTTGCCCGCGCCTTGCACCGCGTCAATATGGAAGTACACGCCCGCGTCGGCGGCGATGCGGCCGATCTCTTCCACGGGCTGGCGCACCCCGGTCTCGTTGTTGGCCAGCATTACGCTGATCAGTCGGGTCTGCGGCCGGATGGCGGCAAGAATGTCGGCGGGGTCGATGAGCCCGCTGGGCTGTGGCGCGACAAAGGTCGTCTCCACGCCGCGCTCGGCCAACCGTTGCGCCGGCTGGATAATGGCCGAATGCTCAATCGAAGTGGTCACAAAGTGATCGCCGGGCCGCAGCAGGCCGAACAGCGCCGTGTTGTCGCCCTCGGTGCCGCCGGAGTTGAAAACCACCTCGGCCGGGTGGCAGTTGAAGAAGTCGGCCAGTGTCTCGCGCGCCCGGTCTACTCCGGCGTGGGCCTGCTGCCCGTGCAGATGAATCGAAGAGGCGTTGCCGAAGTGCTCCATCCAATACGGACGCATGGCCTCCAGCACCTCGGGCAACAGAGGGGTGGTGGCGTTGGCATCCATATACACGCGGCGCATGGCGACTCTCTCCTATCTCAAATTGTACGGGGAATCTCCGATTCCCGTGCAATTCGCCCCGGGAAGCAGCCAATTCACTGCACTTTTGAGCCATCGGCCTCGCGGGTCTGGTACATTTGCAGCCACGCGGCTTTTGCCGCTTGAGGAGAGGTCCAAATGTCAGCACATCCCCGCACTATTGGCAGCGTTCTCTGTTTCTGTTTGCTGGTTGCCGCATCGCCCTTTGCGCTTTCGCAGGCCGCCGCCGCGCCCAAGCCGGCAGTCGGCACGGCCATTGCGCCAGCCCAGGTCTACGGAAAGCTGCTTTCAAGCATGGAAGCCGAGATTGTCGGCCTGGCTGAGGCCATGCCCGAAGACAAATACAGCTTTGTGCCCACGCAAGGTGAATTCAAGACGGTGCGCAGCTTTGGCGATCAGATCAAGCATGTTGCCGAAACCAACGCCTATTTTTTCCACGATCCCACCCAGCCGCTGGCGGATACGCGCGGAGACATCGAGAAGCTCAAGACCAAGGCGGAGATTGTGAAGGCGCTGAAGGAGTCCTTTGTGCAGGCTCATGCCTATGTGGATTCCATCACGCCGGAGAACGCTTTTGTGATGACCGCCACCGGCACCCGTGCGGGCATGGCCGCGTTTGGCATGGCGCATTTCATGGATCACTACGGCCAACTGGTGGTGTACCTGCGCATGAACGGCATCGTGCCGCCGGCCAGCCGCGGAAGCATGTAGTTCACTTCCTCACTTGCTCACTACTTCGCGGCCGGCGCGGAGGTGGAATAGGAGTCGTAGGTAGCCAGAAAAGTGGACAGGGGGATAATGAATACGCCGTCCGGCGCGGGGCGGGCGCCCCAGGGATTGCGCAGGCTGACTGTCTGTGCGGTTTCGTCGAAATCGAGCACGGTGTAGGCGTGGGTAGCGACCCACCAGCCTTCTGCCTTGCCGACGGGCTCGGTTCCGGCCGGGTTGGTGCCGCTGCCGGCCACCATGGCCAGGCCGCCGGCGTGGAGTTTGCGCAGCTTCTCCATCAGCGGCCGCCGTTCGCTTATTTGGCCGGCGCTGGCCGAACCCATGAAGGCTTCGATCACCTGCACCGGGATGCCGCCCTGGCCCAGGCTCTTGTAGGCGCCGAAGACCTCGCCGTTGGCCTGCACAGCCTGGGACACGGCATCGAAGAAGCCCTGGTCGTTGAGGAATCCGCTGACCATGGCGCTCTGCGCTGCGGGAATGCCCAGAATAGCCAGTTCGTCGCCCAGGTGCTTGGTGAGCGCGGCCTTGTCAATGTTCCCGTCTTGGCTGACCACGGCGCGGACGGCGCGATCCCATGCCGACAGCAGGGTGTCAGACTGATTGAGCGAGGAGAGGGCCAGGGGGCGGATGAATATGGGGATGGAGGGGGCGTTCTGGATGGTGTTGATGAGGCTGATGCGCAGCACGCGCTGGGCGTAGGCGCGCATCAGCACGCCGACCCAGACGCCTTCGGAGCGGTCATAGCTGTGAGCCCGGCCGAACTCCACATCTTCCGGCAGCACCGTTTCGTCTTGCCCTTGGGTGAAATGCACGCGGTAGCCCCCGGTAGGTAACGGGGTGATGGCACCGCGCAGGGTGTCGGGCGCGGCGTTGGCCACGGCAGCCAGCGAGGCATGGAAGTAGCAACTGCCCAGGGTTCCCTGGCGCACAGCCAGGGGGCTGACGCCGTGAACCCCGTAGAGTGCAGTCTGTGCCTGGGCGGTAGCCAACCCCATCGGGACGATGCCCATCCAGACGCACAATCCCAGCAGGCTGCGTTTGTACTTGGCGTTTCGAGCTTCCACGGGATTACTCTTCATGGTTCCACCTTGGTTGAATCGTAAGGAATGGGTTGGCGCAAGAATAACACGGCCTCGATAAGGGGCGATGAATGGCGCCGGGCCGTGCGTGGGGCTTGGAGTCCGGCGGTTTTCATAGCGGCCTTCTGGGGCGCGCCCTCGGGGCTATTCACATAAGCTGCCGTGGGAAGCAACTGGCTAATCTGCTGTTACTGTCCTGGGGCGGACCTTGCGTGTTAGAGTGTGAGCATTCTCGGAATTCCCTTCTCCTATGGCCCAAGATGAGTTACGCCCGCAATCTTCCTGGTTGATCGGCCGCGCAGAAGACTGCGATCTGCGCGTTCCCGATTCGTCCGTCTCCAGCCACCATTGCCGGCTCACGCGGAAGGGCGACGGTTACACGCTGGAAGACCTGAAGTCCACCAACGGGACGTTTTTGAACGGCGTCCGCATTGCCCCCGGCAGGCCGGTATCGATAGTGCAGGGGACGCGGGTGATTTTGGGCCAGCAGGCGGAGATGCCCTGGCCGCCATCCGACTCTGGCGCTTCGAATCGTCCAGCCACCCGGGTCGAGCGGGCCTATAGTGTCCCGCCACCGAGCCGGCCGCTTGGCTCTCCGTCCGAACGCCCCCAGGCCACGCCGGGATGGTCGCAACCCACGCCGCCCAGCCGTCCACAGGTCGCTCAGCCGGAGCGCGCCAGGACCCAGCTTTCCTCTGGACCGGTGCGCATCCCCTCCAGCACCAAACAGATCACCATCGGACGCAGCCCGGAGTCGGACGTCCAGATCGACCTGCCCATCATCAGCTGGAACCATGCGGTCATCCTGCAGGAGAAGGGCCAGTACATTCTGGAAGATCGCAACTCGCGCAACGGCACGGCCATCGGCGAGTTGAGCAACCGCATCCAGCGGGCACAGATCGACATTTCCACCGAGATTTTCTTCGGCTCCTACAAGATTTCCGCCTCGCAGTTGATCTCGCCCGATACCAAGGTGGAGATTGGCGAGGCGGCCTTTCACAAGATCGGATTCCGCGGCGACACCAACATCATGGAGATCGGGCGCGACCCGCGCTGCGACGTGCCGCTGGACTTCCCCATGGTCTCGTGGCGTCACGCGCGGCTGACACGCACCGCCGCCGGCATCCAGGTCGAGGATCTTGGCTCGCGCAACGGCACCTACGTCAACGGCGTCCGCGTTACCGGCAGGGTGCTGGCCAAGCCCGGCCAGGAGATCGGTCTGGGCAGCTTCCGCTTTCAATTGCTCGAGGGCGGCGAGCTGGCCCAGCGGGACTACAACGGCAAGGTCACCATCGAGGCCAAGGACATTGTGGTGACGGCGCCCAATGGGAAGCGGCTGCTGGACCCGGTGTCGCTGACCATTTATCCCTACGAGCTGGTGGCGCTGATGGGCCCGGCCGGGGCGGGCAAGACCACCCTGCTGAAGGCCCTGAACGGCTATACCCGGCCCATCGAAGGCACGGTCTTGTTCCGCGGCCAGAGCCTCTACGACTACTACGACCTCTATCGCCACATGATGGGCTACGTGCCCCAGGACGACATCGTCCATCCCCAGTTGACGGTGCGCCAGGCGCTCTATTTCAGCGCCCGGCTGCGCACCGACCTGACCGATGCCGAGATCGACGTGCGCACGGTGAAGGTGCTGAACGACCTGGGCATCCCGGACAAGATCGACACCATCATCGGCTCGCCGGAACGCAAGACCCTGAGCGGCGGGCAGCGCAAGCGCGTGAACATTGCTCTGGAGCTGATTACCGACACCCCGGTGCTGTTTCTGGACGAGCCCACCTCGGGGCTGTCGTCCTACGACGCCGAGTCGGTGATCGACCTGCTCAAGGTGCTGTCGAAGACCGGCAAGACCATTCTGACGACGATTCACCAGCCCAGCCTCAAGGTCTACAAGCAGTTCGACGACCTGCTGATGGTTTCGCGCGACAAGGGCGACAAACCTGGGGCCATGGTGTTCTTCGGCCCTGCGTTTCCTGACTCCATCCAGTTCTTCAACCCGACCGTAGCCAGCGTGCCGGCGGGAACGCCGCCAAACCCCAATCAAGACCTGAACCCGGAGATGCTGTTTTCCGGCATGAACGCGGTGCCTGAAGCCGGACGCACTGAGGTGTGGCGCAAACGCTACCTGGCTTCGCGCTACCGGCAGGAGTTTGTGGCCAACCGCAGCGGCAAGCAACCGGCGGCTGCCGACAAGACCGGCGAAGAGAAGCCCCGCCGCCAGTTCGGCTTCACTCAGTGGCTGGCCCTGGTCAAGCGCAACGTCTATGTGAAGCTGCGCGACCGCGCCCAGACCGCCATCCTGCTGGGACAGGCCCCGTTCTTCGCCCTGCTGGTGTGCGTCATCGCCTCGCCGCTGGAGACCAGCGACCCGGTGGGATTGTCAGAAAAGCTGCTCATCGCTCACTTCCTCATGGTGGTGGCCGCCATCTGGTTCGGCTGCAACAACGCCGCCCGCGACATCGTGGGCGAGTGGACCATCTACAAGCGCGAACGCATGGTCACGCTCAAGCTGGGCAGCTATGTGTTCAGCAAGCTGGCTGTGCTGCTGGGCCTGTGCATCTTCCAGTGCGGCGCCATGCTGGCCGTGGTGTTTCTCTACTGCCACCTGCACAGCAACTTTTTCTACGATTTCCTGGTGCTGCTGGTTGCATCCATGATCGGCGCAGGGCTGGGGCTGTGCATCTCGGCCATGTCCAAGACCAACGAGAGCGCCATCGCCATGCTGCCCGTGGTGCTGCTGCCCATCATCGCGCTGGGCGGCGGCATGCGCTCCATTTACGAGCTGCCTGAGGCTGGCCGGGTGGTCAGCGTCCTCATCCCCTCGCGCTGGGCCTTCGAGGCCAACCTGCTGCAGGAAGCCAAGGCCAAGCAGTGGCAGATCGCCGTGCCCGCGCCAAGTCGGCTTTATGCCGCAGCCTCAGCCGACGGTGCGCCGGCTGCAGGCGCAGGCCACGCAAAGAAAATGCCTCCCGCTCAACCGCCGCAAAGCGCCCCGGCATCGGCCACGGTCCTGCTGCCGGACATAGCCCAGCACACCCTGCCCAGTTATGTGGTGCAGGTCAACGACAGCCACGGCAAGAGCCTGCGACCTGCAGACGAAGACGAGTATCCCGACAAGAACCCCGCCGCCAACGCCAAGAAGTATCGCCATAGCTACCGACAGTCCATGGCGGTGATGAGCACTATGCTGGTGTTGCTGGTGGGCGCAGTCATCGCCATTCTTCTCAAGCGCGACAACGATCCGCAGTAGCGGAGCGTCAAAGGGAACGGGGATGGCAAGGGATCAGGGAACAGGGAAGTTGGTTCTCCCGTAGTGTTTTGAAAGGGCACGACTTCAGTCGTGCCGAAAAGGCCGCAAAAAGGACCTGGGCTTTAGCCCCTGAGGGCATGTTGAGAAGCACCTCGGACAACCGGGTCATGCAACCCCCTCCACCCAGCCACTGACCACTGTTAGCTGTCCACTGTTAGCTGTTTCACCGCACGAGGGTTCGAACATGAGTAGTGAAGTAGCCACGCCCATGGCGCCGGCCATCATTGTCGCCGAGGCCTGCGACCGGGGCAAGGAACGGGAAGAAAACCAGGACTCTGTGCGTCACGCCATGCTGCCCATGGGCGAGCTGCTGTTGGTGGCCGACGGTGTCGGCGGCTACTCCGGCGGGGCCACCGCCTCGCGCATGGTGGTGGATTGTTTCCTCGACTACCTGGGCAGCCTGCCCGCCGACTACCCCGCCGACCAGGCCATCCGCGAAGCTTCGGCCCACGCCAATTCGAGCATCGGCGCCGCTGCCAACGCCCCTGGTTCTCCTTATAGCCGCATGGGGTCCACCGTGGTGTTGGCTCTGTTGAACCGAGCTCTATCCAGCCAGGACTCGGTTGGTCCTGAGCCCGGCGAAATCCGCGCCTGGATCGGCCACGTGGGCGACAGCCGCGCCTACCTGATGCGCGAAGGCCGCCTGACGCGCATCACCAACGATCACTCCGCCGTCCAATCGCTGCTCAATCGCAACCTCATCACACCAGAGGAGGCGCAGAACCACCCCGATGCCTCGGTGTTGACGCGCAGCCTGGGCCACCGGTCCGAGGTGGAAATCGACATTGAGAGAGTCACGCTGGAGGTCGGCGACAGCCTCCTGTTGTGCTCCGACGGCCTGTGGGGCTACGTGCCGGAGCGGGAAATCGAGCATGTGATGGCCAGCCCCAGCTTGAGCGAACCGGCCATTGCCTCAGCCCTGGTGGACCTGGCGCTGGCCGCCGGCGGCCACGACAACATCGGCCTGGAGATGGCCCGCGTCAGCCTGCAGCCGGTTCCGGCCGAAGCCGCTCCCGCAACGCCGGAAGTCCAACCCCGCGGGGGCATCGCCAATGTCATTTCGCTGACGGTGCTGGTCATGGGTGCTGCGGTCTTGGCCTGGGCCTATTTGACTCACCACCTGCCCGGGTTCCTGCACCTGCGGTGAGGGCGGTGGGATTGTTGGAAATTGAAATGGAAGGCTGATCGATGTCTGAGGTCTCCCACCCATGCGCCAGATAACGCATGGATGGGGCACAGAGGTTATAACTGCGCCGAGCCCCTCAATTCAGTTTCCTTACATCAATCGGGCCAGTTTGCGGCCTTCGAAATGAGCCTCGATCTCTTCCAGCGTCTTGCCCTTGGTTTCGGGCAGGAAAAACGCCGCCACCACGAAATAGACCACGGTGAAGCTGGAGAAGAGGAAGAACATCGACGAATAGCCGTACTTGCTCACAAAGGGCAGGAAGATGCCGGCCAGGGTAGTGGAAACCAACTGGTTGATGACCAGAGCTACGCTCATGCCATTGGAGCGGATGCGGGTCGGCATCAGTTCCGACAGGGCCAGCCACACGCACACGCCCGGTCCCACTGCAAAGAACGCCATGAAGCTATAAAGTCCCAGGGCCACCAGCCACCCGTGACGGGCATCGGGCACGCTGCCGATCAGGGCCTTCTGAATCTTCAGCGGGGCGGTTTGCGCCTCGGCGAGGTTGGCGAAAGGGTTCTTGAAGAAGGACTCAATCTTGTTGGAGGGAACGCAACTGGCTCGCGTCACTTGCAGGGGCGCGGCGGCCTGGTCGTCGGAGCGCACATAGCTGGTGGAGGCGGTGAAGTCGCCGTAGGAGTAGATGATGGCCAGCGAGGCGCGATTGCCGTCAATCGACTGAAGCGGCTGGCTACCGCTGGCGTGGGCCACCAGCATCGCCTTGGCGGCCTCGGGCGTGAATTGCAAGCTCAACTCCTGGTTGGGCTGGACCATGGCTTGAACCGCCTCGCGGCAGTCAACGCCCACTTTTTCCGTGCGCAGAAACAGAATGCCCACGCCGACCAGCGAGACGATAATGCCGCTGGTGCCCAGAATCAGCAGGAACCGCCGTCCCGCCCTGTCCACCAGCATCATGCCGATCATGGTTACGCCGAAATTGACCGCGGTGAACAGGACATAGCCCCAGTGCGCCTGCAGATCGTTTAGGCCGCTCTGCAGCAGGATGCCGGCGTTGTATCCAATGATGGAGTTGATGCCCGTGGCCGTGTTGCAGAACAGGATTACGCAGGCCAGCAGGAAGGGGATGACGTATTTGCGGCGCAGCAGCGAGTCGTGGAGTTTCTCACCGCTGGGGCGCCGAGCGCTGGCCGTGGTGGCCGTCTCTTCCATTTCTTTCAATTCGAGAGCTGCCTGCTCTGGGGTGCGCGAGCGCAGCAGGGCGGCCAGCGCCCGGTCTCGCTTGCCGTGGCGGAAGAGCCAGCGCGGCGACTCGGTGACCAGCAAACTGCCCAGCACAAACAGCACGCCAGGAGGCAGCGACACCCAGAAGATGCGGCGCCAGGCCTGGTCTTTGAAGCCAAAAAGTGTGCCTTTGTCCGCGATACTGGCCACGGCAGCCACCCGGTAGCTGTAATACATGCCCACCGCGGCGGCCGCCACAATGCCCAGCGTCAGCAGCCATTGGAAAGCGCCGGTGCCTTTGCCGCGATCGCGCGCCGCCAGACACTCGGCCAGGTAGAGGGGCACCACCACGCCGATGAGGCCCCCGCTCATGCCTTGCAGCAGGCGTCCGAAGAACAGAGGCGCGTAGCCGTGGGAGAGAGCGATGACCGGAATGCTCAAAACGAACGTGAGCCCGCTGAGGATCATGAGCGGTTTGCGGCCCATCCAGTCGGCCAGGGCGCCGGCAAAGAGCGTGGAGAAGACGCTGCCCAGCAATACCGCGGCCACAATCACCGAGAGCTGCGCTGCCGTCAAGCGCGAGGTGGCTTCGAGATAGGGAAGCGCGCCGCCGATGATGCCCACGTCGATGCCATAGAGCAAGCCGCCCAGCCCCGCCACAATCAGCAGAAAGAGGTTATAGCGGCGATTGGCCGAGGTGAAAGCGGGTAGTGCGTCGAATCTCGTCATGGCGGTCCAGCTCGACTTTCTCACAGATTGCGTCGAGTTTTCCTGACGCAAGGGCCGATTTCCGCATGGGCTTTGAACCGGAGTTCCGGGTCAAAGCCTGCGCCGGGAAATCACGGCACGTAGGCAGCGAGAGATCGGACGTGCGATCAGTGTACATTGCGCATATTCGATCTAAACAGTCAGAAAAGTGGTGGCACAGATTCCGGTTGTGAGGCGCATCCACCAAGAACGGGTGCCGCAGGCCCCCTCGCCTTTGGGACCTGGGAGTACACGGACTCCAATAGTCCTTTCTTGGTGCTCCCTGATATCCGGGCGATTTACGTTATCCGACCGCGACCGGCTGAGCTGAGGCTTGCCATGTCCCCCAATGCGAGAGACATGGTGCACGCAGCGCTATGGGGGACGGGCCTGTCGTTTGTGGGCATTGGCTCAGAGCTAAAATGGACCGAGGCCACAATGAACCGCATGAAACGCGGCAAAACTCGCTTCGTCTTCTTGCTTTGCCTGGGGGCAGCGTCCTTCACCGGATTTGCGGAAAAGAATCCGGTCGATCAGGCTCGCGTCGTCGATCCCGCCGCCTCTTTTATCGATGTCGCTGCGCGGAGGGCCGAGCTTGTTTCTGCGGCGAATCCGCGTGTGCTGCAGGCATTCAAGGACAAGCGGGGTTGCACCAACTCGGAACAGGCTGAGCCGCCGGCGGGCCCCATGGTGATCCCGCACCACTATCTCAACGGCAGCAACGGGCCGACCGATCCGCAAGAGGCCAAGGCCACCGTACCCTATCAGAGGCTGCAGGACGCGGTGACGGCGGGCGCCAGTCGCTACGTGGCCGCAGGCGACCACGCGGAGGCCGCTTGCGTGGCGAGCCTGCTTGCGCGCTGGGCGGCGGCCAGAGCGCTGCTCGATTACAGCTACCGCGAGAGCAGCCAGGCCTGGTATCAGGTGGAGTGGACGCTCAGTTCCATCTCGCTGGCCTACTCCATCGTGCAATCGGATGCGGCCGTCTCCGCCGAGCAGAGAAGTCAGATTCTCAAGTGGATGCGCGACGTCACGGATCGCATGTTCGACCAAGACCCGCACCCGGACGACCGTGCGCACGAAAACAATCATGCCTACTGGCGAGCGCTGTGCGGCGCATCGGTTGGCATTCTGACCAACGACAACAAGCTTTACCGCCGCGCGCTAAAGCAATATGAACGCGCCATTGGCCAGATGAACCCCGACGGCTCGCTGCCGCTGGAAATGGCGCGTCACGAGAATGCGCTGCGCTACCAGAGCTTTGCTCTTACACCGCTGGTGATGATTGCCGAGCTTGCCGCCCGCCAGGGAAGCGACCTTTACAGGGTCCGCGTCAACGGCCATACGATTGCCGACGCCGTGGATTTTCTGGTGCGTGCCTCGGCCAATCGCGACTTGATGAAGCGGTACGCCTCAGAGCCGCAGACGTTCTCGCTCTTCTCTGGCAACAGGCCCCCGGCGTGGCTGGAGTTCTGGGCCGTACGCCATCCGGAAAAGCCGTGGAACAGCCTGCTCACTCAGCCACTATCGGATCCTGTTATCGGCGGGAATGTGACTCTCTACGCTGCTCCAGTGAAGTAGCTTTGGATTGCGGCAGCGGGAAGGGTAGCGTGAATCCGACTGCCCCATGATCGCCGAACCCTGATCTCTTCTCCCTGCTATCATGGCCAACGGGAAACAAGGCAGCAAGGAGAACCAGCGATGTTGAAAACATTTTCAGCGATACTGATGTTCCTGGGGGCCGCTCTCATGGCGCAACCCTCTTCCGGCCGCTTCGATCAGGGCAGCAAGGTCTTCCGCCTCGATGGCGGCCAGGTCTCGTATGCCTTCGGCGTGAATGCCCGCGGGGAACTTCAGCAGCTTTATTGGGGCGCGCGACTGGGGGCCACGGATCGCGTGCCGGCAGCGGTGTCGCGGCGGGAGTGGGCTTCGTTCGACTCCTCCTATAACAACACGCCGCAGGAGTTTGCCGGGTGGGGCGCGGGGCTGTTTGCCGAGCCTGCCTTGAAGGTCACCTTTGCGGACGGCAACCGCGACCTGGTGCTCCATTACCTGAGCCACACAGAGACGGCCGATGGCTTCGACGTGGTGCTGAAAGACATCTCCCGGGAGGTCTACGTCACGTTGCATTACGCGATGGACCCGGAGAGCGGCATCCTGGCGCGGTCGGCCACCATCCAGAACCGCGAGGCGCAGCCGGTGACCGTGGAGCAGGCCGCCGCCGCCGCGTGGTCGCTGCCGGCGGCGCGCTACACGCTGAACTACCTGACCGGCCGCTGGGCGGGGGAGTGGACGCTGACCCAGGAGGCCGTCCATCCCGGGGCGCGGGTGATCGAGAGCCGCCGCGGGTCGACCGGGCACCAGGCCAATCCCTGGTTCGCCATCGCGGCCGGCGCGCCGGAGCAAATGCAGGAGCAGCACGGCGACGTCTGGTTTGGTGCGCTCGCCTGGAGCGGGTCCTGGCGCATCACCGTGGAGCAGGACCAGTTGGAGCAGGTGCGGGTCACGGGCGGATTCAACCCCTTCGATTTCGGCTATGTGCTGCACCCGCAGGAGTCGCTGGAGACGCCGGTGTTCTATGGCGGCTACTCGGGCAACGGGCTGGGCGGCGCGTCGCGGTTGCTGCAGCATTTCGAGCTGACACACATCCTGCCCCATGCGGCGGCGGGCGGCGCGCCCAAGCCGCGGCCGGTCATCTACAACTCTTGGGAAGCCACGGAATTTCGGGTGAACGAGGCCGGGCAGATGGCGCTGGCGGAGAAGGCCGCAGCTCTGGGCATCGACCGCTTTGTGATGGACGACGGCTGGTTTGGCCAGCGCAAGGACGACCATGCCGGGCTGGGCGACTGGTATGTGAACAAGGAGAAGTTCCCCAACGGCCTGAAACCGTTGATTGACAAAGTGCATGGGCTGGGCATGAGCTTCGGCCTGTGGGTTGAGCCGGAGATGGTCAACCCGGACTCCGATCTTTACCGTCTGCATCCTGACTGGGTCTTGAGTTTTCCCGGGCGTCCGCGTTCCGAGCAGCGCAACCAACTGGTGCTGAACCTGGCCCGGCCCGAGGTGCGCGCCTACCTGCTCAGCTTTCTTGACAAGCTGCTGAGCGAGAACGACATCGCCTTCCTTAAGTGGGATTACAACCGCAACTGGAGCGAGCCCGGCTGGGACCAGTTGCCGGCCGCCGAGCAGAAGCGGGTTTACGTCGAGTACACGCGCAATCTCTACTCGATCCTGGCGGAGTTGGAGCGGAAGCATCCGAAAGTGGAGTTTGAATCCTGCTCGGGCGGCGGTGGACGGGTCGACCTGGGCATCCTGCGCTATGCGGATGAGGTATGGCCATCGGACAACACCGATCCTTTCGACCGGCTGACGCAGCAGGACGGATTTACTTACGCCTATACGCCGCAGATCATGATGGCGTGGGTTACGGACTCGCCTCACTGGCTGAACCGGCGCGCGACTTCGCTGAGCTACCGGATGTTGAGCTCGATGCAGGGCTCGCTGGGCATCGGCGCCAACATCGCCAACTGGACAGCGGAGGAGACGGCGCTGGCCAAGAGGCTGATCGCGGCCTATCGGCAGGTGCAGCCGACCATTGTGCAAGGCGACCTTTACCGGCTGATTTCGCCGCGCCAGGGCAGCGAGTTTTCTGCCACGCAAACCGTCAATGCGGACAAATCGCAGTCTGTGTTCTTCGCTTTCATTCATTCCACGCAAGAGGGGCACACTTTCCCGCAGCTCAAGCTGCAGGGTTTGGATCCGGCGGGTGAATATGCACTGAGCGCGATCGAAGGCAAGGCGGGGCAGGGAACTCCTGCTGAAGCCAGTGGCGCGTGGTGGATGAATCACGGGCTGGATATGGACGAGGGCTTCCGCGGAGATTTTCAGGCCGTGGCCTTTCGTCTCGACAGGAAATGAGGGCCTGTGCGGAAGAGATCGCAAACGGCCAGGTCTTCAAGAAGGGCAGCAAGTTAGCACCGCTTCGCGGATTAGCGAGTTGGCGGCCGGGTGCCCAGGTCTCGATTCCGAGGCCTGGAAGACCGCATGGCTCGATGCACCACCGGGCAACTGATCTCCGATCTCTGTCCCCCGATCTCTGTAATTGACCCTGATAATCAATTTGCTCCTTCCTCATGCCTCCCTCACGTCCTGCGGCGAATACTGACAATGGAGGTAGAGAAATGAAGAAGACAGGCATCGCAAGCATCATGCTTCTTGCTCTCGCGAGTGTTGGAACAGCACAGCTTTCCGCAGCCACCCCGGCCGCCGGCGAAGACATTACCCAGGCGCAGGTCAAGCAGCTGAAGGCCTCGGCACATTCTCCCGACCAATACAGGACGCTGGCTCACTACTATGAAACGCGGCAGGAGTTTTATCAGCGCCAGGCCGCGGATGCGAAGAAACAGTGGGATGAGCTGAGCCAGAACAATGGCGGACCTGCGGCCAAGTACCCCAGGCCGGTAGACTCCGCCAAAAACCTTTACGTGTACTACGTGTCGAAGGCCAGCCAGGCCGCCACGGAGTATGCAAAGTACAACAGCATGGCTGAGCCCGGCGTCATGGCCTCGAATCGCTAAGCAAGCGATCGCTCAATGCGGTCGAATGGCGAAGGGGAGCCGCACTGCGGCTTCCCTTCGCTTTGATGCGGCCTATCGATTAGAACGGGACGCTAGTGAGTGTAGGCGTCGGTGGGCAGATTCTCTAGACTTTCAGGGCTTGGTTGTTGCGCTGTTCCGGCGGTCTTCTCAAGGTAGATCTGCGCGTCGATGAACCGATATCCAACATACACATCGGTGAGCAGATACACGGGGTTCGAGGGGTCGTCCTCGATCTTCTTGCGCAACTGGTTGACGTAGGTGCGCAGGTACTGAATCTCTTCGCGGCATTCGGCTCCCCACACCGCGGTGAGCAACTTGGCGTTGGTCACGACGCGGCCGGCGCGACTCATCAGGCAATGCAGAATGTCGAATTCCTTGCGCGTCAGGCGCACCTGCTGGCCGTTCTTCACAACTTCGCGCTTGACCGGGTCGAGGCGAATTTCGCCGATCTCGATGGGCGCATTCTCAATCCGCGCGGGCGCTTGCACCCTGCGCACCGCGGTGCGAATGCGGGCAATCAGTTCCCGGGTGCTGAAGGGCTTGGTGACGTAGTCGTCGGCGCCCAGTTCAAGCGCCTCCACCTTTTCCTGCTCTCCATCCCGCACTGTCAGCATCAGAATCGGCAGCTTGGGATAGACCGCGCGCAAGCGGCGCAGCGTTTCAATGCCGCCGATGCCGGGCATATTGATGTCCAGCAGAACGGCGTCGACCATGGCTGTGCGCAGCGCTTGCAATGCTTCTTCGCCCCGCGAGGCTTCGGTGACCTGAAAGCCCAGTTCGACCAGAGGCGGCCGCAGCGCCCTGCGGATGGCGGATTCGTCGTCGACTACAAGAACACGAATCGCAGCTTGGCTCATCGGGAATACCTCTTCTGTTTCGTGCTTGGATTGCCCTTCAAACAGCTTCTACTCCATGATCGCATTGGACACGAAGAATTCGCAGCCAAACGGGCTGCACAATTGGTCGCGAGCGCAAAATGCTGAAATGGGGGTGTCAGTGAAGACCGTACCAGCCACTTTATTTCGGCGGCCGGAGGAGATTCCTCGGCTCTGCGATCCGATTCTAGTCTGCATCCAGCTACCGATTTCTTGCTTTGCGCCAGGAAACAGAACCGAAGTTCCGAGCGGCTATACCTTGATATGAAGGATTGTACAGCAAAGCCATGAAGCAATCTTTTCGCCTTCTTAATTGGTTCTTTATGCAAACCTTGCGTTAATAGAGTTAATCCGAAACGGTCGGAAAACCGAACGGAGCGCAAAACGCTCCCTAGGGAAGCCTCGCGCCGGATTGCACCTGAAGCCACGAATCCGTGGCTGGCAGGGGTGGGCATACCGGCCGAGATGTCGGGCTCGCCTTCGTCGTTGGCTGATTTTTTAATTTTTGCGTAAAGCAACAGACTTTCTTGGGAGGAATAGTGCCGATGTATTTGAATCTGAATCGCATTCTGCAAACGACGGTTGGAGCGGTCATGACCATGGCCTTGATGGCAGGGGCGCAAACACCCGCAACACCAGCACCCGCTCCCGCAGCGCCAGCCGCGGCTGCGCCCGCACCGGCAGCAGCTCCGGCACCGCTTTCCACGTTCGTTCTGACCGGTCCGCTGACATGGCTGCCACCGGCGACTTTCGATGCAGGTCCGCTGGGCAAGCTCTCCGTCAACGGCATTATCACAGGCTTCTCGCAGTTTGAGAATAATCAAGTGCCGGGAGACAGCGCAGCGCAAGCCACCTTGAGCAACGGGCAGATCTTCATTCAAAAAGCGGACGGCAAGGTTCAGTACTACATCCAGGCCGGCGTCTATACGATGCCCACCCTGTCGGTGCCTTTTGTCAACGCCCAAAACACCGTGAACAATTTCTTCGGTCCTGTTCCGGTTGCGTACTTGAAATTGCAGGCGGGAAAGACCACTCAGTTTGAAATCGGGCAGCTTCCCACGTTAATGGGCGCCGAGTCGACCTTTACCTACCAGAACTTCAACATCGAGCGCGGTATTGTTTGGAACCAGGAAAATGCCATCAACCGCGGCATTCAGGTAAACCAGACGATCGGCAAGTATCTCAGCGCGGCTGTCAGCTGGAACGACGGTTACTATTCCAACCGCTACTCGTGGGTTTCGGGCTCGGCCACCCTCACCAAGGGACCTCACAGCTTGGTGTACGACGGCATGGGTAATCTTGGACAGACCGTCTTTCAAACGACAGCTACACCGATTCAGAATAACGGCTATATGCACGCTGTGATCTACACCTACACCAAGGGTCCATGGATCGTCTCCCCCTATTTCCAGTACGGCAACCTGCCGACCAACACCAAGGTGGGCGTTGCCAAGGCCACATCCGCGACTGGCGGCGCAGTCAATGTCAGCTACGCATTCAAAAGCGGTATCTCGCTCCCCGTACGCTGGGAATACCTCACGAGTTCGGGCAGCACAACCGACGGGTCGGTCAATATGTTGGGATTTGGAGCCGGCAGCGCTGGTAATACTGTCACTTTGACGCCAACCTATCAAAAGGGGGGTATGTTCCTTCGCAGCGATCTCGCATGGGTGCACGCGTCCAAGTTCGCGCCTGGCGGTGCGTTTGGCACTGCGGGAACGACCGCGAACCAATTCCGGGCCGTTCTGGAATTCGGCTTCATCTTCGGAGACAACATCACAAAATAGCCGAGTCGAGGCGCTTGCTTCGCGAGCAGTCCTGAACAGACTGCTCGCAACTCGATGAAAACGAAGTCAGTGTAACTCTCTGATTTATCTGTCAGGCCCTTCACTCACTTCAATTTCATAATTTCATCTTTATCCCTTCGGCGTTAGTGTTCTGTGTATCCAACCAGGTTGTTCGCCTCCACCGGAATAGAACCGGCGACGCGGGCCAGTCAGACATCCCTCCCAGCGGTCGATTCCGCGGGAGCAGCCATACGAACTTCGAATCTCAGGAGAATGCAGATGGCAGATCAAAAAGCACCACAAATGCAGGCCACCCTGGGGCTAACCGGGCTGACCAGCAACGCAATGGCCCTCATCGCCCCCGGCGCCTTTCTTTGGCTAACCTTCTATATTCAGGCCACCACCGGCACCACTGCGCCAGCCATGTGGCTGGGCATCTTCGGGGCTCTTCTGCTCTGTTTGGCAACGGCCGTCGCCTACGCTGAAATCTCCAAGCTCTATCCCGGCACCGGCTCCAGCTACTATTACGCCGAGCAGGCCCTGTTGTCCAAGGAAGGGACCTTCAAGTATGCCCGCATTGCCAAATTCATCGTTGGCTGGGGCTCGCATCTTTACTACTGGGTTTATCCCGGCGTCATGGTTGCCACCACCGGCATCTTCGTCGGTTACGTGGTTGGCTTCCTCTATCCCAACATCATGAGCGGCTCCAATCCGGGACCGATCTTCATGGCCTTGATCGCCAT
>Ga0181520_10001324_pt1 | contig 50556 bp, 36 predicted proteins | sample PEATcosm2014_Bin_29_FD_132451 | JGI IMG/M metagenome (GOLD analysis project Ga0181520, IMG submission 132451) | Peatland microbial communities from MTU Mesocosm Facility, Houghton, MI, USA - PEATcosm2014_Bin02_30_metaG | ecosystem: Environmental > Terrestrial > Soil > Wetlands > Peat | place... | reverse complement strand
CGTTGTCAGCGGATTGCCAGCGCCGTTCAAAGTGGGGCCAGCCCGCAGAGAAGTTTCCTTGAAGCAGTTCAAGCAGCGCCTCGCCAAAGCCTGCCTGCGCATATTCGGGCCGGATGGCAAGCGCCTTCCGGTAGCACGCCAACGCATCCTCCAGTTTGCCTTCTGCCTGGAGGAGGTGGCCCAGGTTGTAGTAGGCCTCGGTGTAGCCGGGATCGATCTCCAGTGCGCGTCTGTAGGATGCGGCAGCTTCTCCCATCCTGTCCTGAGCCTGGCGCGCGCTCCCCAGGTTGTTGTGCGCCTTGGCATACTGCGGCCTCAAATCCAGCGCCCGCTGGTAACACGCCAGGGCAGAGTCAAGCTTGCCCAGGTTTTGCAGCACGACGCCCAGGTTGTTATGCGCTTCAACGCTCTCCGGGTCGAGTTCCAGCGCTCGCCCGTAGCAAGCCAAAGCCGGGTCAAATCTTCCCTGGTTCTGCAACAGGATCCCCAGGTTGTTATAAGCCTCAACACAGTCCGGATCGAGTTCCAGCGCTCGCTGAAAGGACGCGGCTGCCTCGCCCAGCTTGCCCTGTGCCTGAAGGACCCACCCCAGGTTGTTCCAGGCATCGGCATAGTCGGGCTTCAGCTCCAGCGCCTGGCGGTAAGAGGCCACCGCGTCTTCCTGCCTGCCTTGCGCGCGGAAAGCGTTCCCCAGGTTCAAATGAGCTGTAATGTAACCCGCATCGATCTCCAATGCCCGCCGGAAGCAAGTGATGGCTTCATCCAGATTGTCCTGGATGCGGCGAACATTTCCAAGATTGTTGTACGCTTCCAAAAATCGGGAATTGCAGGCCAGAGCACGTTCATAACACTCCGCCGCTTCGTTCAGCTTGTCCTGGGCCTGGAGTGCGTTGCCGAGATTGAAATGAACTCTGGCGTTCTTCGGATCGATTGCCAGCGCCCGCCGATAGGAGGCAATGGCTTCATCCAATTTTCCCTGAGCCTGGAGGGCGTTGCCCAAGTTGCAATGGGCCATGGCATGGTTTGGTTCGATGGCTATCGCACGGTGAAAGCATGCCACCGCTTCCGCTCCCTCGCCCTGTGCTTGAAGAATGTTCCCGAGGTTGATGTGGGCCTCGGCCAAGTGTGGCCTTATTGCCAGTGCGTGCCGGTAGTGGACGATAGCTTCGCCCGGCTTTCCGAGCGCACGCAGCACATTTCCCAAGTTATAGAAAGCCTGAGCATTGCGTGGATCAATCGACACCGCCCTGCGATAACAAGCGGATGCTTCCTCCAATCTGTCCTGCGCTTGAAGAAGGCTGCCCATATTGTGGTGCGCGTCGGCGTAGTCCGGTTTCAGTTCCAGTGCGCGCTGATAGCAGGCAGTTGCTTCTTGCAGATTGCCTTGCGCCCGGTACACGTTGCCCAGATTGTTATGGGCCTCGGCAAACCCCGGCTTAAGAGCTAGCGCCCGCCGATAGCAGGCGGCTGCCTCGTCCACCTTGCCTTGTGCCTGGAGGACATTGCCCAGGTTGGAATGATAGGACGCTACCGTTCCGTCGACTGCAATTGCGGCACGGATCGCCTCGACGGCGCCTTGTCGATCTCCTGTCTGCTGCGCAATCATCCCGAGAAGATGCAGGCTGTCTGAATGGCGGGCATCCAAGGCCAGAATCTGCCGGCAAAGCCCCGCAGCTTCTTTCAGCCGACCCGCCTGGTGCTCCCCAAGAGCCTCCTTGAATTGGTCTTCGAGGGGCACAGTTTCGCCTGGGTTCACAGCCGCACTCTGGCGCTCGTCACTGAGCATCGAAGCCCTCTCATGTGCACAGTTTATTCCCTTCACGCATCGCTGCCTCAATACGCCAGCCCGAAACAATCCAGCATCGAAGCTATAAGGCGGATTCCACTTGTTCCATCGCAGACTGCCAGTCTCCTGGCTGTGGCTGGCGGAAGAGCCGCATGGCCGGATACCAGGGACTGTCCTCGCGCTCCAGTTGCCAGCGCCAATCGGGCGCGAAGGGCAGCAGCACCCAGACGGGAACGCCCAGCGCGCCAGCCAGATGCGCGGTCGAATTGTCGATGGTGATCACCAGGTCCAGGGCTGCCACCTGCGCCGCGAAAACATCGATGTCTTTGAGCTGATCGACCGTGCGATCAACCAGCAACGGCGCGCCGGCTTCCGTTGCCTCGTCTTCCAGATCGGCATGATCTCCGTATTGCAAACTAACCCAGCGGATACCCGGTCTTGCAAACAGCGGAGCGAACTGCGAAAGAAAGATCGACCGGAAGCGGCCCGTCTTGCGGCTGTTTGTCTGCCAGGCCAGCCCGACTATACGCCGCCCATCGGCATACCGGGCACGCAACCGCTCTCGCATCGCCGGATCGGCAACCAAATAGGGCGGCGGGTTGGCGGGGAACTCCGCGCTGCTTCTTCGGAACAGCCCGGGCAGGCTGCCGGTGGGCAGTTGTGCGGCGATCTCCAGTTCCGGATGCTGGCCGGGTCCGCAACCCGAAACTACCTCAACGGCAGGAAAAGAACGCGCGAAAAGGCGATTGAGCCGCGGTTCGCAATCCAGAACCAGGCTGTTGCCGCTGCGCAATGCGTCCGGGATGAGCCCGGCGAACATGATCTCGTCGCCTACCCCCTGCTCGCCCCACAGCAGCACACTCCCCGATGCGAGCTTCTCCCCTGTCCACGCCGGCTGCGCATACACGCGCCTCGGCGTGTCGTGATCCTCCATCGATTGCCAGCGCACTTCGAAGTTTCGCCAACCATCTGCAAAATTTCCCTGCAGTAGCTGCGCCAGGGCCTGGCCAAAAGCGGCTTGCGTGTACTCCGGCCGAAGTGTAAGAGCTATTGCGAAGCGCTCCAAGGTCTCGTCCAGTTTGCCCTGTTCCCGCAAGACGTTCCCGAAGTTGTAGTAGACCTCGGGATAGTCCGGCTTCAAGGCAAGTGCCTGGCGGTAATAAGCGACGGCCTCTTCCAGCCTGTCCTCTGCGCGGCGGGCATTTCCCAGGTTGTAGTAGACCTCGGCGTAATTGGGTCTGATGGCCAGCGCCCGCTCGTAGCATGCGACGGCGTCCTCCAACTGGCCCTGAGATTGAAGCGCGTTTCCCAGGTTGTTGTAGGTCTCGGCGCACTCCGGTTGAAGAGCCAGCGCCCGGCGATAACAGGCAACACTTTCGTCGTATTCATTCTGAAGCTGAAGAACATTCCCCAGATTCACATGGACTTCAGCCAGATTCGGCTTGAGGCTGAGCGCCTTGCGGTAGAGCGCTTTGGCCTCGTCCAGCTTGCCTTGGGCTTGGACGACGGTGCCCAAATTTGCATAATACGAGGCTCCTGCGCCATGAATCGCAATCGCTTGGCGAATCAGATCGGCGGCGCCGTCCAGGCGGCCCGCCTGGTAATCGATCATGCCCAGCAAGTGCAGGCAGTCGGCATGGCGTGGATCGACGGCTAGAATCTGACGGTAAATCCGCTCTGCCTGGGCCAATTGCCCTGCCTGATGGAGCCCGAGCGCCTCCTTCAGCAGGGCTTGAATCGGAGCAGCGGGGCCCTGGTTCACGGTTCGATCCCACCGATCGCTAGGGAGTATCGGAGCACGCTCATCTGCTCAGTTTATTCCCCGGGAGGGCCGCAGCTTTAGGCCAAATCCCGGTTGACACTGAGAAGATAACCGGATCGGATGCAGGTCGGGGTTCGGGCGCCCCACCCTTCGCAAGATACGCGGAGGACGGGGCGTCCGTAGATTTGGTTCAGCCGGCGGGTGCCGGGCTAGAACACGCCCGCCAGATAGACCTCGGCGGAATGGTGCTTCGTTCCGCTTACGCCGCACTCCGCCAGCAGCACCGGGGACATGGTCATCACTGGGCAGTGAGAGTGAGCCAGCACCTTGTACACCACGCCGTGGCGGGTGATGGCGGCAAAGGTCGAAGCTCCCTGCGCGCCCAGTACGATGACATCCGCTTGCTGGGCTCTGCTTTGGTAGAGCAATTCCTCGGTGGGATCTCCTGGAACCACGATGGTTTGCACGGCAAGGTTGGCCTTCAGCTCAGGGGGCACCAAGGCTACCAGGTCGGCCTCAACCTCTTCAATCGAGCGGCCGGCCAGGACCTCCTGGCGCTCCTGGGGTCGAATCACATGCTGCAGGACGAGGCGCGCCTGGTGTTGAGCAGCCAACTCCGCGGCAAACCGGGCCACGGCATGGCTGGCCTCCAGGAGGCTTACGGCACAAAGAACTGTGCGGGTCGCGAATTTACGATAGCTGCCATCCACCACCTCGGGGCCGACGATGAAGACCGGGACCTTGGCAGTGCGCAGTACGGCTTCGGCTACCGAACCGACCAGCAGTTTGCCGATGGGGCCGGGTGAGTGAGTGCCCATGACGATGCGGTCTATGACTCTCTCCCGCAACAGGCCAAGAATCTGATCGGCGGCCAACCCCGGCCGCACAATCACTTCGCATTGCACGCCAGCGTCCCGTACGCGCTGGGCTAGAGGTTCCAGATGCTGCATTTCGGAACGCGCGGCAGCGGCATAGTCGTAGTAGCGGATACCTGAGGTTTCCGATGCGGCGACTACCAGCGTGTCGTAAGCGTGAAAAATAATGAGATTCGCGCTGAACTCAGTAGCTTGCGCAAGGGCAAAAGCGAAGGCTTTCTCGTTGGCGGGGATCTCGGAGGCGAAGAGGATGGTCGAGGGTTTGCTCCAACCCGGTTTCATGACGATTGCCATGGGAACCTCCTGGTGGTGCGACATTACTCTGGCAAACAAGTCGGCTGGCATCGGTGTCCAGGGGCACAGAGCGGAGTGATTTGGATCACGTTGTCCATGCCGGAGCCTCCTGGCCGCGATGGCTGTGGAAATCTCCTCCTCCCCAATAAATACGCGGGGTTTGTCCTAGTCGTTCACCATGGACGAGAGTGTGCGCTTGTTTCCTCGAATTGTCCAGTTTGGAAAGGGCCGAAGATTGAGTTCAACAAGATCAAGTGATCCCAATCACAGCCCACGGGATAGAAATACTGGTTTCCTGATAGCTAGTCGCGGTATCCCCCCGGCCGCCGGATTCGCTTTGCGGGCCGGAACGCAGCGATTTTCTTGGAGGTTCCATGCAGCCGATGCACAATATCCCCGCCCGCGGCGGGTTGAATTTCGACGAGACCCCTTTTCTGGCGATCTGGGAGATCACCCAATCCTGCGACTTGGCCTGCAAGCACTGCCGGGCTGCCGCCCAGCCCATCGCCCATCCCGACGAGCTGACCAATGCCGAAGCGAAGGGGCTGATCGACCAGATTGCCGCGATGGGGGTGCCCATCTTCGTCTTCACGGGCGGCGACCCCATGAAGCGCAAGGACGTCTTTGAGCTGATCCGCTACGCCGCCGATAAGGGGGTGCAAGTGGCGCTGACTCCAAGTGCCACGCCGTTGCTGACGCGTGAGGCGATTTTCAAGATGAAGGAAGCCGGATTGGTGCGGCTGGGCATCTCGCTGGATGGCTCGACCCCCGGGATTCACGACACCTTCCGCGGCCTTCCCGGCGCGTGGGCGCGCACCATCCAAGCCGTCGAATGGGCAAACGAGGCGGGCATTCCCATCCAGGTGCACACCACCATCAGCCGCCACAACGTCCACGACCTGGACAACCTGTGCGCTTTGTTCGAGAAGCTGGCCATTGTCATGTGGAACGTCTTCTTCCTGGTACCGGTGGGACGCGGCCAGCTTGGCGATCTGCTCAGCGGCGAGGAGTTCGAGCAGGTCTTCGGCAAAATCTACGAGCTTTCGCACCGGGTGAGCTTCCAGATCAAGACTACCGAGGCTATGCATTACCGGCGTTACCTGCTCCAGCACAATCTGGAAGAGCGCAAGATGGGCCATGGGCATGGCCATCCGGGAGCTGCGGCGCACGCATACGAGGCGGGCGCGCCCACCAGCGATGCACAAACCCGCACTGCCAGCTGGGCTACCCGCCGGGTCAACGATGGCAAGGGCTTCATGTTCATCTCCCATGTGGGCAACGTCTACCCCAGCGGATTCTTGCCCATTCATGCCGGCAACATCCGCGAGACTTCGCTGTCCGAGATTTACCGCGAGGCGCCCATTTTCAAGTCTCTGCGCGACACCAGCAAGCTGGAAGGCAAATGCGGAGCTTGCGAGTACAAGGAGATTTGCGGCGGCTCGCGCGCCCGTTCCTATGCGCTGACCGGCGATCCACTGGCCCAGGAGCCCTGCTGCATCTACCAGCCCAAGAACTGGGATGCAGAGCTGGAGAGCCAGGCGGCGGCCTTCGCGAAGTAGATCTTCCGTCTTCCAAGCCTCGACCGGGCGTCCCTGCTCTCAAGACGAGATCCGGGACGCCTCTGTTTGAAGTCGCACACAACCCGCGCGTCCGCCACGGACTCTAATCTTGCAAAAAGGGATGCGGCCCGCGACTCTTGGGGAGGAAAACTGCTCTAATGATGGGATGGGTTCTGGGATGCGGACAGCAATAATTGGCGGGGGCATAGCGGGTCTGGCAGCAGCATATGAGCTGGAAAAGGCTCGCGCAGCAGGCGCGGCGGTCGAGTACACACTCTTTGAAGCGCGTCAGCGGCTGGGCGGCTCGCTTGCATCGGAGATCGTGAATGGCTCGGTGATCGAGCGGGGCCCGGATTCATTCCTGACGGAAAAGCCTGCGGCTGCGGAGTTGTGCCGGGAACTGGGACTCGGAGCGGAACTCTTGCCCTCCAACGACAGCGACCGCAAAACCTATATTGTCGTCCGTAACCGGCTGGTGCCACTGCCCGATGGGCTCATGTTCCTGATCCCCACCAAGCTGATTCCCACCGCGCTGACCCGGTTGTTCAGCCTTCCGACCAAGGTGCGCATGGGCCTGGAGTTGCTGCATCCTCCCCGCCCCAAAGGCGAGGACGAGTCGGTCGCCGCGCTGGTCGAGCGCCACTTTGGCGCCGAGGCCGTGGACCGCCTGGCCGATCCATTGCTCTCCGGCATCTATGGAGGCGACTCCGCGCAACTGAGTGCTCGCACCGTGCTGCCGCGCCTGGTTGAGATGGAGGCCGAATACGGTTCCCTCACCTTGGGCATGCTGGCGGCCCACCGCAAGATGAGGGCAAAGGCCAAAGCCGCGGCGCGAAACAACGGCAACGCAGAAGGCTCGGCGCAAGGCAAGCCGCGCCCGGGGATCCGAACGATCTTCACTTCCCTGCATGGCGGAATGCAGCAAATGGTCGACGCTCTGACCGCGCGGATCGATTCCGCCCGCGTACGCCTAGGTACGCCGGTCAGCGGGTTGGAAAAGGTCGCAGAGGGCTGGCTGTTACGGGCCGGCGACACGGCGGAGGTCTACGATGCGGTGATTGTGGCCTCGCCCGCATGGGCCGCCGGGGTCCTGCTGGGACAAGTGGACGCCGCGCTGGCCGAGGACCTGGGAGCGATCCCCTACTCTTCTTCAATTACCGTGAACCTGGTCTACGACGAGGCCAAATTGGGCAAGCTGCCCGATGGGTTCGGCTTCCTGGTTCCAGCCAGCGAGGGCCGCGCCATGCTGGCCTGCACCTTTGTCCATCGCAAGTTTCTGGGACGCACCCTGCCGGGCAAGGCTGTATTGCGCGCATTCCTCGGCGGCGCGCGCAACGAAACCCTGCTCGCCGAATCCGATGAAACGCTGGTGGCCACTGTTCGCCGGGAACTCAGTGAGATTTTGGGCAAGAAGATCGTCCCGCAAGAGATTGAGCCGGAGTTTTCCCAGGTCGCTCGCTGGCGCCGGGCCATGGCCCAGTACGCCGTGGGTCACCAGGATCGCCAGACTCGAATCTCCGCGCGGCTAGCCGCCCACCCCGGTTTGCATCTGGTCGGCAACGCCTACGACGGCATCGGCATCTCCGACTGCATCCGCCTGGGCCGCAAGGCAGCAAGAGAACTCCTCACCGCAAGCGCCGCCGCCCCCCAGCCCGTCGTTTAGGCCCTAGTTCGATTCACCATCGCCGCGGTCGCCGTGGCGATGGTGCTCGTAGTGGCCAATGTTCTCGTTCAGGTGGTTGGGATCGACGGATACCTGCACCACGTCCAGCTCGTTTCCATCCAGATCCATCACAAACAGGCCCATCTTGTCGCCCTCTGGATGGATGAAGATCAGGGTCTGCTCGTGGCCCTGGCGGCTGGTCTCGCGAATGATGCGCTCCCAACCGGGACCTAGCTTCTCCTCGGCCATGCGGTTCAGTTCGTCTCCATCGACTGGCTCAGTGAAGGATTCGAACTCTGCCAAGTGCAGGCCGCTGACCCCGTCGTGCGTGGCCTTCTTTGAGATGAGGCTGATCAGCCCCATGAAGGGAATGCGTGTCGCCCGCACATGGTACCGGGTTTCGACGGAGCGGACCACGCCGTCAAATCCGCCCTCGCCGCTGCCAGCCAGAACCGCAACCGGGACCGCAAGAACTACAAACGCAATGGGAATCAGCCACAAGCGCCTCATTGGTTGCCCCCCTTCTGCTCTTTGTCCTTTTCTTTCTCTTTGTCCTTTTCCTTGTCCTTACCGCGCGGAGTGTGTTGCATGCCGCCAATAGAGCCCAGCGCGCCGCTCAACCCGTTCACGCCCCTCAACTTGCCAAGGTCCTCCATACGGACAGGGCCGAGGATCAGCACAATAGTCAGCTCTTTCGGCTCCGCGGTCAGAATAAACATGCCGTGGGGTTCGCCATTCACCAGCTTGACCATCACGTCGGTGGTTTGGCCGCTCTTGCGCTCGCGTTCGCGCACCATGGGCGACCACTCGCTGGTCTCAAAGTACTGGCGCAGTTTCTCAATCTCCTCCATCGAGTACTCGCCTTCCTTGTCGAATTCGTACTCGCGCACGTAGATGCCGTCCAGACCCTCGATTAGATGCCGGGTGGCTGCTTCGTCCTGGTCCTTGCCGTTCATGAACCTGGCGGCAAAAGCCAGCATGTTCTTGCCCAGTGTGACTTCGGTGACATTGGAGGCGCGCGCGGCCAGTTCCTTCTCGACAGGCGGCGGTAACGGCAGCGGCGAGGATTGCGCCAGCGCGGACGCGGCGAATGTGGCCGCCGCCAGCGTCAAAATTGCGATCCGGTTGTGCATGGAGTTCTCTCCTTACTCATGAGCGCGGTCATGAGCCGCGAGTTGGGTGTTCATCTGGTTGAGCGCATGGCCGGTGATGCGCAGCGCGGTCATCACTTGCTGTCGGGCGGCTTCGCCCTGACGCCGTTCTTCTTGCGCGCGGCGCTGCCATTCCGCGCCTCCGCCAAGCACCGCTGCCAGCACAAGCGAAGCCGCCAGCCGCTGCCACAAAACTGCATGGTTCCGCGATCGCGCTGTGCGGAGGCGTGCTTGCAGGATCTTGCTTTTCAATCCCGGCGGTGCGGGACGCCGCTCCAGCGCCTGGCGCAGTTCCCGCTCGAAGTCTTCCATGGGCTCAAACTCCACGTGCTCTCTCCTTGACGCGCACATACTCTTGCAAATGATTCATTGCCTTGGCCCGCAGCAGCTTCAGTCCGCGCTGCAAATGGCTCTTCACGGTAGCCACGGGTGCCTGAAGCGTGGTTGCAATCTCCTCCGGCGTCAGCTCCTCCTGGTAGCGGAGCACCAGCGCCGCGCGTTGCGGCTCGGGCAAAGTGCTCAGCAACTGCTCGATCCGCGCGCCCAGCGGTGAAACAGGCTGCACCAACTGGATGCCGTGGCTGTCTTCCATTTCCACCCACAGGTCCATGCCGCGCACCCGGCGACGCCGCAGCGCATCCGCCGAGCGGCTCATGGCCACCCGGCGCAGCCAGAAGCAGGCGTGCTCCGCGGACTCGATTTTGCCCAAATGCCTGTCCAGCTCCATAAAGACATCCTGCGCAATCTCTTCCGCCAAGCCGCGGTCGCCGGTCATTCGCAGGGCGAGCGAAAAGACCATCGCCTGGTGTTCGTCCACGAGTTGTTCGAAATCCGCCTGCCAATCGTGGGCCATATCTCTCGCTGCTACTCTCTTATCCGTAAGAATCCGGACGTGGGGATGCAGAGAGTACGCGGCAAGGAGAAAAAAGTTGCAGCGGCCCCAAGTGGCGTCATTTCCGCCGCGAAAATATTCATTCTCGATCCGACTTTCCGCCGATTCGAAGAGCGCAGTCAAAGACATAAGATGCAATGGTGAGATTCAGGAAGCCCTTGCGATTCCGTCTGTTCATGTCTTTGCCGGCCGTATATTCGAATACGGCGGGCAGAAATGAAAACGTTTGCTCCGGCCCCGCATCGCATCCTTTTACTCCCCTGTGCCGGTTCCTCTTCTGCCCCTCGCCGGCCGCACGGCAAACGCCATGAAAGGCATTCAAGTCATGCGCACTCTTTTCCTTTGTTCTTGTCTCTTTGCCTCCCAACTCGGCCTCGCCGCGCAAACGCCGGCCAACCGGCTGGTCTTCGATTCGCCTGGCCCCGCCCTTGCGCCGCAGCCGGTCCCCACCCGCCTGGGCACGAATCGCGCACCCGGCGGCGCCACGCTGGCGGCGAATAGCCAGTTTCTGACCCGCGACGGGAAACCTTGGATTCCGGTGATGGGCGAATTCCACTTCTCCCGCTACCCAGAGGCCGGGTGGGAAGAAGAGATCCTCAAAATGAAGGCCAGTGGTGTGCAGGTAATCTCCACCTATGTCTTCTGGATCCATCACGAAGAGGCAGAGGGTCAATTCGACTGGTCCGGCCAGCGCGACCTGCGCAAGTTCGCTCTGCTCTGCGCCAAGCACGGCATGTTGCTCTATCCGCGCATCGGTCCTTGGGCGCACGGTGAGGTCCGCAATGGCGGCCTGCCCGATTGGGTCCTGCGCAAGAGCGCGGTGCGCGGCAACGACCCTGTCTATCTGGCCGAGGTCAAGAACTTCTACGCGCAGATCGGCCTTCAGCTCCACGGCCTGATGTGGAAGGACGGCGGCCCGATCATCGGTATCCAGCTCGAAAACGAGTATTCCCTTCATGGCCCAGGTCAGGGGCGCGAACACCTGGCCGCTTTGAAGCAGATGGCAATCGAGAGTGGTTTCGATGTTCCTTTGTACACCGTGACCGGCTGGGACGATGCGATAGTGCCCGAGGACCTGGTCCTCCCTGTCTATGGCGGCTACCCCGACGCGCCTTGGGATGAAAGCATCGCCGTGCTGCCTGCGGCCGAGGTCTACGCCTTCCGCTTATCGAGCCGCGTCGCGGCGAACATGGGAGCCATCGGCGGTCCAAGAATTACCGATCCCAGCCATGAGGCTGCCATGCTTGCCACCGTGCCCTTTCTGACCGCCGAAGTCGGCGGCGGAATGGAGGATACCTACCATCGCCGGCCTGTCATCTCCGCGGACGATATGGCCGCCTTGGTTCCGGTGTTTATTGGCTCGGGCGCCAATCTGCTTGGCTATTACATGTACCAGGGCGGCACAAATCCCGACGGCAAGCTCACCACCCTCCAGGAGTCGCAACGCACCGATTATCCCAACGACTTGCCCACCAAAAGCTACGATTTTCAAGCCCCTCTGGGCGAATTCGGCCAGATGAATGCGCACCTGCGAAAGCTGAAGACGATGCACTACTTTCTCAGCGACTTCGCGGCGGAACTAGCTCCAGCGGCGGTAGTCGCGCCCCAGCAGCAGCCATCGAATCCGCAAGACCTATCGGTCCTGCGCGCCTCTGCCCGGCTCAACGGCGAGCGTGGCTTCGTTTTCGTGAACAACTACGTGCGCGAGCGCCAAATGCCCGCATGGCCCGGCACGCAAATCGAGATCAATGTCGCCGGCAAGAAGATCGTGGCCCCGGCAACCCCCTTCACCGTCCCCGCCAACAGCTACTTCATTTGGCCAGTCAACATGGACGTGGATGGAGTGAACCTGAACTATGCCACGGCGCAACCCATTCTCAAGACGAAAGCGGCTGGCGAAACCTACCTCTACTTCCAGGCCATCTCTGGAATTCCCGCTGAGTTTGCCTTTCCCGCCGCAAGCCGAACGGCAATTCATGCGCTGAGAGGAACGCTCGCCAGCGAGGGAGGATTGTTGCGCATTGAAGACATTGCGCCGGGACACGCGGTTGCCATCACCGTTCACGGCAAGAGCGGCAATACGCACCTGGTTGTGCTCAGCGAGGAGGACGCCGGCAATTTGTGGCGCGTCTCCATCGGCGGAGAGGACCGCCTTGTGCTGACCGGAGCGCAGGTCTTCAGCGACGGCAAACAGCTCACCCTCCGCCAGATCGGCAACGCGAGATTCTCGGTTGCGCTGTTTCCCGCGCAGCGTCCGACCGCCGTCAAGGAATCCACAGTCCAGGGCGCTGGAAACCCAGACGGCATCTTCCGGAGCTTCGTCTGGAGCCTGCCGGAGCGCAAGATCGCATTGGAACTGGCTCAAACCAAGCCTGTCGGCAAGGCTCCCAAGCCCCTGCTCGGCCCCAAAGCGCCTTTCCGGCAAACTGCCGTCGCAATGACGCCCGAGGAATCCAGCTTCGCTCAGGCCGGTGAGTGGCAAGTCACGCTTCCTCAAGACGCATTGAAGGGGCTCAGCAATCTGTTTCTGGCCGTTCATTACCAGGGCGACGAGGCGCGGTTGCTGGCCGGCGACCACTTCCTTACCGACAACTTCTGCAACGGCGCGGAATGGCGGATCGGGCTCAAGCAATTCCTCTCTTCGTCCTCCGCCTCAGTCTTCACATTGCAGGTCCTGCCACTCCAGCAAAAAGCGCCCATCTTCTTTGAACCCGGCTTCGCCCCCAAGTTCGACAAAGATGGCCAGGCCGGATCGGTGCAGTCGGTTGAAGCCCTCCCCGAGTACCAACTGGAATTGTCGTTCCCAGGCGCAGCCAGGTAGAAACCCTGGTGCATTTTTGCATTTGCTATAAACCACCGTGCCCATCCATTCTGCGGAATGGGTGGGAGACAAACATAATTCCGGCCTGCAAATTCTGCAAGAATGCTAACTCACAAGACTGGATGTCCCTGATCCCGTCGTTGGGACCTGTGATAGAGCCCGCCGCCAATCGCGCAGCCCCATCACAGCCAGCACCACAAAAGCCACATAGAGCAAGGCCGTCAGAAGCAGATTCTCCAAGAGAAACTCGCCCACATAGGCCACGTCGACCACGATCCACAACCACCAGTTAGCGATATGCTTGCGCGCCTGCCACCAGCCGCCCAGGATGCTAAAGCTCGTGAGCATCGCGTCCAGATAAGGCAGCGATGCGTGATAGTGGCTCATCCAAGCGCCCAGGAGTAGACCTCCCAACACACCGGCCGCAACACCGGCCAGCAGCTTGGGCAAGGGAAGATGAACCACGCGCACATCGCCCTCCTCGCGCATACCCCGCGCCCAATACCACCACCCGTAAAAGGTCAAAGGCAGTCCGCCAACGAGCAATAGCGCGAAGGAAAACAGTTGCGTCCGATATGAGATGGCCAGATAGGCCAAGTCGGAGACGATCCCGATCGGCCAGCAAATGATCTTGCGCTTTGTCGTGAGCCATATGCTTACAATGGCTGTCACGGCGCCAACAATTTCCAGCCAATTGTCGATGAAGTATTTACCGATTACGGCCCAGCTCATCATGCTTCAACTCTCTTCCGCGTTTCGGCCCAACCGCGCAGCGCATCCAGCAGCTTCTTCCCACCCGCGGTGTGAAACCAGCGCGCATGGCCGACGAGATAATCGCTGCTGGCCACGCGGCCCTTTTCTTCAGAGTGCAGTACACCGAGAAAATAGTCGGCTTCGGTAAGCGCGAACTCGGCATGACAGAGCGCTGCCATGGGCGCCAGCGCGCCAGCTTCTTCTTGTGACAGAAGTCGCACCGACTCGTAGCCATCCAGCAGTGCCTGCAACTGATCGAGATGCACATGCACGTTGTCCGGGTCGTGCATCAGATCGAGCCACTCCACAATGTTGCGTTCGATGGCCTCGGCCAGGTCGTGGACCGCATTGGTGCGGTCGGCGAGGCCGAAGTCGATGATTGCCGTAGCCCGCGCATCGCTGCTTGTGCCACTCCACATCAGATTGGAGGCATGCAGGTCGTTGTGCGTCCACAGCGAGGGGAGCGACGGCAACAGCGGCAGAAGTTCCGCGTGAAATGGTGCAAGCAGCTCGAGGGCCTGTTCGCAGTGTTGCCTTGTTGGCTGCGAATCGGCCAGCGCGGGGCGCGCAGCCAAGTATCGTTCTATCTCCGTGTGGGGATTTTCTGCAGCGAAGATGGTGAAGCTGGCCACCAGAGGGCGCGGCTTGCGCGGAGGAGCATTGAATCCCTGCGACGCAAGATGCAGTCGCGCCAGCGCCTGCCCGGCGGAGTGTGCGTGCCCCGAGGTGCGGAACGGCGTCCAAGAGAGCGCGTCTTCGTAAAGATCTACGCCCTCGGGCGTCTCATGCACCTCGTAGGTCCACTCGCCCATCTCGATGGCCGTCTGGGCGGATTGCGACGCGAAAACGCGCGGCACCGGAGCGCCATGTGCGTGCAAATGCCGAAGAAAGCGATGTTCCTCAAGCAGCCCCTCTCGGTCGCGCACTGTGCGGTGATGGCGTTTGACGAATACTCGCCCGCTCCGCGTGGCCACTACGCTGGCCGCCGAAAATGGACGCGGGCTCGCCGAGAGAATCTCGACCGGCTCGCCGCACGAGGGATACTGGGTCAGCAGCGTGCGAATCTCATCGAAGGCGAGCGGGGGCCAGTCGGCGTCCACCAGCGTGCCGTCCATCCCATGCGCTCTTGCAGTTGTGGCCATTGCGGATGAATCCTACAGTGCATTCAAGAAAAGCCCCTTCGTGTCGGGGCACGACCGGGGTACCCTCTGGGCCGCGTGCCAAATCAGGCCGGAAGAACGACGGGCATTGGCCCCGAGGGAATACTGGACCGCGAAAGGAACCCGTGCAAAGGTCCCCTAAAAAGTGTAATGCGCCGAGAGCCGCACCGTGGTGGGCGCGCCCAGGTGAATGAATGTGTCCCCGTAGCTCGCTCCGGTGTCTTTCCAGTAGCGCTTGTCCAAGATGTTGTCGGCATAGAGGCGCAGCGTCACGTGCCCCTGCTCGCCGCCCGGCGTGTAGCGCGCACCCATGTTGAAAATGTTGTAGCCCGAGACGCTCACCACGTCGTCGCGCGTGGCTTCCTTGCGTCCTGTATAGCCCCAGCCGGGCATTAGGTGCAGCCCGCGCGCATGAGGCAGCAAGATATCCGCAAAGAGGGCCGTGCGCAGGTGCGGCACATTGATCACCTGCTTGTTGTCGTAGGCCGCTGTGCCAGTTTGATCCGAAAGCGCTCGTGTCCCCGCTGCTGAAGCGGTCAGTTGCATCCAGCTTGTCACCTTGCCTTCCCCATTGACTTCTATGCCGTTGTGAGTCTCGTGGCCTTCTGACTCGAAGCACAGGTCTCCGGGAGCGTTGAATACGCTTGCCGGGCAAAAGCTGTCGGGCGCCTGGATCTCTTTGGGATAGAAGAACGGCGCGCGCATGTGAAAAAGCGCGGTCGAGAGCAGTATGCGCTGGCTAGGCTCATACTTGGCGCCAATCTCGGCTTGCCGCGTCAAAAACGGGCTGAGAAACTGGTTGGCATTGTCCATCCCCACCCACGACGGCGCCTGCGGACCAAGCGAAAGCAGAACGCCGTAGTTGCCATAGAGCGTCAGCTTGTTGACCGGGCTCACAGTGACTGCGTATTGCGGCAGCCAGATGTGCTTGTCGGTAACGGATGCGTCGCAGTTCTGCCCATCGTACGCACACGGGGAATAGTTGTTGTCGCGAAGGGAGTCGAATCGCCCCCCGGCCAGCAATTGGATGTGACCCGGCAGATGGGCGCGGTCCTGCATCACCGCCGAGGATTGATGGTTGTCTTCCCACAGCCTGCGCGGCCCGGCGGTTTGCGGCGGACTCTCGGCAGAAGGCAGATCGACGGGTGCGATCGGCTGGAAGATATTCTCGGAGCCGACATCGTAGTACACCGCTCCGTCCTGCCCCGAGCCATCCGGCGCGGTTGGATTCAAGAGCGAGTAGTAGCCCGGCTGCTGCACGCTGCGCAGAAACAGTTCGCCCCCGGCAGCCAGGTCATGAGTCACGGCGCCGGTCTTGATGTGGCCGGTCGCAAGAGCCTCTGCTTGAGCGTCAATGCGCAACTCGCCGGGATCGCGGTAGTCGTAGATGTCGTAGGTTCCATCGGGCGCGAAGAACCATGGCGGGGTGGAAGTGCCGGGGACACACACCGCTTCGTTGTAGCAGCCGTAAGCGTAGACCACGTTATCGTCAATCAGCGAATGGCTGTAGCTGGCCGCTGCGAATGCCCGCCACGAGCCGGGCAGATCGTAGTCCAGACGCGCCCCGGTGTTGAACGTGTCGAAGGTGTTGGGCTTGGCCCACGATTGCTCGCCAAGCATCGTTGAGGGGTGAACCTGGCTCAGATCGGGTACGGTTGTGCCGCCCAGCAACTGATAGCCGCAAACCGAGCGTTCCACCTTGTGCTGGTACTCGAAGTCGCCCTTCAGAATAGCCTTGGGACTCAGCTTCCAATCCGCCGACCCAGCTCCCATTGCGCGCCAGCCGTTGGCGTCGTTCACGTAGCTCTGGATGTCTTCGCCGGCCAGGTTGACACGGACTCCCAACTGCTTTTGACTGCCGAAGATGTGGCCCAGATCCACAGCGCCATAGCTGCTCCCGCGATGGTCGGTGGCCAGATCGATAGCCTCGATTGCCGCCGGGCGCTTGGTCACGTAGTCGATCAGTCCGCCTGCCGAAGCCACGCCGCTCTCTACGCCGGCAATGCCCTTCACAAACTCCACGCGCTCCTTGTTATCGAGTGGCACATCCTGCTCGCCGGCAATGGTCATGCCGTTGATCTGCAAGCCTGTAGCCAGATCGATGGGGAAGCCGCGAATCTCAAAGTCACCGTAATAGCCCACCGGCGCATAATCTTCGCCGATCGAGGCGTCGTTCTTCACCACATCGGAGAGCACCCGCGCACCCTGGTCGCTGAGCACCGCGCTGGTGACAATCGTGGCAGAAAGGGGCAACTCTTGCAGAGTTGCCCCATCCAGGTTGCCCACGGTTACAGCATCGGGAAGATAGTCGTTCTTGATCTCGGCGTGAACTTCAATGGTTGTGGTCACGCGCGGCAACTGTTGTTTCGTCTGGGCAGCGGCTGGATTTGTGCTCGCAGGCGCCTGCCCGGCAGGGGGTGGTTCCGTGCTTTGCGAGAAGGCAACAAGGGGAACGAACAGACAGCAAACCAGCATGACCGTCGCCCGATAGCCGTGAAGCCAGGCAGGTGCGGGCTTGTCAGCCGGAAAAGAATGAGGCGGATTGTTTGCCAAAGCAGCAGCGGAACGGAACATGGAATCCCCTTGTCTCCAACACTCTGAAACAAGAGAACTCACACTGCGAATCGAGGAAGAAGGCCGTCAGGCCCCGGAAACTTCCCACGCCGGTATTATCCGGATCGGGTTCGAGGGTATTTCTCAGCCCCACCTCGTGGAGCACCCCTGTTTCAATACATCAGATTGAAACATCTCGACGCGCTTTTGGCAAACCTATGTTTCAGAGCCTGAGATTGTTGGCTGCGACCGAGGCAAATCGCCTCCTTCTCGATCGGCAATTGGCGGCAAAGCAGCGCTGGCCTGGCGTTGCCGCAGGACTGGCACAATCCGGAGGATATTTTTTGAAAAAAGCGCCACTCATCGAGCACAATTGGCGCTACATTTGAGTTGATACCCAAATCAAATCCCAAGCAGCACCGTCCTCCCCTGGGAATTTCTCTTGAAAGGCGCCTTGATGGAAAGATTTTGTTCCCCTGCCCGTTTTTGCAGGCAGATCGCTTCGCGGCTCTTGCCGGTTCTCCTACTGATTGTTCTCGCGGCTGCTCCCGCCCTGGCTCAATCGACCTTTGGCGCCATCTTGGGTACCGTGCGCGACTCGAGCGGCGCTCTGGTGGCAGACGCGCAAGTGAAGCTCGTCAACACAGGCACCACGGCCACCCGCACCATGGCCACTGACGCGAGCGGGAACTTCGCCTTCAAGAACATCGACGTGGGCTCATATGCCCTCACCATCACGGCGCCCGGCTTTGAGAGGGCATCGCTGCCCGACATCTCCCTCACCGCGCGCGAGACGCGACGCCTTGACGCCACGCTCAAGCTGGGCGCCGAGACCCAGACCGTCATCGTCGTTGACAACGCGGCGCCGGTGATCACCACGGATGTTTCCAGCTTGGCCGAGACCAAGGTGGGCGACGAACTGGTCGAGCTGCCGGTGGCTATCTACTCCCGGTCCACCGGTTCCACCAGCCCCATCTCCACGCTGACCACCGAGGCCGGCGTGCAAACCGACGACAGCGGCAACCTGGCGGTCATGGGCACTACGGCCGCACTACTCAGCGTAACCATCGACGGCATCTCCAGCGTGGGCGTCGAGTACTCCGGCCCGGTGAACGAGATGTTCCCCTCCTTCAACTCGATCGAGGAGATTCGCGTCAGCGAGTCGAACAACAACGCCGAGTTCTCGGGAGTGGCCGACATCACCACGGTCTCCAAAGCTGGGACCAACAACTTTCACGGCGGGCTCTTCGAGAATCACGAGAACACGGTTCTCAACTCGAACAACAGCTTCGCGCTCTCGAAGCCGAAGATTATCATGAACGACTTCGGCGGCACCCTGGGCGGTCCGCTGAACCTGCCCCATCTCTACAACGGGCGCGACAAGACCTTCTTCTTCATCAGCTACGAGGGGCTGCGCCTGCCGCGCCAGACGCCCATGCTGCTCAGCGTGCCGTCCGCCGACATGCGCAGCGGCAATCTCGTCGACTACCTTTCCGGCCAGGGCGTTGCCGCCATCTATCAGCCGGACGGCGTTACTGCCATCGATCCGGCCCACGTGCCGGTCAGCACGATTTCGGCCAATCTGCTCCAATCCCTTATGCCGGCGCCAAATTACGGCCTCGCCGGTTCCTACGCCAACAACTATCAGAACAACTTCGCGTCGCCCATCTCGGCCGACCAAGGCGATGTGCGTCTCGACCAGAGCATCTCGTCGAAACAGACGGTCTTTGCGCGCTTCTCCTACAAGAACCGCCAGGTCATCACTGCGCCCTCCGCCGCTTGCACTTACACCTATTGCGCGGAGGCCGGCAGCCCCTTGCAGGGCGGCTACAACACGCCGGAGATCGATGAGGGCCTGACCTTCGCGCACAACTACGTCTTCTCCACCACTCTGATGAACGAGTTCCGCGGCGGCTTCAACGCGCAGCACACTTCAGAGACGCAAAGCTACCAGACCAGCACGCTGCTCACCCAGACGGGGCTCTCTGTGCCGCAGCCCGACACCGCCTGGGCCGAAGCTCCGCAGGTGCTCATCAACGGCTTCATGTCCACCGGCGCGGGCAACCCCGGTATGCAGCGCGGACAAATCATCCAGGCCCTGGACAACGTGACCTGGACGCACGGCAGCCACAGCTTCAAATTCGGAGCGGACTTCAAGCGCATCAGCGACCACGACGACAACGTCTACGGCAACTACCGCTCCGGCTGGTATGCGTTCAACGGCTCGTCGAACGTGGGCATGGCCATCGGCGATCCATACACCGCCTTCCTGCTCGGATACCCGGACTATACCGAGGTCAGCTCCACCAACAAACCCACCATGGATGGGTTGGGATACGCCTACGCGATGTTTGCGCAGGACGACTGGAAGATCGCGCCCCGGCTCACGCTGAACCTTGGCTTGCGCTATGAGCTGCACCCGCCAATCAAGGAGATTCACTCCAACACAGCCATCTTCGACCCGGATTACAGCGCCACCACCATCAACGGGCAGCCGGTAAACGGCGCGGTAGTCGTGTCGAACACGCAGGCAGAGTCCTTCGAGTCGGCGCAGTTTGCCAACGCCATTGCGCCCACCCCGATCATGACCGCCGCACAGGCCGGGGTTCCGGGGGCGCTGCGCTTTACCGACAGGAACGACTGGGGTCCGCGCCTAGGTTTTGCCTGGCGGCCGTTGGGCAACGACAAGACCGTGCTCCGCGGCGGCTGGGGGCGCTTCATTGAGACGCCGCTTGGCTTCTCGCTGGTTTCCGGCTGGGCGGTCCACGCCAGCTATCTGGCCACCTACAACCAGAACTACGATGCCAGCGGCGTGACCCCGCTGCTCTCCTTCGCCAATCCCTTCAACACGATGGCAGGCAGCGCCAGCGGCACCGCCAACTTCGACTACGCATTCCCCATCCACTACAAGGACCCCTCGGTGCAGCAGTGGAACCTGACCCTGGAGCAGGATCTGGGCCGGGGTGTGGGGGTGCGCGTGTCGTATACCGGGAGCCACGGACAGAACCTCGAAGCCATGGAAGACCTGAACCAAGTGCCTGCCAACGCGCTCGGCTACGCGCAGGTTAGCGGCAGCCGCCCCTATCCCTCCTGGGCGGTGATCCAGAGCGTTATGAATGCTGCCTGGAGTAACTACAATAGCGGCACTGTCGAGGTTTCGCGCCACAGCGGCCGAGGCATCACTTTCGACGCCAGCTACAACTTCACGCGCGACCTGTCGAACGCCGGCGGAGCGACACCCAATGCCTTCGCAGTGGCTGGCGGCAGTTTCTTGACCGACCGCTTCAATCCCGGCCTGGACTACGGCAACGTGATCTACGACCGCCGCCACCGCTTCCTGGCTACGTATCTCTACGACCTGCCCTTCGGCCACGGGCAGCGCTGGCTGGCGGAAGGCGGCCTGGTCAACGCTGTCGCGGGCGGTTGGCAGTTGGCCGGAGTCACCATCCTGCAAAGCGGCCCATTCCTGACGCCATACGAACAGACGGTCGATCCAGCCAACACCAACATTCTCACCACCATTGGCCAGGCCCGGCCGGATCAGCTGTCCAGCGTCTCGCCCTTTGCCCCGCAGCGCACCACCAGCCAATGGCTGAATCCAGCGGCGTTCCCTTACCTCAACCTGCAAACCGCCAGCGGTATCGGCATTGGGCGTTTTGGCAACGCGCCGGTGGGCGGGGTCGTCGGACCCGGCACAGCGAACTTCTCGCTCTCGCTGATGAAGAACTTTTCCTTGGCAGAGAAGAGCAAATTCCAACTGGGCGTGGAAGCGGCCAACGTCTTCAATCACCGCAACTACGAGCCGCCCAACATGCAGGTGGATTCAAACGGCTTCGGCTCCATCACCGCCCTGCAAACGGCAGAGGGCGCCGGTCCGCGCAGTCTCGAGATCTCAGGCCGCATCACTTTCTGAGCGTTCGACAATGAAACTTCCAAAGCGTAGGCCGCCGCAAGATGGGTCATTTACCGATACCCGCGAATAGGTTGAATTCGCGGGTGAGGCTTCCGGGCTCAACCCCAGTTCATTTTGGGATGCTTACGGCGCCCTTCGTCTACACTCCGGGCAGGCTTTGAAGTCGTGCTCTTTCAAAGCATAAGCGGCCATCTGTGAGGCGGATACAACCCGGAACAAGGATGGCTGCGGGCTGAGATTTATCCGGCCAAAAACTGGGGCCTGGTAGACTCTGCACCCTGCTCTCAGATGAACTCGGCAACAGCAGCGTCGCTTGCAGAATTCCATTGAGGCTTCGACTGCGTCAGGGAGCGGCTTCAGAGCAGAACCAGAGCCCCTTTGTCCGGTTCAATGAATGCGAGGTCGCTGCTCACCGATGGTGGCGGCAACCTGGGTGCGCATCTGTCGGGATACACCAACTCTGGCTCCAATACAGCCGGGCCGAAAGAGCAACAATCAGAGAAAATGACCATCGGAGCAAGAAGCACCGCCAGGTCGTGTTTCACTCATTCTTGTTCCTTTGGCTCGGCTTCCTGCCTTGACAGCGTCCCATTATTCGAGAGACACTTCGATTAGGTACCAGCCCAACGCCGTTCGCGAAGAGTGCCTGAGAGAGCGCGAGCGGGTGACTGAATACTGCCGAAGAAGTCAGGGTCAAGCGCCGCGCCGGCGATTGGTCCCGCGATGGTTTTCGCGGCAGTCCGGTCCTTGTTCAGGTCTCTCTAAATCCTCTCCTCTCAAGGCACTGACTCCTTTCTCCTCCCGCCGTATTCGCTCATCCGCATGCATGCTTCCCACGCATGGGACACGCCTGTTTTTTGCGTGTTTCCTGAGGCGGCGCGTTCGCAGTATGGGGAAAGAGAAGCAAATGGAATCAACACAAGTTGTCATCGTCGGCGGAGGAGCGACAGGCGCCGGTATACTTTGGGATTTGAGCCTGCGCGGCATCGCGGCGATCCTGCTGGAACAGGGCGACATCGCGAACGGGGCCACCGGGCGTTGTCACGGCCTGCTGCACTCCGGCGGGCGCTACGCCGTCAAAGACCCTGAAGCCGCCCGCTCCTGTGCCGCCGAGAACCGCATTATCAAGAAGATTGCGCCGCATTGCGTCGAGGAAGTCGGGGGACTTTTCGTGCAATGCCCTCAGGACGATCCGGCCTTCTTCGAGAAGTGGTGGAAGGCCGCCGAGATTGCGGGAATCGAGAGCCGCCGCCTGGGAAGCGAAGAAGCGCGGCATCTCGAGCCGGGCCTGGCGCCAGAGATTCTGGGCGCATTCACTTGCCCGGATGCGCACGTGGATGTCTTCCGGCTCACGCTTGCCAACCTGGAAGCGGCGGCGGGACGTGGAGGCAGATTCCATACCTATAGCAAGGTGACTTCGATCGAAACCTCCGGCGGCCGGGTGCGCGCGGTGAACTACCACAACGAGCGCACCGGCGAGCAGCACAAGATCGCCTGCGAGATGGTAATCAACGCGGCGGGTGGATGGGCGCAGACGGTTGCTGCAATGGCTGGCGTGGATGTACCGGTGCGCTGCGACAAGGGATCGCTCTTGGTGATCAATCATCGCCTGAGCCGGAGCGTGATCAACCGGTGTCGCAAGCCCGGCGATGCGGATATTCTGGTGCCCGCGGGGCCGGTGTGCATCCTGGGGACGAGCTCGATTGAGGTGCCCAGCCCGGAGAACCTGAGCGCTTCGGCGGAGGAGATCGACGACTTGCTGCGTCAAGGCGCGATCATGATTCCCGAGGTCGCGGATGCGCGCATTCTGCGCGTCTTCTGTGGCGTGCGTCCTTTGTACCTTCCCCGCCAGACCAGCGCCTCGGCGGGGCGCGAGATCAGTCGCGGCTATTTCCTGCTCGATCACGGAAAGCACGACGGCGTGGGCGGGTTTGTGTCGATTGTCGGCGGAAAGCTCACCACGTATCGCCAGATGGCCGCCTCGGTCAGCGACTGCGTGGCGCAGCAACTGGGCGTCAAAACGGATTGCACCACGGACAAAATCCCGCTGCAAGGCGCCATCGATCGCCGGACACACCGCCGCGCGAACCAGCTGCTGCCCGCGCCAGTGGCGCACAAGCTCGAAATCCGCCTCGGTCCCGAGGTGGCGCGGGTGATGGACGCAATTGAGGCGCGCCCGGAACTGGCGGAGATTGTCTGCGATTGCGAAATGGTCACTCGCGCAGAACTGGAATATGTACTGGGCAGCGCTGCTCCCGTGCCGGTTGAGACCATTGCCGACATCGGGCGGCGCACGCGCCTCGGCTTTGGCCCCTGCCAGGGCACGTTCTGCGGATACAAGGCCATGCTGACCGCCTACCGGACCCACCGCTGGACGGCATCGCAGGCAGCCAGCGAACTCTCCGCCTACCTTCATGAGCGCAGGAAAGGCCAGTCCTTTGTTCAGCATGGACAGCAAGTGGAACAACTCGACCTGAACTGCGATCTCTACGGTGTCGACCAGCCAGACGAGGCACTTTCTGGAGCGTACGATGCAAAGTAAATCGTTCGATGTGGTTGTTGTTGGCAGTGGATTCGCGGGTCTGACCGCGGCGGCTATCGCCAAGCGGCAGGGCCTGCGCGTTGCGCTGGTCTCCACTGGCCCCGGATCAATCGCCCTGGGCCCCGGATGGCTGAAGGCAGAGCCGTTCGGGCCGTCCTCCGACGCAGCCGAACTCAGCGAGGCTATGGCCTTCTTTTGCGAACTGACCCGCCAAGCGGGATGTCCGGTTGCGGGAGACGTCGCCAACCCCCGCCCGATCCCGAACTATCTGGGAAGCTGTGAGAGTGTGGCGTTCGCGCCGCAGCGCCTGTGGAATGCCGCCGGTGACGATAAGGCCTCCACCGTCATCGTCGGCATTCGCGGGCTGTCAATCTTCGATGAGAGCTTCATGGCGGAGCGCCTGAACGAGCGGGCGAAGGCGGCCGGGTCTCCAGACGCGTACACGGCGCGACAGATCGCGCTTCGCCGCGATTTCGGCATTCCCGCCACCGTTTTGCAGATCGCCACCTGCTTCGACCGCGATGCGGCCTTCCGCGCCGAGCTCATCGAGGCTCTTCGGCCCGCGGCGTCTGGATTCAGGCGCATCCTGCTGCCCGGCATCTTGGGATTGCATTCATCCGACTGGCTGCTCGCGCAACTAGAAGCGGAGCTTGGCTGCTCGATCTGCGAGGTTCCCACTTTGCCGCCTTCCATCCTTGGATTGCGCCTCTTCCATCGCCTGCAAAGCTACCTGCACAGCAGCGGTGTCGAGGTTTTCTCCGGTTTCCCGGTGCATAGCCTTCAAGTGGGCAAGGAGATGTGCATCGGCGTGGATGTCACCGCTCCCGGCCACCCGCTCACGCTTCATGGCGAGAGCGTGGTTCTGGCCACCGGCCGCCGCTCTGTCCCTTTGCTCGCCGAGCCAATCGCCGGCTGCGATCCGCTCATGCGCCCGCTCGACGCCACCGGCGCGGTGATGGCGCAGAACCTCTTCCTGGCTGGGACCCTGGCACACAGCGCTGCCGGATACCGCGGGGACACAATGAGAATCCTCTCCGGCTATCGCGCGGGGACCTTTGCCGTCACCACAAGGGGAGCGTATGCATCCTGACGATTTCTCTCTCGACAACTGTCTGAAGTGTTCGTTGTGCAACGCCGCCTGCCCCATGCTGGGCGTCAATCCGCAGTATCCCGGCCCCAAGCGTCTTGGTCCGGAGTTGGAGCGGCTGCGCCGCGAGGGTGTTCCCACCGATACCGAGTGGCTGGAATACTGCCTTGGGTGCCACCGCTGCGACCTGGCTTGCCCCCACCAAGTGGGCGTCTCCGAGATGATCGCCCAGGCCAAGGCGAGGCACCACAAGCCGCTTATTCGCGCACTTCGCGATTGGTGGTTTGCCCGCCCCGGCCTGATCGGCAAGCTCAGCACCATTCTGCCGGCGCTGTCGAACTTCGGCCTGGCCATGAAGCCCGCGCGCCTGGCGATGTCGATCTTCATGCGCATTACGCCGCTACGCAGCTTTCCCGAGTACAGGTGGGGAAAAGCGCAAAAGCCAATCTCTGGCGGCGGAGACCGTCCGCGCGTGCTGCTCTTTCCTGGCTGCTCCATTCGCTATAACGAGCCGGAGTTAGGCGGCAAGGTAGTCGAGTTGTTGGAGAGGAATGGCTTCAGCGCCGAGGTTGCCGAGACTGAATGTTGCGGAGTTCCGGCGATGGCCAACGGCAACTCCGGTGTGGCGCAATCGCTGGCTCGGGCTAACGTCAAACTGCTGGCCGCCCAGGTCGATGCCGGAGTGCGCATTGTGACCGCCTGTTCCAGTTGCGGGCACCGGATCAAAACGGCGTTCGGCGGCGTTCTCGACGAGGACAAGGCGTTCGGTTCTGCCGCACGGAGGATCGCTGCAAATACCTTCGATCTTGCCGAGCTGCTCATGGAGCAGTCGGACGCTGGAAAGCTCGATACCGCCTTCCAGCCAACCAATTTCCGGCTTGCTTACCACGCGCCATGTCATCAGAAGTCGCAGGGCATCGGGCGCCCGTGGTTCCATTTGCTCCGTCAGATTCCAGGTGTCACAGTCGAGGATCTGGATGCCGGCTGTTGCGGCATCTCCGGCACGTTCGGCTTCAAGCAGGAAAAGTACAACGCCTCGATGGCCGTCGGCCAGCAGTTGTTCGACGGTATTCGCGCCGCGCAGGCTGAATTTGTGACCACTGAGTGCGCCACCTGCCAGATGCAGATCGAGCATGGGACTTCCATGAAGACCATCCACCCGGCTGAAATTCTGCTGCAGGCCTATAGACCGGCAGCAAAGGGAGCGGAATCCGATTCCGTACTTGAGGAAGTCCCTGCGCGGATGTGCTGATTCCGCTCGCCAGATGAGGGGAATCAGCCGGTACCGTGTTCCTCGGCAGCATTCCGTGGAACCCGGCAACTCGCCCCGCAGGAGCTTCGTCAATGCGGATTGCGCACATATTCTCCTGGATTCAGAATCCCCTTGCCGGTTTTACCCGCTTCCGTTGTATGCTCCACTGACGGAGGCACGCTGGCCATGATGCAAACACCGGTACAAGTCATCACCGTCGAACGCGAGTATGGCTCGCGTGGCGGGGAATTCGCCCACGATCTGGCGGCGCGCCTGGGCTGGCGGCTGCTGGACTCGGAATTGGTGGCAGGCGCCGCCCGCGCCGCTGGAGTGGATCCGGAACTGGCCGCCAAATACGACGAGCGCCTCGATCCCTGGTACTACCGCTATGGCAAGGCCTTCTGGCAGGACTCGGTGTATCCCCTGGCGGGGCTCAGCGAAGGGCACGTCTTTGACTCCGAGCGCATGTTGTCGCTGCTTCGGCAGCAAATCCTGGACGAAGCCAAGGTTGGCAACTGCGTGCTGGTGGGGCGTGGCGCGGCCTGCGCGCTGGCTTGTCAGCCGGGTAGCTTTCACGTCTTTGTCTACGCCACGGCCAAAGCCAAGCGGGAGTGGTTTTGCAAGGCCTTCCCCAAGCAGGCCCAGCATGCCGACCAACTGCTGGCCTCCTTCGACAAGCGCAGGGCTGCGGTCATCCGGCAGGCCTATCAAAAGGATTGGTGCGCGCGGGGGCTCTATCATTTGCTGTTGAATTCGGCCATCGGGATGGAAGGCATGATTGCCGCCGTGCAAGGGGCGACGGGACTTAAGGCTGCTGCGCGGGAAGCAGTTGCCGGGTAGTGCTTGATTTAAACCGGTGGTGCAGTGCTAGGTTTCAGTCCGCGTGACGCGCGGGCCAATGCGGGTGAAGACCTCCCAGGGAATCGTGCCGGTGGCCTCGGCGTGGTCGAAGGCGCTGATGGTCTCATCCCCCTGCGAACCTAGAATCACGACTTCGTCGCCAGCCGCGACGCCGGGAACTTCGGTTACGTCCAGCACCGCCTGGTCCATACTGACCCGGCCCACCAGCGGAGCGCGCTCGCCACGCACCAGCAGACTGAAGCGGTTGCCTAGCCGGCGGTCGAGCCCATCGGCATAGCCCGCAGCCACCAGTGCCAGCCGCATCGGTTCGGTGGCCACAAAGGTGCCGTTATAGCCCACGACCGCGCCTGCGGGAACCATGCGCACTCCAGTGACCCTGGTCTTCCAGCTCAGCACCGGCTGGAGCCGGTCGCGCGCCGCCTTGAGCGAGGCCGGCTCCTCGGGCTCAAAGCTGGGATCGAACTGCGGCGCCAGGCCATAGAGCGCCAGGCCGGGCCGCATCATGGCCTTCATGCCGTGACGCGCGGCCAACTCGGCAATCTTGCCTGCCTGGCCAACCAGCAAAGCGGCCGAGCTGCCTACATTGAGCCAGTCGGCGTAGAGTCCATAGGCCTCAACCCGGCTGAGCACATCGGCCATCCGCGCCAGTTGCGTCTCGGTCACTGCGCCATCGGCCTCGTCCGCGGCGAACAGGTGGGTCATCACAGCTTCCAGCGTGAGCGGAGAGCCAGGAGAAAACCGCGCCAGCGCCTGGGTCAGGCTGGCCGCATCCACGCCCTGGCGGCTCATTCCGGTGTCGATCTCCAGGTGAACAGCGACCGAACCGGCCTTGGCGCGCGCGGCGTGCGCGGCCGATTCCAGTTCGTCCAGTTGCCAGCGCTCCCAGGCCACGGCGGTTAGATTGTGGCGCACCACCTCCGCGCCCTGGCCGGGAAAGACGCCGCCAATGATTAGAATCCGGGCTTCGGGGCACAGCGCGCGGGCTGCCACGCCCTCCTCGACCGAGGTCACTCCCAGCCACTTGGCCCCGGCACGGACCGCGGCGGGCGCGCAAACTTCGAGCGAGTGGCCGTACGCATTGGCCTTCACAATGGCCAGCAGCTCGGCATGGGGCGCAGCTAGGGTCTGGAGGAAACGAAAGTTCTCTTCAAGGGCGCGGGCGCGAATCTCAACCCAGCAGGGGCGATTTGGCATCAGGCTATCCAAACCTCAGTTTAGCGCGGATGAATGGCGCGCCTGCCACTCCTTGAGACTCGATAGTTTCTCGCGCAGCAATCGCCTGGCGATCTCGCGTCGGAGAGGATCGTTCCGCATCCCTATGCGGCGTCTTTGCTCGAGCGCAGGAGCTGCCAAACGACGACGCCGACTATCGCCAGCAGCACGAGCATGAACAAAGAGCCGCCGCCACGGCCCAAACCGAAGCGAAACAACGCAAGAGCAGTCAATGCCGTGGTCAACATCTGGTCCCTCCTGGGACGGCCCCAATGAGCCAGCCGCTACCGTTAGGGACCCGGAATGGGCAGGCAAGTTGTTGCCTGGCTTGTCCGGGATTAGCGCCCGAGGGCAGCGCAATGGCAGCGCGCGGTGTCCATCTGTAGCGATTGGGCCTTCTATGCCAGCCGGCTGGGCTCCTTGCGCGTCAGGCGCCAGACGCCGACGGCAATGGCCAGCAGGCCCAGCCCGTAGGCCCAGAGCGCGAAGTGGCCGGTATGGATCTTCCATCCCCGGTAGAGCGCAATGGCCCCCGCAATCAACAGGATGATCCCGCGAAGATGATTCATGGTCTTTCCCTTCCCTGAAAGGTGGCTACTCTGATTTTAAGAGAGGGCGCTCCGGTTTGACCCCAGGGCCGGTTACTGCCTATCGTGTACAGGGTGCAGATGCACCTGTCGAAAGGAATTCCTATGAACACCCCAGCCGTGCCCGAACTGAAGAAGACCGCCCTGAATGCCACACATCGCGCCCTCAAGGCCAAGATGGTTGATTTTGGCGGGTGGGATATGCCGGTGGAGTACGGCGGCCTGATCGCCGAGCATCTGGCTGTGCGAACCGGCGTGGGCCTGTTCGACGTGAGCCACATGGGCGAAATCCAGTTCCGCGGACCGGGCGCGCTGGCCGCCGTACAACACATCACCATGAACGATGCTTCGAAGCTCAAGGACGGGCAAGCACACTATTCCGCCCTGCTCACCCCGGAAGGCGCCTTCGTCGACGATATCCTGGTCCACCGGCTGAGCGAAAATGACTATCTTCTGGTGGTGAACGCCGGGACCAAGGACAAGGATTATGCCTGGATACGCCAGCAGGTGGGCGGCTTTCCGTCGATCCACCTCAGCGATTACTCGGCCTACTACTCTCAACTGGCGGTGCAAGGCCCCCGCGCCCTTGAAACGCTGCAAAAGCTGACCAAAGTCGATCTGGCCGCCATCAAGAACTACTGGTTCGCATGGGGCGAGGTGGCAGGGGTGCCGAACACGATGATTGCTCGCACCGGCTACTCCGGCGAGGACGGCTTCGAGGTCTACATCCCGGCCGACGTGGCGACCAGCGAAATGATGTGGGAAGCGCTGATGGAGGCAGGCCAGGAGTTCGCCATTCGTCCCTGCGGCCTGGGGGCGCGCAACACCCTGCGCCTGGAGGCCGGAATGCCCCTCTATGGGCACGAAATCTCTGACCAGATTAACGTCTGGGAGTCGTTCGTTGCGCGCTGGCTCAAGATGGACAAGGGCGCGTTTATTGGACGGGAGGCTTTGGCGGCCATCAAAGCTTCGGGCGGACCCAAGCGCAAGGTTGTGGCTCTGGAGATGGTGGATCGGGGCATCGCCCGCGATGGGTACCAGGTACTGTCTTTGGATGGAGCGGAGATTGGCGCGATCACGTCCGGCTCGCCCGCGCCGTTCCTGAAGACCAACATCGCTTTCGCGCTGGTGCCGGCTGCGGTGGCGGCCAGCGGCGAAGATGTGCTGGTGCAGGTCCGAGCGAACCAGGTGCGGGCCAAGCAGGTGCCCATGCCGTTCTACAAGCGGGTGAAGAAGTAAGACTATTGGAATCAGCTTGGGAACGCGCTAGACTGCATGTGTCCATGATTGAGTCTTTGCACATTGCCGGTTACAAACTCTTCCGCGACCTCACGCTGCCCAAGCTGGGGCGGATGAACCTGTTTGTCGGAGAAAACAACACGGGGAAGAGCTGCCTGCTGGAGGCGATCAGCATTTACGGAGGCTGGTCTCCTATCAGCGATATTCTTCAGGTTGCCTCGATGCGTAGCCCGGATGCCCTTCGCGCTTGGGAAGCAGACGGAATCAATGAGGAAGGGACCTCGCTTCGCCACCCGGTATTCGACCTGTTCAGAAGGGAAAGCTCGCTTTCCAAGATCCAGAGCGCATCTTTCCTGGTCGAGAAGATAGGCGACCCCAACTCATTGAGTGTGCGCGCACAATTGCACGATTTGATCGTAGACGAGACGGGGCAACGCCGATATGTGCCAGTTGCCCCGGGTCATGTGACTGTCGATCATTTGGAGGTTGCATTTCAGGTCCTGCGCGGTGAGGCGCTTATTGCCCTAATCACCCGGCGTCATCTCCCCTCACATGATCGAGTCATCGATTTCGAGCGACTCTTTAACGAAGACGCTTATGTTGAGCATGTGCCTGCATCTGGCTTTAATGACGCGAAGGCAGCCTTGTTGTGGGATGCCTTGATTCAGGGCCCAGGCCAGGAGCGCGTTCTCAATTGGCTTCGCATGATCGACTCGCGCATTCAGGACCTCGATTACATCGCGGGACGAGGTGCGTCGCGGGTCGCCATACTTAAGGTTGAAGGCGAAGGCCGGATTCCACTTGGCTCCATGGGTGATGGCGTGCGCCGCATGTTCCATATCGGCCTGGCGATGGCCACAGCGTCCAAGGGCATACTCTTGATCGACGAGTTCGAGAACGGCCTGCATTGGCGCGTCCAGCGCGAGCTTTGGGCTGCACTGGGCAAGGCGGCGGAGGCGTTCGACGTGCAGATTTTTGCCACTACCCACAGCCGGGATTGCATTGGCGGTTTCGTCTCCGCGAGCAAACAAACGGGCGTTGCAGACGCAAAGATGTATCGGCTGGAGCGAGAAGGGGACGAAATCTATGCTGTCGATTTGTCTCTTATCAATGTCGAGGATGCTTTGGAACTGAATTCGGAAGTTCGCTAGCCATGGCCACGCCGCCAATGCAACCAATCGTTCCAGTCCCCGACTCCCTGCTCCTCGTCGAAGGCCGAAACGACAAAAATGCGATCTACCAGCTTGTGCGGCTACGGTACGGAGCCGAGCCGGTATTTGAGATTTCCGAATGCGGAAGCGACGATGGGGTGTTGAAGAGCTTATCGGGCCGGCTGGCAGACCCCAATCCGCAGCAAAAGGTTCTGGGGCTGATTCTCGACACAGACATCGAAGGCTCGACCAACGAAGATGCGGTCAGAAGGCGCTGGGTGCAGGTGCGAGGCAAGATAGGAAATGGCTACAGCCTGCCGGACGACTTTCCTGAAGCTGGTCTGGTGATCGACCCCCTTCCAGGCAGAAAAGCCAAAGGGACGCTGCCGCGCATCGGCGTGTGGCTGATGCCGAATAACAGGGCATTCGGCATGTTCGAAGACCTGCTAATGGAATCGCTGGGCGCTCGCGAAAAGGACTACACGTCGAAAGTGGTGAAGCAGGCCAAGACTGACGGGATTGCGACCTTTCATGAAAGCCATCTTTCAAAGGCCGTGATTCGCACATACATGGCATGGCAAGAGCCGCCCGACGTGCAATATCTCGGCCTGGCCATCAGAGAAGGTCACTTCCAAAACATTGAGGCGGCCTGCGCCAACTTTCTGGATTGGCTTGGCCGCCTCTTTGTGCCTTTGACGCTCTGACCGGCTTTAGGCCAGCGGCAGCGTCAGACCTGCATCACTTCCGCTTCCTTTTTGTGCGAAAGCTCTTCCATGCGACGGATTTCCTCGTCGGTCATTTTCTGAATCTCTTCGAGGGCGCGCTTTTCCTCGTCCTCGCTGATCTTCTTCTCCTTGGCGAGCTTCTTGAGGGCATCGTTGCCGTCGCGGCGGACATTGCGCACGGCGGTGCGATGCTCTTCGAGCACCTTATTCAGGTGCTTGCAGACATCGCGGCGGCGCTCCTCGGTCATGGGCGGAACGGGCACGCGCAGGACCTTACCGTCCGACTGAGGATTGAAGCCCAGATCGGCGGTGCGAACGGCCTTCTCTATCTCCTTCAGAATGGTGGGGTCCCAGGGCGCAATCAAGATCATTTGTGCCTCGGGCGCAGAGACTTGCGCCAGTTGGCTGATGGGAGTGTGGGTTCCGTAGTAGTCCACCTTCACCTGGTCGAGCATGTGCACGCTGGCCCGGCCGGTGCGTGTCGAGGCCAGGTTGGCCTGAAACGTGGCCACGGCCCCATCCATCCGCCGCCTGAGATCGGCGTTGAGTTCCTTGAGCGCCGGTATCCCGGCCATGATCGAAGCTGCCATAGGGTTTCTTCCTCGCTGAAACAATTGCCAAGGGCTATTCTACTAAAACCAAGTTCGCAGTATAGCTTAACCGCGGAAATCGGTGTCGAGGCCGCGATCCGCGGGCCAGCAATGAGGGATTGGTTTCCCAGCCATTTCGCATTTCTTCCTCGAAGAGCCGCGAAATGGATGAGGATCGGGGCTGGATTGCTCTCCCACCCATTTCGCAAAGAACGCGAAATGGATGGGGCACGGGGCATCTTTCTTGGGCCAGGGAACGCTGTCAGAGGCCAAACTGCTTGAGGTGGTGGCTGAGGTGTTTGCACTGCAGGGAGTTCCATTCCTCGTTGGTCAAGCGTCCGAAAAATGGATGCACGGCTCCCATGCCCTGGGGCGCTGAGGCAAGGCGGTCAATCGAATCGATCACCCGCTGCCGGTCCTGTTCGAACTCGCCCGGTGAGCTGGAGAGCAGCTCCGGTGCGGTCGGAACGCTCTTGGGAAAGGGCAGAACGTAGAGAATCAGGTGCTTCATTGGGAAGTGGTGAAACACGTTGTGGTTTCCCGGCTGAGTATGAAGGTCACCCAAGCCCATGGCCAAGGCGTCGCTCAGGTGGCAAAGCAGGCGCGGCGCGTCCAGCTTGCCCCATCGAGGTTGGGTCTCTGGCGTCAGAGCGTGCAACCGATGAAATAGGATCTTGCGGGTTTTCTCATCGCGAAGCGTGGGCATTTCTGGCCGCCTTTGGTCTCTTTACCTTCACTTCTTATGGTAAAGAGGCTTGGTAAAGATTCTCATTGAATCCGATTAAGTATTTTTATATCAACGCGGTAATCCCAGTGGATACTGCTTGCTCATGGGCATGGTAGCTGGACCGCACCAGCGGGCCCGACTCCACATGACGGAAGCCCATCTTGAGCGCCTCAGCCTTCAGTTCGGCAAATTCGTGCGGCGTATAGAGCCGCGCCATGGGCAAATGGTCGCGGCTGGGGCGTAGATACTGGCCGATGGTCAAGATGTCACAGTGAACCGCCGCCAGATCGCGGAAGACCTCCAGCAATTCCACGGTCTCTTCACCCAGGCCCACCATGACGCCCGACTTGGTGACCCCCGCGGGCGCGATCTCCTTGGCGTATTCAAGTAGCCGGAGGGTCCGTTCGTAGCGCGCGCCCGAGCGCACCACGCGGTAGAGGCGCGGCACCGACTCGGTGTTGTGGTTCAGAACTGCCGGACCCGCCTCGACAACCATCCGAATCGCCTCCTCGTTACCCTGAAAGTCGGGAATCAGCACCTCGGTCTTGCAGCCTGGCGCCTGGCGGCGAATCTCCTCGATGACCATGGCGAAGATCCGAGCGCCGCCGAGCAGATCGTCGTCGCGGTTGACGCTGGTGATGACGGCGTATTCAAGGCCAAGCGTGGCGACGGCCGCAGCCACTCGGCGCGGTTCGTCGAAGTCGATGGGCTCGGGCCGGCCCTTGGGTACTGCGCAAAAGCCGCAGCGCCGCGTGCAGAGGTTGCCCAGCATCATAAAGGTTGCGGTTTTGTGGTGCCAGCACTCGCCGATGTTGGGGCAGTGGGCGCTCTCGCACACCGTGTTGAGCCCCATCGACCGAGCCAGCCGCTTGAGGTCGTGGTAGTTTTCGCCCATTGGGGCGCGCGCCTTGAGCCACTCCGGCTTGGGCGCCGCGGCCTTGCGTGCCGGTTCGATCTGCACCAGTTCCATCACGCTTTCATTGTACCGGCAGGATGAAGCGCAAGTACTGCCCCCCGCGCGGAGCACCGGACGCAAGGCATCCCCTGCAAGAGGAGAAGCGGCTTGGCACAGGGTGCGCCGAACGCCAAGCGGAGAATCGCTGCAAGCATGGCCATTTGCCGATGGTTGCGATTGGGCTGAACGCGAAGAACAGGCCCCCATCAGGGGACAAACAGGCTGCGAAAAACGGCCGAATGCGATGCTAACACCTCAAAAACCATCCCCCCTGCGGCTAAAGGCGCATTGATAACATGGCACTTATGGAATGACTGAAGCCGTGCCCTTTCAAGCCAACTGCGCTCGCGAATCCAGCGATTGCCCTGCCTCGCGAACCCGGGCTCCGCCGGTGCCGTATACTTCCTCATCATGTCTCCACGTGGAATTTGGAGCTGAATCCATGGGCGCTTTTTGAGGGCGCCGAATGGGAAGCCATCCACGGATGCCAAGCGATGAATTCAGGGAAGGTTATGCTCCTTTTCGCCAGACATTTTCGCATATGGGCCGTACTGTCCTTGTTGGCGGCGCTTTGCGCCTCTGCCCAGGAAGCAATCCACTCCGCGCCCATGATCGAGCGCTACGGCAAGCCGTACGTGATGGTCACCATCGGGGGCAAAGGGCCTTACCGGTTCATCATCGACACGGGAACCGGCGCGGACGCCTTCGTGAGCCCGGAGCTGGCCGACGAGTTGCAACTGCCCAGCGCGCCAGAGGCGGCAATCGTAAACGACCCCAGCAAGCAGGGCGGGCAACGGGTGCAGATGGTTCTGCTGCCATCCATCGATCTTGCCGGCGTGAAGTTCTGGTGGGTGAAGGCGGTCCGCCACGAAATTACAGGCGAGGCGGGTACGTGCCAGGGCCTGCTGGGCTTCACGCTCTTCCGCGACTATCTGCTGACGCTGGATTTTCCCAAGCGGCAGGTTCTGCTGACCCAGGGCGCCCTCGCGCCGGATGGAGGAAAGACGGTTCTGCCCTTCCAGATGCCGGAAGGGGTGCCGGTGGCCTCGCTGCGGGTGGATGGACAAAGCGTTGAGGCGCAATTCGATTCCGGCGGCGGCGGCCTTACCTTACCGGAGAAGCTGGCGGCTCGCCAGAAATGGGATGTCGCGCCAGTCGCTTTTGCCACCGGCCAAACCCTCACCACCCGGTTTGAGATCAAGGCAGCCAGGCTCGCCGCGGACGTAAAGGTTGGGAAGTACACCTTCACGCATCCGGTCGTGGAGATTCACCCCGCCTTTCCACTGGTCAACTTCGGCTCGCCCCCCATGCAGAGCTTTGCCATCACCTTCGATCAAAAAAGCTTGCTGCTGCGCCTCTCCGCCGACCGCGACCACTTCACACTGACGGCTCCGCCCAGCCCGACCCGGCTGACCAGCCAGCCCAAGCCCACGGCTCCGCCGTCGCATCTGGTACCCGTGGGCTAAGACAGTCCACACCCAGTCAACCCGCCTCCCGGGCCACTTGTAAGATCGAAACCAAACCTATGCCCGAACCCCTCGAAGCGCTTTGCCGCGACATCAACCGCATCGCGGCGTATCTGGCTCAGGATGATTTTCCCGTCAGCGCGGCAGTTGGGCCTGGCGAACGCACACTGGCGGAACTGGACGCCATTGTCCTGCTGGGCAACCGGGTGATCGCTACACTGACCGCCGGCTGCACCCTTTTACAGAGGACGCCGGCTGCCAGAATTCTCTTTTCGGGCGGCCTCGGCCTGGCCACCGCGCACCTCTTCGCCAATCTGTGCGAATCCCCCTATGCTGAACTGGTCAAACAGGGGTCGATCCGGGAAACCATGGCGGAAGCGGAGATGTATGCGGCGGTGGCCCAGCATATGTTCCAAATCCCTCGGGAGAGAATCCTCATTGAGGATCGATCGAGCAACACCGGCGAGAACGCGCGCTTCTGCCTGGAGATTCTCAAGGACTCGGTTCGCCGCCAAGGTTCGATCCTGATTCTCCAGGACCCCGTCATGCAGCGCCGCTCCATGTCCACCTGGGCGCGGGAAGAGGAACTTGCCGGTTCGGATCTGCACGCGTTGAGCCATGCGGTCTTCGTTCCACGGGTTGAACCCGGTCCGGAGGCCACACTCCGGTTCCCGCCGGAGCAGACACAAGGAACCTGGACCCCGGAGCGCTTTGTTGCCTTGCTCCTGGGCGAGATCGAGCGCCTCCGCGACGATGAGAACGGCTACGGCCCGAGGGGCCGCAACTTTCTGCCGCATGTGGAGATTCCCGAGCCTGTTCATCAGAGCTACCTGCGCGTCCGCTCCAGTTGTCTGAAGGCTCTATAAGGCGGCTAAAGGCTCAGCCTGCCTGATAATCTGGAGCCTGCTGCGGCAGCCTCTCGATGCAAGATCGTCCCACATCACAGCTCGCTTCATTGCAATCGTCCGGCGGTTGGCGTCTCCGCGACTTTGCTGCTTCTGTTGTGCTCTTCCTGGCTACAGCGGTCATGGTGCTGTGGCAGAATGCGCATCTGGTCATTCTCTGGGACCTTAGCTACGTGCTCGACACCGCCATGCGCATCGCTCTGGGGCAGACGCCCTACCGCGACTTTCCACTGGCGCACGCGCCTCTGACCTTTCTGATTCAAGCGGCGATCATTCGTTTGACGGGACGCGTCTTCTTCCACCACGTTCTCTATTGCGCCACCGTGGGCGGGCTGGGAACAGTACTTACCTGGCGCATCGCGCTCGGCACCCTGCGCGGAAGGGTGGCTGCGGCGTGGACCGTTTCCCTGCTGCTGGCCGCACCGCTCACCGTGTTGGGAATCTACTGCATCCTGCCCCATCCCTCCTACGATTGCGATTGTGTCTTCTCCATTCTGGTCGCGGTGTTCTTGTTACAGCGGCTGACGCAGGACTTCACGCCCGCAGGGACTGCGGTCGAAGATGAGCCCGAAGGCGTTCCTGCTTTGAAAGGACACGACTTTGGGCATGCCGTAATTGCGCCGAAGGAAGCAAGGGCTTCATCCCCCGAGGAACGGTTTTCCTGTTTCTCGTCCCTCGTTCCGCCTTTCTCGGCAGGCGCGGCCATGGTCATCCCGCTCTTTTTCAAGCAGAACATCGGACTTCCGCTCCTAGTGGTTACAGTCACCGCACTCCTGGTGCTGCTGGCCGCAAAGCTCATGGGCTGGACGCGGGAGCCACCTGGCGTGGCGGCATTGCTGGCTGTGCTGGCCGGAGCGGCCACAGCGCTGCTGACAGCCGGCCTGCTGATTCACTTCACCGTGGGGTTGGGCAACTACCTCCACTGGACCATCCAGTTTGCCGCGCAGCGCCGCCTGCCCGGCCTCGAATCCATGCTGGGTGTCTTTCGCCAGCCGTCCCTGTTATGGATGTTGCCTTGCGTTGCCGCTGCGATTGCGTTGTTGAGCAGCCGCTTCTGCAAGGCTCGATGGGCACGCCTGCTGGCGCTCGGCTTTTTGGCCGCGCCGTGTCTGTGGACTCTGTTTACGCTGTTTTTGTATGACGATGCCGACGAGCGCGGCGACAGTCTGCTGGCCCTTTGGCCGCTGCTGCTCATTTTGTCTGGCGCTCTGACGCTCTTCAATCTGGGCCGGGGCTTGAGCTTGCGCACTCTGCTACCCGGTATTCTGCTGGTGACCATCGACGGAACCCTGCTCTCGCAGCAACTCTGGGGCTCGACCTACGCCATCTGGCCGCTGCTCATCGTGCTGCTTGCCGAGATGGTTGCCTTTCTAGAGACGCTGAAAGGTCCAGGCGGCTCGCGGGGAGTTGCGCCTCGAACCTCGGCGCCGGCTATCGCCGCTGTTGTTGCGGCGACACTGCTGGTTTGCGGCGGCTGCTACACGGTCACCGAGGAGCGCCTCTCTTACGCGCAACTGCCGGAGGGGCCGGTGCTGCACGCGACCTTCCCGCAACTGGCGGGCATGGCGACGCCGGGTCCATACCTGCCGGAATTCGAAGAACTGCTGCGCTTTGCCGCCGCCAATATTCCTGATTCCGACGGACTGATCCTCATTCCCGGCGAAGACCCGTTCTACTTCGTCACCGGCCGGACGCCCCAGTTTCCGGTTCTGCTCTTCGACCCCGCCACCGATCCCTTGTCTCCCACCGAAGTTGTCGGTCAGGTGAGGGCGCATAAAATCCGCTGGCTGATCGTGAAGCGCGACTTGCAGATCAAGGAGGACGTGACGCCGCAGCGCGAGGCAACGATGAGCGCGCTTCTGGGCGAGTTTGCACTGTCCAGCCGGTTGCGCGGTTATGACGTGTACCGGCGGCGTTGAAAGGGAAGGACCGATCGAGCGCCGGGCAAATTTGCCGATACTGGCTGCGAAATACTCCATGAAGCAGGTCAGGCAGCCCGGACTGCAGACCGCTCAATAAGGAACAGGAACCATGAAAATGGAAGCCGGTGAGGCTTCCACAGGGAGAGACTTCGGGTCTCCATATAACTTATTGATAAATATGGTAGGTACGACTAGATTCGAACCGGCGGCCTCTTCCGTGTGAACCAGATTTTGACTGGAGCCCGTTGATTCTTCAGCGCACGGAGGGCTCAGAAAGCGCATGAAATCCCCCAAACAACTCTCAGAACCCTTATATCCCGGGAGTTCCCACGGCTGTATCGGCGCGGCTGGAGCAGTCTGACACCTGCAGGAGTCCATCCAGAAACGTTTCGGCGCGAGCCGCCAAGCGCACACCAAGGAGAATCGGGGTCGGCAAGTTCGAGTGCTTAAGCCACTCGAAAAGAGAGTGCAAGGTTCGCGTTGACTCTATTCCGAGATGCCGTGAAAGATTCTTTACGGTGGCTCCTCAGGGCGGATCCAATATCAATTCAGGGAGCCTAGCGGCGGATTCCTCTTGAAGAGGGAAGGGGAGGTCGCAACATCGCTCCTGAGGGCGCCAAGACGCAGAGTCTCGTAGTGAATCTGCTTGGCAGCGTACATTCGCCGGTCGGCTTCGGCCAGGAGCTGCTCCGCGTCTTGGCCATCCTGAGGGTAGAAAGCCACCCCAAGGCTCAACGACAACAGGTCCTTGCCGCAGACCTCCCGGCCAGCCCGCTCCGCCATGGAATTCAGCAGAACGGTTCTTTCGTTTACCGAGGCCGGAGTCATGTTCGGCGCTAGAAGGACGAACTCATCGCCGCCCATTCGCGCCGTATAGTCGTATTCGCGGCAGACATCGCGCATCAGATTGGCAAACAGTTTGAGCACCTTGTCGCCTGCAAAGTGGCCATACCGGTCATTCACTTCTTTGAACCCGTTCAGGTCGCATTCCATGACAGCGACAGTGGCATGCTCGCGCTTGCAGCGCGCAAGCTCCTGATCCAAGTGAATTGACAAAGCACGGGCGTTGGGGAGCCCGGTCAAGAAATCGTTGGTGGCCGAACTTTCGGCCTGGCGATACTTCAGGGCGTTTTCAATGAAATGTGCAACCTTGGAAGTAATCACCTGAAGTACACGCAAGTGGTCGCTTGTGAACGCGTCCGCCTGGGTTTGGTAGAGCGTCAGCACGCCCACCATTCCGTTAACACCCTCCAAGGGAACGGCAAGGGCGGAGCGCAGTTCGGTGGCTATTCTTGTGTCATCCGCAAAGCCGATCTCGACTCCGGGGTTCCCATTGATGATCGGCTTTGAGTTTTGAGCAACCCAGCCACAAATTCCAGTCCCCAGAGGGATCACCAACGAAGACAGAGTGCGAAAGTTGTCTCCGCTGACGAATTCCGGCACAAGAAAGTCGCCCTTTCGAATGAAGGCAACAATCGAGTCGTAGGGAACCAGCTTGCGAAGCCTCATGGCCACAAGGGAAAGGGTCTCATCCAAACTCAAGGAGTTTCCCAGGTCCTGGCTGAGTTCGAACAGAGTATGTGCTTCTTGCCGGGCGGATGCGATCGAAGAGAGGAAATCTATCTGCCCGTTGCGGCCATCGTTGAAGTCGACTTGGAATCCCGCAGCCGGCCGCTCGCCCCGAACTACCTTATAGCTGAAACTATGGACATCTCTTGTTGAGTCATAGAGGCCGCGGATTGCCAAAGACTCCAGTTCAAGGTAGCGGCGCTGAAGTACCTCGACAACTCTTGGGTCGAAGGAGCTTCCCGACTCCTCTGCAACCGCCTTCATGGCTTCGTCCAAGGGCAGGGCTTTACGGTATTGGCGATCCGAGGCCATTGCATCCAGGCAATCCACTGCCGCCAGTATCCGCGCGCCGAGAGGTATCTCTTCCCCTTTGAGCCCGTCGGGATAGCCCTTGCCATTCCATTTTTCATGGTGCGCCCGCACAATCGGAGCCACCGGATAGGGGAAGGAAACTCTTTCCAGGATATCTGCGCCGACGATCGGATGTATCTTCATCTTCTCGAACTCTTCGGGAGTCAGACGGCCTGGTTTGCTGATAATGTGGTCGGGGACAGCCAGTTTCCCAATGTCGTGCAGCAGGGCCGCGGCGCGAAGCGCATCCAGGTCTTCCCCATCCACCCCGAGATCCTTGGCAAGTTCGATAACATAGGTGCGCACGCGATGCAGGTGCTGATGAGTGGTGTGGTCCTTGGCGTCGATCGCCAGGGCCAGGCCCTCGATGGTGCGCAAATGAAGCGCGCATACCTGTTCTACGTGGCGCTTCTCCGCAACCACTTGCAGTTCTTCGATTTCTACGCGTCTTTTTTGCTCCTCAAGGCGGCCCAGGTAGAGCTGAAACGAGCGGTAGATTCCGTACATGACGGGCAAGACAAGCAGCGCATTCTGCCAACCGACATAGTGGTTGGCAAAGCTGATGATTCCAACCAGCGCAGCGCCTGCCAGATTATAGGGAAGAGTCCAGAAATACGTTTCCGACCAGAGAGAACGGAGCGGGCGCTTTTCGGCAAGCGCTATGACCGTGGAAAGGGCTACAGTGTCGCATACGAAGAACGTGCAAGCAGCCACCAGCAGCAACAGCGGCACGCTGTCATTTAGGAACTTCCCCGAAAAGTGATAGGCGAAATAAGTGATGCAGATCGAGTTGGCGGTCAAGCTGAAGACGTTGAAGATGACCTTCAAGGTTTCGGGACGCTTGCTGGTATTCCACAGGCTCTGTACAACCGCCGTGGTGCAACCGATCACCAATGTTTCCGCTAGAGAAAGTTCGAGAATGCCGAGAAGCACGAATAGGAAATGCACCGACATGGTGCTTTCCATTCCGGGCAACCTCACCTTCATTGTGGAGGCGAGAAGCGCAATGAGAAGGTAGCACCCGAATTTCGGCAGATCGCTGGAGTGCCAGTGAAAGCATGCCAAACCGAGCACCGCGACGCCCATTGCCGCGGTAAAGTACACGAAGAGCTTGGCTCGCATTGGCATCGTGTGATCCTTCCGTGCATCCGTGGCGCACGGCGAAACCTCATCCCGGTATTCCTGGTATTATCCGCATTCTGCTACACAACAGAATGTACTGTCCACTTGCTAAGGTGCAACGGGCCATATGGCGCCGATGGGCATTTGCCCGGCCTGGGTTGCGGCCGGGCAAATACCCATCGGGTATCTTGCTTCACGTCCCGCTATTTGTCTCTGATGGCTTGCGGCGTGCTGGTTCCCCAGAGAATTACGTCGCTGCCCGGCAGGTCGGTGCCCCACAGGATTACGTCCAGGTCGCTGCCCGGTGCGCTTGTGCCCCACAGAATCACATCGCTGCCTGGCGCGTCAGTGCCCCAGAGGATTACGTCAGTGATCGGCGTGCTTGTGCCCCAGAGGATCACATCGCTGCCCGGTGCGTCAGTTCCCCACAGAATCACATCGCTGCCTGGCGCGTCAGTGCCCCAGAGAATCACGTCATTGCCCCAGACGGCGGAGGTGCCCCACAGGATGACGTCACTTCCGCTACCGAGAATGGAGGATCCGGTCACCAGCGTGACGTCCCCGTTGCTGTCCACCGCCGCGGTGGGAGATACCGCGCTGCCCGCCGTCGCGGGAGCCAGATCGGTGTTTGCCAAAGCGGCCTGGATGTCCAGTTCGCCGGCGCCCACCGTGAAGATGTCGGCCTGTACGGTGTAGGTTTGCCCAGTAGTCGCATCCGTTGCGGTAGCGGATTGCACCAGGTTCTTGAAGGCCGTCTTCATCAGCCGCGCCTTGATCTGATCGGGTGTCAGGGCGGGATTCTGTTGCAGCATCAGGGCCGCGGCCCCGCTGACCAAGGGCGTGGCCATGCTGGTTCCGCTCAAAACGAAATAGGTCCCAGACGATGCGTTGCTGCCATTAGTTTGGAACAAAGACAGCGGAACTTCATTTCCGGGGAGTTCTTGATCCAAAGTGTCCCCCGGCGTGTACAGAGAGATGATGGCATTGCCCGGAGCCACCAGATCGGGCTTCACCACGTTGTCGAAGAGCGAAGGGCCCTTGGAACTATAACTGGCCGGAACGTCGTCGGTACGATCCGCCGTTCCCTCGGCATTGGTCGCCCCAACAGTGATCACATAGGGATCGTTGCCGGGAGCGGTGATGGTTCCGTAGCCGTTCGTGCCCGCGGCGTTGTCGCGGCCGTAGTTGCCAGCTGCCACCACCACCACGATGCCCGCGTCCCAGGCCTGTTCCACCGCCTGGCAGAGCGGATCGACGGTGTAGCTTTCAAACACCGGCCTGCCCACCGAAAGACTGATAACGCGGATGTTGTAGGTGCTCTGAAGCTGGATTGCCGTTTGAATGGCCGCGATCACTTCACTGTCGGAGCCTGCGCCGTTCTGGTCCAGGACGCGGAGATTGATAAGGCTCGCATTGCCGGCAACACCCTTAAAGGTATAGAAGTCATTCGAAAAGCCGGAGCTGGCGCCGGTCCCGGCGATGATGCCTGCAACGTGCGTGCCGTGGCCGTACTGATCGGCGACGCTGCCCAAGCCGGTGAAGTCCTGGCTGTATATGACGTTATTGACGTTCAAGTCGGCGACATTGGCGATGCCGCTGTCGATCACAGCTACGCCGACGCCGGTGCCGTCCAGTCCCTGTGCCCAAGCGGCGGGAGCATTGACTGTGTCTGTGTGGTAGTCGAGGGCGGCAGTCGCTGTGCCGCTGCTTGTGCTGCGGACCGGGCGATCAGGTGAGATGTACAGCACCTCGGGATCAGCAGCCAGGCTGGCTAGCTCCGAAGCCGGCATGGAATATGCGCCACCCCGGAAACGGCCGAGATCGCGGTTGATCTTGCCGCCTCTGCGCAGAATCTTCTCGTGGTGGTATGAGGTCGGTACTTGGTTGAACTGCACAATTACGTTTACCTGGCTCGCGGAGTGTTTGACTTCCAGGTCTTTGGAAATCTTGTGCGGGCCAGCGAAGGCCAAGCTGGCGCCAAGGATTAACGCGCAGGCTGTCAGGAAAATTCTTCCCCACATGGCGGTTTTGGTTTGTGTGCGCTTGAACATGGTGTCTCCTTGCGCCAAATCGGAAAACGGGGCCCGAGTGCGATGGCGCTTCGGCACGTGATTAGCTAACGGCGCGACACTTGCTGTAGTTCAGATTACCTACGTGGTATATGAAAGATCTTTGGTGATACGGCATGGGGGTATTTTTAAATTACTTTCGTCTAAACCACGCCGGGCAGTCCCGTTTCAATCCCGGCGTTCTTCTCGAAATCCTCTTCGTCACGTTACCTATCGGCAGTTCCGAGTGCTTGTTTAACCACTTCTCCCGTTTTGTCGTATTCGATTGTGCGGCAATGAGATAAGAGCACGTTCACCGGAACAGGAAGGGCGTTCAGCAGGGAGAGCGTGGCGGGGTGCCGCGCCTGCTCGATCTGGGCAACCTGAAGGGACTCTGCGATCGAACCCGCGTGCAACACGAGCAGCCTGTCGCACAATTGGAGCACAGACACCAGATCGTGGGAAATGTAGAGCAAGGAGGTTCCGTTTAAAAGGCTTAACTGGCGTAGCAGCTTGATGATTTCCACCTGGGTCACCGGATCAAGAGCGCTCGTCGGCTCGTCGGCAACCAGAATCGAGGGGCGGTGCAGAAGCGCCAGTGCAATCAGCACCCTTTGCGCCTGGCCGACGCTGATTTGCCCCGGCTTGCTGCGCAGGAAGCCCTCGTCGCCGCTGGGCAATTGCACCTCCTCCATCAGTTGCCGCAGACGCGGCTCCAGGGCTCTTCTTCCAGTTGGCTCGTGGGCCTGCCACGCCTGCTCAAAATGGGAACGCAAGGAGACGGCAGGATTGAGTGCGGTCATGGGGCTTTGTGGAATCAAGGAGATTCGTTTTCCCCGGATCCGCCTCGCTTCGCGGGCGGGCATGGTGAGCAGGTTGACGCCATCGACAAGGACTTCTCCAGTCGCCTTGCCGCCGCGAAACGGAAGAAGGCCCAGCAGCGCCATCACAAGGGTTGTCTTGCCGGCCCCGCTGGTGCCGACCATTCCCAGCGCTTCTCCCTGGAAGAGGTCGAACTGCACGTCCGTCAGAACGCACCGCTTTCCATAGCTCGCCTGCAAGCGTACCTGCAGCACCGAAGAACTCATCGCGAGCCCTCCTGGCGGCGAATCGATTCGATATTCCACACCAGCCCCGGCGAGAGGATCGCCGGCTGCACCCCGCGCAACTGCGGCGAAACGGCTTGGAGGACATTCGGGTAAACCAGGTAAATGAACGGCTGCTGGTCGGCAACAATCTGCTGCACCCGGTCCACGGCTGCTTTGCGGGTGCTCTGCGCAGGGTTGGATGCCTGCAACTGCATTTGCTTGTCGATCTCCGCCTCCCACTCGGTTGCGGGCGTCTTTTCTGAAGGATTCCATTGATGGTTAGGCGAAGAGCTCAGCCACATGTTCATCATCGAGCTTGGATCGGGCTCGGCGTTTGAGACACCGAGCAAACAGGCCTCATAGTCCTGCTTGTGCATGAGCCGCTCAATCAAGGCGGGAAAATCGAGTGTGACAACCGTGACCTGCATTCCAAGCGCAGCCAGATCCTGCTGGATCATCGCAGCCATCTTCTGTCGCGCCGCATTGCCTGCGTTGGTCAAGATGGAGAATTTCACAGGATGGCCAGTTCCGTCGTAGAGCTGGTTTCCACTGCGATGAAATCCCGCCGCTTCCAGCATCCTGGCCGCGTCGGCGGTACTTTCATGGGGGTACTTCAAGTTGTTGTTGTGCCAAATTGTGTTGGCGGGAGAAATAAACCCGAAAGCGGGCGTGGCATGGCCGTCGTAGGCAATTCGAGCCAGGTCGGCGCGATGAATGGCCTGAGAGACCGAAACACGGAAGCTTCGATTCAAGAACCACGCTTTTTCGAAGTCTGGAAGGGCTGCAACCGAGGACTGGTTGAACCAGAGCTGCTCGCTGTTCAAAGAGGCTCCGAGATCGCGAGTGGACTTCGGCGCTTTCTGGGTCAGCAGGTTGAAGTAGTCGGCGGGGAGACCGTCGATCAGGTCGTACTCGCCGCGCAGAAAGAGCGCAATCTCCTGCTCCCGATTATTCAGAATATCCATCCGCACGCCCGTCGCGTAAGGCAGTTGCACGCCTGCGCCATCGCGCCGCCAGTAATTCGGATTGCGCTTCAGGCGCACATATTGGCCGCGCTTGTATTCGGCAACTGTGAAGGGTCCCGAGGTCACGCGGCCTTCGCTGGGCCGATCGGCAGGCTCGATGGCGATCCAATCGAAGAGCTTGCCCACACCGATGACGCGTTTGGGCAGATGGACCCTGATTGTGAGCTTATCGGGCGTATCCACGGTGACTTCGGCAGGCGAAAGAAACTCCTCCGCCACGGGCGCTTGCGTCGCGGGCGCCAGCACCCGGCGAATCGACCAGGCGACATCGGCGGAAGTCAGCGCAGCGCCATCTGAGAAACGCAGTCCTTGGCGAAGCTTGAAGACAATCAGCGTCCCTTGTGGTGAGACGTTATAACTCTCGGCGAGCTGGGGTTCAGGTTCTTGTGTTTGCCGATTCAGCCGCAACAGCACACCGCCAGTCATGTAGCGCACCATTTCGGATGCCTGTTCATCGACTTTTGCAGGGTCAAAAGTCTTCGGATCATATCGGATGACCCAAGCGAGTTCGCCAGGAAGCCGCGGAGCAGCTTGACTCAGCGCAGCATGTGCACCAAGAGCCAAGCCTGCAAGCAGAAGAAAACGACCATAGAGGTTACGCATTTGTTCCTCCCTCCGAGCTGAAGGATTCAAGGATTAGCAGTACAACGACCAGAAGCACAATGGGAAGATACACCCAGTGCGACCGCGCCAGAAGCGCGGAGTTGTCGAGTTCCAGTAACATCGCGCCCCAAGATGGCAGAGGCTCCCCGACACCCAGTCCGAGGGCGCCCAGGTTTGCCTCAGCCACAATGAAAGCGGGCACGCAGATCAGAAACTGCGGCAGGAAAAGGGACCGCAGATGAGGCAGCAGATGCAGACGAATGAGTTGCTGCGTCCTGAGGCCGCAAGCGTGCCCGTAAATCATCCACTCGGTATAGCGAAGCTGCACCGCGCCGCGATAGATCGCCCGGGCGCAAGCCGGCCAGCCGAGGGCGGCGAGAACCAGAAAGGTGGTCACCGCCGTTTCCACCGGCGAAGCGGTCAGCGGTAACAGAGAACGAGCCATCATCAAAAGAAAGAGCCACGGGAGAGAGAGAAACAGGTCGCTCACAAAAAGCAGGACGATAGCAATTGATCGGGGACTGAACGCCGCCAGCAGGCCGAAGCACGCGGCAATCAAAGTGGTAATCGCCGCCGCCGCGGTAGCTCCCGTCAATCCAACCAGGAGCGCCGCGGCAACACGCACCGTGCGGTCCCGGCCCAACTCGTCCGTTCCCGTCGAGTGTTCCTCAGATGACGAAGCCATGATGGCATCCCGGTCTTGATGGGCATAGTCGTACCGAGAGAACATAAGGGTGAGCGCGGCGCTGGCGATGAGAAGCAGCAGGGCGGCGGCAGGCATTCGCTTTGTCATGCCGCCTCCAGCGTAAACTCGCGCGCCGACAGCATTCCGGCAAGTCCAACAATGCACGCCATCAGCAGACTGATCGCCACCAGCACCGGCAGGTCGCGATTCATCACCGCAGACCACGCGAGTTGCCCCACCCCCGGCACGGTGAAGATGACCTCAATGGGCACGAATGCTCCCAGCGCTGTGACAATCGACAGCGTTGTCAGGGCATATAACTGGGGAGCAACGTTTGGCAGAATGTGCATGCGAACCAAGGCCAGCGGAGCCAATCCCTGTGCTCTTCCTTGCAAGAGATGTTGGGAACGCCACGCGGCTCCCAGCAGGCTGCGAAGAAATTTGAACTCCCTGGCGGCAATCAGCAGCGAAAGCACGAGTACTGGTCCGCCTGTTTCCGCGAGGATGCAGGCAGTTGCCATGGCCGCTGTTGGGACAGCCAGAAGCACTGTGAAGGGCAAGCCCCAGACAACTCCGCCTTTGCGTAGACAACTGATGGGCAATGCGGTGCAAATTGCCAGCAGCCAGCCGAGAAGAATCCCCTTGGAAAGCAGAATTGCAGAAACCCGCAGGCGTGCGCCGACCAACTCCGCGACTGGCACTTGAAACTGGCGTGACTGGCCGAAGTCGCCGTGCAGCCAGCCCTTGACCTCGCGAATCGCGATTGATCGAAGGGAGTGTTGCTGGTCTGCTTCCGCCTGAATCTCCAATCGAGCCGTTTGAGCATACCGGGCATCCATCTCGCGATCGTCGGAGAAGAAACCCGGAGCGAAACGAACCAGCAGAATCGTACCCGTCGCAGCAAGGAGCATGAGCAACAGGGTACGTCCTGCTCGGAGTACGACTGTGAGGGGAAGGCTCATAACACCCCTAAGAGTTTGCGTTTCTGGCTTTTGCGGAGAGCGCAAACGCTCTTCAAACCTGGCTGGGGCGCCGCGTCCTGGATCCAAGCGAATACTCCGCTCGAACGCTGCGGCCGCTGAATGAACAGAAAAGAGCCAGAACTCGCTCTGCTCGCGGATTTGACGAAGAACGTCATGGCATTCCCTGCTTCTCAGCCAGCCAGAACAAGACCAACTCTCTCACTCCAAATGGCTTCTACTGCCCTCATCGGCTTCGCAATGATCTCCCGCAATACCGGCAGATGCAATCCAAGGTCTTAGTTATCGGCTCAGATTTACACTATTTCACGCCTTTTGCAAGATCTTATGCAATCGGGAGTGGGGAAGTTGCACGATTTTCGACGGCAAGGTGGCCCGCTTACATCTCACCCAATATGATCAAGAGCAAAAGCCATGTCCAGGCTCATAAGAGGACCTATTTTGGGATCGCAACAGCCCTGTTCAGTCTTTTTGTGGCACAGGGATATGCGAACGCGTCTGCTGCACTGCCGATGGAGGAGCCCTACGGCGAGTTCGGGGCTCTGAATCCGACCGGCCGCGCCGCTATCTACCTGAATCACATCTGCGCGGACTCGCCCACCTTTCTTCGCCTCTGCCACGACGGCGAGTTTGGGGTCGTCATCAGCCGCTATCACAAGATCGACGGGTATGATTGGATCGCCATACCGCTGGTGGGGTATCTCTATTCTGTTGATGCGGTCAGCGATATTCGCGCCGCTGTGGACAAGGAAAAAGTTGCGGCGTTGCGCGATGCCTGTCGCAGGGCGCATCTGCTTGAGTTGGTTCCGGACAACAGCGCAAGCGGGCGGCCCAAAGGAGACTGGACCCAATTGGTCGGATCGTCATTTGACCGGACCATCCACGGCTTCCAGGTAGAAAGCACCCCCGAACAGGATCAACGCTTCATCGACCCATGAACGACCGCAAGAACAAGGGATACTTCAATCTGCTCTTCCACAATTGCGCTGACTTCTCCCGCGTCGTTCTCGATACGTACATGCCACACGCGATTCACCGTAACTTCTTTGCGGACGCGGGCCTGATGACACCCAAGCAAGATGCAAGGCCGTTGGTGAAATATGGCACGAAACACCCCGAGGTCCACTTGACCGCGTTCGTCATTCACCAGGTCCCCGGCACGGTGCCCAGAAGCCACTCCGTCGATGACATCGCCGAGTCGCTTGTCAAGAAAAGAGGTACCTGCTTCGCGAGAAACTCCCGCTCCATCCGGACCCGGCAACCACGGCTTCTTCTCCAGCGACAGCTCAACCATGATGCCCGATCTGCAACAAATCAGGCCACCTTGTTCGCAGAGGAGCGCATCCTCAAGATGAAGGCATCGCAGAACAGCGCCAGAAGCGGTTCCCCGAGAAGGCGGCGGCTCTGGCCAAGGCGATCGCGGCACTGGTGTGCATGAAGGACCTGCTGGACAAGTCCCTATGATCGATGAAGGGTGTCCCTCCCGCACTTTAGAATCTCAGGATCACCCCCACGTATCGGCCGCAGGAAGAAGTAATCCGCAAATTAGATATGACATTGACAGGATACATTCGGAGCCCCGGAGTCTTCGGCAGACCGTTTTGTCGATCGAACTGACGCGCTCCGGGGCTTTGGAATCCGATAGGTGGCAATCGAATGGAACACTACTGCGGCTTACGGTCCCGTTTGATCATCGAAGACAATGGTATTTGGCGAGTTGGTTACAGTAGAGTCGATTGACACCAACCGCTTGGAATTGATCACATAGATGATGTTGACGCCTGGGATCGTCCCTCTACCGGTGGTGCTGCCTGTTCCAGCATCCAGAGCAAAGGTTCCCGATTCCGCGTCATCGCTCACCAACGTGCCATCGTTCTTGCTTGCGTCGAGGGTCACGCCGATCGCTCCAGTCGAGGACAAGGTCGCCACTCCAGAATTAGTCCCTTGGTTGTAGGCTCCGGGTGGAAGCGAGCCCAGGATGTAAGAGTCTGCCAGCGAACTTGTACTGAACGGCCCCGCCATCTGCGGTTCAAAGGTCAGCAACCCGGCGCTTCCCGTCTGCGTCGAATTCGGCTGCTGGGTTCCGAATCCCGCTCCGTTCCCGTAGAAGTAGATGATGGGCGCGTTATTGTTTGCCGTTACGTTCAACCGGCCTTCCGTGCTTAACGTGTACGCAGTTGCCGGGAATGACTGGCTGTTCACGGTGCCCGCGTAATTTGAATCGATAGTTGCGCTGGCGGTTCCGGCGCCCTGGTTAAAGGTGTATCGATAAATGCCCGCCCCGGTTCCAGTGGGGTTGGCGCCCACGCCATCGCCGCCAATGCCGATGTTGCCGTACCCAATGGCGTTTCCGCTCAGCGTGCTGCCGGTGTACGAATCGATCTGCTGCGCGTCTGCCTCGCCGGAGAGCAGCGTATAGAGGCCGCTGGTTCCTCTGCCGTGAGGATCCGTCGACATCAAGAAGATTTGATTCGCGTTGACCACGTAGTACGCAAAGTGAGTGGGCGCCGCCGGGAAAAGAGTCCCCGACGGCGTCAGGGTCAGCGTTCCACGGCCCGTTGTGGAGGAAGGCGCGGTGCAGGATCCGCTGAGTGTCACGTTGTTATACGATGCATTGATGGCGGCCCCGTCCGCCAACCCGCCGGTAATGGCGCCACCGGATGCCGTGAAGTATCCCACAAT